>JGI12316J15310_10000752_pt2 | contig 10790 bp, 10 predicted proteins | sample MarCyaLeptolynsp_FD_15310 | JGI IMG/M metagenome (IMG submission 15310)
AACGTCTGACTTTTGCCCGTTGTGGCCAGATCGAAGCCCTGAATGTGGAAGATTACCGGGCTTTTGGTGGGTTTAAGGGCTTGGAAAACGCCCTGAAAATGGACCCGGCAGATATCGTCAAGGAAGTCACCGAAAGTGGCCTGCGGGGCCGCGGCGGGGCGGCTTTCCCCACCGGTATTAAATGGCAAACGGTTTTGGGGGCCGAGGCGGATCAGAAATATATCGCCTGTAATGCCGATGAAGGGGACAGTGGTACCTTTGCCGACCGGATTTTGATGGAAGGTGACCCTTTCTGTTTGCTGGAAGGTATGATCATCGCCGGGTTGGCGGTGGGCGCGACCAAGGGCTATATTTATCTGCGTTCTGAATACCCACTTTGTCAGCAAATCCTCAATGAAGCGATCCAGATTTTGCAGGATAACAACTGGCTGGGCGGTGATATCCAAGGATCCGGCAAAGCCTTTGATATCGAAGTACGTATGGGTGCGGGCGCTTATATCTGCGGTGAAGAAACCTCGATGCTGGAAAGTCTGGAAGGCAAGCGTGGTCAGGTACGGGCCAAACCGCCTTTGCCAGCGCTGGAAGGTTTGTTTGGCAAACCCACCGTGGTCAATAATGTCATCTCGCTGGCCTCTGTGCCGATTATTCTGGCCAAGGGTGGGGATCATTACAAGGATTTTGGCCTGGGACGCTCCCGTGGTACACTGGCCTTTCAGCTGGCGGGCAACATCAAACAAGGCGGTTTGGTGGAAAAAGCCTTTGGTATTTCCTTAGGCGAGTTGATTAATGGTTTCGGTGGCGGAACGTTTTCTGGTAAAGAGGTGCGGGCCATTCAGGTGGGCGGGCCTCTCGGGGCTTATATCCCGGCAGATCAGATGAACCTGCCGATGGATTACGAAGCCTTTGCCGAAGCGGGTGCCATGGTCGGTCACGGTGGCATTGTAGTCTTTGATGAAACGGTCGACATGATGGCCCAGGCGAAATTTGCCTTCGATTTTTGTGCCGTGGAAAGCTGCGGCAAATGCACGCCTTGTCGCATTGGTTCGATCCGCGGGGCAGAAACCATCGACAAGATTGCAAATGGCGAAGATGTGGATAACCACCTGCAACTGGTGGAAGATTTATGTGAAGTTCTGGAAGATGGCTCTTTATGTGCCATGGGCGGCATGACCCCCTTCCCGGTCAAAAGTGCGCTGAAATATTTTCCAGAAGACTTCAGAACGGAGAAATCGCAATGACTCTGATCACGGAACAGGATTATGGCACCCCGGAGGTCAAAAACGACCAACAGGTGACCCTGGAAATTGATGGCCGCACAGTCACCGTGCCGGAAGGTACGTCTGTGATCCGCGCCGCGTCCGAGGCAGGTATCAACATCCCAAAACTCTGTGCGACAGACAAGCTGAATTCTTTTGGGTCTTGTCGTATGTGTCTGGTCGAAGTGGACGGCCAGAAAGGCCTACCCGCCAGTTGTACGACCCCTGCCCGGGATGGCATGAAAGTGCTGACCCAGACAGATCGCCTGGCACGTGTGCGCCGCGGGGTGATGGAACTTTATATTTCCGATCATCCGCTGGATTGTCTGACCTGTTCCGCCAATGGTGATTGTGAACTACAGGACATGGCCGGGCAAGTGGGCCTGCGCAATGTGCGATATGGGTATGAGGGCGAAAACCATCTGGACGCGCCCAAAGACGAAAGCAACCCTTATTTTACCTTTGATGCCAGTAAATGTATTGTTTGTTCCCGTTGTGTGCGGGCCTGTGATGAAGTGCAGGGCACTTTTGCGCTGACCATTGATGGCCGGGGGTTTGACTCCAAAGTCTCAGCGGGCACAGGCTCAGAAGCTTTTCTCGATTCAGAATGTGTGTCCTGCGGGGCTTGTGTGGATGCCTGCCCGACGGCAACGTTGATGGAAAAATCGGTGATTGATCAGGGCCTTCCCGAACATTCGGTGATCACCACCTGTGCTTATTGTGGTGTGGGTTGTGGCTTCAAAGCCGAGATGCGCGGCAATGAAGTGGTGCGCATGACACCCTGGAAAGATGGTCAGGCCAACAAAGGACACTCCTGTGTCAAGGGCCGTTTTGCCTGGGGCTATGCCACCCATAAAGACCGCATGCTGAACCCGATGATCCGGGAAAATATCACGGACCCCTGGCGGGAAGTCAGCTGGGATGAGGCTATTGAATATACGGCCGATCGCTTTTCACAGTTAAAAGAAAAATATGGCCGCAAGTCCATTGGCGGTATTACGTCATCCCGTTGTACCAACGAAGAGGTATATGTGGTGCAGAAAATGATCCGTGCGGCCTTTGGCAATAATAATGTTGATACCTGTGCGCGGGTTTGCCACAGCCCGACCGGATATGGTCTGGCGCAGACTTATGGTACATCAGCAGGCACCCAGACCTTCGAAAGTGTCATGGATACCGATGTGATGATGGTCATTGGTGCCAATCCTACAGATGCTCATCCGGTGTTTGCTTCACAAATGAAACGCCGCTTGCGTCAGGGTGCGAAGCTGATCGTACTGGATCCAAGGACCATTGATCTGGTGCGCAGTGCTCATATCGAAGCGGATTATCATCTGCCGCTGAAACCCGGTACCAATGTGGCCATGATTAATGCCTTTGGTTATGTGGCCGCCACCGAAGGCTTGCTGCAGGAAGACTATATCGAAGAACGCTGTGATCAACAGGCTTATGACGCCTGGAAGAAATTCATTGTTGATCCGGTCAATAGTCCTGAGCAGGTCGCCGAGATTACCGGTGTGCCCGCAGAAGACATTTATGCCGCGGCCAGACTTTATGCCACCGGCGGGAATGCCGCCATTTATTATGGTCTGGGTGTAACGGAACATTCCCAGGGATCCACCATGGTGATGGGCATGGCGAATCTGGCCATGGCCACAGGCAATGTGGGTCGTACAGGTGTGGGGGTTAATCCTCTGCGTGGTCAGAATAATGTTCAAGGTTCATGCGATATGGGTTCCTTCCCCCATGAATTACCCGGTTATCGTCCTGTGAGTGACACGGAGATCCGTGGACAGTTTGAACAGGACTGGCAGGCGGATATTGATCCAGAACCGGGCTATCGCATTCCCAACATGTTTGATCAGGCCATTGGTGGCAATTACAAAGGCATGTATGTGCAGGGTGAAGACATTGCCCAGTCTGATCCAAACACATTGCATGTGGAAGCGGCGCTCAGATCCCTGGATTTTCTGGTGGTACAGGATCTGTTCCTGAATGAAACCGCCCGTTTTGCCCATGTATTCCTGCCGGGCACATCCTTCTTGGAAAAAGACGGCACCTTTACCAATGCGGAACGGCGCATCAGCCGTGTGAACCCGGTGATGCCACCCAAGAATGGCATGGAAGAATGGCAGATCACCTGTAAAATTTCCAAGGCCATGGGTTATGACATGGATTATGTGAATGCCTCGGCCATTATGGATGAAATTGCCCGCCTGACGCCCACCTTCGCAGGGGTGAGCTTTGCCAAGCTTGATGCGGAAGGTTCCGTACAATGGCCCTGCAATGAAGCCGCGCCAAATGGCACACCGATCATGCATATTGATGAGTTTGTGCGCGGTAAAGGTAATTTCGTGATTACCGAATTTGTGCCTACCGAAGAACGCACGAACCGTAAATTCCCACTGATTCTTACCACGGGCCGAATACTCAGCCAATATAATGTCGGTGCCCAGACCCGTCGCACAGATAATAACATCTGGCATGATCAGGACCTGTTGGAAATTCATCCCCATGATGCAGAACTACGCGGGATTCGCGATGGCGACTGGGTCAATGTGGCCAGCCGTAAGGGCGATACATCCTTAAAAGCCAAAATTTCCGAACGGATGCAACCGGGCGTGGTCTATACCACGTTCCATATGCCGGAAACCGGCGCCAATGTGGTGACCACGGAACTGTCCGACTGGGCGACCAATTGCCCGGAATATAAAGTGACCGCCGTCCAAGTGCGGGTTTCCAATGCCAAGTCAGACTGGCAGGAAGAATTTGACCGTTTCTCAGAAATGACCCGTCATATTGCCGAGTAAGCTTTTGAAACATTATAATATTTCTGTCATGATTCTGCTGTAGGTGAATAAGAGGGTTCTTTTGAAGGAAAATGACCTGTGGGGATATAGCGGATGACCCGGCCAAAGCGTTGCTTTTAGTCCAAAAATCATCTATATTCCTATGGAAATCCAGCGAAATTAGGTTGGTGGTTTTCTGGTGTAAGAAGCTCTTGCTGATTTTTTGGCTGAATTTTGAATTAAGAATCGTCCCTGTGATTTATGTCATGTGATGTCTTACAGGCGATTCATTGAAGAGTAATTTTGACGTTAAGGAAACGAATATGGCCACAGGCACGGTCAAATGGTTTAATCCAACAAAAGGTTATGGTTTCATTATGCCAGATGAAGGCGGCAGTGATGTTTTTGTTCATATCACAGCGGTTCATCAAGCTGGGCTGGAAAGCCTCGATGAAAACCAGAAGGTTCAATATGATCTTGAGGAAGGCCGTAACGGACGCATGATGGCGTCTGCTTTACAACTGGCTTAATTCTCTTTTCTTCCCCCCTTTAATGATATGGTGCTTGCCTTGTATCCAGGGCAAGGAATGTATCTGTTTTAGGGACCCGCCAGGGTAACCATCAGGTTGTCCAGCTCTCTTTTCAACAGGTCAATGTCCAGGGGGGATGAGTTCTGTTGGTGCTGCTGATATAAACTCACTGGAATTTCAGCGGCCTGTTCTTTGAGCACCAATCCGCGGTGACTGAGACAGATCACCACCCGTCTTTCATCTGACGGGTCCCGGCGGCGGATGATCAGCTGTTTTGTCTCCAGCCTTTTCAAAAGTGGGCTGAGGGTGCCGGAATCCAGGTGCAACAAAGCGCCCAGTTGATTAACATTCACATCTCCGCCATCTTGCCATAAAACCAACATCACCAGATATTGTGGATAGGTCAGGTCTAATCTTTCCAGATGGGGTTGGTATAATTTTGTGATCGCCCGGGAGGCGGCATAAAGCCGGAAACAAAGCTGATTTTCCAGCTTGAGAACCTCAGACGCATCCACTGAAGACAATGTCTCGCTCATCATTATGCTTTCAGCAGTGTTTCAATGTCGGCTTTTAAGACGGCAGGTTTTGTTTTGGGGGCGTAACGTTTGATCACTTCACCGTCTTTACCCACCAGAAATTTGGTGAAATTCCATTTAATGCCCTGGCTACCCATGATGCCCCGTGCCTGATCTTTCAGATAGCTGAACAGGGGTGCCGCATCCGGGCCATTCACCTCAATCTTTTTCATGATCGGGAAGGTCACGCCATAATTGATCTGGCAGAAGGATTCGATTTCATCCTGGCTGCCCGGGTCTTGCTTGCCAAACTGATTGCAGGGAAAACCGATGATCACGAGACCGTTATCTTTGTAAGTTTTATGTAATTCTTCCAGTCCTTCGAACTGGGGTGTGAAACCACATTTGCTGGCGGTGTTGACAATTAACATTACTTTTCCGGAATGATTTTTCAGGGATGTGGTCTGTCCGGCCTTATCCAGAACCTCAATATCGTATATTTCACTCATTTGATCGCCTCATATAAGTTGTGTACAATTTAATTGTATAAAATATAATGGAATCTGAGTCAATTATACTGCGGTTTTGAAAGAGAACTTTGATTATCGGGAAAGATATTTTTGCAGGATTTTTTGCAGAACCTGATCGGTCACATGGCGCACATCATCATCGCCGGACATCATGTTATCCAGCAAATGACTGATCGTTTCGGGGTCCATCTGTTTGACCAACTGTTCTGTGCGCTCGGCGGCGGCTTTGGCCAGCATGGTCTTCAAACGACGTCGGCTGCGTATCTGTTGATCGTCTTCTGAACGGGCAGTAACCACTTGATCAATGGCCCTGGAAAGTTTGTCCAGTCCTTGTCCTTCGGTGGCGATGGTGGTCAGGATGGGCACTTCTGTTGTTTCCGCACTGCGCAGGTTCAGCATGGCTTTTAATTGCCGTTCTGTGCGTTCGGCCAGCGGGTTATCGCCTTTGTTGACCACCAGAATATCGGCGATCTCCAGAATGCCAGCTTTGATGGCCTGTATGTCATCACCCAGACCCGGTGCATTGATCACCACCCGCACATCGGCCAGCTCGGCTACTTCAGTTTCGGACTGACCTGCGCCGACGGTTTCCAGAATGATCACATCCCATTTGGCGGCTTCCACGGCGGCGATGATGCGGTGGATATTGGCGGATAGACCCCCCAAATGCCCGCGAGAAGCCACGGAACGGATATAAACCCCGTCGTCTTCAATATGTTCGCCCATGCGGGTGCGATCCCCCAGAACGGCTCCGCCCGTCAGCGGACTTGAGGGGTCAACGGCAATCACCGCCACGGTGCGGCCTTCGCGGCGCAATTGACGAACCAGCGCATTGATCAGGGTTGATTTACCCGCGCCGGGGGGGCCAGTGAAGCCCACAACATGGCTGGGCTTTTCAGAAGCAGACGTCGCGGCTGAGATGGATTGCATGATGCGGGCAACGCCTTTGCCTTGTCCTTCCAGAATACTGATGACCCTGGCCAGCGCGGCCACATCCCCTGCCACCAATCGTTCCGTTAGCGAAATAATTGGATCAGCCGTCATTCTGTAAATCCTGTTTGGTGCGTTGGCGGGTTTGTGAGATTGATTTAATCTCTTTGATACGGCCAGTTATATCATCTGTGATCAGGACTTCAACATCGGCGGGATGATGATTGTCTGGAATTTCGTCTGCGGCGATACAGATCACTAAATCAGCATCTTCCTGCAGAGCCATGCGGTTGATCTTGTCAAAATCTTCCACTGGCGGTGCATAGATCACATCATATCCTTCATCGCGTAAGCGCGTGGCTGCTTTCTGTGCATTGTCTCGCAGATCATCAGTATCGCCATAGCGGCAAACCAATATACGGGCATTTTGCATCATGATCTCAAATCCATGATGATGGCTTTCAGGTCATCAAACAATTCAGGCACACTGGACAGGCTGTCTTTTTCAGTTTCCAGGATGGCCAGAAAGGCGCGTTTCTTGAGCATCACGGCATCAAATTTATGATCGAGATTTTCCAGTCTGGCCTGGGCCATCAATAAATCAATAATACGTTCGGCCCCGTTCAGGCGGCCCCACAGATAATCATTCTCCCGGTCGGCCCGATTAAAAAAGGCCCCAAAACTGCGCATGGCGGTGCCTTTCAGGGGCATATCTTCCGGGTTCTTTTTCAACACAGACTGATCATTGGGGCTGATACGGTTGACCAGCACTTCGTTTAGCTCGCCCAAAGACTGCGCCCCCATAATGGAAAAAGTGATCACATCGGAAAAGCCAAAACCCAGATAGCTGATGGTCATGTCATGTCCGACACTGCCGTGCCAGTCTTGGGAATTCTGATCGGCAATCAATGCATCTGTGCGGTGGCGGATATCGTCCAGATTAAGGTCTTTGGCCAGCTCAGCCAGGGCGGTATCCAATTTGCTATGATGGGGCGATAAATGCAGATGATTATCGGGGTCGGTCGGATCATCACTGACGGGTAAAGCGATCATGCTCAGGAAAATATAATGTAATTTCTCACGAGTTGTGGTGCTCATGCATTCTTCAAGCCGACTGTCCGAAACATCTTCAACGATGTCATACAGGCGGCCTTTCAGATGGTCCAGATCACGGGTCAGGTCTGCAGAATGGTTTTCTTTATGGCCATATTGGGTGTTGAGTTCCTGAATCAGGAAGTGCAGACGGCGTTTTTGGTAATCCACATCAAAACTGTCCAGAAAACAAATCCAGGCGGGAATATCCCCATTGGTATTTTTGCCCTTGGTGCGGTCTTTCATGAAATTACGCACCCGGCTGACCAGATTTTTTTCCAATTTGCTCTGGGCTTCCAGGTGATCATGCAGGTCATGAATGTTTATTTCATCCCGATAGGCCCAATATTGCAAAATCGAATAAATACGCCTGCGGGACTCACTGCCTGGCGGTGCATCACAAATATTGCCAATCAGGGTGGTCATCCGGGTCAGGCATTTGCGGATTTTCAGCCGGGCATAACCTTCGTAGGTGAAACCCGCTTCTGTGACGGCTTGTGCCGTGGCCAATTGTCGCCAGGCCCCAATTTCGGAGGCCTCGGCCACACCATCTGTGCGCCCGCTTGAAATCTCCCGCACCAGTTTTTCAACACTGGGTTTTACACTGTCTACAACCGTGCGGATAATGCGCACTTTTTGGTTCATGGTCTGGATATTTTCCAGAGCATCCTGCATCGGCTGGTTCATGGGAATGTCGGACAAGGACCCCTTCAGCGTATTCAGCAGGGACGGCGGTGCGCCGGTGGGCTGGGCAATAAATTTCTGCGGGTTGGGATCGATATAGACAATGCGCCGATTGACCTTGCGATATGCGGGACGGCCCTGAATGGCGTCAATGGCCTGATCAAAGGGTTTGTTATTCAGGATGCTGCCGTCCAGGAATGAGGTTTTCATGGGGTCCAGCCCGGCCTGATAATATTCCCGGAAATTTTTGCGCAGGAAAGTCTCTTGTTCCGACCAGCTCAGATCCTTATCTGATAAATAGCGGTCCACTTCGCGCAATTGCGCAGGCGGGAAAGCGCCGGGATAACAGGCGGTGGCCCGAGCGGCAAAACTTAAAGACGGCAGGTCTTTGTCTTCAAAATCACTGAAACCACCATTTGATCCTCCATTGTTTTTGGCACTTCTGTAGGAAAAGCTCAATTTGTGACGATGTTCTTTTTCATGAATGAACGGCGGGTCGTTTAACTGAATGGTACGGCGATAACCATGGTAATCGGTCAGCGTGACAAACAGTTCCAGCCGGTGTCCACGGGGCATCAAAGAATGGTGACTGACCGATCCCATCAAATCCAGCCCCCGGTAGATCAGGCCCAACATGTGGCGGCCGTCAAAAGGTGGTTTTAAATTCCAGATATTCAGTAATGCCGGCAGTTTCTCGCGCACCTTCTCGCTGAGGACAGAATCACCGAGGAATTTTTTGCTGAAAAAACGTGTCAGCGGTTTGGTGATCATTTTATCCAGGCGGCCGGGCGGTTTTTTATCCCCCACCAGGTTCAGCACATCGGCTTCTTCCAGCCAATGGACTTTAAGATGGTCATAATTCAGATCATGGGCCAAAGCCCGGCCCAGGAAAATACCGTTCATGCCCCCGGCAGAAGCCCCGGCGATGGTATCGATGATCACCCGCAGGTCCAGTTCCGGGGCCAAATCCTTGATGATATCGAAATAGACCAGTTCACTGTCCAATACATCGGTGATCTCGTCATTGGATTGGATGTATGTGGTCCGGCACGCATGTTTGGGGTCCGGGTCGGTATGAAAAGCTTTGGAAGCCCGCGCCAGTTTCAGGAATTCTTTACTGACCCCATGAATATAGATGGCCAGCGAAATCCCGCCAAAACAAACGAGGGCAATTCTGAGCTCTTTTTCCTGCATAAAACAACCCTAGACCAAAAGCTGTTAACAACGAAATAAAATTGCTGTTATTTTTCAGGAAAGGGCAACTAGATCAGGTCTTTGGGACAGATAAACTGATCCAGCTTGGCCATCTTGCGGTCAATTTTTTTCCATTTTTCGGTGGGAAAATCCAGAATGGCCAGGGCGGCGGTGGGGAATTTTTCGATCAGCCGTTTATGGTCTTCACGGTTTTTACCGTCGTTTAAATCATGGGCCAGAATATTCATTGCCGGGTTATGGCCAATGATCATCACGCTGTTCAGGTCTTTATCCTGTTTTTTCAGGATATCCATAATGGTAAAGGGTTGCGCCAGATACAGCGGATCAACGATTTCATAAGATAAGGGATCGGTGAACTGGTTCTTGAGGCATTTTAAGGTTTGGCGGGTGCGCACCGACGGCGAACATAAAATCAAATCCGGGCGCATCTTGCGGCGTTTCAGATATTGGCCCATCAGGTTTGCCGCCATGACGCCACGTTCGTTAAGGGGTCTTTCCAGATCACTTAAGGACGGATTATCATGGCTGGATTTGGCATGTCTGAATAAATAAAGCCGTTTCATTTTATATCCCTCAAATACGAGGCACCTTCTTTGCCCAGATTACCTGCGAAAAGGCATCAAGATCAAGGATAATAAACCAAGATCCTGTTGCGCCCGATGTTCATTCAAGCCAATTTGCATCTGGTCATATCCCCGATCGGGCTGGTGCTTATATGTGCCGAAAATCCGATCCCATATCGACAGGTTGAAACCATAATTACTGTTTGTTTCATCTATTTGACAGGAATGATGGATTTTATGCATGGCCGGGGTGACGATGATTTTGCGGATCATAAGATCCATTTTGGCCGGTATTTTCAGGTTGGTATGGCTGAAAAGCGCAAAACTGCTCAAGGCAATTTCAAAGATAATGACTGCCATCACGGCGGGTCCTAAGATCACCACCACAGCCATCTTAAAGACCATCGACAGCAGAATTTCCAGCGGATGAAACCGCACCGCCGTGGTCACATCCACATCCAGGTCCGTATGATGGATTTTATGTAATCGCCACAACAGCGGGATTTTATGGGAAATCACATGCTGGGCATAAATAATCAAATCCAGCAGGATCAGGGCAATTATAATTTCCAACCATACGGGTGTGTCAATCATATTGAACAGACCGAAGTCCTGATTTTGAGCATAAATCGCCGAACCCACAGCCATCACCGGCAGGCATATTTTTAGAAGCAGGGTATTGAGAA
>JGI12316J15310_10000876_pt6 | contig 10785 bp, 7 predicted proteins | sample MarCyaLeptolynsp_FD_15310 | JGI IMG/M metagenome (IMG submission 15310)
GGTGATTTTGGTGGTGCGGAAATATCGATCGAGGTACTGGTCTGTCGTCCCCGGACAGGTTTGCCCAGAACCACCGTCCAGGGACCTTCAGCATCCAACTCAACCTTCAGTGCGTTGGTCGAGAGTATTTTATATTGTCCATATGATAAGTCCTTAATCTTGCCATTCTTAGAGATGGCATGAACCGTCATTCCCTGCTCAAAACCTTCCCCCTTCAGGATTACCTGTTGCGTATTATCAACGACTTCCCGGCTTACCACAGCATCAGAATCGAACTTGAGTGCTTTCACGAACATCGGGTTTTTCTTCTGTTTTCTCATAGAAGAAATATCCCCCCCTGCAAGCGACATTTTCACGTTCAACGAATTCACTTGTAAACTGCGCCGCGGTGAAATGAGGGTGATTTCGGGCGTTCCTTCGTAGTCGGCCGGCGTTTTAATGTTTAACACTAAGGTCTCCCTGTTTGTGACTTCAAAATAACCGGTAGGCGTTGTCAGCGTGCGCGCATCCACAGCAGAAAGTATACGACTGGCCTGATCCCCAGCGCCCAAATAACGCTCAATCGGGTGTCCATCAACAAGGATACTGATCTGGTGACTGGAAAAATCACGGCCCTTAATTAAGACGCTGTTCGCATCACCAGACAAGGCCTGAGTGTAATGAATTTCTTCAACGTACAAACGCCAATTCGGCTTGACCGTACTTGTAAATTCTTTTACTGAGAAACAATGATGAGATACACCATCTGCACCGTTTTTATTATTTTCTTTTGATTTGTTATTTTCTGGTTTGTCATTTTTCGATCTTATCAAGTTCCTACGAACCGTTTTTCGGTTGTCGAGGATACATGCCCGTGCTTTGAATTTAACCGCAGTTGCATTTTTGGGTAATGTCATCACGGCATAAGTATTTTCTGCCGCCGAGCGAATTTCTCTAGAACCAGGTTTTGGTCCTATGACCCAGCCGAACTTATACTGGCCATTACCGTAGGCGGAAGCATAGACATGTTGACTTGCGAACTGTTCAAAAACCTGTTTTTGACGTTCAAAAGAAGCATTAATGCCTAATCCAAACAGCAAGCCAAGTTTCCCTGCCACACCAACATTATTTTCTTCCAATAAAAAATCTGCCCGATTGTATGCATTTGCACTTGGAGAAAGCTCCCGGACGACAACTGGGTGATGTTCTGGTTTTTTTTGTGATGCTTCAGCTTGTTTGGCTTCAGTACCATTACACATCTTCGTTTCAAGGTCTTCATCCGTGAACAAGGTTTCCAAGCCATTTTTTAACAACTCATATTTAAGGGCATTTGTATATTGGGAGACAAGGCTTTTCAGATCAGACCGCAAACCTTCCTTAGCGCTTTTTTGCGAGGCCTTTAGCCGGTCTTCATTCCTGTCCATCGCACATTTTTTAAGTGTCTTACCCTGACAGCCTTTTGAGAAGTTAATCTGTGTAGAGTCAATCTCTTTGTTCTTCTCACGTTGCGCCACGAAAGTTTTAAAATCCTTTTCCAGTCTGCGACTCGCCTTCTCAAGACTGTATGGCAAATCTGATATCAAATCCTCTTTTAACTTATTAATTTTATTAGATGTTTTATCACTTAATGCTATGCCATTTTTTTCCCAAAACAACTTAAACTTCATATTATCTTTGGTACCAGATTGCCATTTTTGCAATCCAGCCATATTTCCTTCAGATAATAGTTTCTCAGGTACTGCGGTTTTGGCTAACTTTTCTTTTTTCTTCATAAATTTAGTGATATCTTCTTCCGTCATTAATTTGACGCTATCAATTTCCTCCAGTAATTTGACGATCGCCTTTTGTTCCTCACTTATCTTATTCAAACTTTCATCTGAAACCGCACCTTGCAATCCAACAGCGGCAAAAACTTTTTTTAAAACTTCACGCTTATTTTCTTCTAACAGAACGTCTAATCCCTCCTCAAATTCTCTTATGGGATCTTTCGTGCATACTCCTGCTACTTGCCAATGCAGCTGAACATGGCGCCATTTACTGGCACGGCGTGCGGTATGGACACTGTAGGGTAATTCCAGGAATACAACCGATTTATCAGGGCCGGCTTCACTGCGCAGCATAGTGAGTTGCCGCGAAAGCAATTCGTATTCTGCGCGGACATAATTACCCAGTTTATCGGATACATTAAAGCTGGGAACAAAACCGCCCCTTGGATTGGTTTCTTTATTCAGGGCATCAGTAACATTCTTGGTAAAATCATTTACCACGGTTGCATCACTCAGCCCCCCCTTGACATCATCTGCAGTCGTTGCTGATACAGTTGTTGGCGCAGATACGTCAGTCAGGTCCTTTGCTGCGGCAATATCTGTGTCTAATTGGCTAAGGCGTGCATTTATCTCGGCCTCTGTCGCTAACGCAGTGGCCTTTTTTGCCTGAGTGGCACCAAGTTCATCCTCCTGCAATGATAATTCGGTTTTTACGGAATCGGCTTCCTGACGTATCTTCTCTCGCTCCGCCTCGAGCTTGGAGGTATCCTCCCCTGCTAAATCTTTCTGAGAAATCTCTGATAAAAGTGACGTATGTCGGCTCTCTAGTTCTTGGGATTGTTTTATCAAACGATCCAAACGGGCTTGCTGTGCAGTTTCTTCAGCTGTCGTGCGGGCAACATTGATCTTGGCCGCCACTTGTTTCGATCTTAGTTTTTCGCGTTCAGCATTATAAGTCACGATATCCGTTTGGGCTTGGGCTGCTAAAGCTTTATCCGTCTCATAATCTTGTAAGGCAATTGAGTTCTTCAGGGCGGCTGCCTGATCATACTCCGCCTTTACCTCTGTCGCCGTTCGTATGGTCTGAAGACGCGAAGAATTAAACGTGTTTGGCTCCAGCTGGAGATCACCCTCAACAGCAAGATTGCGGGCACGTTCATTGAGCCCGGCAATCAGATAATGAGCTTCATCCAATGTCCAGTCACGCGGTTTGCCCATCTCAACAAAGACATCTTCATCTGTGACCGGTTTGGTATTGTATAAATCTGCAGAACAGCTATTGAGGACCATAACCGCTATCAAAAGGCACAGTAAAAACAGCAATTTTCTGAAAGAAACCTTATTAGAATTGACAAACAGCATAAGCTCCCCCTTTTTTGTTAGCTTAGAATTTTGCTTGCAGCAATCGCTATGGACGCACGATATGATCTATCGCGAAAGACACCCGCTCGCCAGATCAAAAGCCAGCTCAGCAAAAAACACCCCAAAGAAACATTTTTATCAAAATTCGCGATTACAAGCAGATCCTTTTCCGCAAGAACAGCATTCACATTCACCGCAACAATATTAATCATGATCAGAGCGATGCCAGTGCTGCTGCACAAAAGGCTTATGAAAGAGAATCGACGGCCTAATTCTTGCGCTTCTTCGGTAAGCGACATCGCGATAGATTGACGTTCTGACCTGGATAAAAATTCCCTCGGAGGAATATCTTCCATTTTCTCCCCTTTGTTTGCATCACTTTTCGGATCGCTCTTTTGATCCGCCAGAGCCTTTAGCTTTTCAAGCTCTTTACAAAAAAGTTCGCCGTCATCGGAAGTAAATTTTTTCAGCAAAGCAGTATAAAACCAACAATCAATCAAATGTACTGACGCCGTGTTCTTGCTGGCATCAGACTGATCATTGCTTTTTTTATAACGTCCCAAAAGGGACATTATCGATTTCGGGACGTCGAAACTGCATAAGATGACGAGAAACCATACAAAAAGAAAAGCGATTAGAATGTTGGGCACGGCGGCAAAAAGAAAGGCCCAGACGACAATCAGCGCGATGGCAAGACGGATCGGCATTTGGCTGATTTTCTTGAAGCTGAACTGATAAACCTGATCCAACAGATGCCCCATCAGAAAAGCCACACAAACAATAGAGATCGCATGTGTTTCAAAGGTGATATCCGAGAGTCCTGGAAACCATAAGTCGAATACCATAACGAACTTAAAGCCGTATAATAAGATCAAACCAGGAAGAAGTGACCCCAATATATCATTAAAATATTTCTGCAGCGCTGAAATGAAACCTGTCAGGTTCATTTTCCCCTCCAATTGACACTGGCATTAATATAAATTGTATTTCCCTCTAATCACTATAGCATAAATTGTTGTATTATTTACTATAAAAAAGAATTTTGTTCCTCCTTAGAGATTTTGACATCCAAATTCTCTATTTTGTAAAGTGATTATTATGAAACATAATGCAAAGGGCGTTAAAGTTTCAAACCAGAAGAGAATGGCCCTATAAAACTCAAGATAAATATATTTTCTTGCAAAAAATTAGTTAAAATTAATCGTTATTAGGCACATCACATTATTGGCCATACCTATACAATCTACTTTGCACAATTTGCGACACACGATCAGCGGCCTTGAGTAAAGCATGATCCACATGATGAATATACTGGCTTGTGACACTGGAAAGCCTATGCCCCAATAACCCGGCAATAGTCAGTTGACTATAGCCAAGTTCATGGGCCACCGTCGCAAAACTATGTCGGAAAACATGGAGTGTTACCTCTTTGAGACTGGCCGTTTTACATAGCTTGATTAAAGGTTTTCGGACATCAGTTATAGTGCCATCAATTCTATATGCAGGAAATACCCAATCGCTATCATGACTTTCCAGAAGATGTGACAGAATTTTCATTGCAGATTGGCCACATGGACGTACTTGTTCACCGCTTTTCGTAGCGCCGAAACGCAAACAGTACTTTGCAATATCAACTTCATGACGCCTCAGGTTCAGTACTTCTCCCTTCCGACATCCGGTGAATAAAAGAACCTCAATAGCAGCCAGAATGTATTGATTTTCCCCATTCTGTTTTGCCTCCTTTACGGCAAGACCTGGCCTACCATATTCTTCAGGCGTTAGAAAACGTTGACGTTTATTATCAACAGGGCGCGCAACATAACGACAGGGATTATCCTCAACCAGTTCCTGACGAAGGGCATAGTTATATATTGCAGATAATAAAGACAATGCTTTCTTTGCTGTACCGGCCCCTCCCCTAACACGAGATCTGCCATACTTACCGGTTTTGATAGAAGCCGCCGTGGCCCCATCACGTATATCCTGCATGAATTTCTCTGCATCCCGTCTTGTCAGATCAGCCACAGCCATCTGCCCCAACAGAGGTTTAGTATGTCGTTCAATGCGACCATAACCTATAGCAAGTCTGGAGGACTTTTTCACCTTACCACGGGATAAAATATTACCTGCTTTGGCTTGTTCATAATAATGATCGCATAACCCGGCAATTGTCAGAGCCTCATGCTCGCGTTTTGCTTCTTCTGCAGGATCCCTTCCCTCAGCTACAGTTACCAGTTTTTGTTGTGCCAATTGACTTGACTGAGGCACTGTTAAAGCACCATACTAACCCAATGTCATTTTACGATGTTTATATTGGTTATTACGATATTTGATGACAAAGGGTTTCACCCCAGAAGGTTTAACACGAAGCCCGAAACCAGAGAGTACACGATCCCAAATAACAAAATCTTTTCCAGGCACTGGCTTTAAATGATCAACTAGTTGTTTGGTTAAGGATTGGGAACTTCTTTTTGGTATATATCAACCTGTATCATAAAATTAGGGGCACCATGAGGGTACCAAAATATCGCATATTTTATCTATATAAACGAAGTATAGCACAACCAAAAAATCAGATGTATACACCTAATATATTGTTTTATATAAATTAATCAAATTATACCCAATATTATCCATTTCACAATATTTATCCTCCGAAGGCAGAGGCCAGAGGTTCGAATTCTCTCGGGTGCGCCATATCTACCCCACCTCTAGATGTGTGAACAACAAAGATACTTATTAACGTATGCTTAAAAATCATTGTCAGCAAAAAACCAAATATTTCAATATGATGACAGCTGTATAGTTTCTTGACAGTTTATCTATTGTTTTTAAATCGCTCTCACTTAAAGAGGTATTCAGATACCTTTATAAGCTTAAACTCTTGGCATAGGACTTGCTTTTAAACGCCTTATTTAAAACGTTTAAAGGATCAGCAATGTTTAAAAAAGTTCTTACAAGTATGCTCGCAGTATCCAGTTTGTTTTTGTTAAATACAACAGCACAAGCTGGGTTTATCAAATATGATTTTTCTAATTTTTCCAGTGGTACAAATCTGGGCCAAACATGGCAGGTAGATCATTTGTTAACGGTTTCCGCTGCAAGCCCGGATATTTGTGTGGATTTTCAAAACGGCCCACAAGTTCGCGCCAATGGTAGCGGTCGTGGTCTGGGGGTAAATTGTTTTAATCCCCGCGCCCAGATTAATGAAAATGAATCCCTGATTTTTGAATTGGCAGCCACCGCGTCACTTAAACTATATGAAATTGTTTTATCCTCTGCACGGGGCGAATTCATTTCCCTGACGGTTGATAACAACACACCGGACATTATTTTTGCAAATCGTAACCGTCTGGATTTTTCATTAACTCAAATCTCTGGCCATATATTTGAATTCACAACCATTGATCCGGCCGATGCTTTCCGGGTTCGTTCAATCACATTTGTTTCGGAACCTGCCGCATTAGGGCTGATTGGTTTAGGTCTGGGCCTGATATTTTTCAGGCGTCAAAGACGTAAATAACACCAAAGAAATCAGATAAAATTTAAGGCATGACGGCATCAGCTGTCATGCCTTCGTCATATAGTGGTCATAGATTATTCGTCTATATTTAAATTGAGTAATGACCAATGTCTGACGCTTTATACAATGAAACTGACGTGTTTCATCCTTCAGAAAATCAACAGCATGTCAGTTTTGAGCATTATATCACCGAACAACATTTCATCGATCAGAATGATTTGCACCGCGCTCAGCAGGTCAGTTCAGAAAGCAAAACCCGACTGGTGGATGTGCTTATTCGCTTAGGCATCATGACTGATATCCAGTGCCAAACAGCCTTGGCGGCATATCATCAGCTTGAAACCTTAAATGAAGGCCATCTGGAACATCTTGATCCTGATATTCTGATGGATGGTCCATTACCTCACAAATTCTGTCAGGAAAATGCTTTATTACCATTGTGGGAAAGCACAACAAATATCGCGATTGCCCTGACGGACCCGACAGATCACTTTAAAATTCGCGCGGCACGTCTGGCTGTTGATAAAGAGCTGGACCTTTATGTTGCGACGCTATCGCAAATTGAAAAGAACCTGGTCCGGCAGGAACAAGATCCAGAGAAGATCACCGATACAAATACCCCAAATTTAAACACTGAAGATCTGGATCGCCTGAAAGAGCTGGCCAGTGAAGCACCGGTCATTCGTCAGGTGAACGGTATTCTGGATTCAGCCGTTGAGCAAAAGGCGACGGACATTCATCTGGAATCCGAACGTCAGGCTTTGCGTATTCGGTACCGTTTGGACGGCGAATTGCATGTTGTGGATCATATTCAATCCCATCATGCTGCGGCTGTTTTATCCCGCATTAAACTGTTGGCCCATATGAATATTGCTGAAAACAGATTGCCCCAGGACGGACGTATCCGCACCACGATCCGCGGGCGCAATATCGACTTGCGCGTTGCCACACTGCCCGCCATTCACGGTGAAACCATCGTCATCCGCATATTGGACCAGGATGCCGTCGAACTGGATTTCGCTAAACTGGGTTTTCATGACGAGGACACAAAAAATATTCAACATATCCTGAACCGCCCTAATGGTATTTTCCTGGTCACAGGCCCCACCAGCAGCGGTAAAACCACCACCCTTTATGCGGCATTGAGCGATCTTAATCATTCGGATCGTAAAATCATCACCGTTGAAGATCCGGTGGAATATGAACTACCCGGTATTGTGCAAACACAGGTCAAACCGGAAATTGGTCTGGATTTCGCCAGGGTTTTGCGGGCCACATTGCGCCATAACCCGAATATCCTCCTGATCGGTGAAATTCGTGATTTGGAAACCGCCCAAATTGCCATTGAAGCATCCCTGACAGGCCACCTTGTTCTGGCCACCCTTCATACCAACAGCGCAAGTGCCAGCATATCGCGCCTTCTGGATATGGGCATTGATGATTATTTATTGGCTTCAACTTTATCCGGTGTATTGGCCCAGCGACTTGTAAGACGTTTATGTGATACCTGCAAATCTGAAATCGAGATGGATGCAGAACTTCTGAAACGCCATATTCCCGGACAGGAACATCTTCTGGATGGCCATATTCAAAATGGAAAAGTTAAAATCTATCAGGCATCCGGATGCGATGATTGTAACCACAGTGGCTACCGGGGACGGACAATCATTCACGAATTGCTGGATATAGATCAAAATATACGACAACATATTTATAATCGTCATGATGCCAGTCATATTGAAAAGGATATTCTTGAGCATGGCTGGAAATCTTTGCGTGGTGATGGTCTTCTGAAAGTGCTGGCGGGTCAGACGTCTCTGGAAGAAGTTTTGCGTATTACCGGACAGGGAAAGTAACCCCATATGTCCCAATTTACCTATCATGCCCATTCCCCTGATGGACAGCTTCATAAAGGTGAACTGAACGCTAATAATCGTCATGAAGCGTTGAGGCAGTTGCGCCAAAAAGGCTTGTCGCCCGTTACACTTTACAATAACGACAACGCCCTGCGCCGCATCATGATGATGGAAATCGGCAGCACACAAAAAATATCCAGAGCGGAACGGGCCGAATTGATGGAACAACTGGCGCTGTTACTGGATGCAGGGTTAACCATTGAACAATCCCTGACCTTATTGATCGAATCCCTTTCTGAACAGCAACAGCCTCTGATGCAAAAGGTTCTGGACAAATTACGTGCCGGTGAAAAATTATCCGTGGGCCTGAACGACCCGGCTTTGTCTTTCAGTGCCGTAGATATCAATATGATCCGTGCAGGTGAACTGAGTGCAACTTTGCCAATAGTTCTGAAACGGCTTGCTGAATATCACAAAAATGCCCTTGCCCTGAAAAATCAGCTTTTTTCGGCCCTGACCTATCCCTTTATCCTGACCTTGACAGCCATTGGCGTGATTATCCTGATGGTCACGGTCATTTTACCGCGGTTTGAGCCGATTTTTGCCGATGCCGGGGCCTCTTTGCCATGGATCACCCGCGCCTTGCAATCCGTCAGCCATGCCATGATCAATTTTGGTCCCTGGTTCTTATTGTTGTTGTTCATGACGGCCTGTTATGTGGTTGTGCTGAAACGCGATCAAGCGGGACAAAAAAAGCTGGATGATTTGTTACTGCGTTTTTCGTTTATCAGGAGCATGCTGATAGAACTGGCAACGATACGTTTTGCCCGTGGTCTTGCCATTTTGCTGGAGGGTGGTGTGACCTTGCAACAGGCCCTGCCGCTGGCCGCCAAAAGTACAGGCAATCTAATGATTGATCAGGCACTGCAAAAAGCCGCCGAAGATGTGGAACAGGGAAAGCCACTTTGGCAGGCCATTGATAAAACAGCTCTTCTGACGCCACTAACCATTCAATTTTTACGAATTGGCGAAGAAAGTAATCAACTTACGCATATGCTGAATAAACTGGCCGATATGCTGGATTATAAAATGGAAAAGCGGCTCAAAAAACTGACCTCTATGCTCACCCCGATGGTGACGCTGTTTATGGGACTGGTGGTCGGGGTTGTGATCTGGTCAATCATGTCCGCCGTTCTGGGTATCAATCAATTATTATGAGTAAGCATACCCAAAAAGATCAGGGATTCAGTCTGATGGAAATGCTGGTGGTGCTGGTCTTCATCGGCTTGCTGGCGGGCATTGCCGGACCAGTAATATTCGGCGGCGGTGAGAAATCCACGTTAAGGACCGCGACCGAAGATATAAAATCTATGGCCCTGCGCAGCAGTCTGCAGGCCAAAAAACAATCCCGGCCCATAGATTTATGGATTGATGTAACCAAAAAAACCATCTGGCATGATCAGACACATATCCATCTTGAAAAACTGGACCAGATCAGTCTAACCACCGCTCAGAAATTAAAACAAACAGATGACGTCGGAAGGATCATCTTTTTTCCCGATGGCACCACCACAGGGGGCAAAATTACCCTGCACCTGCAAAAACGTCAGCGCATTGTGAATATCGACTGGTTATCAACAGAGGTCACTATTCAAGATGCATCATAGGCAAAACATACAGGGTTTTACCCTGCTGGAAACGCTGGTGGCCTTTGCAATTCTGGCGATCAGCATGACGGTCGGATATATGGCCATGTCGGACAGTTTCCACCGCCAACATAAACAGCAAAAAATCCTGACATCACTTGATCAGGCCGAAAATTTGATGACGAAAATCATCAGTGGTCAGGCTACCCCAAAAACGGGCGATTTAACTGTTCAAATACGGGATATAACTTCCCCACAACTAAACCTACAAGGTTTTCGCCTTCAGGAAATTATCATCCAGCAGCCCGACGGCAAACCTCTGTTAAAAAGCCACCGCTTATCAAGAATATCGAGGAGCCTATGAAGCATAGGCACGGTTTCACATTACTGGAACTGCTGATCAGCATGGCTTTGTTGTCCATGATCATGCTGATGTTATCCGGTGCAGTGGGTTTTGGGGAACGGGCCTGGAAAACCTCTGATCAAATCAGCCAGAAAACGAGCCAGTCCGTGAAGTCAAGGCGTCTGTTAAATCATCTGATCGAACAGGCTGAACCCTTTTTCATCAGCCAGCCTAGACAAGGAAAAATACTCGCGTTCAGTGGTAAGGAAAACCAGATTGATTTTTATATACGCAGTCCTTTTGCAGCCCT
>JGI12316J15310_10000571_pt32 | contig 10774 bp, 8 predicted proteins | sample MarCyaLeptolynsp_FD_15310 | JGI IMG/M metagenome (IMG submission 15310)
GGCGCGCTGCTGCACGATCTGCTCCCGGTCCCGTTCTCCACGGCGACGGCCAAGCGGATCGCATCGCGCATCGCTGAAGCGCGGGACCGCCTCGAGCGACCGATGGCGGTGGAGAACATCAGCTGGTACCTGTCGCTGGGCCACAGCGAGAAGGACGAAGCGGACTTCATCACCGAGATCCTCGAGCGGGCCGACTGCGGCATGCTGCTCGACGTCAACAACATCTTCGTCAACGGCGAAAACCACGGCAGCGATCCCTACGAGTTTCTCGCCCGCATTCCGCTCGAGCGGGTGTGGCAGCTGCACGTGGCTGGGCACGAGCGCTTCGACTACGGACTGATCATCGACACGCACGGCGACACCGTGAAGGACGAGGTCTACGAGCTGATGGCGTGGGTCATCGAGCGCGTCGGACCCAAGCCGGTGCTGCTCGAGCGGGACACCAACATCCCGCCGCTTCCCGAGCTGCTCGAGGAGGTCGCGCGGCTGCAGCAGCGCTACGACCAGGCGATCGCGGTCTTCGAAGCCAACCCAACGGAGGCCGCCCATGTCGGTTGAGGTCGAACCCCCCGTTCGTGCGCTCAACGAGCTGATCCGCCGCCAGGCAGCCCCGGATGCGATGCGCGAGGACCTGCAGCAGTGGCTGACGGCCCAGGGCGTGAGCGGTCCGGACCTCGACGCGATGCTCGAGGTCGGCGCCGAGCGCCTGCTCGTGTACCGCCGACTGGTCCACAACCGCATGCGCAACACGATGCGCGAGTTCATCCCGCGGGCGGCGGAGCGCCTCGGCCGGGCGAACTACAACCGCTACATCGATCGCTACATGGACGAGGTCGCACCGATCACCGCGTACCTACGCGACGTGCCCGCCGAGTTCGTGGCGTGGGCGGTGCCCGAGATCAAAGCGGACCCGAACGTCGGGGACTACATCGCCGACCTCGCCCGCCACGAACTGCTGCAGATCGACGTCCGCAACGACCCGCGCGGTGGGGAGTCGCCCACCGGCAACGCGGTCGCGCTGGACCGCCCCCTGCGCTTCGACGGTGCGGTGCGCCGCATCGACTACGACTACGCGGTGCACGAGCTGCCGCGTCCCGTCGAGGACCGCAGCGAGCCCGAGCGCAAGCCGACCGCGCTGCTCGTCTACCGCGACGATGCCAACAAGCCGCGATACCTCGATCTCATTCCGCTCGCGGCGGCACTGCTCGACCGGTTGCTGGGCGGGGACGCGCTGGAGCCTGCACTCCGAGCTGCGTGCGAGCAGATCGGCGAGCCCCTCGACGACGACAAGCTCGCCCAGGTGGCGATGCTGCTGGCTGACCTCTCGGAGCGAGGGGTCATGCTCGGCGCCGAGTAACGCTCATCCGAGCCGGGCGAACGGCCTTCCGTCCGATCCCGCGGACCGAGGCGTCACATCGCGATCGGGACGTCTCCGTCTTGACGATGAACGCCTCCAAGCTTTTCTTGCTCGCGTCGCTCGTGCCCGCCGCTGCGATTGCGGTCTCCTCTCCCGCCCTCGCCGCCCCCCGCTCGGCGCGCGTGCACCTACAGGTGCCGGTCGACGTCAACAACCCGACCAAGACCGACCTCGACAAGATCGAGCTGTACGGCAAGAACGCCGTCTGGTCCAAGAACTTCGAGATCCCCTACGACACGCTCGAGAGCACCATCCTCTCGGAGATCAAAAAGGCACTCGCCAAAGAAATCCCCTCGGGGCCGCAAACCGAGGAGTGCAGCGATCCCTGTCCGGACGTGGACTGGGAGGTCACCTACAACCCGACCTTCAAGTTCACCAAGAAGGAGAACGTCAAGTTCACCCAGATCGGCAAGTCGGGCGAGAACAAGATCCGGGCGTCGGTGAAGTTCCGCGCCAAGGCCGGCATCTCGGGCAACCTCCACGCCGGTGCGGACGTGCCGACACCGATGCCGGTGGGCTTCATCATCACGCGCGAGGAGGTCGACACGCCCTTTTCCCTGTTCGTCGAAGCCGAGTTCAACGCGTCGGTCGACGTGGAGATGTGGCCCGACATCGACGCGGGCGACGTCAGCATCGATGCCAAGATCATCAACACCTCGCCCAACATCGAGCTCAACGGGGTGGTCGCGGAGCTGGGGGCCAAGATCGGCCTGTTGATCGGCGGCACGCCCTTCGGCCTGATGGCGGGAGGTCCGCTGACCTTCTCGACGCTGCTCGCGGTCATCGGCGACAGCGCGGCCGACATCGTCGAGGCCAAGATGGAGGGCTACGTCGCCGAGATGGTCGAAAAGCACTTCAACGACAGCCTCGAGGAGGTCGAGAAGGCGGCCAAGTCCGCGCTGGATTCCGCGACGGCCTCCGCCAACGCCAAGAAGAACAAGGCACTGACCACCGCGCTGCCCGGCGTGGGCAAGTCGATCAATCAGCTCAAGAGCGAGCTGGGTGGCGACATCGAGCTGCACACGGTGACCCCGAACGGCAACCTGGCCACCTCCGCGGTACTGCGACTGTCGCCCAAGAAGGGCAGCGCCGCGATGGGGGGTGAAGTCCGGATCCCGGCCCGCAAGTGCATCTACGCCGAGTTCATGGGCGGCAAGATGCCGGTGGGCTTCGAGCCGATCAACACCTCGCTCGACGCCAAGCTCGGTCAATCGTGCTCGTCGGCGATGGCGGGGGTCAAGATCGACCCGCGTGCCTACCTCGGGGCCAACCCGGAGACCGCACTCGGCAGCGCCGCCGACAAGCGCAGCACGTGGAAGTCGAACATGGGCAACAACGCCTTCACCGGCACGCTGTCCAAGACCAGCGAGTACTACAAGTGCGGCTTTTCGGTCACTTCGATGCCCAACACGGGAATCATGGAGCTGTCGCTGAAGAAGGGCAGCAGCAGCCTCGACGTCATCGAGGACAAGGAGCGTTTCTTGGTGCGCAAGGTCGGCGGCTCGACTCTGGTGCTCGACTCGGAGCTCTCACCACCGAGTGACGCGTTCGTCGGTGGCACCTACGGCTGCAGCACGGGCGGCGGACCGAAGCTGACGCCGAACAAGCTCAAGGAGCTCAAAGACTTCCTCGACAACTGTCCCGAGTGCGGGCGGATCAGCGTGATGAACGGCTCGACGATCTACGAGCTGAAGAACGTCTCGAAGGTGACCGGAGCCGGGATCGGCAAGGAGGTCTCCAGCATGGTCAAAAAGCACGGCACCAAGGCAAAGAAGGGCGTCCGGGCGCACAAGGGGATGCGGGGCAAGATCCGCGGCAAGGCGGTTCACAAGGGTACGACAGCCGGCAAGGCGTCGAGCAAGACCAGCAAGGGCAAGACGTCCAAGGGCGTGACCAAGGGCGTGACCAAGGGCGTGACCAAGGGCGGGGCGACCAAGGGGGTCAACAAGTCCAAGGCCTACGGCAAGGCGGGCCCCGGCTGACGCTCACGGGCCGACCTACTTCGACTCGCCGCCGGCCCGGCTCTTGCTCCGGGACGCGCGGCGAGCTTCACGTTCGGCCTCGCCTTTCTCTCCGGTCCAGTCGAGCGTGATGGTGAGCTGCTTGCCCTTGCGCTCGAGCACGACCTCCTTCTTGGGGCCGCCCTTCTGCATCGCGCCGAAGACCGCCCAGCGATTGTCGAACGGCTTGCCGTCCACGCTGATGACCTTGTCGCCGAGCTTGACGCCCGCCTTGGCGGCCAGGCCGTCCTTGTCGAGCTCGTTGACGAGCATGTCCCGGCTGAGCATCCCGCCCACGCGGCGTCGCGGCAGCGGAGCGCTGTTGGTGCGGTCGAGCTTGTCCGGCAGATTGGCCAGCTGATAGGCGGAGATCGCCACGACCATCGCGGAGTGGCGCTGGTACTCCTCGACGACGTTGTCGAGGGTGTCGTGCTGGGTGTGGTGCACGTAGCCGTAGTCGGACTTGCCGGCCTGCTCCCAGAAGAAGCCCGGCACCCCCGCGCGGATGAAGGGGGTGTGGTCGCTGCCGCCGGTGCGCAGGCTATCGGCCTCCGAGATCTCGAACGGCATCGCTTCGGGCGAAAGCTGCATGACCGGGGCAAAGACCTGCTTGGCCTGCGGCATCATCTCGGGCGTCACCGAGATGCCCGAGAGGTAGTTGGTGCCACCGTCGTGGACGAGCACCGCGCTGTAGTCGTCCATCTCTTCGCCATGCGCTTCGACGTAGGCCTCGCTGCCGAGCAGGCCCTGCTCCTCGCCGCCCCAGAGCATGAAGCGGATGGTCCGCTTGGGCTTGGCCCCAGCCGCCATCAACAGGCGCGCGGCCTCCAGCGTGGTCGCAACCCCGGTCGCGTTGTCGTTGGAGCCCTGGGCGCCATCCCAGCTGTCGAGGTGTCCCCCGACGACGACGATCTCGTTGGGTTTCTCGGAGCCGACGATGTCTGCAATCACGTTGTGCTGCGGGACCGGCCCGTTGAAGAAGCGGTTGTCGATCGAAAATGCGAGCTCGACCTTTTCCTTGGCGTTGATGCGCTCGACCAAGTCGCGATGTTGATCGGAGCGCAGGTTGATCTTCACGAGGCGCGGAAGATCGGTCCACTCGATCTCGTAGTTGCCGTAGGTGTGGACGAGCTGGCCCTCGGAATCGCGATCCTCGATGATCAGCCCGGCAACGCCGGCGTCGGCGAGGGCATCGTCGATCTTGTCGCGCAGCTTGCGGTCGAGGTCGACGCTGCGCGCTCGTACGACCCACTTGCCCTTCAGCTCGGCCTTGCGCTTCTTCACGTCGGCGAGGCTCTTGGGATAGAGCGTCGCGTGGGCCCGGTGCGGCCCGAGCACGCCCGGCGTCCACGACGGCGTGATGAAGTCGTAGTCGATCTCCTCGGGCGCGACCATGCCCCCGGACCACGGACCACGGTCGAAACCCACCGGGAAGTCGCCCCACTTCTCGAGCTTGGCGGTCAGGCCCCAGCTCTCGAACTGCTCCTTGCACCACTGCTCGGCCACCATGAGCTGGTGTGATCCGGTGAGCCGCCCCCCGATCTCCACCGACAGATGGCCGACGTGCTCGGAGACCTTGGGCTCACTGTGACCCAGACGAACGATGGCCTGAACGACCTCGTCGCCATCGACTTTGGGTAGGTCTGAATCGTCGTCGTCGTCGCCCCAGTCGTCGGCCTCACCGGCTTCGACGATCGGCGGACGCGTGTCCGCAGCCGCGGGCGGAATCGACTCGGGGACCGCATCGGCCTTGCCACAAGACAAGGTCACGAGCAGCGTCAGCAACGAAATCGTGCGGGGCGAGCGAAACTCCGGGCGGAACATCGGCCGGAGCATAGGCGATTGCGCAATCTTGCTCATCGGCGCCCTCGAACGCTCGCCGGGGCCGGCGACAAATACGCAATAGTGCTCATGGTCGCCAACAGGGCGGCATGCCACGTTGTTTGGGCAGTGACGCGTACGACGACGGGACATTGGGGGGCGCTGGTCTGTGTGCTCACGCTGGGCCTCGGGCCGGGTTGTGGAGGCGACGACGGCGAGGGCGACGGTGCCGAGGACGGTGGGGCGACGGGGACCGACGACGGAGCGGACGGCCCGGACGACGACGACGATGACGATGACGATGACGATGATGCCGACGGGGGAAGCGGCGACGGCAACGGCGACGATGACGACGACGACGACACCCAGGCGATGCGGCCCAACTGGCACGAGGACATCGCCCCGCTCGTCACCGAGCACTGCGGCGCCTGCCACGACGGTGGTCTCGCATTTGCGATGGACGACTACGAGGAAACCCGCCCCTGGGCGGAGGTGATGGCGCTTCAGACCGAGGCCCGCAACATGCCCCCGTGGCACGCGGTGGCCACCGACGACTGCGCGCCGCCCCTCTCGTTCGAGGGCGACCCGCGCCTGTCCGACGAGGACATCGCCATGTTCCAGCAGTGGGCCGACCTCGGAACCCCACAGGGCGACCCTGCCAATGCGGCCTCGCTGCCCGACATCTCACTGCCCGACCTGGAGGACCCCGACGTCACGATGGCGATGCAGGGTTCGCTCGAGATCGCAGCCACGGACCAGGCGCTCGACTTCTTTCACTGCATCTCGCTCGACCCAGGCAACGACGAGGACGTCTTCATCGACGGACTGCAGTTCTTCCCCGGCAACGACGAGGTCATTCATCACGTCGTGATGTACGTCGATCTCGAGGGGCAATCCGCGGGCTGGACCGACGGTATCTCGAACGACTGCGGCAACGGACCCAACGTCACGGCGGCGACGACGATCGGAAGCTGGCTGCCCGGGCAGCACCCCACCCTGCCGCCCGATGGCGTGGGCATGCGGTTGCCCGCGGGCGCCCGAATCGTGCTCAACATGCACTACCACGCCGACGTCTTGGGACCGCAGACCGACGATGCCTCGGCGCTCGCGCTGCGCTACGCCGACCAGACCCCGGAGTGGATCTCCGAGACGCGACTGTTCGGCAACCCCGGCTCGGGCACGAGCACCACCGGCGAGTTTCTGATCCCGGCCGGCGCGGCGGGGCACGACGAGGTGTTCGAGTTCACCGTGCCCAACGAGTTCGACTCCGTGCGCGCCTGGGGCGTTCTCAATCACATGCACAAGATCGCCGTCGCGATGAAGGTCGAGGTCATCCGTGCCGACGGCGGCGAAGACGTATGCCTCGTGAACACGCCGGAATACGACTACAACTGGCAGCGCTACTACGAGTACGACGTGCCGATCGACGAGTCTCCCGAGCTGCGCGCCGGCGACACCCTGCGGATCACGTGCACCTACGACAACGTGATCGAAAACCCCGGCGTCGCCGAAGCCCTCGGGGAGCTGGGGCTGAGCGAGCCCCAAGACGTCACGCAGGGGGATGGAACGCTGGACGAGATGTGCGTGGCGGGGATCGGGCTGGCGATCCGGCCATGAACCGCCTCGAACCCGTCAGTCTCCGTTGCCACGGAGGCTGGCGGCGACGGCCTCCAGCAGCCCGGGCCAATCGAGGTCGAGCCCCCAGTCCTCACCGCGGTCCCACCGGCGAACCTCACCCGTTCGCACGTCGAGATACACCCCGTCCTCTGCGATGGGCAGCCAGGACACCTGCCATCCCACGTCGATGTCCAGCATCGACAGCAGCTCCTCCCTCGCACGACCTGGCCCGTACCACGACCGAGGCTCCCCCTCGAGCACTTCGAACAGCAAGCCATCGTCGCCCGAGTACCGCTGCCAACTCGCCGACAAGGATGCCGGGACCCGCAGCCCGAGCTCGGCCCAGCGCGCGTGCAATGCCGCGACGGCAGCATCAACTTCGTCGCGCGCCGCCGGGAACAATGGAGGCTCGTCGAGGCGGTCCGCCAAGCTGACGAGGGACGCATCGATCGACTCCCAGGCTCGAATCGCTCTCGCCTCGGCGCCTTCCCGCCCGGCGCCGTGGACCGGCCGGTACCGGCGAGGCGGATCGGCCGCGTGCGCCGCAACCGGGGCGTTGTGCAGCGCATCGATCGACACGCCCCGCCGCCGCAATTCCCCAAGCTGATCCGCACAGGCCGCGTCGATCTCGTTCCCGGCCGCAACACGAACCACCGCGACCCGGGCTGCCCGCGAGGTCACCGCATCGAGCAAGCGTCCGACCGAAGCCGCCCCGAGCTCGCACCGCTCGAGATTGAGCGAGACGACGCGCTCCAGCAAAAAAGGGTGAGCCACGAGAGCGTCGACTGCGGTGTCCCCGATCGGGTTGCCCGACAGATCGAGCACCTCGAGTCGTTGTTCGAGCGCGCCCACCAGCGCCCGAGCCCCCTCCGCGCCGACATCATTGTTGCGAAGGTCGAGATGGCGCAGGTTCGACGCGCCCGCCGTGGCGAGGTGTCGCGCTGCATCGTCGCCAATCCGCGGCGATGCCGTGACCGCAAGCGCTTCGAGCTGTGCGAGCGCCGGGGCCTCGACCCACCCGAGGTCGTTCACGAGCACATCGCCGTGCAATGACATGGTCGACAGCGACTGCGACGTCGAAAGGAGCTCGCGGAGTCGGGTGCTGGTCGTGGCGCCGCCCGTGTAGTGCAGTTCGTGCACCGAAGATCGGGACAGCAGGCTTGGGAGGGGCTCGGGCACCGACACCCACGGGTGTCCGGGCACCGACATCCAGTAGCGCTCCAACGCGACGGTGTGCAGGCGCTCGAGCCCGGCCAAGGCGTCCGCGAGGCGATGCCCGCCGTCGTCTTCGGGCAAAAAGCAGCGAAACGCGAGACGCTCGAGGTCGCGCAGCTCCGGGCGTTCCACGAGTGCGGCGACTTCCGTCGGGTTCCAGGCGCCGCACGGCAACCACAGCGTCTCGAGCTGCGGCAGGCGCTCGGCCGCAAGCAAGAGTTCGCGCATCGGTTCGCCAAGCATGCCGTCGACGCCCAGATGGCGCATGGAAAGCCAACGCGGGTGCTGCAGCAGCGCTGCGGTGTCGAACTGCGCGCCGGTGCCACCGAGCGTCAGGCCGTCGACGGATGGCGGCAGAGCTTCGACAATCGCCACGATGTCGACCGGTGCCCCGGGAAACAAGCGAAGGTGCACGTGCTGCAGGTCGCGCCATGGCAGCGCAGACAGCACGCGGATCGCGAGCGACGCGTCCGCTTTCGAAATGACGGCGAGCTCGACCCGTCCGATGCACTGCAGCAGCCCCGGGTTGGCGCTCAGCGTGCCGCGCTGGGTCCGGAACGCGAAACTTCGCGTGTGCGCGGGCCAGTCCTCGACGGCTTGTGTCAGGGCTTCGACATGGGCCGGGCGTTGGTCGGCCGGCATCGCGTCGAGCGCCCGAATCGCGGCCGTATAGGACGACCGGTTCGGTGAAACGTCAGCGAGTGACTCTGGCATTCGCATCGTTGGGGACGTGATACGAGTGCCGCTTGGGCCGGCCAGGTTCCCTCAAGAGGTGATGACACACAGCAGGTCGCCGCCCGCAAGGCTGTCGCCCTCGGCAACCTCGACCTTGGCCACGGTGCCGGCGACGGGCGAGGCCACCACCGTCTCCATCTTCATCGCGGACAGGACGACCAGCGGATCGCCCTTGGCGACCTTCTTGCCGGGCTCGACCTTGACCTCGATGACGACGCCCGGCATCGGTGCCCCCACCGAACCTGGGTCGGTCGGATCCGCCTTGGGTCGCTCGACCACCTCGGCGCTGGCCGCCTCGTCGCGCACCTTGATCGAGCGCATGCGGCCGTTGAGCTCGAAGAAGACCGAACGCGAGCCGGAGTCGTCCAGCTCGCCCACCGCGGACAGCTTGACGATGAGTGTCTTGCCCCGCTCGATCGTGACGCTGGTCTCCTCGCCGATGTTGAGCGGCGCGAAGGCGAAGCGCGTGGGAAGCACGGAGATGTCGTGGTACTGCTCGTGAAACGCGAGGTATTCGTCGAAGACCTTCGGATAGAGCGACGCGGAGACCACGTCGACGTCCCGAATGGTCTCGCCGTAGTTTTCCTCGAGCCGCTTGCGTAGCGCGTCAAAGTCCAGCGGCGGCATCGTGGCGCCCGGTCGGCCCTCGATGCGCTCCGCCCCCCGGATCACCCGGTCGCGCAGCAGCTCGTTGAAGCCGCCGTAGGGCACACCGAGGTAGCCCTGGAAGAACTCGACGACCGACTTGGGAAAGCTCAGCGTGTCCGCCTGCTCGAGCACGGTCTCCTCGTCCAGGTCGTTTTGGACCATGAACTGAGCGAAGTCGCCGACGACTTTGGAGGATGGCGTGACCTTGATGATGTCGCCGAGCAGCTTGTTGGCGACGGCGTAGGCTTTCTTGATCGCCGGCCAGCGCTCGGCCAACCCGAGCTGGCGCGCCTGAAACTGCAGGTTGGTGTACTGACCACCCGGCATCTCGTGCAGGTACACGTCCGTGCTGCCCGACTTGAGCCCGGACTCGTACGGCGCGTACAGCTGGCGCGTCTGCTCCCAGTAGGTTTCCAGGCCGGCGAGGTCGGCCAGCTCGAGACCGGTGTCGCGCTCGGTGCCGCGAAGCGCCGCAACGACGGCACCGGCCGCGGGCTGCGACGTCAAGCCCGAAACCGGGGCAAGCGCGAGGTCGACCACGTCCGCGCCCGACTGCGCGCATGCGAGCATCGAGGCCACCCCCGTGGCCGCCGTGTCGTGGGTGTGCACGTGAATCGGCACATCGGGGAACGCATCGCGCAGCGCCCCGACCAGCTTCTTGCCCGCTTCGGGCTTGAGCAGGCCGGCCATGTCCTTGATCGCGAGGACGTGCGTGCCGAGCTCGACCAGCTTGCCCGCCAGGTCGACGTAGTACTGCAGCGAGTACTTCGTGCGGCGAGGATCGGAGACGTCGCCCGTGTAACACAGCGATGCTTCGATGACGCCGCCCGCCTCGCCGACCGCATCCATGCCCAGCTTGAGGTTTTCGACGTAGTTGAGGCAGTCGAACACCCGGAAGACGTCGACGCCGTGCTCGCACGCCTCCCTGACGAAGCGCTTGACCACGTTGTCGGGGTAGTTGGTGTACCCGACCGCGTTGGCGCCGCGCAGCAGCATCTGGAACGGGATGTTGGGCACCAGCTCGCGCAGCGTGTCCAAGCGATCCCACGGACACTCGCGCAAGAAGCGAAGCGCCACGTCGAAAGTCGCACCGCCCCACATCTCGAGGCTGTACGCCGCCGACATCGCGCGCGCCGTCGCGGGCGCGATTGCGGCGAGGTCTCGGGTTCGAACGCGCGTGGCCAACAGTGACTGGTGGGCGTCGCGCCAGGTGGTGTCCATCACCAGCAGGCCGGGATGGTTGCGCACCGCCTTGGCGAACCCAGCGGGTCCCTCGCGCTCGAGCACCTGACGCCACCCCTCGGGCGGCGGCTCGCTCGAC
>JGI12316J15310_10000085_pt91 | contig 10764 bp, 9 predicted proteins | sample MarCyaLeptolynsp_FD_15310 | JGI IMG/M metagenome (IMG submission 15310)
TAATGAATAGCAAAGAAGACGCCGTCAAGCGCCTCCTTCGTCAATCCCATGCCAACAATCCGCTCAGCTGCCGCTGCAGGGCGCCCGGCCTCCTGGCCCGCCGCGCTGCTGACGCGGTCCGCGCTGGCCGCGCTTCGGCGGTGGTCCGCCGGGGCGCAGCCGCGGCGGCGGACCGCCCTGGATCCGGATCACCCTGGCCTCATTCAGATCGCTGATCGCAGCGAAATCCTGGCCGGGTGCATCGCCTTCCGGCACCAGATCGCCACGTCGCTGACCCCGACCCTTCAGCCGTGTGAAGCTGTCGTCCGGATTGCCCATCCAGCACCTAGGGATGAACGGAAAAGTATCTGTCAGAACATAGTGATAGGTTCCGTCCGGATATTCGGGTGTCACCGCAAAACGCCCGTTACAGCGGTCGAGATCTCCAGCTCCGTTCACATATGCCCAGTCTTGCGTGAATTTGCCGTTGTAAGGCCCGCCGGGGCCGTTTGGCCGGTTGCCCGTCTTGAGGCGGTAACTGCTCGCAAGCTTCTTCACCGGAGATTTCCCGGCAGGGTCGGAGTAACCGTACTGACCGTAAATCGGAAAACCGTCTGCAGCATAGCCGATCATTGCGGGAACGGATCGCCCGCCGCTGGCTGAGACGACACCGGTCGGGATGCCGTGGTAGTGATACGTTCCGTTGGGTTGGACATGCGCATTGTACTTGTCGAGACCGAGCTTGCAGGCGCCGCCCAGCGCTTCATAGTTCCAGCCGGAACGACGATCATTTTGCCAGTACTCCGCGGTGCCCGGATCCATTACGACACCATTGACCGCGATTCCGAAAACGGCCCCTTGCGCATCTCTCGGCTCGGCGTTCTTCCGCGGATTGAGCGGAACCTTGAGATTGTAGTGCTTCTTCGAGATGGCGTGGGGGTTGTTATGGTTCGGGAACTTCCCGGGCGGCTTGTTCGGATAGCCATTGGCGTGGATGTGTCTGGTGTTTCCCTGAACCGTTATGTCGGCGCTTGCCTCGGCCTGAGGAAGGAAGAGATCCCAGATTTCATCCGACAGATGGATGTGTTCGACCGGTTCTTCACCGCCAATCGGCGCTGCACTGTCGTGTGCGGCGGCCTGTGAAGCTATCAGCGCGCTTGCGAGCACAAGACCTAAACGCATGCTTTCTTTCTCCAGATCCAATGCCACGACCCGAACAATATGGCGGAGTCGTTAAAGGCGTGCTGTCGCCTTTTGGTATGAATATGTAACCGGATGTATCAGGCGTGCGTTTCAAAACGAAAAAAAGCCGGCCCGACCGGACCGGCTCTTTATTCTGTTTAATCCGCTGTGCCGGTTCAGCCGACCAGTTCGGTGCCGGAGAACCAGAATGCGATTTCTACAGCTGCGGTTTCCGGGGCATCGGAGCCATGGACGGAGTTTTCGCCGATGGACAGAGCAAATTCCTTGCGGATCGTTCCTGCATCGGCTTCTGCCGGATTGGTCGCACCCATGACTTCGCGGTTCTTGGCGATGGCGTTTTCGCCTTCCAGCACTTGCACGACCGTCGGACCGGAGGACATGAATTCGGTCAGTTCGCCGAAGAACGGACGTTCCTTGTGAACCGCATAAAAGGCTTCAGCTTCGCGCAGAGACATCCAAACGCGGCGGGACGCCACAACGCGCAGTCCCGCTTCTTCGAGCTTTGCGGTGATGGCACCGGTCAGGTTGCGCTTGGTCGCGTCCGGCTTGATCATGGAAAACGTGCGTTCAATCGCCATGGTTTCGTCTTTCTCGTTACAAAGGGAGCCGACGCCATGCCGGTCCGGAATTTCAGAAATTTCGCGGCCTTAATAGCGGCGCTGCGCCTGAGCCGCAAGGGGCGCGCGCAAGACATTTTTGAAGGTGTTCGCAACTTGTCCGCGGCCTGCAAAGCAACTGGAATTGCCGGATGAGTCTGCATAGTCTGAGAAACGCAGCCCGCGGACCACTTTCGCGTCGCCAATGAATTTCCAAAGAAGCTGAACCGGCAGGACAAAACGCGTGAAAAACCTTGAGACCTTTCTGATTGCGATCTGCTGGACTATCGCGATGAACCTTGCCCCCTTGCAAGCCGGTTCAGCATGGGCTGATGATGGCCCCCGTTTTGAGGGCTTGAGCGAGGATTTCCAGGCTCTGTCGGAAGACGAGCAAGCCGAGTTCCTCGATTTCGTCGCCGGCAACACCGTGTTCGTGACCTATCACGAAGCCGGCCACATGTTGGTTTCGGAACTGGAACTTCCTGTTCTTGCGCAGGAGGAAGACGCCGTCGACAATCTTGCCACGGTTTCCATGCTGGCCGCGGATACGGACGATATGGACGTCTATCTGACGCACGCGATGACCGGCTGGTTCCTGATGTCCGAGGAGGACTATGACGCGCTGGTCTTCTACGGCGAGCATGATCTGGACCAGCAGCGCGGTTATCGCATGCTGTGCCTGATGGTGGGCGCCGATGAAGACGCTTTTCTGGACCTGGCACAAGAGCTCGATCTTCCCGAAGATCGCATAGAAAGCTGCGCCTCAGACTATGAGCAAGCTGCAGACTCCTGGGAATACGTGACCGATCCCTTTGTTCGGGAAGAAGAGACGGCGGCCGGTAGGATCAAGGTCATCCACGAGACTGCACCTGCAAATCTGGCATTCCTGGCTGCATTTCTCAAAGAGACCAAAATTCTGGAAACAATCGCAGAGGAGCTCGACACGTTCTACGACCTGCCCGAAGAGGTCACCTTTCGTGCCGCGGCCTGCGGTGAGGACAATGCGTTCTGGGATGCAGACACGCGGGAAGTCATCATCTGCCATGAGCTGCTGGGCGGTTTTGCCGAACTTTACATGTTACTGATTTCGGACGACGGCTGAGCCTTCTTCCGGAAGACGCCCGGTGCATCACCGAACTGTCGCCGGAACTCGCGGTAGAAGTTTGACCGGGTCAAGAAACCGACCTGTTCATGTATGCGTGTGACCGGTTCATCGGTTTCAGTCAGCAGTCTGGCGGCCTCTTCCAACCGGACCTGATTGACGAACTGGCTCACATTGACACCGGCCACATCATTGATTGCGATTGAGAGGTCACGGTCGGGCACGCCCGTTCGCCGCGCGAACCGTGTGAGCGTCATTGCGGGATCCTTGTAAAGGTTCTGCTCGATCAGGACATGTCTTGCCTTGTCCACAAGCGCTTTGTTGTCCGCGTTCGCCGGTTCTTTCTTCTCCGACTTGCGACGTGGCACACCCTGACGCGCGACGAAGACAGCAATTCCGAGCGCGGTCAGGATAAAGGCGAGACTCGCATAGGAGATGACAAGCGACGCCGTCTCCTGCATTTGCTGGGTGAAGAGCAGCGCGATCCAGAGATCGGTCGCGATTGTTGCGAGCATGATCAAGATGGCAACTGCGAGCAGCCTGTGAAGGAAACGTGCCTGCCCTGTCGGGGCAAGAGACAAGCGATCCGGTCCCCCTGCCCAAAGCCGGATCAGAAGAACGCAATACACCGAGAAACTCAGCGCGATCAGTCCATCGACGAAACCGGGAACGGGGATCGGAAAGAGCATCGCCAGCGTGAGAAGCGCTGCGACAGATCCGTTCCGGAACATCGATCGTTGCAGTGTGTTTCCGGAATATTCGAGCGCTGCGAAACCCAGATAGAGAGACGGCGCGATCCACACAGGCAGGCTGCGTTGCAGCGCGATGAAGTCGATGACCCCATGCGCAAAACGCAGGCCGACCAATCCTGCCTCGATACAAAGCAGTCCAAAGAAAACGCCGAAGAGCGCCCTGGAAGTACCCGGCAAAACGCGCCAGAAAAGCGCAGACAGCCCTAACCCGAAAAAGATCGCGGCAAGCAGAAATGAAACCGGGATGCTGATCATGTCACCGCCCGTTGTAAAGACACTCTGTCCGACCTGTCCTTTATCACGATTAAGGACAGGACAGCGCCCCGCCGGCGATTGTCAACACCTTCGATACACACCCATTTTGGCAGCGAGCCAACCCGAACCGGAGGTCATACGGCGATGCCCGTTTCAACCACCTGCGCGGCAATCGCGCTGCGAACCACGACCACTTTCCTTATCTGCTTGCTGTTTCTGGTCAGTCCAAGCGAGGCAGACGCGTCTGCTGACCTGCCCTTTGGGCCGGGCGTATCCGAACTGGCGGTAACCGATGCCCGCACCGACCGGCCGCTTGCCGGCGACGTCTGGTATCCGACCACGACGCCAGAAAAACATGGCCGCGCCAACAAGAGCAAGGTCTGGCAGATGGCAGACGCGGATCCGGATGGCGTTGCCGCCGAGGGATCCTTCCCGCTCCTGGTGATTTCGCATGGAATGTACGGCAACACGTTCAATCAGGCCTGGCTGGGTTCTGCCCTGGCGCGCCGCGGCTACATCGTGGCGATGGTCAATCACCCCGGGACGAGCACATTCCTTCGCGACGCCGATCACGCACGTGAATTGTGGGAACGGCCCGTGGACATGTCGCGCCTGATCACGTTCCTGCTTGAAAGCAGCACGCTGGCTGACCGGATTGACAAAAGCAGGGTCTTTGCTGCCGGCCACTCGCTCGGAGGTTACACCGTGATGCTTCTTGCGGGTGCAGAGTTCGATGCCGGCCTTTACGAGAGCCTGTGCGCAGTTGACGAATTAAATGTCGTATGTCCGGTTCTGAAAGGCTGGTCGGTTGCCGAAACAGATGCGGACAGGCGTGAAATGGAAAAACCGCGCAGGGACGACCGCATCAGCAGGATCGTCAGCATGGATCTCGGCGGCACGCCGGTCCTGTCACGCCAAAGCGTTGGAACAATCGAGACACCCCTTCTGGTTCTCGGTTCCGGGCGTGCTGACATGCTTGATCAGGACCTTGAATCGCGCATGCTTGCTTCGCTTTTGCCCGGGGCTTCGACACGACACATCGAACTTGCCGATGCCGGACATTTCGATTTCATGGGCATTTGCAAGCCGGAAGGCTATGACATCCTGAAGGAACACGAACCGGGTGACGAGATCGTCTGCATCAAGGGCAGCGCCGAGAGAGAGGCACAGCACCGCCGTATCATCAGCGAACTGATCCAATTTTTCGAAAGCGAGTGAGTGAAGTCAGGACAATGCGAGCCGACTGCGCCGCATTGTCCTCCTTGCCGTGCTCGGTTTCCGCTTGCATCGCAGGCGATGCTCCGCCAAACATCCGGCCATGTTGCAGATTTCTGACCTTACATACCGGATCGCGGATCGCCTTTTGATCGACAAGGCGAGCGTTACCCTGCCCGGAAAGTCCAAGACAGGCCTTGTCGGCCGCAACGGCGCCGGCAAATCGACCCTGTTCAAGATCATTACCGGAGACCTTTCCGTCGAAACCGGGTCGGTGCAAATCCCGAAACGCGCCCGTATCGGTCAGGTAGCCCAGGAGGCTCCGGGAACAGAAGACACGCTCATGGAGGTGGTTCTGGCTGCGGACAAGGAACGCAGCCGGCTGCTTGCCGAAGCTGAGACGGAAACCGATCCGGACCGGATCGCGGACATTCATACGAGGCTCGCGGACATCAGCGCTCATACGGCCGAAGCACGCGCCGGATCCATCCTGTCCGGCCTCGGTTTCGACGCGAATGCACAGCAGCGTCCCTGTTCTTCCTTTTCCGGCGGCTGGCGCATGCGGGTCGCGCTGGCGGCTGTTCTCTTTTCGGAACCCGACCTTCTCTTATTGGACGAGCCGACCAACTATCTGGATCTGGAAGGAACGCTCTGGCTGGAGAACTATGTCGCGCGCTATCCGCATCAGGTTCTCCTGATTTCCCACGATCGCGACCTCCTGAACAAGGCCGTGGACAGCATTGTCCATCTGGAGCGCGGCAAGCTGACCTACTATTCAGGCGGCTATGACAGTTTCGACCGCCAGCGGCGCGAGGCCATGGTGCTCGCCGAGAAGGCAAAGGAAAAACGGGATGCGCAGCGCAAGCACATGCAGGCGTTTGTCGACCGGTTCCGCTTCAAGGCAAGCAAGGCACGGCAGGCGCAGTCGCGCCTGAAGATGCTGGAAAAACTCCAGCCGATCACGGCACTTACGGAAGAAAGCGGCAAACCCATCCAGTTTCCCGATCCCGGAGCTCAGCTTGCACCGCCGATCATGAAACTGGAGGGCGTTTCAACCGGCTACGGCGACACCAAGATCCTGTCGAAACTGACGCTGAATATCGACACGGATGACCGCATCGCCCTGCTCGGGGCAAACGGCAATGGCAAGTCGACATTCGCCAAACTGATCTCGGGGCGGCTCGGGGCGATGACTGGGGACATCACCAAGGCGACGAAGCTGAAGATCGCCTTCTTTGCCCAGCACCAGCTTGATGAGCTGCGCCCGGCCGAAAGCGCTGTCGCCCATGTCAGAGCGCTGATGACAGACGCGCCCGAAGCAAAGGTCCGTGCCCGGGTCGCGCGCTTCGGCCTACCGACCGATCGCATGGACACGCCGGCAAAGGACCTTTCGGGGGGAGAAAAAGCGCGCTTGCTGCTTGGCCTTGCAACATTCGACGGGCCGCATCTTCTGATCCTCGACGAACCGACGAACCACCTTGATATCGACAGCCGGGAAGCCCTGGTCATGGCTCTCAACGATTACAAGGGCGCCGTCATCCTGATCAGTCACGACAGGCATCTGGTGGAGGCGTGCGCCGACAGGCTGTGGCTGGTTGCAGACGGGAGGGTCGCTCCCTTTGACGGGGACATGGAGGATTATCGCCGGCTGATCCTGCAAGGCCCCGAGGCTGCGCAGAAAGCCAGAGCCCGGGCAGAGGAGGAAGCTGAACGGGCCTCCGCGCAGAACAAACGCCGGGAAGCCGCCCAAAAGCGCAGTATGCTGAAACCGCTGAAGCAGAAGATTGACGCGGCGGAGAAGGAAATGGCACGCCTGCAGGAGAAAATCGGCAAGCTGGACGAAGCCCTCGCGGACCCCGCGTTTTTCCAGCGAGAACCGGACCGTGCCACGAAGTTTGCCAAGGAGCGGGCTTATTGCGAGAAAAAACTGGTCAAGACAGAAGAGGAATGGCTGGAGCTGTCCGCAGAGTTCGAGGAAGCTGGATGACGGCGGGTGTACTGCTGGTTTTCTATCGGGAGTGAGAATGACAGATCCGGAAAAGTCACACGGGATCAAAGGCAGACGCAAATCAGCGGTTGCCGGTAATCTTGCCGAACGTTGTCTGGCGCAATCAGGTCGCAAAATCGGGCAAAACCGGAGATTGTCGCCCGCGCGAAAACTGCTTTCGCTCCTGCATTACCGGCTCTCCAGAAAGCAACGCGCTACCGTCAATGGCCGGGGCGCAGTTAAGAAACAGCCCAAATCGCTCCGCACTGTCACCCTGCCGGTCTGACTTTGGTCATTCGCGTCCCCGAAAGTCGTTGGCCGTACGCGCGGAACCCGGAGATGTAAGCTGCCAGTTTTAGGCCTTTTTCTCCCAGCCGCCTGACGACGTTTGCTGCCAATAGGCGATTTCGAAGCCTTCCGATTTTGCTTCCTTCCAGCGCAGGCGCGCCTCTGTAAGGGCATCGTGATCATTGCCGTCGAACATGTAGATCGCGCGCTTGTAGCCGCCAAGTGCCGGCGGATCCGCCCTGTCCACCAGAAATCGCACATCCGCCTCGTTTGGATTGTCCTGATCGGCAGTGAGATAGATCGGCTGTTGCTCCGCATAGCCGTCGGTCTTCGTGCCGTGCGGAAGGAAACTGTCGTCCGAATAAGTCCATAAATGCGCGTCCAGCGCGTTACAGCGCTCTTCGCTTCCCGTCTGCACCACCACCTTCCAGTCCCGTTCAAGGCACTTCAGCAGGAGTTGCGGCAGCGCTGCCTCAAGCGGCTTGTGCAACAGATGATAGAACATCACTTCAACGCCCATTGCCGTGCTCCAGACCGCTCCCATCACCCTATGCTTTTGCACAGGTTATCAAGTCCTGCCGACGGAACTGATGCGCACCTGCAACAGCCGACCGGTCAAATGCGCTTCACCGCGCATACGACATAGACAGGCCACGAGACTCGTATCATTAACCCTTCGCAAATGTCGATTGACTAGTGTTCGTTCCCGGGAACGATCCAAGGATCATTGCTGGGTGGCCGGTGTCCGGTGGTCCCGAACCGGCCAAAGAGGGGATTTTGTGAATGATTGCACGCGTTTTTGTGTTTTGTGCGCTGGTGGCCGTTGTGGCCGGAGCAACTTTGGGAATGGGCATGCTTGTCGAACCGGCCACCGCTTGCCAAGCCTACAAGACCTGCTGAACACATAAGATATCACGTAAAAAACCCGCCGTTCCGGCGGGTTTTTTCGTTTGAGGAAAGGCGTACCGTCTCAGCTTTCGTAATGGTCCGCGACAAGCTGGTTGAGCAGGCGGACACCGTAACCGGATGCCCAGCCCTGGCTGATGTCGTCCTTCGGCGCGCCAAACGCAGTGCCGGCCACATCGAGGTGCGCCCAGGGCACATCATTGACAAAACGCTGCAGAAACTGCGCCGCTGTTACCGAACCGGCCCACCGGCCACCGGTGTTCTTCACGTCCGCGTTCGGTGTATCGATGATCTTGTCGTATTCCTTCGACAGCGGCAGACGCCAGAGCGGCTCTCCGCTCGTTCCGGCCGATGACAGAAGCTTGTCCGCCAGATCGTCGTTGTTGGAGAACAAGCCCGCATTAAGATTGCCCAGAGCAACGAGAACAGCTCCGGTCAAGGTCGCCAGATCGATCATGATGGCCGGCTTGTACTTCTGCTGCGTGTACCAGAGGGCATCCGCCAGAACGAGACGTCCCTCCGCGTCGGTGTTCAGGATCTCGATCGTCGTTCCGGACATGGCCGTCACAATATCGCCCGGCCGTTGAGCGTTGCCATCGGGCATGTTTTCCACCAGGCCAATGACACCGATGACGTTGGCTTTCGCCTTTCGTGCGGCAATCGCGTGCATTGCGCCGGTCACCGCGGCCGCCCCGCCCATATCGCCTTTCATGTCTTCCATGCCACCCGCTGGCTTGATGGAAATGCCGCCGGTATCGAAGACCACGCCCTTGCCGACGAAAGCGACCGGTGCAGTACCCTTCTTGCCGCCATTCCAGCGCATGACAGCCAGACGCGGCGGACGCACGGACCCCTGCGCGACACCAAGCAATGCGGCCATCTTGAGCTTCTTCATCTCCTTCTCGCCGAGGATGTCCACTTCAACCCCGAGTTTTTCCAACTCGGCAGCCTTTTTTGCGAACTCGACGGGGCCGAGCACGTTTGCCGGTTCATTCACCAGGTCGCGTGCGAGGATGACCCCATCGGCAATGCCCTCGAAAACGGCCCAGCTTTTCCTGGCCGCCTTCGTGTCCGGCACTTTCAAGGTGAGCTTGAGATCCTTTTCAGGTTCGGCCTCCTTCTTTTTCGACTTGTAGGTGTCGAATGTGTAGGCGCGCAGTTTAACACCCATCGCGAACTCGGCGATGGCCGAAGCGGTAAGCTCAACGCCTTCAGGAACGTCAAACAGGATTTCAGCCGCGTCGGTCTTGGCTTTTTGAAGTGCGGCGAGAACCACGCCGCCAAACGCACGCCAGTCTCCCAGCGAAACGTCCTCGGCCTTGCCGAGACCGAAGACGATCAACCGGTCCAGCGTTAATCCGGCCGGTGCAACGAGGTCGAGTGTCGTTTTTTTCTTGCCGGAAAAACCGGCGATACCCGCCGCCCGCTCAAGGCCGCCTTCCAGTCCGGACGTGACTTCATGCGCAATGCTTCCCAGGCCAAGCTTCTCGGTGGCCAAAACGACGGCCACGCCCTTCGTGGGAGCGCCTGCTTTGGAAAAAGAAATCTTTGCTAGCTTGGTCATACGTCGGTCCTTGTTCGGCTTTCAGTTGTCTTTGAGTTTCCAGGTCAACCCGGATCGGCTGGAGATTGTGACCTGTTTACCGCAAATCATGGGGTTTTAACGACTTTTCGGCAACAGCGAATAAAATTAATGCAAATTAACCATTCTTATTTATGCGGCGTTCACCACATTACGTGCTATTCGGTGGCTGGGGATTTTTTCGACAATTTGCAAAGGGCTTGTCCGGTCAGACATGAAGACGCTCGAACGCTACATTATCCGGCGGACATTGTATGCATTCACGCTCACGATTGCAGCCATGACCGGCGTAGTGTGGGCGACGCAGGCTCTCAGACAACTTGATCTGGTGACATCAAAAGGACAGACGATCGTCCAGTTTGTCGGCATCACGATGCTGGCGCTGCCTTTCCTGATCATGATCGTTGCCCCGTTCGCGCTGATGCTCGCACTCATCCTGGTCCTCAACGCATTGTCCGGCGATAGCGAGCTTATCGTCATCGACGCCAGCGGCGGATCCAGATTTCTCGTTCTCAAGCCGGTCATGATCTTTTCCGTTGCGGTCATGCTGCTCATTGCCGGCCTGTCGCTCTACGTGGCACCCGGCGGCCTGGCGCAGCTCAGGACGGAAATTACCCGCGTCCGAGCGGACCTCGTGGCAAACATCGTCAAACCCGGCAAGTTCATCAACGTGGACAGTGGACTTACGTTTCACATCCGGAACCGGTCGGGTAACGGGACGCTCGACGGCCTTCTGCTGCACGATACACGCGACGGTGAAACGGCGTTTACATATCAGGCGGACACGGGAAACATCGTTGAAGCGGCGGATCGTACACTGCTCGTGATGCAGAACGGCACAATCCAGCGCCGCCCGAAACAGCGAGGCGACATTTCCATCGTTCGCTTCCAGTCCTACG
>JGI12316J15310_10000040_pt43 | contig 10760 bp, 10 predicted proteins | sample MarCyaLeptolynsp_FD_15310 | JGI IMG/M metagenome (IMG submission 15310)
TATATTTCTAGACCATAAATAGCTTGCTGCCAAGTTCCCTGAAATTTCATCGGTCCATTGCCTTTGCCAACTATAATCCATGCCAATAAAAAGGGCATCTGCTTGGTCTACGATAAATACTGGCATAGGTCCACGTATGGTGCCAATTACAGTTACTGGTCGATCAAAAATGTAGTTTTCAATATAATGAGAGTATGCAGTCACTACATGGCGATCTTTATCACGCTTATATTCCAATTCATTGATGAATTTATAACCTCTTTCCGCTTCTAACTGACTTGCCTCAAAACCCAAAACTCGATTGGTTCTTAACCTTCCTTGTTCATTGGTATAGTACCTTAATAATCCATAGGTGTTTTTAAAGCCATGTTGTCCGAAACTGTATAATTCCGCCATGTTTGGTGAACGCCAAGCGGTTCCAAGGTTGGTTCTAAAAGTGAGATGATCACTGAAATTTCGAATATATCCTATAGAAGTAGTGATGTTATTAAAATCGAATACATCCCAAAAAGGGTCTTGATTTGTTTCTCTTCCGGCAACCAAATTTTCTTCATAATCTATTCGCAAGCCCAATTCAATGGTGCTTTTCAAAAACCTTTTGCTTTCAATTAGATAAGCACTAAACCTTTCCGTATCGTAATTTGGGATAAAGGCCGTAGTTCCAGTTCCAGGCTTATTTCGATTTTCTTGCTTATAATATTGGACCCCTGCTATACCTTCCAAGCCAAACCAATCTGGATGTTGCCATTCCAATTGATAATCTGACGTAATTAATTCCAAATCAATAATAGGTTTCTCAGCATTTCGTCGCACATCGAACTCTTGCCGTTGATTCAATTGTCGACCAGCTGTAAAACTTAATCGACCATGATCAGAGTAATACCAGCTCATTTCCGCTTTACCAAAATGATGTTTTGTTAATTGATTTGGTTCATTGATGTCATAGGAAAAGGGTTGTATGAAATAAGGTTCTTCCGAATTTATTGCCTCAATAAAGGAATCCCCACTTTCTGCAATAGAAGAACGCAACAGGGCTAAATTCTGATCCATATAACTATAATATAATTTTAAATCAAAATCCTTGTAATGAAATCTGGTGCCTGCTCCAAAACTCTTTTCCTCTCTACCTGAATTTGTCAATATATAATCTGGACTTTTCCTATCTCCAAATTTGGTGTAACTCCCGTTCAGGAAGTAACTCCACTTCTTGAATCCTTGTCCGATTTCTACATTGGAATTCACACCTCTTCCATTGGTTTCATAGGAAGACCCAGCATTAATATATAATGGATTATGTAAATGCAAGGGGTTAGATTCTACTACGATAGCACCACCTAGTGCTTCCGGACCAAATCGAACACCAGATGCACCTTTTAATATGGTAATAGAGTGTGCTGAACTAACATCGATTTCTGCAGCATGATCTCGGCTCCAATTTTGGAATCCATGCTTAATTCCATTGTTAAGCACCAAAATGCGATTCCCGTACAAGCCATGAATAATAGGCAATTGCACATTAGATCCAACAGAAGTAAAAGATACACCAGCAGTTTTAGAAATACTGGCAGCAAGACTTTGCGTTGGGCTTTCTCTTAATTCCGCTTTACCAATACTTATTTGAGCTATGGATTGAGTGCCCTGTTCTCTTGTGCGTTCTGCTTCAATTAAAACGGTTTCAATTTTTTCTACCTTTTGAGTCAAATAGAAATGGGAAGACCGGCCGTGCTGATGGTGGTGGTGACAGATAGAGTCGCAATAACCGAAACAGGAAATAATCAATGAATAATCTTCAGAGCATAATCCTTCAATTGTAAATTCCCCTTGGAAGTTGGTAGTTGCAAATTTCTCTTCTCCATGAACATGCACGGAAGCGTATGGTATTGGTTCCTTGGTATCAATATCTAATACTTTCCCTTGGATACTTATAGTACAACTATCTCCTTGGGCAAGCAATAAAGGGCTGAATGTAAGTGAAATAATAACAAATAGAAGAATATATTTCATCAAGTTTATTAATAGAACTCAAGTGATTTTATCGCTAGAAGTGTATTTCTTTTATTAATGCAACCAAGTTGCAAATATAGAAAGAACTTTTATTATTGCAATTCAGTTGCAGTAGCGCATATTTTTTAAAGAGTTGTATATAGGGTGCAACAAATTATATGCTTGTACTGTTACGATTATCTATTCAGATCAATTATTTTTGATACCTCAAACGAAAAAAAATTATACAATGGCTTTTGAACTACCAAACTTACCATACGATTATAATGCTTTAGAGCCCCATATAGATGCAAGAACAATGGAAATACATCATTCTAAGCATCACAATGGTTATACTTCCAAGTTAAATGCAGCGATTGCTGGAACTGACTTAGAGGGCCAAAGCATTGAAGAAATTTTAAAAGATGTTCCTAACCAAAGTGCTGGGGTCAGAAACAATGGCGGCGGTTATTACAACCATTGCTTATTCTGGGAAGTAATGTCACCAAATGGCGGTGGAGAACCAGAAGGAGAATTGGCTGAATTGATTAATTCTTCATTTGGTTCATTTGAAGAATTTAAAAATCAATTTAGCAATGCTGCAGCAACTCAATTTGGTTCTGGTTGGGCTTGGTTATGCTACAATAATGGCAGATTAGATGTTTGCGGAACAGCAAATCAAGACAATCCATTAATGAATGGGATTGGTTGTGGAGGAACACCAATACTTGGTTTAGATGTATGGGAGCATGCATATTACTTGAACTACCAAAATAGAAGACCAGATTATATCGAAGCATTTTTCAATGTAATCAACTGGAATAAAGTGGCTGATAACTTAAATCAAGCCAAATAGGATTTGAGGGGAATAATTACCCTGATATTAGGATTATTCACTCTGGGAGCATTTTGCAATACTCAAGTGGATAATCCTATTTTTATTTCTGATACTTCCGATTATCAACTCAATTACCTAAATCAATCCTCATTAATCCTTTCGAATGAAATAGTAACTCCGAAGCACCAAAAACTTAAAGCCACTTTACTAACAATCTTCCTTGGTCCTTTTGGTGTACATCGCATTTATTTAGGTACATCACCCAATGTCCCGGTAGTATACTCCTTAACTTTAGGTGGTTTAGGGATATTACCACTGATTGACCTTATCTCTATATTGGGTTCAAAGAAACTAGATCGATATAAAAATAATGATCGGGTCATCATGTGGACCCAGCCTGTAAAGACTAAGTAAGGGTTTTCGGCTTAGTATTTATTCTTTTCTTGAAATACTTCATCAAATAAATGAATACAACCAAGGCAATAAAGGAAGCGAAAATGGTATCATTTGTAGTTCCCAATTGATCGATTTTTTCTTCCATCATGCTTTCGCCTAGCATATAAGTTAAAACAACTGCAGTAGCATTATTGATAAAATGTGCAAAGATGGGAACCCACAAAGATCCAGACCAATGATAAAGATATCCGAAAAGAGCACCGAGCAGCATCCTAGGAATAAATCCATAGAATTGAAGATGCAGGGCACTAAATAATATTGCGGAAACCCATATGCCGATGTGGTAATTTTTTCTTCCTTCATTTAATGTTTGTTGCACTATTCCTCGAAAGATTAATTCCTCACCTATAGCTGGAAGCACTCCTATCAATAGGACATTATAAAATAAATCCAATGGGCTATCCATTTGCAGGAAGGCCTTGGTCAATTTCTCAGCACTTGCCTCAGAATCTTTCATCCAATTTTCTAAAAAGGCCAGACTTTCAGGTAATTCCAATAAGGCATTGAATTCAACAGATAAATTAATTATTGGCAGATAACTAATAAAGATTAAAGGCACTAGGAATACAGCAATAACTTGGATAGGTCTATTCAGTTTAAGGTATGATAGTGGATTACTTTTAAACAGCACTGCAAATAGAAAGGCAGGAATAAGGAATAATCCTAGAGTATTAAAAATTTGAAGAAACTTTAAAATAGGAATAGATTCCGGGGAATCTGCATTTTGTATCACCTCTGCAATAGTTGTAATCCCAGTTCCAAAAATGGGTTTAATCAACAATATACCCACCAGTGAAAAAATCCCTCCAATAACCAAACAGATTAGAAATAGAACCAGTAGGTTGGCAAATTTGCTTCTTAATTGTATCAAATTGAGCTAGAGATTAATGTCTATTTTTAACAGATTCGAACCAAAAGTAGGAATATTAAAATGAGCTTAAAGCAACTCTTTCTTCGAAATCAATCCTTATTTAATTGAAATGGCAAAGAGGATAAGAAGAGTCATTATTGTATTATTTGTTGGACTTTATTTGTCCTTGCATTTGCTCAAAGTACAAATCACTCCCCTTTTTATTTTTGGAATGTATTCTAAAAAAGTTCCTACACAACAAGAGTACATGATGTATGAGTTGGTTGTAGATAATGAAACCATTAAACCGACTGAATTAGGCAGACTAAACAGAGAAATAATCATTGGCCCTTTGGAGTATTATTTCAACCACAAAACAAATATGAATGTTGATCCAATCAAATCATTTGTATTAAGTAAAAGGCCAAAATGGGAGTCTAATTCTGTTTTTAAATGGGTGGGTGATCAGGTTTTTACCAAGGAAGAAGAACTATCAAAATTCCCTAATTGGTATAAAAGTTATTTGGAACAAAGTATTGGAAAAGAGATTCAACGATTGGAAGTTTTTGCTAAATATTCTGTTTATCAAGAATCAATGCTAGTAGAAAAGCATAAAGAATTAATACTTAGCATTTAAATATCATTCAATTGGGAATAGTTAATCATTACATAAAGCTAAATAGAATCTTCTATATCTATGTATTGATCATATTGGGAGTTAAATATTCTAATGGGGTAATGTTGCATCAATTGCAACAGGCAGTATTGGCTTATGAAGGAGTGGATTTGTTTTATTGGTCTCTTATTGGGATGCAAATTCCTCAATGGATAATATCGTCTTCTTTAATCTCTTCTTCCATTGATATTCTTCTCTTTATTACAGCCTTGTTATCCATTTTTTATCCCAATAAATGGATTAAAACCATTTTTGCTGTTTTGTACTTTACATACTTTTTTACCTACAATACCTTTGCTGCGCACCACTATCACAGTATAGGTATTTTGTTTTTTGGATTTTTCTTTATCCTGCCAAAAAACTCCAAAAATCTAGAGGTGGTATTTCGCGCTTTGCGGTATTTTTTCTTCTTTATGATGATTTCTGCTTTTTGTTGGAAATTCTTTAGACTCAACTGGCTTGACATGGAACATTTTACCAATGTTTTGAAGTCTCAAAACCTATATTTAATTGATGCAAATCCGGAACATTGGCGCTCAAAACTTATCTTAAAAATGATCTTTAATCCACTGCTTGCTCATGCATTTTGGATTGGGCTTATGCTTATACAATTCAGTTTTATACTAGGCGTTTTTAGCCTTAAATATGATCGTTTACTGGCTCTTTTTTATTGTCTATTCATAATTGGAAGCTGGATTTTCATGGATATCTTGAATTATGATAATCTCATTTGGTTGTTGGTTTTTTATCCAGCAATGAGTAAAGGATTGGAACGATTTACAAATCCCAATTCCTAGATCGACCATTTTGGCTTGAATAATAGAGGATTAGAAATATAACTAACTTTGCAAAAATTTTGAATTGCCGAAAATTGGGAACATAGAATTGGGAGAATTTCCCTTATTGCTTGCACCTATGGAGGATGTAAGTGATCCACCATTTAGAGCACTTTGTAAAGAGCAGGGAGCCGATTTGATGTACACCGAATTCATTTCTTCTGAAGGATTGATAAGAGATGCGGTAAAAAGCACACAAAAGCTGGACATTTTTGAATATGAAAGGCCAATTGGAATTCAAATATTTGGAAGTGAAATCGACTCCATGAAGAAAGCTACTGAGGTTACTGAAGCAGCCAATCCAGATATAATAGATATCAATTATGGTTGTCCAGTAAAAAAAGTAGCTTGTAAAGGGGCAGGTGCAGGTATACTGCAGGACATTCCTAAAATGGTCAAGATGACTGCCGAAATTGTAAAATCTACTTCTTTGCCAGTGACAGTTAAAACCAGGTTGGGTTGGGATGAACAAACCAAGTATATAGTTGAAGTAGCAGAAAGATTACAAGATGTAGGAATACAAGCCATCTCTATACATGGTAGAACAAGAAAACAGATGTACAAGGGTGAGGCAGATTGGAGTTTGATTGCAGAGGTAAAAAATAACCCTAGAATGAATATTCCAGTATTTGGAAATGGAGATGTTTTTAGCCCGGAGATTGCAGTTGAGAAGAAAGAAAAATATGGAGTAGATGGTGTAATGATAGGTAGGGCAAGTATTGGCTATCCTTGGATTTTTAGAGAAATCAAGCATTACCTCAAGACAGGCAATCATCTTGAACCACCTACTTTAGAAGAGCGGATTGAAGCTGCAGAAAGACATTTAGACATGTCAGTTAAGTGGAAAGGAGAAAAATTAGGCATATTGGAAATGAGAAGACATTATACCAATTACTTCAAGGGAATCCCTCACTTTAAACCGTTTCGAATGAAGTTGGTTACGGAAGAAACCTACGAATCTCTCAAAGAAACATTCCAACTTATCAAGGATAAAAAATTGATGGTTGCCTAGGAAAAATTAGTAACGGTCAGTTTTCTGACAGGATACCATGAAGTTAGCAATCCAATGACCATAACGGTTACTAGAATATAGACTAACTCCAATAGCTCTATTTGCACGGGATAATATTCTACAATACCTCCCTCTAGCCGCAATAGCCCAACCTTTTGTTGTAACACACATACAATCACTCCTAAAGTTAGTCCGATTATGGCCCCAGAAAGATTAATCAATAACCCTTCTAGGAAGAATATTTTGCGAATACCGGCTTTAGTAAGCCCTAGATTTCTTAGGGTGAGTATGTCTTTCTTTTTGTCAATGATCAACATACTAAGTGAGCTTAATATGTTAAACGAAGCAATAATCAATATAAAAGTCAAGATTAAAAAAGTGACCCACTTTTCCGTTTTATTGGTTTTATATATGATCTCATTAAACTCATATCTACTCTTGACTTCATATTTATCGCCAAGTACAGCTTCTAAATTTTCTTTCGCTAATGGTATTCTCCTTTTATCTGCAACGTTTAATTCCACCGCACTTATTTTCTTTTCTAATTCTAGAAAATCTTGAATAAATGAAAGTGGAACCAAAATGTATTTGAAGTCATACTCAGGGCTGATATAGAAAATGGCCGAAGCAGAAATTAACTTTTGATAAACAGATTCATATGGATTCGCTGAATTGGAGATTTCCCTTTTAGGAGAATAAATTTTTAAGTTTTCTATTGCATTTGAAGCGTTTAGTTTTAATTGACTAGCCAATCCGTATCCACAAATAGCGTATGGGATTTCATTCTCCACTAAAATAGCTTGACCATCAATTAAATTGCTGTCCATTCTGCTCATTTGCAGATAGCTATCTTCCACCCCTTTTAATGTCGCAATTACATCATTCTCCTTGTATCTAACCCCACATACTTCTTCCAGTACTTTGGTATATAGAACTCCATCTATTTCATCCAGCTTCTCAAAAGGAAACTCATCTTCAGTAAATACCTTTCCTTGTTTTGCTTCAATCCTTATGTCAGGATCAAAGGATTCAAAAAGCGATTCTACTAAACTCTCCAAACCATTAAATGCAGAGAGCACAATAACTAAAGCAGCTGTGCCTATGCTAACACTAATTACAGAAATCCAAGAAATAATATTGATTGCATTTCTCGACTTATTAGAAAGTAGATACCTTTTGGCAATGTAAAATGAAACCCTCAATCTTTTAGTTTAAGAGCTGGTCAATTTCTTCAGCATAATCAAAAGAATCATCCAAATAAAATTGGAGTTCTGGTGTATGGCGTAATTGTTTGCCTACTTTCTTACCTAGATGATATCTTATTTCGAGACCAAGACTTCGAATGCTTTCCAAATCATCGGACTTTGCATCTGAAGGGAATAGGCTTAAGTATATTCTAGCAATACCAAGGTCTGGACTCATTCTTACTTGCGTCACAGAAATCATCAATTGATTGCCAATTCTGACAATTCCACTATTGAATATATTGCTAACTTCCTTCTGAATTAATCTTCCAACCTTTTGTTGTCTTAGTGTTTCCATTTCAACAAATGTAACAATATCAGAACTGAACAAATTGCAATTTATGGCAATTGAAATTGACTAATTTCGCAGAAACTATTGCATGAAGATCAGCGGATTTAGTTTTGGGAGAAATGTCTCTAAGTTGTATTACCCAATTAAGGAATCCATTTTATCCATACTTCCTATTTGTGATGAATTTATTTTTGTTCTAGGTAAAGGCGATGCCGATGATTCGACCCTAGAAATTCTTGAAAGCATAAATTCACCAAAACTGAAAATAATTCATACCGAATGGGATATTGAGGCATATCCCAATGGAATGGAAAATGCGCACCAGACAGATATTGCAATGCAACATTGTAGTGGAGACTGGCTGTTTTATGTGCAAGCAGATGAGGTGGTTCATGAAAAGTACTTGCCAAATATTAAATCAAGATGTGAAGACTTATTGGATAATGAAAAGGTAGAGGGTCTGTTGTTTCAGTACAAACACTTTTTTGGAGACTACGAGCATTATAACAATCATCATGGTTGGTATCAAAATGAAATTAGAATTGTACGCAACAGAAAAGACATTCATTCGTTTGAATCGGCACAGTCATTTCGAAGAATTCCGGAATTTGATGGTAAGAGTTACCGTAAGCTAGAAGGCACTCATTTATTAAATGTCGCAAAGGTTGATGCTTTTATTTACCATTATGGTTGGGTTAGACCACCGCATTATATGCAAAACAAAAAGAAAGCTTTAGATACCATACATAAAGGAGAACAAAAGGTAAAACAATTGTATCAGGATCAGGAGTCTGATTTTGATTATGGACCATTGAAAATGTTATCTAAATTCAAAGAGACACATCCCCAAGTAATGGAATCTAAGATTGCAGAATTTGATTGGGCTGACCAATTAAATTATACCAGCAATAAATTACCGAATAGACCGAAGTTTAAACACGAAAAATTCAAATACAAACTCCTTTCCTTTTTTGAGCGAAACATAAATGGAGGAAAACACTTCTTCCCATTTAAGAATTGGAAATTGATTGATGCATAGAAAATGAAGAGTCTAATTAAGATTGCAAAATACCTCAAGAATTATAAACTTCTAGCTACCCTAAGTGTAAGTTCGAACATACTTTCTGTGCTGTTTCACTTGCTTTCGATTCTTGCTTTTATTCCATTTCTTCAGTTGTTATTTGGCAAAGTAGAATCAGTGCATCAAAAGCCAACATTCGACCTTAGTGTTGATTTTTTCAAAGACAGAATTGCCTATGAAATGAGTTCCTATATTGCCAAACATGGAGATGAAGGAGCCTTGATATTCATCTGTATTTTGGTAGCCATTTTATTCTTTCTTAAAAACCTCTTTAGATATTTTGCAAAGTTCTTTATCGCTTCTATTAGAAGTGGTGTAGTCAGAGATATTCGACGAAACGTATTCCAAAAAATATTGCTTTTACCCCTATCCTTTTATTCTGAAGAAAAAAAGGGTGATATCATTAGCAGAATAACTGGTGATGTTCAAGAAATTGAATGGTCAATCATGAACTCCTTGGAGATGGTGTTTAGAGACCCAATAAGCATCATTCTTTCACTGGCCTTAATGATAAATATCAATGCGGAATTGACGCTGTTTTCAATTGTTTTATTACCAATCAGTGGATTAATAATTGGAAGAGTAGGCAAAAGCCTCAAAAGAACTTCAGCAAAATTGCAGGTGAGAATGGGCGAATTGCTTTCCAATGTGGAAGAAACCTTGGCTGGACTTAGAATTATCAAAGCTTTTAATGCAGAGGATTCAATCAATCAGAAGTTTGGTGGTATCAATGAAATATATCGAAACACCATGCTAAGGATGTTTAGAAAACGAGACTTGGCTTCCCCACTTAGTGAATTCTTAGGAGCAACGGTAATGGTTACCTTGGTATGGTATGGTGGTAAGATGGTTTTGAGCCCGGAGGTAGATTTCAGTGGAGATGATTTCTTGGCCTATATTGCCATGTTTTTTCAATTATTAAATCCCGCAAAATCTCTTTCTACCGCATACTACAACATTCAAAAAGGTGCCGCTTCTACGGAGAGAATAGATCAAATTTTAGAAGCAGAAAATAAAATACAAGACCCAAAAAGTCCGGTATCCTTGAGTGAATTTAAAAGTGCCATCGAATTCAAGGGCTTGAATTTTTCATATGAAGAAGCAATGGTTTTAAATAATATCGATTTGAAAATCGAAAAAGGCAAAACCATTGCACTAGTAGGTCAATCGGGTGGAGGTAAATCTACTCTAGTCGATTTATTGCCAAGATTTTATGATCCAAAAAGTGGAAGTATAGAACTAGATGGGAAAGACCTTAGAGATTATAAAATCAGTGACTTAAGAGGGCTAATGGGTATTGTTAGTCAGCAATCCATTCTTTTTAATGACACTGTATTTAACAATATTGCTCTGGGTGTTGAAGAAACGGATATGGAGTCTGTTGAAAGGGCGGCGAAGATTGCCAACGCTCATGAATTCATCATGAAACTCCCAAATGGTTATCAAACTAATATTGGCGATGGTGGAGGTAAATTGTCTGGTGGTCAAAAAC
>JGI12316J15310_10000042_pt38 | contig 10760 bp, 13 predicted proteins | sample MarCyaLeptolynsp_FD_15310 | JGI IMG/M metagenome (IMG submission 15310)
CTGCCGCACAGCCCGCCGCAGTCCCGGCTCAGCAATCAGCGCCCAAGGGTGAGCGTCTCTTTGCAAGCCCGCTCGCCCGCCGCATCGCCGCCGACAAAGGTCTCGACCTCTCAACCGTTCAGGGCTCAGGCCCCCATGGCCGGATCATCAAGGCGGATGTGGAAAGCGCGACGCCGGGTGCCAAACCATCAGCGCCGAAAAAGCCCGCGGCTGCATCTGGTGGTGGCATGGTGGGCTCCCTGCCGGACCCGCGTCTCTACTACGACGAGGACAGCTACGAAGAAGTGCCGCTTGACGGGATGCGCAAATCCATCGCCAAGCGCCTGACCCAGTCGAAGCAGGAACTGCCGCATTACTATCTCACCATTGATTGTGAACTGGATGAGCTGTTGCGCGTCCGCAAGGAACTGAATGCGCGCGGCGAGAAGGACGGCATCAAGGTGTCGGTCAACGACTTCATCATCCGCGCCTCGGCCCTGGCGCTGATGAAAGTGCCCGACTGCAATGTCTCTTACGCGGGCGATGCCCTGCTGAAGCACAAGCATGCGGACATCGGTGTGGCGGTGGCACTGGACGGCGGGCTGATCACACCCATCGTCAAGGCGGCCGACACCAAGGGCCTGGCGCAGATTTCAGCGGAAGTGAAAGATCTCGCGGCACACGCGAAAGACAAGAAGCTTAAGCCGTCGGACTATGAAGGCGGCTCGTTCTCGGTATCCAATCTGGGCATGTTCGGCATCAAGAATTTCACCGCCGTCATCAACCCTCCCCAGGCCGCCATCATGGCCGTGGGGGCAGGGGAGGAACGCCCGGTTGTGAGGAACGGCACGCTGGGCTCCGCCACCATGATGACAGTGACGCTGTCATGTGATCACCGGGCCATCGACGGGGCGCTGGGCGCGCAGCTTCTGCAGGCCTTCAAGGTCCTGATCGAAGACCCGCTCACCATGTTGCTGTAGGGGAGCACGTCCATGGCCACTGCATATGATTTCGTTGTCGTCGGCACCGGGCCGGGTGGATACGTCGCGGCCATTCGCGCCAGTCAGCTGGGCATGAAGACGGCTGTGGTCGAACGCTCCGAACTGGGCGGCATCTGCCTCAACTGGGGATGCATCCCGACCAAGGCGCTGCTGCGCACGTCTGAGATTTACGACCATCTGCAGCATCTCGATGATTTTGGTCTGTCTGCGGACAATATCTCGTTCGACATCCAGAAAGTCGTCAAGCGCTCGCGCAAGGTCGCAGGGCAATTGTCGTCGGGCATTTCGTTCCTGATGAAGAAGAACAAGATCGACGTGATTGTCGGCACGGCGAAGCTCGCCGGAAAAGGCAAGCTCTCGGTGGAAAATGACGGCAAGACGCAGGACGTGACCGCGAAGCATATCGTGCTGGCGACCGGCGCCCGCGCGCGCTCACTGCCGGGGCTGGAACCCGATGGTGAAACCGTATGGACCTATCGTGAGGCGATGGTTCCTAAGGAGATGCCGAAGAAGCTGCTGGTCATCGGTTCCGGTGCCATCGGCATCGAGTTCGCGAGTTTCTACAACACAATGGGCGCGGATGTGACCGTGGTCGAAGTGATGGATCGCATTCTGCCGGTGGAAGACGAAGACGTTTCTGCCTTTGCGCTCAAGGCCTTCAAGAAGCAGGGCATGAAGCTCATCACCGGCGCCAAGGTTGCAGCGCTTGATGTGAAGGGTGGAACGGCGACAGCGACCATCGAAGCGGACGGAAAATCCTCCAAGGACACATTCGACAAGGTCATTCTCGCGGTTGGCATCACCGGCAATGTGGAAGATCTTGGTCTTGAAGAGGCGGGCGTCAAAGTCGATCGCGGTCACGTTGTTGTTGACGGCTACGGCCGCACCGGCGTTGACGGCCTCTATGCCATCGGTGACCTCACCGGGCCGCCCTGGCTGGCGCACAAGGCAAGCCATGAGGGTATTTCATGTGTCGAGAAGATCGCCGGGCTCAAGGACGTGCATCCGCTCGACACCTCGAATATTCCCGGCTGCACCTATTGCCGCCCGCAGGTGGCGTCCGTCGGCATGACCGAGGCCAAGGCCAGGGAAGCTGGCCATGATGTGCGCGTGGGGACGTTCCCGTTCCAGGGCAACGGCAAGGCCATTGCGCTCGGCGAGCCGGACGGGTTCATCAAGACCGTGTTCGACAAGCAGACCGGCGAGTTGCTGGGCGCACATATGATCGGCCCGGAAGTGACCGAGCTGATTCAAGGCTATACGGTTGCCCGACAGCTCGAAACCACTGAAGCGGAACTCATGCAGTCCGTCTTTCCGCATCCGACTCTCTCAGAAGCCATGCATGAGAGTGTCCTGGATGCTTTCGGGCGCGTTTTGCATATCTGATTTCCGCCTAGTCAGATTCCGTTTTTCCTCCGGTTATGCAGGTGAAATCGGGGCTTGTTGACGGGGCGTCATTTTAGCGCACTTACATTTTTGTGAGTAGGAGGGCAGATACAGGCCTTTCGTATTAACCCTGCTGGGAGGGGGTAAATCGATTTGAAATCAAGGCGCTAGTATTCATGAGTAGAGCAACAGCTACTGTGGACATCAATTGGGATGTCCGCGAAATCGAAACCCTAGAACATCCCAAAAACCGGGTTCTGCTTGCCCACTATGACGCGGCGCGCCCTGATGGTGGGCTCCCCAATCGAAATGACTTCGATCTGGTTCACCTGAAAGACATTGCACCGGGGCTTATCGTGGTCGAGCAGGTGCCTGAAGAAGAAGGCCTTGTGAAATACCGCCTCATTGGCAGCGAGCTCGAAGAACGTACTCGGATTGCCGCAACAGGCCGGAGCATCGACCTGTTTGGCGGCAAGATGTCGGATGATCTGCGGGCAATTTACCGCCGCGTATTCAATGACCATGAGATCATAAAACTGCGTGGGTACCTTACTGGCCTGAACATCGAGCACGTCGATTATGAGATGATCTTCCTGCCGATCATGTCGCGGGACGGCAGCCGGGTTGATGCCATCGGCGGCATGTTCTCCTTCAACTAACCGCGCTCGAATTGGGGTCTTTCCGGTCCGCAGCCGCGCAGTTAGGCTTGGTGCCGCGATTCAGGGTCGGATCGCTTCTCCACCATACAGTTGCGGACATCCCATGATTGAGCTTCTTGCATCTCCCGCTGCCTGGGCCAGCCTCGCAACCCTGGCCATTCTCGAAATTGTTCTGGGCATCGACAATCTGGTGTTCATTTCAATTCTGGCCGACCGCCTGCCTCCCGAGCAGCGCCAATTGGCGCGTCGGGTGGGGCTGGGGGCGGCACTGGGAACCCGCATCCTGTTACTTTTCTCCATCGTCTGGGTAATGCAGTTAACCCAGCCGCTGTTCACGCTGTTTGACCATGCCGTGTCCATTCGCGACCTCATTCTGCTGTTCGGCGGCGCGTTCCTGATCGCAAAAGGCACCATGGAAATTCACCACACGGTAGAAGGCGAGGGGCCGTCGGAAGCAAGCGTGGCACGGGCCGGATTTGCTTTTGTCATCACGCAGATCGCCATTCTCGATATCGTGTTTTCCCTAGACAGCGTGATCACTGCCGTCGGCATGGCGAACGATGTGGAGATCATGGTCGCGGCGGTCATCATCGCCATTGCGGTCATGCTGTTTGCCGCTGACTCGGTCGGCGCCTTTGTGTCCCGCCACCCGACCGTGAAGATGCTGGCGCTGGCGTTCCTGTTGCTGATCGGCATGGCCCTGGTGGCAGACGGCCTGCAGTTCCACATCCCCAAGGGCTACCTCTACTTCGCGGTCGCTTTCGCAGTCGGCGTGGAAGCGCTGAACCTGATGCGGGTCGCCAACAGGAAACGTAAGGCGACGACGGGGGCTTAGCCGCTCCCGACCCTTCGACCTGCAACGCCGGATCCGTGCGAAACTGCTGGATTTGGTTAGGCATTTGAAAAGACTGATCCGGGCGCTACGCTTGAATGCATGGCCGCTAACGTTTGGGAGGACATCTGATGAGTGGAATGCCGAGTTCATCGCCCGACCGTCGTTTCACGGAGGATGACATTGCCACGTGGAACCGCGACGGAGCAGTTTTGGTAGAAAACTTCTTCACCGCCGATGAGCTTGCACCGGTCGTGAAGGACTTTGAGACACTCTACGGCGACAAGGCACCCGGCGCGCAGAGCGTGGCGCGCGACAATAAGAAAGAGGGGGCAATCGGTCAGTTCGAGATTGAGCAGTTCGCTCACTTCGACGATATGCCCTTCAACTGTTCGCCGGCGCTCAATCTGCTGGGCATGCATCCGGCGCTGGCGGAACTTGCCCGCACCGCATTGCAGGTCGATGACGTACACCTCTACCAGAGCCATTCCTGGGCAAAGTACACCGGCGGTGCTGACTACGATCAGACATTCCACTGCGACTTCAAGAACCACACCCTGATTGTGCCCTCCGATGATGTGCGCGAACGGACCATCAACATCATGATCTATGCCACGGATGTGACCGACGCGCATGGTGCCATCCACTATGTGACCCAGCCTGATGGGGACACGGTGATGAACGGCCGACGCCCGCAGTTCCCCGATGATGCGGATCAGGCAAAGCTGAAGCCGCTGGAAAAATCCGGAGCTGCACCAGCCGGGTCGGTCTTTGCTTACGGCATTGATGTCTTTCATCGCGGCACCAATTTGATGCTGCCGGGTGCCCGACGCTTTACGCTGACAGCGAGCTTCAAACGGGCCGGCAACGACATGATCGGCTGGTCAGCCTGGCCCTATCACTTCATGAAGCCCTGGGAGACCATCTTCGACAACGCGACACCTGAACAGCTCGCGCTCATCGGTATTCCCCGGCCTGGTGACGCCTACTGGACCGCAAGGACGTTGGAGCGCACCAAGGAGCGGTATCCAGGCTGGAATGCAGATGCTTATGCATTGGAAGTGCAAGCGGCGGAATGAGCGCCGCTTAATTCGTCGGCAAGGAGTCCATTCTGCGGGCAACAAGTCCACATAAAGTGTAGGGTGAACTTTGCCAATTGGTAACGCACGCCACCCAATACTCCGGGAATGTTGAAAGAAAAATCAGAGACGTTGGACTACACGTCCGGGGTGGTCGAAGAACCGGGGCATCCGGACAACAAAGCCTTGCTTTCTTACTGGAATAAACACAGGCATCAGGGTGGCCCCTTGTCTCGTGGGACCTTCGATCCATTGCATATTCCCATGCAGCTGCCAGGTCTGTTCATTGCAGAACCGGTGGGTTCGGACTTTCGGTTCAGACTTGTGGGAAGCCAGGTTGAGGAGCGCATTCGGCACAAACTGACCGGCAAAACACTCCATGATATCTATGCAGACGATCTGGCCCGTCAGACCGCCGATATGTATCGGGAAGTTGCCACAAGCTGCATGCCAAAGATTCTGAGGGGGCACTACGTGGAAGAGACCCTCAAGCATATCGAATTCGAGGCACTGCATATGGCTATCGAATTTGAAAACGGGTCCCGCGGTATTCTGGGTGGGCAGTTCGCCTTTGACTGAACCCCGTCTCCCCTTGCAAACCGGGCTGTGCAGATATGCCGCCGCTGAAATCCCTGCCTGCCGGTCTATATGGTAAGATGCAAGTCTAATTCGCGCTCACTCATGAATCGGTCTGCCGCGCCATGGTCACAGTTCTTGATACGGTTTCCAAAGACCGGCCCCGCCATCCTGAAAAGGAAAACCGGCCGGAAACGCCCATCCTGCGCAAGCCGGAATGGATTCGCGTCAAAGCGCCGATTTCTAAGGGCTATGCAGCGACCCGCAGTATTGTAAAGGAGCACAAGCTCAACACGGTGTGTGAAGAGGCAGCGTGCCCCAACATCGGCGAGTGCTGGGAGCAACGCCACGCCACAATGATGATCATGGGTGATACCTGCACCCGGGCCTGTGCCTTTTGCAATGTGAAGACCGGCCTGCCCGCGGCCCTTGACGGAGATGAGCCTGAGAATGTCGGTGCGGCGGTGGCAAAGCTCGACCTGGCCCATGTGGTTATCACCAGCGTGGACCGCGATGATCTGGCGGACGGCGGTGCGGATCATTTCGCCAAGGTTATCCGCTCCATCCAGCGGCAGGCACCCAAGACGACAATTGAAATTCTGACGCCGGACTTTCTGCGCAAGGACGGCGCGCTGGAAACCGTGATCGACGCCCGGCCGGATGTGTTCAACCACAATCTGGAGACCGTGCCTTCCCTCTATCTGAGAGTGCGCCCCGGCGCCCGCTACTACCACTCAATGCGCCTGCTTGAGCGGGCAAAGGAACTGGACCCGACGGTGTTCACCAAGTCCGGTATCATGGTTGGTCTGGGCGAGGAGCGCGATGAAGTGCTTCAACTCATGGATGATCTGCGCTCCGCGGGCGTGGATTTCCTGACCATCGGCCAGTACCTGCAGCCAACCCGCAAGCATCACCCGGTTGAACGCTTCGTGACGCCTGACGAGTTCGCCGCCTATGAGCGCGTCGCCCGCGCTAAGGGGTTTCTGCTGGTGTCGGCAACCCCGCTCACGCGCTCGAGTTATCATGCGGACAAGGATTTTGCGGCGCTGAAGGAAGCACGGGCACGGCAGGTGGGTGCCTGAATGCCGGTCCACGACGAACAGCGCTTTGTTCCGTTTTCGCCGGAGCAGATGTTTTCCATGGTCGCCGATGTGGCTCGCTATCCGGAGTTTCTACCCTGGTGTGCCGGGGCCCGCATTCGCACCCGCGAACGCATGGATGGTGTGGACCGGATGACGGCGGATCTGATCGTCGCTTACAAGGTATTCAGAGAGCGCTTCACCAGCCGCGTGACGCTTGATGAGGAAGGCGGACGCATCGAGGTTGAGTATCTTGATGGACCCTTCACGCATCTGATCAATCGTTGGACATTCAGTCCGAATACGGATGAACATGGTGTGCCCGGCAGCAAGGTGGGCTTCTTTGTCGATTTCGCGTTCAAGAGCAAGACGCTTCAGAAGATCATCGAAAGCCGGTTTGCTGAGGCTGTGATCAAGATGGGGGATGCGTTCGAAGCGCGCGCCCATGAGATTTACACACCGGCCCAGGCGACGCCCGCGCCGGAGCCCGTTGCAGGCGGCTGACCTCTATTCATTGACCCGGTCGAGCAGCATGGTCAGTGCCACTTCCATGGACTTTATGCGCACCTCGGTGCGACCGATATCCCCGAACCTGTGACTGTCATGCAGAATGCGCCCATCGCGGCGGGCGCTGGCAAAATGCACAAGGCCAACGGGTTTCATGGGCGTGCCGCCACCCGGGCCGGCTACCCCGGTGATTGACACGGAAACATCCGCCTGGGATCGAGCAATCGCGCCTTCCGCCATGGCCCGCGCCACCGGCTCACTGACAGCGCCAAAGTCAGCGATCATGTCACCGGGAACGTTGAGTAGGTCCCGTTTGGCTTCGTTGGAATAGGTGACAAATCCCGCGTCCACAACAGCGGAAGAGCCCGCAATGTCTGTGAGGCAGGCAGCCACCAGACCGCCGGTACAGGATTCAGCAGTGGCGACTTTCAGCCTGTTGGCCTGCGCATCAGACAGCACAAGCTGTGCAAGTTTGCTGATCGGTCCGGGAAAGATGTCGGTCATCCACTCAGCCTAGACGGTGAAGTAGGCAATGCCCACAACCCATGTTGCGATGATGGCATAGATTGCTGCAACAATATCATCGACCATGACGCCCATTTCGCCCGCGACGCGTTTTTCAAGGCGGCGGATGGGAAAAGGTTTCCAGATGTCGAACAGCCGGAAGAACAAGAAGCCCAGCAGATAGGACAGGGGCGTGGGTGGGATGGCGGCCATGACAAGCCACATGGCCGCGACCTCATCAATCACGACTTCGCTGGGGTCCGGATTGCCGGAGGCGGCAATGTATTTTTCCGTTGCCCACAGACCGGCTAGAAAAGCGGCCACAGCGGCGATCGACAGAACAATCGGGCCACCCAGAACACCCAAAGGCCACGCGGCAAAGACGGCTGCCAGCGTGCCCCAGGTTCCGGGTGCCGGCCGCAACAGACCGCTCCCGCCGAAAGTAGCGACGGTCACAATGGGGTCAGCAAAATGCAGGCCCTTTGGCAGAGGCGTAATGAAGCGGCTCATAGGTCTGCCGAAAGCGGTAGGCGAACTGTTGCAACAGACTGCGCTGCGATGCCTTCGCGCCGTCCGGTAAAGCCAAGTGCTTCTGTCGTCGTGGCTTTGACCGACACGCGGTCCTCTGTAACTCCCAATATCTCAGCGACCCGGGCGCGCATGGCTGGGCGGTGCGGGCCGACTTTAGGCCGTTCACAGATGATAGTGATGTCCGCGCTGGCCACAAGGCCGCCTCGCTCCGCCACGAGCTTTGCCGCGTGGTCGAGGAATTTCCAGGATGCTGCGCCCTTCCATTGCGGATCGGTCGGCGGAAAGTGCTCGCCAATGTCGCCGGCCCCGATGGCCCCCAGGATGGCATCGGTCAGGGCATGCAGGCCGACATCGGCATCTGAATGTCCGACGGTGTCGCAGTCATGGGGCACGGCGACGCCGCACAGCATGATCTCGCTGGCGGTGCCGGGCGCATCGAATTTGTGGACATCAAAGCCTGAGCCTGTGCGCACATCACCAAGCCTTGCCGCAAGAAGACCATCCGCGCGGGCAAGATCGTCCTGTGTCGTGATCTTCAAATTGTCCTCCGCTCCGTCCACCAGGCCGATCGTCAGGCCGGCCCGTTCCGCCACAGCGGCATCGTCAGTAAGTGCCTCACCGGCGACAGCCCGATGGGCGCTCAGGATGTCGGCAAACCGGAAGCCCTGCGGTGTCTGTGCCCGGGCAAGGCCGGTCCGGTCAACAGTATCACCCACAATACCGTCGGCTACCCGCTTGAGCGTATCCGTAACGGTCACGCAGGGCAGGGCGGCCGGGTGCTCATCAAGGGCATCCACTAAGCGGGTAATGAGCCCGGCACTGGCAAGCGGGCGGGCGCCATCCTGGATCAGCACCTTGCCTGGCGCTACGGCTTCAAGGGACTCAAGACCAAGGCGGACAGAATCCTGGCGTTCCGCACCACCATGGACGGGAGGCATCAGCTTGTCCTGGTGTCCCAGAACGTCTACTGCCGCGCCGTACAATTCACGATCATCCGGGTGGATGGCGGTCACCACGTGGGTCACGGCGGGATGGGCAAGAAAGGCCCGCAATGTATGCGTAAGAACCGCAACGCCGCGCAATTGGGCGTACTGCTTGGGCAGTTCGCCGCCGAAGCGGTGTCCCCGGCCCGCCGCAACAATCAGGACGGCAGTGGATGCAGGCGTGGTCATGGGATGTAAAAACCGCGGATCAAATACGGGAATCGGCACCAGAGGGGCCATAAGTGAGGCTGCAAGCTAGCCTCCGGGCACAGCAGGTGCCAAGCACTTCACGCAGGTCAGGCGGTGCGTTTACCAACAAATTCCGCGCCGGATGGCCTTGTGAACACAGAGTGTTAGATATAAGTTGGTCAACAAATGGGCAGTGACTAAATGTGCACATCATCTAAGCAAAAAGAAATGTCCGGCCCACGCGGCGTGAAACATCCGTTACGGGGTGCGGCGCACGTCGTGCGTGGAGCCACGGACATAGCGGTCGAGCCGGTTTTTCTCGCACCCATGTCCGGTATCACCGATTTGCCATTTCGCCGGACCGTGCGGGCACAGGGCGCAGGTCTGGTCGTCTCGGAAATGATCGCCTGCGAAGACCTGGTGAATGAGAAGGAAGAGGTCATGCTCCGCGCACGCCGCGAAGCAGCCGAAGAGCCAATGGCGGTTCAACTGGCCGGGCGGGAACCTCGCTGGATGACCGAAGCCGCGAAGATTGCTGAAGGGTCCGGCGCCCGCATCATCGACATCAACATGGGGTGCCCTGCCAAGAAGGTGGTTGGAGGTCTGTCGGGATCTGCCCTGATGCGCGACCTAGACCATGCCCTGACGCTGATTGACGCAACACTGGAAGCCGTCGATGTGCCGGTGACCCTGAAAATGCGCACTGGGTGGGACATGGATTGCCGCAACGCGCCAGAGCTCGCCGCGCGGGCTGAATCAGCCGGGATCTCACTCATCACCGTGCATGGGCGGACCCGCAACCAGTTCTATACGGGCCGCGCTGACTGGGCGTTTGTCCGGCAGGTCAAGGATGCCGTAAGTGTGCCCGTGATCGTCAATGGTGATATCTGCACGACCGATGACGCGCATGAGGCATTGGCCCAGTCCGGAGCAGACGGCGTGATGGTGGGCCGTGGCGCCCAGGGGGCTCCCTGGCGTCTGGCGCAGATCAAGGCGTCACTCGCCGGGCACGCAATCCCTGATGATCCGGATACGGAACAGCGGCTGGACATCATCCTTGAGCACTACGATGCCATGCTGGAGCATTATGGCGAGGCGCTGGGTGTACGGTGCGCCCGCAAACACCTCGCCTGGTATGTGGAGGACTACGAGCGGTGCAACAACATCAGTTTGCGCGCCGCCAAGTCAGACATGTGCCGCATGAGCAACCCGGATGATGTGCGTACTGCGCTCAGATCCATCTTCAGCGACGATGCTGTGGCCGTCGCCATGCAAGAGCAGGTGGCCTGATGGCTGGTCAAGCGGCACATGACGTATCAACACGTCTTGATCTTGAGGGCGCCGGAGCCTTTGTGCTGGATGCATTGCCACACCCGGTGATGAAAGTTGGTGCCGATGGCATGGTGGTCTTCGTCAATGCGGTGGCCGAGCAGTTCTTTGCGTCCGGGGCCAACA
>JGI12316J15310_10000290_pt1 | contig 10737 bp, 13 predicted proteins | sample MarCyaLeptolynsp_FD_15310 | JGI IMG/M metagenome (IMG submission 15310)
AATTCCATATGGAGCACATAAATCTAAAAGAGGTTTTAGGTTAGCACTAGGTCTTTTTAAGCAATTATGTTTATCTGCGTAGTCGAAAGCCTTATAAATAACAACTGAAGATAGAGCGTCAAGTTTATCACATGTAAACTCGAAATGGACATCTGGTACTAGTTTATCATCATTTTTAAAAATGAAAGACAATTTACGGACCAAGGATGTTATTTTATTTACACCCACATGTTTATCTAAAATACTAACATACATGCCTAATTCCTGAATTTTCTTTTGTACTCCTTTAGAAGCGAGCGCTCTTTCCGGATGTCTTTTTCGCCATGAGCGGCATAATCAAGAATGTAATCCGCGAATTTTTTCCCAACCTTGCTTACTTTTTCTCTTATAAGTAAATCATTGATTACTATATAGTTGACAATCTTTTGTTGCGTAGCAATACAATTTGCATTTGAATCATCGGCACTATTGTGAAACTCAGTGCAGATTTGATACAAAGCCTGCTCTACATCAAATGTCTTAGCGCCTATGGTTTCGGCTTTTAATTGGTCTTTTCTTTGCCTTTTTAATAATCGGTGTTTGTTCCATTCGCTAAATCCAAAGCCAATCGCGGATAAAATAATAGTAGCCCCAGTATAATCATTGAGGGCTTTAAGGAGTTTCTCTACCCAGCTCATATGTTTTAGAAAAATTGTCGACTAAACTAAGAAGTAACTATAAATGAATCTAGGGTATAAATACCTGTTTTTACATTTCGGTAATACCAAGCAACTAGGTTAATTTGGAATTTTATATAATACTAAGGTAAAATAGCCAAATACCTTAATTCTAAAATACTTCTACTCTACTCAAAATCTACTTTGGGGCAAAAAACAACAAAACAATTTGACATCGATTTTTGAGCATAAAAAAACCGGATCAAAGATCCGGTTTCAAATTTGTTGGGTGGAAGATGGGATTTCCTTCACTGCGTTAAGGGCATCCCTTGAATGGGAGTCTCAAAAGTTAAAGACTGCCTTGCAGTAGATTTATTTTCATCTGAACTCAAAGTAAACTTTGTGTTCACCTTCAAACAAAAAAAGACTTCACTTTGTGAAGTCTTTAACTTTTGGGTGGAAGATGGGATTCGAACCCACGACCTCCTGAACCACAATCAGGCGTTCTAACCAGCTGAACTACAACCACCATTTTGAGTTTCTGAACTACCCTACTTCGCTATGCTTCCTTGGGCAGTCCATCCACCATTTTAAGGGCCGCAAATATACTTAATTTGCGAATTTATCGCCTAATAATTTGCAATGGCTTTCTTTAATCCTTCCCATTCTTTATCCGTCAAAACCCCTTTATCCTCATAGTCTAAATCTTCCAAATACTCCAGTATTGTCTCAGAACGATCTTCACTGGTTGGGTGGGAACTGATCCATTGGAAATAGTCTACAAAGTCCGGTTCCAATTCGGTCATGATATACATAAAGTCCGCCAAGCCTTCCGGATTGATATCTGCATTGATTAAATAATCTACCGACTTTAAATCCGCTTCCGATTCCAGCTCCCTAGAAAATGCCGTAGATGTTAATGTTTTTAATGCTTCTGATCCAGAGCTGGCAGAAGTCAAGGCACTAATGCCTATTTCCCGAATTAATTTTTTCATGATGTGGTTGAGCTGCAAATGTGCAAGCTCATGTCCAATTACCCCGGCCAACTCTTCCTCTTTATTGCATTTTTCAATCAAGCCTTGAAAGACAATCATATAATCGTCTGGCAGTGCTACAGCATTTACCAGATTGCTTTCAACCACATGCAATTTTATCCTATCTCTATCAATGTAATTTGCGGCACAGATTCTGGTCAAAATGGAGTCTATTGGAGCTATAACACTGTCATCTTCAATTTCACCAAAAGTCCTTTCCATATTTTCCCAGATCATTTCCCCCAATTTCTCCTCCAGTTTATTTTTATTTTCTTGAACTTCAAAGACCTCCATCCAATTGATGTGGAAAGCCAGAAACCAAGCCCCAAAAAAGGTGATTATAAACAGGCTAAATTTTAAGAGGATCTGCTTCATCTCTTGGTTGACAAATTAAATTGGTAATATCTCCAAACAACCACCAAACAACATGAACTCCCTTTCTGGCTTGAGTAGCGGTATACATGGTGGTCACAAATTCAATCAAATTGAAAAGGACCAAAACCACCATATAACTTAGATAGCGATTGTCTATTTCATCCTCCTTAAAAAAGACTGAAATCGACCACCAAAATCCGACAGAATTAAATCCCAAAAGGATAATCTGTGACATCAAAGCTTGGGTACAATGCCATCGGGTAAAGTAACTTCCCTTGCGGTTGGCCATGTAAAAAATAAATGTGGCAATGAGATTAAATATGGGTAGTGGTAATCCCATAAATACAGCCAAAAGCGACATCAAATAACTATTTGATGCCCTCTCAGATTCGTGCTCTGAGGGAGTATAATCAAACTGCCGAAGGTAAATCATGTTTTAATACCCTATGATAGTCTTGAGTTTGTTTAGGTTTTTATCTCGAGTAGCTCCCATGATTAGGAACCAATCTACAATGGCCCAAATACCTAGACCACCAAAAGTGATCAGTTTCAAAACGCCCAATCCTACATCTCCAATTAAAAATCGATCGACGCCTAATCCACCAGCCAAAAGCGAAACAATTAAACTGATGGTAGGATCTTTGAATTGCATGGTCGAGATTGCCGCCCAACTGGCATCATCTAATGCCAATAGACGTTCGCGGATAATGCCCATGTGATGCCCTTCGAAATATTTACTATTCGACATGATAAACATGTCTACTTTATTAGAATCCATAGTACTATTAAATAATGTTTAATTGGATCAATAATAAGGAATTAATAAGGATTATCCTATAGCGCACTAGGATTTCACCTCTTTCCTCCCGTCGGCATGAAAAGCAAATCTTCCCCTACTTCTGGGATGCACCGGATCAGGAGTCTTCCACGGCCATCCACCAAATCTAGTTCTCTGGTAATCTTGAAAAGCCTGTTGGATTTCCGCTTTGGTATTCATCACAAAAGGTCCGTGCTGAACCACTGGTTCATTTATCGGCTTGCCTTGCAGAAGTAATATATTGCTGATGTCCTTCCCACTTTGCAAGAGTAAAGTTTCATCGGATTTTAATTCTGCAGAATGGTAATAGGGAAGGTACTGCCCATCCACCTTCAATTCCTTGCCTTCATAGAAATAAATGGTACGATTTAAACCAGGAGCTGCTTTAGGTAACTTCCACTCTGCTCCTGCTTCCATGCGGATATTCCAAATAGCTACATCGTTTTCCTTGGCATTGGCCCAGGAATTTGGTGGTGGTATCGGCGGTCTATCTCCATTAATTTCTCCAACAATGACCTCTACTTCTGTCTTTTTTCCTTTTAAATCCACAAAAGTTTTGTTTGGAATCTGATCGCTCCACAACATTTTAAAATGAGGTTCAACCATTTTATTCTTTTTGGGCAGGTTCAACCATATCTGGAATAACTCTAAAGGATTGTCTTTCTCTTGATTTATCAAGGGAAACATTTCTGCATGTTGCACGCCTCCTCCAGCTGTCATCCATTGCACATCCCCATTGCCATAACGACCAGAAGCACCCATAGAATCCGAATGATCAACCATTCCTTTGCGTACTACCGTGATGGTCTCAAAGCCCCGATGTGGATGTCCTGGAAAACCAGGCACCTTTCTCCCATGATACATGCGAAAACCATCTTTGATCATAAAATCCTGACCCAAATCCCTGCCATCCAAACTGCAGTTAGGACCCATATTGGCATTGCCTTTGGGATAGGCATCCTCATGGTGCACACAAAATAAAAAAGGGTCTTTGGTTACCCATTGAAATCCAAGAGCGGTAATGTTCTTCAGTGGATTTTGGGATTTTCTAATGGCTTGTCTGGCGACACTTGCTTTGGATGCAATTAATGCTCCGGAAGTTAAGGCAAAGGCTTTTTTGACAAATGTTCTGCGATCGCTTGCTTTTTTCATACCCTAAAGTTAAGTCATGCGTTTTTGAAAAGCAATCCTGCAATGGATAACAAACGACAAATGAACTAAGGGCGCATCAAATAGAATTGATTGCTAGGAAATTCAAAGGTTTGCAATAGGTCTTCTATAAAGGATTCTCCATATTGCAAATACATGGAAGAAAAATTCTCTTTGCGCTCTTGCAAACTGTCATTCGGGAATAAAGTAGTCTTCAAATGACTGATGCGCGCATCTGCAGTACTTTCCTTTTTGCGTTGAGATCGAATTAATTTTTCAGACAATTGCTTCATCGCCTTTTCTTCTCTTTTCAGCAATGCTTCCACATGAGGACCCAAACTACCATCCAATTCTTGGGCTTTCTTCTTTAATGCCGTAAATACTTCTTGCATCTGTTTATGTTCATCAGGCAAGTCCAGGTCTACATCACTATTGCTTTTCACCCAAGCTTTCAATAAATCCCCTTGGCGCTCAAATAACTGTTCAGGCTTCAATTTTAATGTATCAAAGTATTTGTGTTGTTTTTCATTCATCCACAAGGCTGAATTCCGCAACAGAAGCATGGGGAATGCGATATTAAAATGTTCAAAAGTACTTTTCAATTGAAACCAATAAGCCAACTCTCCTCCCCCCCCGATATAGGCCAAGTTGGGCAAAATGCATTCTTGATAAACTGGCCTCAAGAGCACATTCGGACTAAAATTCTCTGGACGATTTTCCAACTCTTCTAAAATCTCCTCTTGGGTAAATTGTAAGTCCGTTTCATGGATAAAGTAGTTTTTATCTTCTTTGAGGATCCGGTGTCTACCTCCTTCTGTCAAATAAAACAGATTGATCTCCCTAGGATTAACCTGGATCTTATAACTTTCCGCTAAAGATTTACTCTGTTCCCCTACTTTTTGAGAGGATATTTCTTCCATTAACTCTTCCTTGAGAACAGGAATGTATAATCTTTTTAAGTCCGCATCATCTCCATCCAAGATGATCAATCCATATGCTGCAAAAAGTTCATTCACCAGATATCTCGTTGCATGCGTTAGATTGTCATGCTTTAAATAGGCCTTTTCAAATAAGTTTTTAAGCTTTTCTCCTCTGGAAGAATAATCTGCTAACAAATCTCCAAAAGCAGCAAAAACTCCTTCCATGCCTTGGGTTTTAAAACGACCCACAGCTCCCTTTTGATCACTCTCCCAGCTCAATTTTTGGCCTTGAAAATGAAAGTGGTTGATTTCTGCAAAATCGTGATCTTCCGTTGCCATCCAATAAAGCGGAACAAATTCACTTTCGGGATATTTCTTCTTCAATTCCCAGCTAAGTTTTATGGTACTGACAATTTTGTAAATAAAATATAAGGGACCGCTAAACAAATTCAGTTGATGTCCCGTACAAACAGTAAACGTATTTTTTGAATTCAATGCATTCACATTCGACTGAACAAGCTCCAATTTGGAAAGGTCTATCCCAGAAGATTTATACTGCCTTTTTATGGCTTCTGCTAGGACTGATCTTGATTCTTTTGGAAGGTCCTTTTGCTTCATCACAGCAGTAAAGGAATCTAAATTTGGAAGATGGCTATAGAAAGGCTGCAATTGCTTTTCTCCTGCTAGATAGTCTAAGATAATTTTAGAGAAATATCTGGTTTCTTTATAGGGTATACAGTCGGCCTCCATTAGTGCCTGACAAGTTCGCCAAAAAGATCGAAATGCTCTGCCCTTGAAATGTGAACATTTGCAAAATCACCGATTCGTACAAAATCCGACTTTGGAATCAAAACCTCATTGTCAACTTCCGGTGAATCAAATTCTGTTCTACCCACAAAATGATCTCCTTCTACCCTATCAAACAATACTTTATAAGTATTGCCAATCTTTTCTTGATTGAGCTCAAAAGAGATACCGGATTGTAGATCCATGATGGCATTGGCCCTTTCATTTTTCACCTCATCTGGCACATCATCATTCAATCCATAGGCATGGGTATCCTCTTCATGGGAATAAGTAAAAACACCCAAACGATCGAACCTTTGCGTTTCGACCCATTGGTACATTTCCTCAAAATGTGCCTGGGTCTCTCCTGGATAACCGCTAATTAGTGTCGTTCGTATCGCCATATTGGGAACCTCTTCTCTAAATTGTTGGAGCAATTTATTGGTCTTGGCCATGGTCGTTCCCCTCCGCATGGATTTCAATATGGGATCACTGATGTGTTGTAAAGGGATATCTATGTAATTGCAAATATTTTCTTTCTCCCGCATCACTTTCAATACCTCCATTGGAAATCCAGAAGGAAAGGCATAATGCAAGCGAATCCATTCTATTCCCTCAACATCCGATAATTTTCGCAACAACTCATCTAAGTTTCTTTTGCCATAAAGATCCAAACCATAATAGGTTAAATCCTGAGCTATCAGAATGAGTTCTTTCACTCCTTGTGCTGCTAGTGATTTTGCATTTTTCACCAAATCCTCCATGGGAGTACTTCGGTGCTTGCCACGCATCAAGGGTATGGCACAAAAAGAACATGGACGATCGCATCCTTCTGCAATCTTGAAATAAGAATAGTGATTAGGTGTGGTTATCAATCTTTCCCCAATCAGCTCCTTTTTATAATCTGCCTTCAGTGTTTTGAGCAATCGAGGCAATTCTCTAGTTCCAAAATAGGCATCTACATTGGGAATTTCCACTTCCAATTCTTCTCTATACCTTTCTGATAAGCAACCCGTCACATATAATTTCTCCAATCTGCCATCTTCCTTCGCATCTGCAAATTGTAAAATGGTATCTATGGATTCTTGCTTGGCATTGTCGATAAAACCGCAGGTATTGATGATAACAATTTCCGCATCTTCCTTTTTGCTCTCATGCTCCACCTCAAAACGATTTGCTTTGAGTTGAGACATCATCAACTCCGAATCAAAAATATTTTTGGAGCAACCCAAGGTCACTACATTGACTTTATTCTTTCGAAGTGTTTTGGTTTTCATGCCTAATCGTTGAAAAGACTATCTACGAATTCCTTGCGGTTGAAGACTTGTAAATGTTCCATTCCTTCTCCAACGCCTATGTATTTTACCGGAATTTTAAACTGATCAGAAATGCCAATTACCACACCACCTTTGGCCGTTCCATCCAATTTGGTCAATGCCAAAGCATTGACATCGGTAGCTGCGGTAAATTGTTTGGCCTGTTCAAAGGCATTTTGTCCGGTAGAACCATCCAAGACCAATAAGATTTCATGTGGTGCATTGGGAATTACCTTTTGCATTACCCTTTTGATCTTACCCAATTCATTCATCAGGTTTACTTTGTTGTGCAATCTACCAGCGGTATCGATCAATACCACATCGGCTTGCTGAGAAACCGCAGATTGTAAAGTATCAAATGCAACAGATGCTGGATCTGCGCCCATGCCTTGACTCACGATGGGAACATCCACCCTTTCTGCCCAAATCTTCAATTGGTCTACTGCAGCTGCCCTAAAAGTGTCAGAAGCACCCATGATTACTTTCTTGCCTGACTTCTTGAATTGATGTGCGAGCTTACCAATGGTGGTGGTTTTACCTACTCCATTCACACCGACAACCATGATTACATAAGGGTCATTGTTTTGCGGTAGGACAAAATCCTCATAATCGCTGCTGTTGTTTTCTTCCAACAAATACGCTATTTCTTCCCTCAATACCTTATTCAGTTCTGAGGTCGAAACGTATTTATCTCTTGCTACCCTTTCTTCAATTCGCTCAATAATTCTCAAGGTGGTATCTACTCCTACATCTGAAGTAATTAATACTTCTTCCAAGTCATCGAGTACTTCATCGTCTACCTTGGATTTTCCAACTACTGCCCTACTCAGTTTGCCGAAAAAGTTCTCTTTGGTTTTGCTTAGACCTTCGTCTAATTTTTCCTTTTTGTCTTTTGAAAAAATTCCGAATAATGCCATTTGCTTTGCATAAAAAAGGCTTCTCTCTAGAAAGAAAGAAGCCCCTAACCTATTAATTCTAAATCTTAATTACTTCTTGTTCAGAAAATCTTTTACTTGTTCGTTAGGAACCATATCTTCTTTAAAAGCATAGGAATTTGTCTTTTCCGATTTAACCATTCTAATCACTTTGGTGAATGATTTTCCGGCTCCTTTCTGAAGTGTTGCTACTGTTTTCTTAGCCATTGTGCTTTATTTACTTGATTTCTTTATGAACCGTCATTTTTTTCAAAATCGGGTTGTATTTCTTCAACTCCATTCTGTCTGGAGTATTTTTTCTATTCTTGGTGGTGATGTAACGAGAAGTACCTGGCATACCGCTTTCCTTATGCTCTGTGCACTCCAATATCACTTGTATTCTATTCCCTTTTTTGGCCATTTTCTCCTGCTTTATTTAAGAGTCCGCAAATTTAGGCAAATATTTAATTCTGAGAAAAGCATTTTGAAAATAATTCTATTGCCTAATCTTTCTCTCCTTCAGTCATCAAAGCTTCAATCTCTGCAACAGTTCTAGGCGATTTGACCGAAAGATTTTCCGGTGCATTTTCGGTGATCAATATATCATCTTCGATGCGAACTCCAATATTCCACCATTTTGGATCGCAATCGGATCCTTCTGCAATGTATATTCCAGGTTCTACAGTTATGACTTGCCCAGCTTTCAACGGACCGTACAAACCTGCATCATGAACATCCAATCCCAAATAATGTGAGGTGCCATGCATAAAATACTTGCGAACCTCTGCAGCATCTTCAATTATACCCAGCTCTTGAAGACCTTTGGTGATAATATTGACTGCCTCCAAATGCGGCGACCAAAAGCTATTGCCTTCAATTGCTGCTTCTATACCTGCATCCTGGGCCTTAAGCACCAATTCATAAATCAACTTTTCTTCCTCTGAGAATTTGCCATTAGGCGGAATGGTTCTAGTCACATCGGCTGTATATCCATGATACTCTGCACCTACATCACTCACCAATAATCCGCCATTAATCAATGGACGACGATTGCTGATGTAATGCAATATGCATGAATTCTCTCCGCTTCCCTGAATGGATGGAAAGCCAGTATACTCCGCACCATTTCGTTTAAAGACATATTCGATAATGGCCTCTGTTTGGTATTCTGTCATGCCTTCATGAATGCCTTTCATGAGTTCATTTTGTGCTTCACAAGTAATGTCAATGGCTTTTCGCAATAAGACCAACTCTTCTTCTGTCTTTTGTTGGCGCAAAGCAGCCATCATTTTAGGCAAAGGATCATCAGCAGACTCAAATTCTCCTGGAACTTTTTGCATAAAAGCTTCCAACAATCCATTTAAGGTGGTGGAATTAGAAATGTCTAAATCTTCCATGGCAATGGGCTCCTGGAAGAAGATTTCCTTTAAATCCTCTGTTGGCAAGGTAAGATCTTGAAACGCCCTATTGCTTTGAATCGAAGCAAAATCCATGGTAGATTCCGCTCCCTCTATACCTAGTCTTTTCCCTGCCCACATTTCCATAAAACGATTTCTTTCTTGCACAAATAATATCTCATTGAGTTTTTGTCCTTCAAACTCATGCTCCTCTTTAAAAATGATAAGCATGGAATTGGGCTCTTTCAATCCACTCAAATAATAAAAGTTAGGATCCTGATGGTATTCGTAATAAACATCATTGGCTCTGAGCCTTTCCGGAGCAGAAAAAAATACGGCCATGGACTTATCGGGCATCAATTTCCGCAAAGAGTCTCTACGTGATTTGTGGAATGATGCAGGAAGTAAATCGGTATCGTAATGAAAGTGTTCTTTCTTTAAATTGTCAATTTTAGCTTTCTCTTGTGCCTTAAGTAAAAGCAAAGCAAAAAAGAGACAAAACAAAAAGCAATAATTCTTAAACATAATATTTACAAATGTCGAATTCTTTCGCGATAGCCAAAATGAAAAGTGATCAATGGCAGGAATTGCAGCCAAGCAGACTCATCACTAAAATTTAGGGCAAAAAAAATCCCGAATAAAATTCGGGATTCAATTCTTTATCTGATCAAAGATTAACTCATATAACCTTTGGCTTTTGCTTCTTTTAAACAAGCCGTTAAACCTTTCTTGTTAATGTTACGAATTCCAGCTGCTGAAACCTTTAAGGTTACCCAAGAATCCGTATCCGGATTGTAAAATTTTCTTTTGAATAAATTTGGTTCAAATGTTCTTCTCGTTTTCTTGTGTGAGTGAGAAACATTGTTTCCGGTAATTACCTTCTTCCCTGTGATTTGACAAACTTTTGACATGACTTTTCCTTCCAAAAAATTTAGGAGTGCAAAATAAAGACTTTTTACACAACTAGACAACACTTTTGAAAATTTATCCTTCGTTCGAATTATATAATTTAGCTTGAAAGTTTTTCCATGAAATTCGACAAGATTCTCATCCAGTTTTTGATCACTATTATTGGCGTGATAAGCATTGGAGTTGCTGCCCAAATCTCGATTTCTTTGCCGGAAAGCATGTCCGTGGTTCCTATTACTGCTCAATCTTTGGCAGTATTGCTGATTGCTCATCTATTGGGATGGAAGCATGGAAGCCTTATCGCCTTGCTTTACATCATCGCTGGTGCTTTGGGATTGCCTGTTTTTTCTGATGCCAGTGCAGGAATGGATGTGGTTCTTGGCAAATCAATGGGCTATTTGATCGGCTTTATCCTTGGAGCAATTGTCGTTGGCCATTTGGCCCAAAAACAAAAAAAGCGATTT
>JGI12316J15310_10000050_pt15 | contig 10731 bp, 12 predicted proteins | sample MarCyaLeptolynsp_FD_15310 | JGI IMG/M metagenome (IMG submission 15310)
GGGAGTCGTCGTTCCTGAGGCGCCAGTAAGCGTTTCGCAACGACAGGTAGACGATGCGATCGTCCATCACTTTCTCGGCCCCAATGGTCAGTCCATCGAGGGCCCGGGCAACCATCGCCGAGGAGTTCGGCTCTTGCACCAGCTTGCGCCGCTGCTCGATGACGGCCTTCGCGAGCGGCTTGGTGAACACGCGCGCCGGCAGAACGAATTCGTAGGCGCCGCTCTCGCCGAGCTGCTCGGCTTGGTCGAACGCCACGAGCGTCATCCGCACTCTCAGTCCGGCCCAAGGATGCGCAGTTAGATCTTGGGTGCCACGGCCCTCGACCATCTTGGCGTTGGTGCGCGGCAACTGCAGTTTCATCACCGGCGGCCCGAACAACGGCTCCATCTCCAGGAGATCGTCTTCCTCGATGCCTTCCTCGGACGCCATCTCAGACGTTATGGGGGCGACGGCGTCGTCCTGGTCGGGCGCCAGCGTGAAGCGCGCTTCGGCGCTGGCGACGCCGTAGTCGTCCAGGGCACCGTATTCGAGGCGCAAGGCGCCGCGTGGCGTGGTGGTCGGCTCGCCCCGCAGGCCGATCTGCGGCGGAGCGTCTCCGATCAGCGCGAATTGCCACTGGGAGACCGTCGCGCCACTGATGCGCACATCGGCGGTTGAAGGCTCTTTCAGCCCGACGTTGAACTCTACGAGGCCCGTGTTGCCCGCGGTCTTGGGCTCGATGGCCTTCGCCTCGCTGCCGTCCTCGTTGTAGACGGTGAGGGTGACGCTCTCGCCTTCGGGGGCATGGGTGCGGACGATGAGCTGGCTGCGCTCGGGCACTTCCAGGGCGCGGAAGGACTCGGCGCCTCTGCCGACCGGCTCGCTGCCGTCGGCCAGGACGATCGGGGCCATGCCGGTATAGACCGGCGGGGTCACCCAGGCATCGAGCCGCAGGAGGGTGGTGGAGGCGCTGGCGGCCGGGGAGAAGGCGGTATCGAGCCGCGTTTTGGCGTCGGGTCCGGCGGCGATGAAGGCGGCGATGAGGCCAAGGAACAGCGCCGCACGGAGTGCATAAGGGTCTTTGCGGTCGGTTCGCGGCGAGGGCCAGGAGGGCTTCAGCTTGGAGATGAGACGCGACAGGCGCTGCCGATGCAGCGTCCATAGCGCCACGGTTTCCTCCGGCGGCGCCGCGCTCAGCGTATCCTCATAGGACGAGGCCGGCCGGTGCTGAATTTCCGCGTTGCGCTCTAAGCGGCGCAGCGCTTCGGGGCGGGTCGGCAGGGCAATGCGGATAAGCGGCAAGCACGCCACGATCAGCCCTGCGCCAAAGGTGAGCAGCAGCAGGCGATGGGCCAAGGGCGGCAACAGGCTGAAGCCGCCGAGCAACGTGAACACGAGGAAGGCGCAGACGACGACAAAGGGCCAAAGCAGGCCTTCCCAGAGCCGCTCGCCCAAGATCGAAAGCCAGCTCAGGCGCACGCGGGTCTCGAAGCGCCTCTTGAGCGCGGTGCCCTCGGCATCCTTCGGCGGGGTTTTTTGGCTGTCGCGTCTCGCCATAACCTGGAAGTCCTAGCACAGGGGGAGCCTGGCCACAGATTACATCACGGTAATTTGGTCGGCGAACTGGGCAAAAACCAGGCCCTCACAACCAGTCAGGCAAGCGCTCGGCCGCCAGCATGTCGTCGTAGCTGGGTCTTGGCCGGGTCACGCAATAGCGGTCCCCCGACACCAGGACCTCAGGCACCAGGAGCCGGCTGTTATAGCTGGAAGCCTGCACCGCGCCGTAAGCGCCCGCGGTCATGACGGCGATCAGGTCATCTGGGCGCAGTGCGGGCAAGGAGCGAGCCTTGGCCAGGAAATCGCCGGTCTCGCACACGGGCCCCACGACATCGCTCACCACCGTGGGCGTGTCTGGGTCCGGCTCCACCACCGGCAGGATCTGGTGATAGGCGTCATAGAGCGTCGGCCGGATGAGGTCGTTCATCGCCGCATCGACGATGGTGAAGGTCTTGCCGGGGTCGGTCTTCACGTAGAGCACGCGCGAGACGAGGATGCCCGCATTGCCCGCGATCATACGGCCCGGCTCAAACAGGAGGCGGACATCGAGGGCGCCCAGGGTCTCGTGCACGAGCCGCGCGTAGTCGGTCGGGAGCGGCGGTGGCGGTGTATCCGTCCGGTAGGGGATGCCGAGCCCGCCGCCGAGATTGACGAAACCGATGTCGAGCCCTGCCGCGCGCAGGCTGCCGACGAGTTCGGTGAGGAGCGCGAAGGCGTTTTGAAACGGAGCGAGCTCCGTGATCTGACTGCCGATATGCATATGCACACCGGCCGGCTCGATCCCGGGCAAGTCTTGCGCCGCGCGATAGAGCGACGCCGCTTGGTCGAAGGGCACGCCGAACTTGTCCTCGGCCTTGCCAGTGGAGATCTTGTGGTGGGTCTTGGCGTCCACGTCGGGGTTCACCCGGAAGGCGATGCGGGCGGTCTGGCCCAGGCCCTCAGCCACTTCGCTCAAGGCGCGGAGCTCAGGCTCCGACTCCACGTTGAAGGCGAAGATCCCCGCATCGAGGGCGAAGGCCATCTCCTCGCGCGTCTTGCCGACACCGGAGAAGGCAATCCGCTCCCCGGGCACGCCCACCGCGAGCGCGCGCCGGAGCTCGCCTTCGGAGACCACATCCATGCCGGCGCCGAGGGCTGCCAAGGTCGCCAACACGCCGAGATTGGAGTTGGCCTTGATCGAGTAGCAGACGAGCGTGTCGGGGCGCGCGGCGAAGGCGTCCGCGAACACCTGGTAGTGCCGCCGCAGCGTGGCGGTGGAGTAGCAATAGAACGGGGTTCCGACGCTAGAGGCGAGCTCGCATAGATCAACCTCCTCGGCGTGAAGGACGTTGGCCTGCGACACGCCGCGCCGATAGGCGAAATGATGCATGGGGCGAAAGGAGCCTACTCGAGCAAACTGTCAAGGATCGGCAAGCGCCGGTCCGGGGCCTGGGACTGCTTGGTCTGCGGGTCGGCAGCCACCTCCGGATAGGTCGGTTTCGGCCGCTCCAGCGAGCCGCGCCGCCCGCAAGCCGTTAGGCCGATGGCCATCACCAGCGCAAGCGTTAGAAGGATGCGCACCGCGCTTCCCATGGGTTCGATCCCTGTGGTGTCGTGCCCCTGTTCAGGGCCTTGCAGCGGCCCGTTTTCTAACCCCTTTTATCGCGAGAGGCCGTCCTTCTCCAAACGCTTTATCCAGCCCTTCGCCTCCCGCCGCACGTTGGAGGGGGCCGTTCCACCTTGGCTTTTGCGGCTTTTTGCCGACTTGGCCGGATCCAGGACCGCGTAGACGGCCTCGGTGATCTGCGGCTGTGCAGACTGGAGCGCGCTCAGCGGGAGCTTTTTGAGATCGCAGCCCTTCTCCTCGGCCATGGCGACGATCCGTCCGGTGACGTGATGGGCTTCCCGGAACGGGAGCCCGAGGGCTTGCACCAGCCAATCCGCGAGGTCCGTGGCGGTGGCGTATTCCCGGCCGGCGGCTTTTTTCATGGCCTTGGTGTCGACGGTGAGGTCGCCCACCATCCCGGCCATGGCCGCGACGCCGAGCTTCAGCGCATCGAGCGCATCGAAGACGGGCTCCTTGTCCTCTTGCATGTCCTTGGCATAGGCGAGCGGCAAGCCCTTCATCACCATCAGCAAGGCTTGGAAGGCGCCGGCAATGCGTCCGGTCTTGGCCCGCACCAGTTCCGCGGCGTCGGGGTTGCGCTTTTGCGGCATGATGGACGAGCCGGTGGAGAAGGCGTCGCTCAACTTGGCGAAGCCGAAATGCGGCGAGGTCCACAGCACGATCTCTTCCGCCAGCCGCGACAGATGCATGGCGGCGATGGAGGCCGCCGCCAGGGTCTCCAACGCGAAGTCGCGGTCGGATACCGTATCGAGCGAGTTCGCCGTCGGGCGTGCGAAGCCGAGCGCCTTCGCCGTCATGCGGCGGTCGATGGGAAAGCTCGTGCCGGCCAGGGCCGCGGCGCCAAGCGGGCACTCGTTGAGCCGCTTGGCGGCGTCGGCGAAGCGACCCCGGTCGCGGGCGAACATCTCCACATAGGCCAAGCAATGATGGCCGAAGGTGATGGGTTGCGCCGTTTGCAGATGGGTGAAGCCTGGCATCACCGCATCGGCGTGCTGAAGCGCCAATGTGGCGAGCGCCAGCTGAAGCGCGGCGAGGCCGCCGTCGATGGCGGCGATCTCGTCCCGCACGTAGAGCTTGAAGTCGGTGGCCACCTGGTCGTTGCGGGAGCGGGCGGTGTGGAGCTTGCCCGCCACCGGGCCGATCAGCTCGTGCAGCCGGTTCTCCACGTTGAGGTGGATGTCCTCCAGCGCTCGCGTGAATTTGAAATCGCCGGCCTCGATCTCGGCTAGAATCTGGTCGAGACCTTTGGCGATCTGGTCGCCGTCTTCTTCTGAGACGATGCCGATCGCCGCAAGCATGGCGACATGGGCCTTGGAGGCCTCGATGTCATGCCGCCACAGCCGCTTGTCGAAGTCGATGGAGGCATTTATCTCCTCCATGATGTCCGACGGGCTTGCGGCAAAGCGGCCGCCCCACATGGTGTTGGTCATGATCGTCCAGGCCTTAGCGGGCTGAGTTCGAGAGGGTGACGTGAACGCTTCAAGCAAACGCAAGCACGCCGGGCTGCCGGCAAAATACGTAATCGCCGCATGCCTTGCGGTGATCGCCGGGTTCGCCACGGTATATTTGAGTCTCGCCCCGTCTGACAATGGCCCGGGGCGTACGCAGGCGTCACGGGAGGCCGCTGAGCCCACGGCCACGGGCAAGAAAGGCCCGCTGGCGGGCCTCAGCACCGGCTATATGGCCGCCTTCGTGGCGCGATCGGAGCCCCTCGACCTGCCGGATTTCACTTTCGACGGGCCGAATGGAGAAAAGCAGACCTCCGCCGACCTCAAAGGCAAGGTGGTGCTGCTCAACATCTGGGCGACGTGGTGCGTGCCGTGCCGGGAGGAGATGCCTCAGCTCAACGAGTTGCAGGCGGAGCTTGGGAGCGACAATTTCGAGGTGGTGGCCATCAATATCGACAAGGGCGGCGCGGACAAAGCCAAGGCCTTCCTCGAAGAGACCGGCGCGACGGACCTCGTGCTTTACACCGACCCGACCGGCAAGCTGTTCGCGACGCTAAAGGCCGTCGGCATGCCGACGACATTGCTGCTGAACGAGGACGGCCAGGAGATGGGCCGGCTGGTCGGCCCGGCCGATTGGGCCTCACCTGAGGCCAAGCGTCTGGTCGAGGCGGCGATCGCGACGGCGGGCTGAGGCGCCTTAAGGCACCGGCCTGAGGGCATCCTTCTCGATGCGATAGTTGTAGAGGCAGGTCTGCTCGGCGGGCTTGTTGCACGGGATGCCGGAGTTGGTGACGTGCATGGTCCGCGTCTTTCCGCTGGTCGAGAACTTGTAGCCCCGGACGAAGTCCTCGAAGACGAGATCCCAGTCATCGCCGTTCCACAAATAGAGCTGCAGCGTGCAGCCGCTCGGGTTGCAGGCAGGGTTTTCCGCCCCCTCGCATTTGAACCTGGAGAAGTCGGCGATCCAGTCATTTCGGCCGTCGCCGTTCAGGTCTTCGCTGCGCAGGACGGGCGCGCTGTCGGGTGTCCCGCCCTTGCTGCGGCAGAGCTGCGCGGCCTCGCCGATGATCTCGGCGATCTCCTCCGGCGCGGACACGGCGTGTGCGCCCGTCAGCCCCAGGGCGCAAAGCACCGCTGCCAGCAAGGCTTGGCGGAAAAACCGAATGCTAGACACTGGCGAGCGGCTCAGTTCGTGGCGGTCAGGCGTGCCGCCGTGGGAACGCCGGTCAGTTGCGCCACCGGCGTGTAGTGGAGGCCCAGCAGCTCCGGGCTCACGCTCGAGCGCCGCGCGCGGCGTTGACGTTTTTTCTTCGGCCTCGGACCGCAGATGACCGAGCGCAGATAGGCGGGCTCATCGTCGAGTTTGGCTTGCACCGCAAGCCCGTCGAGACTGGTGCCGAACAGCGATTTCCAGAAGTAGCGCTGAAAGCCGTTCTCCAAGAGCCGCGCGGCGCGTGCGTTGCGCACGCGGGTGGAGGGCTCGCCCAACACGACGGCCACGAGCTTGCGTCCTTGGCGGGTCGCGCTGACAATGATGTTGAAGCCGGAATCGCAGATAAAGCCGGTCTTCATGCCGTCGGCGCCGTTGAAGGTCCGAAGCAGGCCGTTATGGCTGCGCAAGTTCTTTTGGCCGACCTTTACAGACTTCATCGCGAAGATGTCGGAATGCTCCGGGAACTCGATGATCAGTGCGCGGGCAAGCCTGGCGAGATCGCGGGCCGTGGTGCGCTGGCGCGTGTCGGGCAACCCGTGCGGATTGGCAAAGCGCGTCTTGGTCATGCCGAGCTTCTTTGCCGCCGCGTTCATCCGGTCGATGAAGCCCTGCTCGGTGCCGCCCACCGCTTCGGCGATCATGACGGAGACGTCGTTGGCGGATTTGACGATGATCACCCGGAGAGCCTGCTCCAGAGGGATGGACTTGCCGACCGCGAGCCCCAGCTTTGTGGGTGCCTGCTTCGCTGCATTCTTGGAACAGATCACGGGGGTTTGCGGCGTGACTTCGCCGTTGCGCATCGCGTGGAAGACGACATAGGCGGTCATCAGTTTGGTCAGCGAGGCGGGGAACCAGAGCGCATCGGGGTCCTCGGCGTAGAAGACCGTCCCGTTATAGGGCTCGAAAACCAAGGCTGGGCTCGCTTTCGCCGTCGATGGCGCCAACATGGCCAGGCCAGCGAGAATGCTCAGTAAAGCGCGCCTCAGCATGGATCTCTTCCCTCGCTCGAAACTCGGCGTCTTGCGCCTGGGCTTCTTAACCTGGGTGTCTAGCGCCTGAGAGCCGGAACGCGCCATTTCTCTGAGAAACAGCGACCCCAAACCCAAGAGGTCGAGGGCACCCCCGCCCGATTTCCGTGCGCCCCATCATCACCCAAAATTCGACTGTTCCATGACAGGCGTGCAAAACTCGCGTTTTTCTGACGGCGTTTTTTGGTCCGCCAAACCGGCATGGACCGGCGAATCACTAGAATTTGGGCCTTCGTACGGACCCGGAGACTAGCGTGGCGCGCGGGTTTCGCAACTGCCTTGGGCGTTTCTGCCCGAGGGAAGGGCGCGCCGGTCTAGCGGTGATCGAGGATCCAGTCCGCGGCCGCGGCCAGGTTGGCGACGGTCGCCGTCGGATGCGGGTCGAACCGCGTCTCGTCGCCTTTGCGGTATTTGCCCGTACGAACGAGAAGGGCGTTTGCCACGCCGGCGCGCAGCGCTCCAGCCACATCGGCTTCCGCGTCATCGCCAACCATCACGGCGTCTCCAGGGGCGCAGGGAATGCTGGCCAGCGCGCCATCAAAGAAATCCGGCGACGGCTTGCCCAAGACGATTGCATCCAAGCGGCTCGCATACTCCAAGGCCGCCACGAACGCGCCCGCATCGAGGGTGAGGAGCCCGTCGTCGCCCTTGAACGTGCGGTTCTTGGCAAGCGCGAGGAGCGTGGCGCCGTCGATCAGCGCGCGGAAGGCGTGGTTCATGTTGGCGTAGGTGAAGGCATCGCCCGCATCCCCGATCACAACGGCGCGGTTCGCGCCCTCCGGCAACCCTTCGAATTCCGCCTCGAGCTTCGGATGGACCAGCAGCACCGGAGAGGCCGTGTGAGCGGTTAGCCAGTGGCGCGCGGCATGGGCTGGCGTGAACAGCTCGTCGTCTTCGATATCGAGCCCCAGTGCCGCGAGCCGCTTCAGCAAGTCCTTTTTGGTCTTGGTCGTGGTGTTGGTCACGAAGCGCAGCGGCAGACCGGCGTCGTGAAGCCGTGCGACCGCGTCGATGGCGCCGGGCAAGACATGGTCGCCCTCGTAGATGACGCCGGCAAGATCAAGGAGCACGCCGCGGATCATAGGCGTTACGTTGCGCGTCTGCGCGCTTCGGATCAAGCGTGTCGCGCTGCCGCAGCTAGCGTCCCGTCAGGCGCTGCAGATAGTCCGTTGTGGCGTCGGCCAGGACATCGCGATGGAGACGATTGTGATCCTCGAAAATGGCGTGGGACGCCTTGGCGTCCAGCATGGTGGTGCCGAGCCGATCGAAGGCCTCGCCGAGGTCCTCGCCATCGAAGTAGACGACCCGGCGGTCGCCTTGCGGCGGCGTGTCCAGCAGCTTGCCGTAATATTGGAGGAACAGCTGGCCTTGCCGGGCCATGTACGGCCCAAGCACCAGAACCCGCAAGCTTGCCCATTCCGCCTCGCTCAGCCGTGTTTGGCGGATCTCTGTCATGATGGCATCGCAGGCATCGAGCTGCGCATGGGCCGCGGCGGCGAGAAGCGGGCCGATGTCCGGGCCAACGGATTGCGCGAAGTCGGCAAGCACCTCGTCCGACACCGACTTGGCGGCGATGACGGCGTTGAGGAATGCCGTCACCTTGTCATAGACGGGGCTTGGCGCCGACAGGATTCCTGCCGCGACTTGCTCTTCGGTATCGAGCGCGGCGGACGCGGCTTCAATCGCGGCGCGGTAGTCCGACAGCTGCGCTAGACGCGCGTCCGTTAGCGGGCGTCCGGTTTGGTCGTGCACGAGGCAGTAAACCCCGAGCGGGATGTGCCCGATCGTTTTCATTTTGTCGTAGAGCGGCGGCCGCAGGCCCGGGAACCGCTCCATGGCGCGCTCGTGGCGATAGAGCATGAGGTCGTCGTCGAGGATGACGATCAGCGCGATCTCTCTTTGCCGCTCCATCACCTCGGCGCGTGCGGCCTCGTAGATGTCGATGAAGCGCTGATCGAGATGTGCAAGCGTGTCCCGGGTGTCCATACGCAACTCCTCCAGCGGTGCCGCCTCGAAGGCGGCCGTGACTTGGTCTAGGCTCTCATTCATCGGCTGGCGCGGCTCTCGTTGGTGCGCCATGATCAAGGCCGTCTCATGCGGGCTTATGCCGCTGATTTGAAAAACCTTTTTGAGCCCTTTGAGCGTTCGGATGAGTGCCCTTTTCGAAGAACTCGACTATTGCCCGACGCCGATCGGGGCTTTGAGCTTGCGACGGCGCCGGGACCTTAAGCTTGGGGTGGATGTGTTCGAGATCAAGCTCGGCGACGAGTCCTTGATGTCGAGCGCGTTCACGGCATCGGAGATTGCTTTGGCGCGGCTCGGTCTTGCAGCGTTGCAAGGCGATCATCTCGACGTCGTGGTTGGGGGCTTGGGGCTCGGCTACACCGCCAATGCGGTTTCGGAAAGCAGCGCCGTCGGATCGCTCATCGTGGTCGAGGCCCTTGCGCCGGTTATCGAGTGGCATGAGACGGGGTTGCTGCCGCTTGGCCCTGCTCTCACGAACGATCCGCGCTGCCGGTTCGTGAACGGCGACTTCTTCGCCATGGCAGCCTCGGAGGAGGGCTTCGATCCGCATGCGCCGGGGCGCCAGTTCGACGCCATCCTCGTCGACATCGACCATTCGCCTGACGCCTTGCTCGATGCGGGCAGCGAGTCCTTCTACCGGGCCGACGGTCTTCGCCGGCTCACCCGCCACCTTCGCCCTGGTGGCGTGTTCGGCTTGTGGTCGGATGCTCGCACCGACGACGCTTTCACGGCGCGTCTTGGCGGCATCTTCGCGGACGCGCGTGCCGAGCCGGTGACTTTTCACAATCCGCTGCAGGACAAGCCCTTCACCCAGACGGTTTACCTGGCGCGAAAGCAAGGCGATCCGCCATGAGCCGCGATCTCGCGGCGCTCCGCTCCACGCTCGTGAGCCGGCTTGAGGCGCTCCGCGCCGCCAGCGAGACGACGGCCGATACGCGCAAACCTGTGGCGCTCGATCAGACCGCGGTGGGGCGTATCTCGCGCATGGATGCGATGCAGGTGCAAGCCATGGCGGTCGCCACTGAACGACGGCGGCGCCAGGAGGCGGCGCGTGTCGAGGCGGCTATCCGACGGATCGACGAAGGCGAGTACGGCTATTGCATCTCTTGCGGCGAACCGATCCCTGCCAGACGTCTGGAGATTGATCCCACAGTCGCGGCCTGCATCACTTGCGCGTCCTAGACGCTCGCGGGCCGATCACTCCTTCCGCGTAATCAAAATGGCGCGCAGGTCGTTCACGTTGGTCATGGTGGGCCCGGTCTCCAGCAGATCGCCGATGGCCTTGAAGAACGAGTACGCGTCGTTGTTGGCGAGCATCGCTTTGGCGTTGATACCCACGGCCTCCGCGCGTTTCAGCGTGTCGGGATAGATCAGCGCGCCGGCATTGTCCTCCGAGCCGTCCACACCGTCCGTGTCGCCGGCGAGTGCATAGACGTCGGACTGGCCGTCCAGCGCGATCGCCATGGACAAAAGAAACTCGGTGTTGGGGCCGCCCTTACCCTGACCTTTCAGCGTAATGGTGGTCTCGCCGCCGGAGATGAGCACGCATGGCGGCTCTTGGGGCTGGCCGCGCAGGGCACATTGGCGGGCGATCCCCGCATGGACCAGTCCGACGTCGCTGGACTCCCCTTCGAGGGAGTCGCCAAGGATCACGGGCGTGACGCCCGCCTTGCGCGCCACGGCAGCGGCGGCCTCCAGCGAGGCCTGGGGCGTGGCGATCATCACGTTGTCGACGCGGTCAAAGCACGGGTCGCCGGGCTTCGGCGTCTCATCGATGGTGTCGAGCACACGCCGCACCGCGTCCGGCAGATCGATGCCGTACTTCTCCACGATGGCAATGGCGTCGGCATTGGTAGAAGGGTCGGGCACCGTTG
>JGI12316J15310_10001656_pt1 | contig 10730 bp, 10 predicted proteins | sample MarCyaLeptolynsp_FD_15310 | JGI IMG/M metagenome (IMG submission 15310)
CGGCGTGATGACGAAATCGCGGGCCCCGAACGTGACTTTGTGGCCATCGACCACCGTATAGGCGCCGGATCCCTCCATAATGAAACGCAGCGCCGAGGCGGCATGATTGTGCGCTGATGTCTTTTCTCCCGGGCGCATGACCTGAATGCCGGAAAAAAGCCAGCCGCAGCAGGCGCTGACCTCCTTGCGTTTCGGATTGCGCAGATAGACGACGCGGCGCCCGGCCTTCTCCGGAGACACCAGGTCGAGCGAACGCATGACCTGGTGCCGCAACTGGGCATGACGCCAGATCGTGGGCGCGGAGCTGGGTGTCGGTTCCCAGGGCTCGATATCGTTGGCCACGGTCCATAATGCACCGGTCTCAAGGTGGGCCAGATCGTCGTAATAGGCTTCCAGTTCGGCATCGTCCTCGACGAGGGCGCGGCCGATCTGCTTGTCTCTTTCGTCGATCGTATCCATTGGTTTTTCCTTGTAAACGCCGGGTGGTACGTCGGAAACCGGATTCCCGATTTAGCCCTGGACCGTCATGAACGGGTGCGAAATCAAATATACAGGTGGCCGGGCGTGCCAATCAAGCCGACCCAATCAATTGTCGCACCTGTTGCCTATGGTTCGAACGATGTATCGGGGAGAGGCAGATCGGCTGCACGCTGGACAGTGCCGGTCGCGCGGTCGAACAGAAGCAGGGACCGGTCGTCCGCCAGGCAAGCGGGACGCCATTCGAAATCCTGATGCTGCTGCAGAAAGGGTATCGTTCCGCAGTCGGGCACCAGGCAGGCGGGTTTGTGTTTCGGGCACGCATTGTATCCGCAGAGCCTGCCGAGATATTTTTGAGTGCCGGTTTCAAGCAGAAAGACATCGGATTGGTGTGCGGGAATTCCAAAACCATGTTTATCGTGGAATTTGTGCAGCGTCCGGCTGCACGATCGGCGCAGGGCGTTGAGATCTTCGGCCTTCGTGAGGGTCACGGCCAAATCGATATCGCCGCATTCGTGCCAGAGCTTTATGCGGCGCTGGCGATAGGGTGAAAAGCGTGGAACCTCCAAAAACGGCTCCCGTGCCACCGATCCGAACAATCTGACGGCCGCAACCTGGCTGTGCTTTCGCAACGCCTGAGTTAATTCATCCGCCGCGATGCGGAAAAAGTGGTAACGCCGCAACAATTGATGGTTCTGTTCGGCAGTGCCCTTGTCCGTCAATGCGCGTTCGTCTTCACGCTCGTGCCATTTCCGGATTTCATAATCATCCCAGGGTTCTTCGTCGCTTTGCATCACTCAATCTCGGATTGATCCAATCTGTAAACTCAGGATTTCCGATGCCTCTGATTGCGGCAGGCGCGGGGCAACGGCTCAGGAAACATTCACATGACTCGTTTCAATTCAAATCCATTTCAAGTTGAAGGTAAGGACCGCCACTCATGCCTTCGCTGCGGAAGAACCCCAGATGCAGGGCATTGTCGCGGGCGACCATCGTGCGCATCACGGGAATACCTGCCGCTCTGAATTCGTCGGCCATGGCCTGGAACAGGCTCTTGCCCACGCCTTTCAGCCGGGAATCCGGTTCAACCGAAATGGCGAAGAGCCAGCCGCTCGGTTCGGAACCGAATTCCCAGGTTCTGATCTCACCGACCGCAAAACCGAGAAGCGGATGAGGTGACGCCGCATCAATTGCCTCGGCCGCCAGAAAGATCCGTTCCTGCAGACGTTTCTGCCCGTAGCGGGCAAAGATATCGGTCCAATAGTCGGGCTTTCCGATCCCGGTCACCCGTTCGTCCAGTCCGATCACGGCCGGCAAATCCGCTTCGATCGCCCGCCGGATCCGGATCCCGTTCTGGAGGCCGCCGACAGAGCCGGATTCGCTGGAACCGTTTTTCGGATTTCTCTGGATGTTCACATTCCGATTCCCGTTGCTGGAGCCGTTCATTGTCTCATGGAAACACTGAATTGAACCGATTGTGTGTGGTTGCCTATTGTCGGCTCAGACAAATCCGCCCGAAAGGAAGCGTTCCAAGCCCTGTCAGGATGATAATGGCCAGACATTCCCGGTTATCGCAAGCGCGAGCCGGTAAGGGTACACAGAATTTCTCCCGATTTGCCGATATTGATGTTTAAAAAAGCGCAGTATTATGCGCATATTGGATGCGGAAACAGATGGAGTGAAGTGCGATGCCGCGAAGGCCCATCCTTATTGCCGGTGGTGGAATTGGCGGCCTGGCGGCCGCGCTGTCGCTGGCCAGAGCCGGGCAAGCCAGTATTGTGCTGGAGCAGGCGTCGCAGTTCGGAGAGATCGGCGCGGGGATTCAACTGGGCCCGAATGCGTTTCACTCGTTCGATTACCTTGGAATTGGCGACCGGGCCCGGGAGGGGGCTGTCTATGTCGACAAATTGCGCCTGATGGATGCAAAGACGGCGGAGGAGATCTGTCACATTCCACTTGACGAACCGTTCCGCCGGCGGATGGGCAATCCCTACGCCGTTGTGCATCGGGCCGACCTGCACGGCATCATGCTGGACGCCTGCGCTGCGCACGAACTCATCGATCTCAGGACCCGTCATACCGTTCTGGGATATGAGCAGGACGGGCACAAAGTGACTGCTCTTGTCGAAGGTCGGGAGCCTCTGACCGGTTCGGGGCTGATTGCGGCCGACGGCCTGAATTCGGCGATCCGGGCACAGATGGTCGACGATGGTCCGCCGCGTGTATCGGGGCACACGACCTATCGGTCGGTGATCCCGACCGAGGATATGCCGGAAGACCTGCGCTGGAATGCAGCGACCCTGTGGGCGGGGCCCAAATGCCATATCGTGCACTATCCGCTGAAGGGCTGGCAGGCGTTCAACCTGGTTGTTACCTACCACAATCACGCCCCCGAAGCGGTTGCCGGCAAACCCGTGTCGAAGGACGAGGTGCGGCGTGGGTTTGAACATATTCATCCGCGTGCGCGTCAGGTCATCGACCACGGCAAGGACTGGAAATTGTGGGTCCTGTGTGATCGCGACCCGATTGTAGGCTGGGTCGACGGACGTGTGGCGTTGCTCGGCGACGCCGCGCATCCGATGTTGCAATACCTGGCCCAGGGCGCCTGCATGGCCATGGAGGATGCGGTCTGCCTCGGGGCCATGGTGGCCGATTATGCCGATCTGGAAACCGCGCTCGAACACTACCGGGCGCGGCGGGTTGTGCGCACTGCCCGCGTCGTAATGGGCAGCCGGCTTGTCGGAGATTATGTCTATCATCCCGACGGTGCGCAGGCGCTGGTCCGCAACGCGGTGATGGGCGCACGCACACCGCAGGAATGGTATGATCGGATCGAGTGGCTCTATGGGGGAAACGGGCTCGATCCCCTTTGAACCCGAAGCAGGCTCTGAAAACGGCGAAGGGATGTTGTTATGGATTCCGGTTCCCGTCGGGATTGCCCGACTGAAGAGGACGTGGAACGGCCTTCGATGGCGTCTGTATTGTCGATGCCGGGGCATTTGCTGCGCCGTTGCCACCAGATCGCCGTTGGGATTTTCCTGGAGGAATGCCGGTCGAAGGATCTCACGCCGCTGCAATTTGTTGCTCTTGCGACCCTCGCGGAACGGGGACCTCTGGATCAGGCGGCGCTTGGAAGGGTTGCCGCGTTCGACCGAACAACATCGGCAACCGTGATCAGGGCGCTCGCGGAGCGGGGGCTGGTCATCCGCCGTCAGTCGGAGGAGGACAAACGCGCCAAGATCGTGACGCTAACGGATGCGGGGGAAAAGCTCCTGCAAGAAGCCCAGTTGAATGTAGACAGCGCTCAGGCGCGCATTGTCTCGCCGCTTTCAGCACGCGAGCGGGCTCAGTTAAACAGGCTTCTCGGTAAGATAGCCGACGCGAACAACGGGTTCAGCCGCGCTCCACGGTTTGACGCTTAGACCTTTTCACTGTTCCGCGGAAACAGCGAAAAGCTTCGAAGCGTCACGCATCCGGGTCTTTCGCCCCATCCGATGAAAACCAGACGTGCTCGCAAATTGCCGTTGCCGATTGATCCGGCGATCTATCGGAACAGAGCCAGGCCGAACGGGTCGACCATGCCTGCTCATTCGTTGGCACTTTTGAAAACCCTTCGAAACCGGATGCGCCAATACAGGGAATGAACCAGGCCGGTGCGATCGGTTTGACCTCGAAACCCTGCTCGCGCCTGGTCAGCACTATCGCCAGGCCGACCCAGCGGGACGGACGCCATGGCATGATCATTCGTCCGTTTTTGGACAGGGCCCGCAACCAGGACAGGGGCGGTGCGGCGACGCCGGCATTGATGTAGATCAGGTCGCAGGCGGGAATTTCGGAGTGCGTCGCGTCCGCGTTGACCAGTGTAACATTGGAGCATCCGGCCAGGTTGACCCCTGCTGCGTAGGCCAGAGCGTCGTCGATTTCAAACGCGTGCACCATTCCGGGGGCAACGAGATTGGAGAGAATGGCGGAATAATAGCCCGTCCCCGCGCCGACGTGACAGACCGTTTCCTCCGGTTGCGGCGCAACGGCTCCGATCCAGGAGGCGTGCAGGAACGGCTCGCCATTGTTGATGCCTTTGGGGACGTCCAGGGCAATCAGGTTGTTCTGGTAAAGGTAAAGGGGGTCGGCGCTTGGCGTCTCCGCATAGGAATTCCCGACCATGATCTGCCAGGGGCCGGGCGGCAGATAGTCCTCACGCAGGACTGTTTCAAACGCCCGCTTCATTCTCGGATCCCGCGAGCGGCTGGCCTTTGTCATCAGGCTGGCGAAGAACGATCGTATTTCCCGAATGTCTGCGCGCTGTTTCACAGGTCAATCTCCCTTGCCGGGATAGAATCCGCAAATCCCGGGTTGCTGTTGCGGCGGACCGGAATGGTTCACTGTGTCTCCGAAACGCCGGACGATTCCGATCCCTTGATTTCCGCAATTCTGCCCGGTTCTGACCGGCCCGTGCGATCAGGAAAGGCCGAGCGAGCGGGCCGCGGAACCGATGCAATCGTCGATAGTCTCAAGTGCCGCATCCATCTGCTCGCGGGTCAGGATGAGCGGCGGCGTGAATGTCAGGGTGTTTCCCATGGTAATCTTGAAGGACAGGCCCTCGTCGAGACAGCGGTAAAAAACCTCCTCGGCGAGGTCGTCGGCGGGCTCCTTGCCAACCCGGCTCTTGACCAGTTCTACGCCGAACAGAAAGCCCCGGCCGCGTACGTCGCCGATCGCGGGATGGCGCGATTTCATCTCGTTCAGACGCTCGTTCGCATAGGCGCCGAGCCTGGCCGCATTGTCGACCAGGCCTTCGTCTTCGATGATCTCGATCGTGGTCAGACCGGCCCGCGCCGTGACCGGATTCTTTTCGTGGGTGTAGTGACCAAAGGCATAGTCGCCGGCAACGTCCAGGTCCGGTCGTGCCAGGACGGCGGCAATCGGAAGGATACCGCCCCCAAGCGCCTTGCCCATCACCAGGAGGTCGGGGGCGACATCATCGTGGTCGCAGGCGAACATGCGACCGGTCTTGCCAAGACCGGTCGGAATCTCATCAAAAATCAGGAGGGCGCCGTGATCGTTGCAGGCTTCGCGTACCGAGGTCCAGAACCCGGGCGGCGGAATATAGGGGACCGCGCGCGCCGGTTCGGCAATGACGGCCGCGACGTCGCCCTCTTTTTCCAGCACGTAGCGGACAAAATTTGCGCAGGTCATCTTGCACAGTTCGAGGTTCGGCTGCCCGCCGGTTTCAGGATAGCCATAGGGGCACCGATAGCAGGCAAACGGCGCGACATGTTCCGTACCGCTCAAAAGCGGGCCAACCAGGCGTGAACGGAACAATTGCTCGCCACCGATGGAACTGGCGCCAAAGCCCGCTCCATGAAACGCGTCCCAGAACGAGATCGTCTTGTGTCGCCCGGTGGCGGCACGCGCGATCTTCAGCGCCACTTCGACCGCGTCCGAACCGCCGGTCGTAAACAGGACCTTGGACAGGTCGCCAGGGGAAATTGCAGCCAGTTTTGCCGCCAGTTCGGTTGCCGGCTCACAGGCAAACCGGCGCGGTGCAAACGGCAGATCGTCCATCTGCGCTGAAATTGCCGCCTTCAGCCTTGGATGTCCGTATCCGATGTGATGCACGTTGTTGCCGTGAAAATCGAGATAGCGACGCCCTTGCCTGTCCTCGATAAAGGCGCCTTCGGCCTTGGCGATTACCGATAGACAGGGTGTTGAAACGGATTGATGCAGGAAATGGCGGGCATCGTCGGCAAGGTGCGCGCGCGTATCCGGGTCATGGGTCCGTTCCGCCCAGGCCAGGCGACGTGGCGACGTGTTGATTTCCCCTTCGGACTGATGTGGCGTGGTGGCCTGCGGATTGTCCATACTGTCCTTCGAATAGGTATTTCCGGAAACGCGTTTTCAGATCCCGAGTTTTCCATACTAACAAAGGGACCACAAACGGATCCATGGGGCATGTTGGATAAATCAAAAAATCAGGCGCCCGGGAAGGCGCCTGATCGTTGTCAACTGCGATGCAGCGGGGTCAGTGGCCCGCCTCCTCATCGAACACCCTTTTCAGGCGCTCCGGCGATCGGGCAGCCGCCTCGTCGTCGGCCAATTCCTTGGCTTCGATCCGCGCCTGCAGCAGATGGAAGCCGAGCCAGAAGGCAAGGCCGACAATGAACAGAACCATTTCGGTTCCTACCATTGGATAGATCGGGCCGAGCTGCGACATGTCGGTGCCGACCCATGTGTTGACGATTGTTGTCGACATAGTGTTTCTCCTATGAGTTCAGCAGGCCAAGACGCCTGGCTTCGGCAATATCGGCTTCGGAAATTTCGATATTGTCCATTTCGTTCTTGATGTCTTCGCTCATGTCGAGACCGACAAGCTCAACTGCCGGCGGAACCCGCAGAAAGCCCACGCTGCTCATGATCTTGGAGACGATGAAGGCCGGAATGAAACCAAGCACGCCAAACATGATGATCGCACCGGCAAGCTGACCCCAAGGGGTAATCACCGCGACATCGTCATGCAGACCGTTGGTCGCGGGATGACCCCACAGCATAAAGCCGGCAATCACCAGGCCGATAAATCCGGCGTAGCCATGAACGGCAACGGCGCCAACGGCGTCATCGATCTTGAACTTGCGTTCAACCCAGAAATGCAGCTTGTAGGCACATACGGCACCGACGCCGCCAATCAGCATGGCCTGGATCGGATGATACAGGTCGTTGCCAGCCGACGCGGTTATGACCCCGGCAAGACCGGCCGAATAGGTCCAGAATGCCTCGCCTTTGGATACCACATAGCCTGCGATAAGACCGCCCGAAAGCGACATCAGGAAGTTGAAGACGATGGCTGAGAGTGTCGTTGGCGTCAGATAGATCGTAGTTGCCGTAAACGATCCCGGCGCACCGCCGATATCCCCTGTCCCGATGATCGGAACGTTGCAGGCGACATAGAAGCCCCAGAACCCGGTATAAATCAGGAACAGACCGATCGTCACCAGCCACTTGTTGTGCGGATTGATGTTTCGTGGCGTACCGTCTGCCGCAAACTTGCCGATGCGCGGCCCAAGCGGGATCAGGACGCCGAGCGCGGCACCGCCGGCAATGGCGTGAATAACTCCCGAAGCATAGGCATCGTGGTAGCCCAGTTGCGTAACCATCCAGCCATCGGGGTGCCAGCCCCAGGCGGCGTCGATGATCCAGGTGCAGGACCCGACCAGGACCGCGATGATCCAGAAGGCCGACGGGCGGATACGTTCGATGACCGAACCGGACACGATCGAAGCCGCTGTCCAGGAGAACAGCAGGAATGCCGCCCAGAATACACCGTTGATGCGCGCCCAGAATGCATTGTCCTCGGCACTGGTTGTTCCGGTTTCAGGTTTTCCGCCGAGGTGAGTACCCATGAGCTCGGACCATGCGGTCGCGTGTGGCGCCTCGATCAACTTACCGGTTATCCAGGGACCGTTTGGGAAGGCGAAATAGATCCACCAACCGAAGAAGAAGAATGTGATCGTGACCAACGGGATCAGCATCGTGTTCTTCATCAGGGTGTGCATATGATTTTTGTGCCGGGTTGCTCCGACCTCGTACATACAGAAACCCACATGGATCAGAAACATCAATGGAATTGTCACCCAATAATAGAATTCGGTGAAAATCACCGTTAACGCACCTATGTCAGTGTTCATCATTCCCTCCGCGAATACAGTATTAGCTTCTTGCGTCATTCTGTCGTCGGGCCGTTTGACTGATTAACATCAGTCCACGCAAAGCCCCGATGACATCTTAAACTCCTGGTACAAAAAATCAAAGAAAATTAGGCCAATTTTGATCCAAATATGTCGATTTTGAAACAAATTCTGGACCAAGTCGGCTAACAAAAAACCTTTCCTGTCCGGTATCCCGGGGTCGAAGCCGGACGGTGCGAGCGAACCGCTCGGATCTTCAGCCCTTGTTGAACAGGCGGTGCAAAGTGCAAACGGGGATGAACCGGCTTCTGGCGCTGGCCAACATGATGCAGGCAATTACCCGCTCTGAAGCAGCGAAACCGGCCTTGCGGAGCAGGGAACCATCCTCCCAAATGATCCGTCCGCATATGGCGATGTCATTGACCCAATTCTAACAGGCTCACAAAATGATGCAACTAAGAGAAAGTATATTTCTTCTCAGGAAATATTTCGACAAATCGTTTTTTCAGTTGCGGTCACGTGATTGAGTTTGTTGATCTGGACAACGGTTTGTGCCGAGGTGTACGCCGACGGCATGGCAGCTCTGCACCGGGCACAATTGTCATCGGTTGCCATGAATGCAACGGATTGGGGATGAGCTATGATCGTCTTTTTTACATAAACGGCGAATGGGTTGCGCCGCTCGGCGGCGACACGCTTGCGGTAATCGAGCCGGCGACAGGGATGGCTTTTGCTGCTGTCGGATCGGCGAGCCAAAAAGACGTCGACCGGGCGGTCGCTGCGGCAAGCACGTGTTTCGATGCCGGTTGGAGCGAGCAGGAGCCGAACGATTGCATCGACCTGCTGGACGCTCTCATTGAGATTCTGACGCGGCGACGGGACGATTTCGCTGAGCTCATTTCACGTGAAATGGGCGCACCCATCGACTTTGCCCGCACGTCGCAGGTCGATGCGGCGCTTGGGCATCTCAAGGCGATTGCGGCAGCGGGCCGACGGGCCGACTACGATGCGCCGATCGCCTCCGACCGGCGGGCCGACAGGGTGCGTTTCGAACCGATCGGCGTCGCGGCTCTCATCACACCTTGGAACTGGCCGATCAACCAGATCGCTCTCAAGGTCGGCGCCGCGCTGGCCGCGGGATGCACCATGGTGCTTAAACCGTCTGAACTGGCGCCGCTTTCTCCGCTTCTGTTCGCGGAGTGCATGCACGACGCCGGCGTGCCGCGCGGCGTTTTCAACCTGATCAACGGCGATGGGGCCGGTGCCGGTTCGGCGCTTGCCGCCCACGCCGACGTGGATGTGGTTTCGTTTACCGGTTCGACGCGCGCCGGTAGGCTTGTCGCGCAGGCAGCGGCCGATCGCATTGCGCGCGTCAGTCTGGAACTTGGAGGCAAGTCGCCAAATCTTGTATTCGCCGACTGCAACCTTGAAACCGCAATCCGCCAGGGCGTGGCCCATTGTTTTCGCAACGCCGGCCAATCGTGCAACGCGGCGTCGCGCATGCTTGTCGAACGGTCGGTTTACGAACGGGCGGTAACGCTGGCCGCCGAAGCCACGGAGAAGACAAAGGTCGGTCTGCCGGAGGCGCCCGGCAATCATCTCGGCCCCGTTGTTTCACAAGTGCAATTCGATCGGGTGCAGTCTTACATCGCTTCGGGTCTTGAAGAGGGCGCGCGTCTCGTTGCCGGCGGTCCCGGGCGATATCCAGGTCTCGAAGCCGGCTTTTTCGTGCGCCCAACCGTTTTTGCCGACATTGACGGCGACATGGCGGTGGCGCGCGAAGAGATCTTCGGGCCCGTTCTGGTCATGACGCCCTTCGATAGTGAAGACGAGGCAATCGCCCTTGCCAATGACACGGAATACGGCCTGGCTGCCTACATTCAGACAGGGGATCCGCGCCGTGCCGACCGGGTCGCGAAGCGGCTGAAGGCCGGCATGATCCAGATCAACGGGGTCAGCCGCGCGCCCGGCGCGCCATTCGGAGGCCGCAAACGTTCCGGCATCGGTCGCGAGGGCGGTTTGTGGGGCATTCGGGAGTTTCAGGCGGTGAAGTCGATTTCAGGGGCGCTGCGATTCGAATCCGGATGAAATCGGAACCGCAGGAAACGCCGGGGTCCGCAGATCATGCCGGGCTTTCGGTTGCTGTGGCCGGCTTGGTGGAGGCGATCTTTGCTGCAGCACCGGCTGCGTATTCCGCCTGTTTTTCCGAGTCTTCGTCTTCGTCGCCCACGATGACGCGCACTTCAGGCTTTGCGAACTCGATACCGTTCTCGGCAAAGGCCTGCTGAACCGCAAGGTAGGCATGGCGTCGGATCATGAATTGTTTACCCGGCTTACTCATGAATTTGGCGCGAACGACGAATCCGTAATCGTCGACCTCCAGCACGCCCTGCGACTTGAAGGGCTGCAGGAAGTCCTCGGCGATTTCCGGGTTTTCCAGAAGGTCCCTGCCGACGGCTTTCATGATCTTGCGGACCCGCTCGAGATCGGCGTCGAAGGACACGCGGAAACGCAGCTTCATGATGGCCCAGTCACGGCTGTAATTCTTCAAAACCTTGACTTCGCCGAACG
>JGI12316J15310_10000300_pt19 | contig 10712 bp, 8 predicted proteins | sample MarCyaLeptolynsp_FD_15310 | JGI IMG/M metagenome (IMG submission 15310)
ATGGGGTCTGCGCACGCGATCGGGCCTGGATTGAACTTCCGCGGGGCCCCGGTCGTTGTCCAAAACGGGGGCAACACACTGCCCACCACATATCCCGCGGTGTCGGGCCCGAGGTGGAGAGCCCGAGCACCGGTTGCAGCCACGACTGACGTGGATGCCCCCCTCCACCAACAACTTTTGAAATCAGGAGCAGGACGGATGGCACGCAAAGGATCGGTTGCGCCCAAAGAGCGCGTAAATATCGTCTACCGCCCGGCGGTGAACTCGTCGGAGACCAAGGAACTTCCTCTGAAGATCCTCGTGGTCGCCGATGTCACGGGCAAGCCCAACGAACAGCCGGTCGACAAGCGAGAGTCGGTTCAGGTCGACAAGGACACCTTCGCCGACGTGATGGGAGGGTTCGACCTCGGGCTGGACATCGCAGTTCCGGATCGGCTGAGCAACGACGAGGGGCAAGAGCTTCGCGCCTCCCTCAAGTTCAAGTCGCCCAAGGACTTCTCGCCCGACAGCATCGTCAAGCAGGTGCCCGAGCTCAACAAGCTGCTCGAGCTTCGCAAAGCCTTGATGGCGCTCAAGTCCCCGGTCGGCAACAGCAAAGAGTTTCGTGACCGCGTGCGGTCGCTGCTGGCGGACAAGGATTCGCGAGAGAAGTTGATGCGAGAGCTGGGGATCGACCCGAGCGAGACCCACTAAGCCAGGTTGCGGGGAATCGGACAATGCAAGAGCTCAATCAAACCATCGATTCATCGGCCACGCCCGACGACGCGTCGCTGCTCCAATCGCTCCTCGACGAAGCCAAGATCGTTCCCGACGACCAAGAGGCGTACGAGATCGGTAAACGCGGCGTCGAAGCGTTCATGAGCGAGCTGCTTCGCTCGCGCAACAAGTACGAAAAGATCGACACCGTCGCCGTCGACGCGATGATCGCCGAGGTCGACAAGCGGATGGAATCTCAGGTCAACGAGATTCTCCACCACGCCGACTTTCAAAAGCTCGAGTCCACGTGGTCGAGCATCAAGTACCTCATCGACCACTGCGACTTTCGCGAGAACATCAAGGTCGAGGTGCTTCCGGCGACCAAGCGGGACCTCATCGACGACTTCGAGGACTCCCCGGAGATCGTCAAGTCGGGCTTTTACCGCAAGGTCTACTCGGGCGAGTACGGCACCTTTGGTGGTGAGCCCTTCGGCCTCATCGTCACGGACTTCGACTTTGCCTCCGGCAACGAAGACATCCGGCTGCTGCAGCAGCTGGCCTCGGTCAGCGCCATGGCCCACGCGCCGCTGCTGACCAACGCGTCGCCCAAGCTGTTCGGTGCCGAGGACTTCAGCAATCTTCCGGTGATGCGCGACCTCAAGGCCCACTTCGATGCGCCGCAGTTTGGCCGCTGGAAGGGTCTGCGGGAGAACGAGGATTCCCGCTACCTCGGAATGTGCATGCCGCGGTTCTTGCTGCGTCAGCCGTACGAGCCGGGGGAGAACTCGACGCGCGAGTTCTCGTTCGTCGAGGACGTCGTCGACAAGCACGACAACTACCTGTGGGGACCGGCATCGTTCGCCCTCGCTGCCTGCGCTGCGGAGTCGTTTGCGAACTACCGCTGGTGCGCGAACATCATCGGGCCGCAGTCCGGTGGTGCGGTCATGGACCTGCCGATTCACCAGTACGAATCGATGGGGACGCTGCAGACCAAGCTGCCGGTCGAGGTCCAGCTCACCGAGCGCCGGGAGTTCGAGCTGTCCGAGGAGGGCTTCATCGGCCTGACGTTCCGCAAGGGCTCGGACAACGCGTGCTTCTTCTCGGCCAACTCGACGCAGCGACCCAAGGTCTTCGGCAAGAACGACAAGGACAGCGAGCTCAACTATCGCTTGGGCACCCAGCTGCCCTACATGTTCCTCATCACCCGCGTGGCCCACTACCTCAAGGTCATGCAGCGCGAGAACATCGGTACGTTCAAGACCAAGGAGCGCCTGCAGTTCGAGCTCCAGTGGTGGCTGGCCAACATCACCACCGAGTTCGTGCCCAACGACGCCGAGATGGCCAAGTATCCCTTCAAGGAGAGCTTGGTGACGGTCGAGGACGTGCCGGGCAACGCGGGATGGTTCCGCGTGCGGCTGCAGCTGGTGCCCCACTTCAAGTACATGGGCGCCGACTTCACTCTGTCGCTCGTCGGCAAGCTCGACAAGAGCCTGTCCACGGACTAACGGATGGCGGACGGGGCAGTAGCGACCGACGGTCGTGATGGACCGGCCCCGCACGAACGGGGTGGGGATCCCAGGATCCTCGCCCCCGTTGCCGGGGACAGCCCTTGCGGCGAAGACCCGCGCTTCGAAGACGCCTTCGAGCAGATCGAGGGCGAGCTGGCGAAGCTGTCGAGCGCGGAGAATGTGACGCCGGACTGGGCGCAAGTCCAGCGCCTGGCCTACGAGATCCTCACGACGTCGGCCAAGGACCTGCGTTGCCTGGTCTGGTGGTCGGTGGCGCGCCTGCGCAACGATGGGCTGGACGGACTGGGCGAGGCCCTGGCGACAATGGGCCCGTTTCTCGAGGCCTACGCCGAGAGCATGTTCCCGACTCGGCCGCGCGCACGGACGGGGGCCCTCGAGTGGCTCGGCAGTCAGCTCGACGACTGCCTGTCCAAGACCAAGAGGGAGTGTACCCGTGAGGTCGTCGATGGGTTGACCAAGTTGGTCGAGCCGATCGGCGCGGCGGCGGAGCGGGTCGAGCTCGATCCGGTACTGGCTCGGGTCCTGGTCGACAACCTCGACAAACACCTCGTCGTGGTCGCCTCGGATGCCGAGCGGCTCGAGCAGGCACGCAGTCGGTTCCCGGAGGGATACAGCGACCTGGGAATGGCGATGCTCGACACGGTGACGCGGGCGGAGTCTCCCACCGTGCTCACGCTGCGGGTCGTCCGTTGGGCCCTGTGGCTCGAGCGACCGGCCGAGGTCGGCTCGGACCAGCGCGACGTTCAGATTCCCGTCGACCAGATCAGCACGCTCGAGAACCTGCTCGCCGCGAAGGACTACACGGGGCTGCTCGAGGCCTGCGAGCGGGCGTTCATCGATCACCCGTTTTGGCTCGATCTGTCCTACTGGTCGGCGCGGGCGGCGGCCCACGTGTTTGGCGAGGCGGGCCGCTTGGCGATCGTCGGGGAGCTCAGCGCGCTGCTGCTGCGCGACCCGACCCTGCTGATGGCGCGCGATGCCGAGGGCCACCCGCTGGCTTCGGCCGATACGCGAGCCTGGGTCGCCTCGGAGACGGGCGCCGGCGCCGGCGGCTCCGGATCCGCCGATGACAGCGTGTCGCTGCCGCGCGACATCGGACTGATGCTCGAGTCGGGCGCGGTGGAGCAGGCGCTGATCGCTGCGCAGAGCTGGCTCAACGTGGCGACCGGCCGGGTGCGCTTCGGACGGTGTGTGGCGCTGGCCAACGAGTTCACCCGCGTCGGTGCGGTGGAGCAGGCGTTCATGGTCTTCCGCGGCCTGCACAACCATCTGCGGTCGATGTCGCTCAAGGAGTGGGATCCCGACCTGTTCGCCGCGTGTCTGGCCGGCTACCTGTCGAGCAAGAAGGCCGGCGTCGGCATCGGCCCCGAAGACGAAATGCTGCTCGAAGAGCTCTCGGTTCTCGACCCGACGGCAGTGATGACCATCATGTCGAGGTAAGCCGGGACGGGAGTCACCATGGACAAGATTGACCGTTTCGAGTTCGAGCTCTCCATCGATGGCGCCGAGAAGGTGCGGGTCGAGGGCGGAACGATTCGCGACGCTCTGGACGGGGTCTACTCCGTAGAGCTCGACTGCCGCATCGGCGAGAAGCGCGGGGGCGACATCCAGTCGATCTCCGAGACGCTTCCCCGCACGGACGCGCAGCTCAAGCTCAAGCGCGAAGACGGGTTCGAGGAGACCATCTCTGGGGTGGTCGTCTCCGTCGAGCGCGGTGCCACGCCGTACACCCCCGCGGCGGAGCGCGAAGGCGAGGGCGGCGGTTCGAACGCCGAGGCCCGGGAAAATCGCTTCTTCGTCCGCCTCGCCCCCGCGTTCGAGCTGCTGCGCCTGCACACCGCAGGCTGCGGGACCTGGCACGAGATGTCGCTGGCCGACATTCTCGAGGAGGTCCTGTCCGAGCCGCTGCAGGCGATGGGCCGGACCCTCGAGTGCAAGGTCTCCAACACCGACAAGGTGCCGAGCATCACGCGCCCGCCCGGCGAATCGCTCCGCGACTTTGCCCAGCGGCTGATGCGGCTGGGAGGCATCAATGCGTTTTATCGCCACGATGGCCCGCGTGAAGTGCTCGTGCTGTGCGACACCAACGATCAGTTCGTGCCGCGCACGCCCCGAGGCAAGGAGCGACCACTGCGGGTTGCCGACGCCCAAGGGGTGACGACCGCGGAGAACATCATCTCGCTGTCGACGCGCGTCCCGGCACTGCCGAGCACCTACGAGGTCGCATCGTTCGACACCGTCGGCTGCCCGTCGCAGCCGCTGACCGGCGAGGCGCAGTACGACGGCGTCAAAGGGCTCAAGACCCGGGCCTACGGCATCATTCGTCCCACCGAGTCGGGTGACCCCGAGCTGCAGCACAAACGCACCGCGGAGGTCGAGCTCGAGCACGCACTGACGCTACGCCATGAGGTCATCGCCACGACCTCGTGCATCGGTCTGCTCGCCGGTCGAACCATCGACATCGAGCTGCGCCCGAACGAGACGCGGAGCTACGTCGTCCGCTCGGTCGAAGCGCGCGGAGGCAAGGCGTTCGCGGACGACGGCGGCTACGAGAACGAGGTCGTGCTCGTCCCCCTCGTGACGCCGGATGGCGAAGCGGTGCCGGTGCGGGCCACCAATCCATCGCCCAACGAGGGACCGAAGATGGCCGGCATCACGCTGGCCGAGGTCGTCTCGATCAAGGAGCCAGCGGTCGAGTGCGACGAGTACATGCGGGTGCGGGTCCGCTACATGTTCGACGAGGTCAAGTCGGAGTCCCCGCTGACCTGGGTTCCGGTCATGCAGTCGATGGCCGGTCTGCACGGGGGCTCGCAGTGGGTCCCGCCCGTGGGGACCCACGTCGTCGTGGGCTTCTTCGACGGTCGTCCCGACCAGCCGTGCGTGATCGGGGCGATCTACAACGCGCAGCATCGGCCGCCGCCGATGGGGCCGCCGGACAGGGCTGCGGTGCTGCCCGACTCGTCGATGGTCCTCGGGTGGAACCACGCGAGCATCGATCCTGCCTCGGGACCCGACGGTCAGGGGTCGCTCGACCGACAGACCCGGCTGTGCATGGATGTCACGGCCAACCAGGAGATGTTCTTTGTCGGGGCGCCCTACGACTACCGCGCCGATGTCGGTCACGACAGCGAGCTCAACGTCGAAAACGACAGCACGATCGAGATCGGCAACACCCTCGCCGAGAAGGTCGGTGGGGACGCAAGCTACGAGGTCGGGGGCAGCCGCCAGACCAAGGTCGGGGGCAGCGATGCCACCAACGTCTCGGACGCGTGGTCGGTCAAGGCGAGCTCGGTCTCGATCCAGGCCAACAGCGCGAAGTTCAACGTCGGCGGATCGAGCATCTCGATCGGGGGCAGCGGGGTCAACGAAAGCGTCGGGGGCAGCTGGAAACAACACGCCAGCGCCCTGTACTCGGTGTCCTCCAGCGCCAGCATCATGATGCGGGCTCCGGTCATCGCGCTGACCCAGGGCTCCATTGGCGGCGGCGCGTCCGGCCCGGGGACGGGCTCGGGGCTCAGTCTCAAGGCGACCGCGAAGCTCTCGGGCTCCAGCTCCGCCGTGCTCGAAGCGCCGTCGGCTTCGGTCGTCGCGGGGACCCAAGGTGTCGTCGGTCAGGGCAAGGCGATCAGCCTCAAGGACGCCGCCGGCGGCAGCGCCAAGCTCGAGGACGGTAGCCTCGTCGTCGACGTGCCGCGGGGCGTCACGTTCCGCTGCGGCAACACCGAGCTGCGCCTGGGCCCGGACGGCATTCACATCGACGGCCGTCGCGTCACGATCACGGCCGCCGACACGGTGGTCGAGACCGACCGCTTCGACGTGACGGGCGAGAACTCCTGACCACGCGAGCCGAACCGATGACCGCGATCCACCGGCAACGCACCAAGGCCCAGCGACGATGAGCTCGCCGACGATCAAGGCCGGCGTGTTCGGCAAGATTCCTTCGCACGGGGACTTCGTTGCCATGGGCACGGGCAGTGAAACGGGCCGGTCGTTCGAGAAGTTTTGCCAGATGGCAAACGACCAGGTGGCGGAGTCCGGTGAACCGCTGCCCCAGGGGCCCATCGGCTTTCTCTTCTGCGACGGCGATGCGGCGTCCGTGCTCGTGGGCGTGCTCGTCCGCAGCCGTGATAGCGCCGGGCGGAAGTTCCCGCTGAGCCTGTTTTGCGAGTGTTCGATCACCGAAGGTATGGCGGTCGCCGGGGCGGTCGGGGCGTTTCGGTCCTCGATTGCTGCGTTCGGCGAGCTCGCCCACGAGACCTCGGAGATCACGATCGGTGACCTCAAGACCAAGGTGGCCGAGGCGGTCCCGACCCCCGACCCCAACGCTGTGGTGCACACGATGGCGCAGGAAGTCGCGCGCCTGGCCGACGTGCCGCTGCGGCGCATCCTCGCCCGCGTCTACGGCAAGGACGGCGCCCGAGCCCTCGGTACGCAGACCCTGGTACGGGCCTGCGACAACGCTCGCCAGCGCGGGGCTCAGCGGCCGCCGACGCTCGATTTGCGGGCCACCAGCGACGTCGAGCTGTTGTTTTGGCTGGCGTGCGCGCAATCGCGGCTCGGCCCGGGCGTCGGGGTGTCGTGCTTTTGGGACACCCACGCCAGTCGAGCGCTATTGTGTCCCGGGATGCCGGACTCCAACACGCTGTGCTTCTTGAGTCGGCCCAGCGTGCGGTCCAATCGGCTGTGGGACGTGACCGGCGGGCGAGTCGGGTCGGCCGAGGCACGCGCGGAGCAGTCGCTCGACCCCGCGCTCGTCGAGATGCTGGCCCGCCCGGGACAGACCGCCGCGTCGGCCTTCGTCGACGCGCTGGCGTCTCGGGGCGAAGGCTGACGATGGGGCGTCGCAGCCTGTGTCGGCCGATCGAGACGCTCGCTGACGTGATGCGACGCTTCGTGCGGTCGCACTCGGTCCGTCGGATCGCGGTGGAGCTCGACCCACGACTCGACGGGGCCGGCCACACGACACTGGCCGGCTTCGAGCACCACGCCGACAATCGCAGTCCGTGGATGTTCGTGCGGCTCGCGGGGCAGGGGGATGACGATGGCGCTTGGGAGGCAGCCGTCGACGAGCTTCGCGAGCAGCACGTTCAGATGCGCGAGGCCGGCGCTCCGCTCGGCCCACCCCAAGCGCGTCCACTCGAGCACCGTGGTCCGGGCAACTTCTCGGCCCAGCTCTTGATGTGCGCGGCAGCGGTCGAGGAGCCCGCCGAGGGGTTGGTCGTGGTCCTCACAATCCCCGCCCGGGTCCCGGCCGATCCGTGGTTGTCGCGACTGCGGGACATGGTGGGCAGCAAGGTCCTGCGCTCGATCCGGTGGGTCATCGTGGGACCGCCCAGCGACGCGCTGGCGCAGTGGACCGAACGCTTCGACGATGCGGCGTCGATCCATCACCGCGCGGTGGTGGAGTCCAAGGCGTTGGTCGCGGAGCTGACCGCCGAGCTCGATGCCGAGGAGGCACGGGGGATCGGCGGCCGCGGTGCCCGGCCCCGCGGTGTGCCGCTCCCGCCGCTCCCTCGCCGCCCGCGACGGGGTTCGCGACGGCCCACGCGTCCGCCTCGGTCCGACGTCACGGGGCCTCCTTTGCCCCCATCGGCGTCGGACTCGGTGCCTGCACCGGCGGAGGAGCTCGAGGGCGACGTCGACGCGGAGATCCGCCTGCACGTCGCGCGTGCGGCCGTCGCGATGAAGGACGGCAATGGACCCGAGGCGCTCGAGCATCAGGCGGCGGCCCGTGATCGAGCCCGCGACGCCGGCCAGCTTCGCCGCGCCGTGAGTCTGGAGCTGATGTTGGGGGCCTACCTCGTCGACCTCACGCAGTACCGACTCGCCTCCGAGACCTTCGGGCGGGCTGCGACGGCGGCGATCGAGCTGGATGCCGCCGATCTGGCTGCCGAGGCGTACATCGCCGGCGGCAGCGCCGACAGTCTCGATCAACGCCCGGTCGAGGCGGTTCGCAACTACCGACACGCGATCGAGGAGGCCAAGCGGGCCGAGCGTCCTGCGATCGCATTGATGGCCTACTGGGAAGCGGGTCAGCTGGCGCTGGGCCTGGGCCTCGAGGTCGACTGCATCGCGCTATGGGGCGATGCGGTCGTGTACGCCGAGTCGGTTGCCCCCGAGGAGCGCCGCCCGACGCCCGCCAAGCGCATCGCAGCGGGGTTGTCCGAGCTGCTGGCTCGACACCGTCGCTACGCCCACGCGCGTGAGGTCGAGCGGCGAGCCGAAGCGTTCTGAGGACGTCCCACCGGCTCACACCGCGAGCATCGCCAGCTGCACGGCGTAGCTCACGACGATCAGGACGAGCGCCAGGTCGAGCAGTCGGACCGAGCGTCCGCGCACGGTGATCTTCGCTCGCACGAAGAAGCGCAGCGCGAACGCGACGACCAAGCACACGGCGAGGATCTTGCTCAACATCGGGGGGCCAGCTTCGGGGCTGGCTTCGACAGTACCAGACCCCGCCCTGGGCGGTTCGCTGGCCTCGTGACCGATCAAGCGTCGGGCAGGCTCAGGGGCGCGCGGGGAAACGGCGACAGCAGTCGCATCAGCGCGCGCTGATCGAGGCGGCCCGAGGGCGCCGTCGGCTCGGGGACGTCGGGCTGCCAGTCGTCGGGGTCCCAGGGGTGCGTGCCCGGAAACGGGCGTACCGATGGGCTCCACACCCGCCGGGCGAATCGTCGCCGCAGCAGCGCCAGCGGCGACGCTTCGTCGCGCTCGAGCCCGAACCGAGGGTCCGGAAAGCAGGCGCCGTGCACGGCGTCGAGGGAGGTCGGATCCGAGCCGGGTTGCGGGCAGGGCGGGGCGGGATGCGTGCCCGTGGCGTCGAGCAGAGCCAGGGCCCGGCCGTGGGTCGGGTTGCAGACCACGAACGCGTCGTCCAGCCCGACGATTTGCGATTCATCCCAAACGATCCTCGTGCCTTGGTGCGACACGGGGCGGTGCAGAGCGTCGCGCACCGTCGGGCCCTCGCCGTCGAACATCCGATCGGCTCGGGCCTGCCCCGCGACGGGGGCAAGGTCGAGATCGTAGGTGGCCCCGTTGCAGAACACCGCGAGGCGATCGAGCTCGCCGTCGGACCGCCACAGATGCGAGATCGACACGCGTTCGTCCACCGTCAGCCCGTACCGGTTGCCGCCGTGGTCCACCGAGGACGAGTCGATGGTCACGACGGCTTGCCCGGGGGCCTGGTGCTGCTGGCGGACGACCACGCCCACGGCGTTGCGCTCGAGCGAGGACTTGTACTCGCCCACGGCGTAGCCGATCAGCTGGCCATCGGCGCGGTAGGTGTATTCGAGGCGTCCGTGCGGCGCGACAACGCGGACGAGGCGGCCGTCTTGGCTCCACTCGAGCCCGTAGCGGTCGTCGCCGTGGCCGAGTCGCTCGAGCCGGCCGGCGTTGCGGATCGCCAGGCCTTCGATGCTGCCGTCGACGAGCCAGGCGTCGACCCGACCCCGTGCGTCACGGCGGGTCTCCCAGCGCGTGCGACCGTCGACCTTGACCGAGCTCAGTCGGCCCTCGGTGTCGTGGGCGTAGCTCCAGCGGCGTTGGCCATCCTCGATCGCGACGATGGATCCCGCGATGCCGCGGCGGATCGCCCATGCGTGCTCGCCCTGAGCATCGAAGCCGCGTTTGCCGACCAGTGCGCCTTCGGCATCGCGATCGAGCCGTACGGCCCGGTGCCCGCACACGATGCTCGACAGGCGTCCCCGGTCCCAGCGCCAATGCGTCTCGTGCTGCGGCGCGGTGGCGCGGACGAGGCGACCCGTCATGTCGTACCCAAAGCCGTGCGTCAATCCCGTCGGCTCCGTGAGCCGCTCGACGAGGCCCTCGTCCGAAACCTCGAGCTGCACCACGCGCCCCAGCGGATCCTCGATCCAGCGCGGACACCCGCCCTCGTAGTCGACCCGGGTGACGTGATCGAGCGGATCGACGACCCGCGTCAGGCGAGCCCCCGAGTCGTAGGCAAAGCGCCACACGCCGCCCCCGGGATCGACCCCCTCGACGAGCCGTCCGTCCGAATCGTAGCGCATCGACCAGGTGGTTCCGTCGCGCTCGCGCTGCTGGACCACGCGTCCGTCGTCGTCTCGGGCTGCGATCGCGTGGGTCTGGTCCGGGTAGTGGACGCGCGCCAGACCAAGGCTGTCGTCCCAGCGATAGCGGTGCCTGTCGCCGACCGGATCCACCATCGAGGTCACCAGGCCGGCCGTGTCGACGGCATACGCCCAACGCTGCCCGTGGCTGTCGGTGACGGAGGTGGTCGAGTCGCCGTAGCTCAACGCCCGGTGGAGCCGACCGCCGTCGCCCCATGTCCGGGTGCACTTGGCTCGGCTGCCGTGGCCATCGTAGGCGTAGTAAAAGCTCGCGCCACGACGGTCGGTGTGGCGCACGAGCAGGTCGGATTCGTACTCGTACTCGCGCTTGGCTCCGTCCGCATCGACCACCGCGAGCAGTACCCCGGTCTCGCCGTATTCGTAGCGGGCCGCGTCTGCG
>JGI12316J15310_10000083_pt26 | contig 10708 bp, 8 predicted proteins | sample MarCyaLeptolynsp_FD_15310 | JGI IMG/M metagenome (IMG submission 15310)
ACCGCCCTTGCCGCCAAGTCGTGGATCGACGCGGCCGCCGCGGGCACCAACCTCGTCTACAACACGGGCGTCGAGCTGGCCGATCACGAAGAGGGTCTGACGTGGGGCAAGCTCACCGAAGTCGCGCTCGAACACAGCGGTGACCCCACCGGCATCCGACGCGCACGGCTGGACAACAACCTCGGTAGCGTACGCCGATCCAAAGGGGACTGGGACGAAGCCAAGCGGCACTACGACAGTGCCCTCGCGAGATACCGCGGTGCTTTTGGTCCCAAGCATCCGCGGGTCGGGGCGGCCTTGAACAATCTGGGCAATCTCCACGGCTCCAAAGGCCAATACGTGGAGGCACGCGAGTACTTCGTCGAGGCTCTCGCGGTCCTGGAAGCGACCCTCGGTCCCAAGCACCCGAGCCTCTCGCCGATGCTCAACAACCTCGCCAACGCGTCGGGCTTGCTCGGCGAGTACCAAAAGGCCAAGGAATACTCGACCCGTGCTTTGACCCTCGCCGAGGAAACGTTCGGTCCCGAGCACGCCAGCGTCGCGAGTGCGCTCGCCAACCTCGGCGCGGTGCAATACTCCCTGGGCGAGTTCGAGGAGTCCAAGCAGACCTATCGCCGGGCGATCGAGCTGCAGGAAAAGGCCAGCGGACCCGAGCACCCGGTCGTGGCCAACCTGACGGCCAGCCTCGCGATCGCGTACCAGCTCACCGGTGAATTCGAGGAGGCGTTGGCGCTCTCGAAGCGCGCCCTAGAGATCAACGAGAAGTTTCACGGCCCCGACCATCCCGCGTGCGCGCGCGTGGCCAACGACATCGGCGTCTCGACGCGGGCCCTGGGAAACCCAGTCGAGGCCGAGCCGTGGCACCGCAAGGCGATCGCCAGGTTCGAGAAGACGCTCGGCGACAAGGGTCCCGGGCTCGCCCGCGCGCACAGCGATCTCGGGCGAACGCTGCACGCGCAGCAGCGCTACGAGGCTTCGGAAAAGGAGCTGCTCGCGTCGATCAAAATGCTCGAGGAGACGGTGGGCCCCGACCACCCGGACCGTTCGACCACACTGGGCTATCTCGGAGAGACCCAGCTCGCGCTCGACCGCCCGGCGGACTCGGTGGCAACCCTCCAGGAAGCGCTGCGGGTGCGCGAGAAGACCTCGGGTCCGGACGACCCGATGCTCGACACGGTGCTCACGATGCTCGGTCGGGCGCAGCTTCAGGCCGGTGCGCCCGCGCTGGCGATCGCGACCCTCGAGCGAGCGATGGCTTTGAGCTCGAATGGCGAGCACGGAGCGGAGCGCCCCGCGACCCGTTTTGCCCTCGCGGGTGCGCTGTGGGATGCACCGTCGGGCGAGGGACGCGACCGTGCGCGAGCACGCGAGCTCGCGGAACAAGCCCAGGCCGCCTGGACGCGGCGCGGCGACACCGAGCGCGTGGCCGAAGTCGAAACCTGGCTGGCCCAGCACTCGACCCGCTGACCGATTCAACCGTCGCCGAGCAGACCTTTGATGTCGGCGACCCAGGTGTCCATCCCCGCGGTCGTCGACTTCAGCAGCGCCGGGTCGGTGGTCAACGCCTCGAGTGCGGTGGCGATCGCCTCGCGTGCCCGTCGCAGCCGACTCTTGACCGTTCCCTGCGGAACATCGAGCACGTCGGCGATCTCCGACGTCGACAGTTCCTCCCAGTAGTGCAGCTCGGTCACGATCTGCAGGTCGACCGGAATGCGGCGCAAGGCTTCGGCGAGCAGCCGGTGTTCCTGCCGCTCGGCAGCCACGCGACTGGGCGAAGGGTCGATATCGAAGACCGACGTCTCGTTGAGGTCGACCTCGCGATCGCGAGCGCTGCGCTGAAGCAGGCGGAGCAGCTCGAAGCGGGCGATGCCGTACAAGAACGCCCGAAAGCTCGCCTTGTCGCGCAACGTACTCCGCTTCTCGAGGCACGCGGCAAACGTGCGCTGGACCAGCTCGCTGCAGTGGGCAGGCGCCTTATTGCGAAAGAAGCGAAAGATCGCGTCGAAGTATCGGGCGAAGAGGGCCTCACCCGCGTCGGTGTCTCCGGCATCCCACTGGGCGAGCAGCTCGGCGTCGCTGGCCACGGCGAGGACGATAACATTGAGCCCAAGCCTCGACGCTCGAGCTCCGGCGTCGCTGGCGCCCGGAAACTGGGCCCGCTCAGCCCGCGTCGCGGCGCTCTGGCTCAATCCCGCACTCGGCCTGCAGGTCTTCGCCTGCGTCGCGCAGCGAGCCGATCGCCAGCGACAGCCCGGCGAACGGCCACGCGAGCGGCACGGAGCAGTCGCCGGTCAGCTCGCAGATCGCCAACGCCGTCGACAGCCCCTGCCGCAGGTGGCTGTCGTTGGGATCGCCGAACTGCAGCACGCACTGTGGCGGGTCGTCGCTCGAGGGCCAGTCGGGATCCCGCTCGAGGCAGTCCTCGCCGGTCTCGGCGTCGAGCAGCTTCGCCTCGAGCGGACGGCTGATGCCGAACAAACGCGAGCCCTCGAGGCGATCGTACATTTCCCGCAGGCGCTCCGCATCGAACGCCCACAGTCCCTGCGTTGCCGAGACGTCGGGCAAAGCGGGCACCGGCAAGACGTCCGAGGACAGGGAGCCGCCGACTCCCAAGGCGATCCCGAACCCGTAGACCCCGTCGGGGTAGATCGGCGTGGGGATGCCGTCGCCATCGGGGTCCTCGCCACTGACGAAGACCGAGGGGGTGACGCTAGCCTCGATGTCGATCGGCAAGGCCGCGAGCACGGGCAACACGATCTCGGCCGCGTTGACCGTGGCCTCGGTCGTCACGAAGTATCCGTTCCACTCCGCCGCACCGCGCTGAAAGTTGAACGCCGCCCCGAAGTACGCCGAGGCCCCACCGCCGATCGTCAGCCCGGTGCGAAGCCCCTCGGTCTGGTACGCCGAGACCGTCATCTGGTGGTGGTACAGATCGAAGACGATGTCGTAACCGTTGTTGTAGGTGATCGGTCCGACGCTGCGGTTCGCCGACACACCGACGAAGAAGCCTGCCTTGATCAGCTCGTCGAAGTGCGAAGCCAGCGGGGCCAACAGCGAGCAGCGATCGAGGCCGAGATCCTCGAACAGATCGGCTTTGCCTCCGCCGCCGTAGCCGTCGGCGAGCACGTCGTACGCGTCGTCGAACTCGGGATCGAGAGCAGGCTCGGGCTCCGGGTCACACGCGGACACGAGGACCAACAGCGCCGCCGAGGGCAACGCGAGTGTGCAGGCGGGCTGACACGAGCAGCACCTACAATAACCCACATCACCGCGCCCGTCATCCCCTGCGCCGCTACGGGATGATCTCGATCTTCAGCTCGACGCGGGCGCGGTGGCCATGGTTGCCCTGCAGCACGACCTTGTTCGCGACGTTGCCGGAGACATCGCCACTGACCTGACCACTCCCGACGTCGACGACGATGCTTCCCGCGCTGGGGCCCTCACCGCCCCAGTTGGTGTTCGCGACGGGAGAGACGTCGAGCTCGCGGATCTTCAGCTTGCACGGCAGGTAGTCCTTGCCGTCGCCCCAGTCCCCGCATTTCTTCTTGTTGTAGAGGGTGCCCGTGTAACCCTTCTTGGGACGACTGTGGTCGGTGAGCTCGACGTAGATCGGGACCTCGGTCGAAACCATCTTGCGCTGCACGATGCGGTCGAAGGTGTGCACGTCCTTGTTCGGCGTGAGCTTGTGATGAACGGACTCGTCGCCGATCCAGACCTTGAGGTGAAGGTCATCCTGATCGGCGCCCTCATCGACGCCCTCGATCACCTGAATCTTGTCGACCGTGACGCGGACATTGGGCGTTGCGACCTCGGGCGCAGGCACGTCGAACATGAAGTCGTAGCTTCCTCCACCAGCTTGGTGGTGGTGGACGTGCTTGTGGTCGACACCGTTCGCGCTCTGGGACGGGGTTGCGTACAACCCGTGCAGGGTCAGACCGACGTCGCCCTGATTGCCGAGCGCAGATGCGATGACGGTGCCCGGCCCCCAGTGCTCGGGGTCCGAGAGCGCGAGCAAGCCCGCGGAGTAGTCCAGCGCCCACGCCATGTTGACGAGCGGATCTTGATTGCCGCCGACCTGCAGGGCCAGGGATTCGGCGAGCCCGACCATTGCCTCGAACTCGGCCCGAAGTGCAGGTGCATCACCGTCGGCCTCGAAGACGGCACTCGCGAGCACGCCACCGAAGGTGCCTTCATAGAGATCGACACGATCGTCTGCGACCTGTCCTGCGTTGAGAGCAACGGCCCCGGTCCCGCCGAGATGCGCGACGTGCCGATGGTAGCCGCTGCTCGTACCGGTGATGTACGCGGCGACCGGCACGAGCTCGTCGGTCCCGTCGCCTTCCGCGACCGTGCCGGCGTACAGACCCGCGAGCTGCACGTCGTACGACGAGGGCTTGGGGATCCCCTCGGCCGGCAGCGTCGAGGCGAAGACAGTGAGGCCCAGATGAGCCGGGCCCGGTCCATATGCCGAAGGCGACAAGGCACTCGGCTTGCCGCCCTTGCCCTTGCCCTTGCCCCCGCCGGCGCCCAGCGCCTTGGTCCGCTGGCTGGCCGGCAGCGCGTCGATCCGCGCAACGATGCGCTTCGCCGCGCTGCGAACCTTTCGGCTGCGACCCACCGTGGACTTCATCGGTCCGCTGGCGCCCTCGGCGTAGTCCCGCAGGACCTGCATGGCCTGACCCGAAACGACGGGGTCCAACCCACCGCGCTCGGCGAGGTGCCGTTCCATCGGCGACATCTTGTTCAGGTCGACGAAGCCCTGCTTGTCGATCACCACCGCTCCCTTCGGTCCCTTCCGCGAGCGCGCAACCCCACGGCGCTTGCTCGTTTTCGAGCCGGGGCGCACACGCTTTTTCACGGGGCTGGCGGTCGGTTTGCCCTTGGTGGGCAGCTTGGCCGTCGGCGGCGCGAGCAGCATCAGCGCGGAAGTCAGGACGAGTTGTACGGATACGGACATTGGCTTCATCGGATGGAGACGGCCCGTATCGGATGTGACGGCTGCGACGGCGGATTAAGCCCAGCGGGTAGACTCCCGCCATGCAACGGGGCCAGAAGCGATGGGCGATGGCGGCGGCGATCGTGGGCTGCCTGGGCGGGTGCGGGAAGAAGACCGAGGACGCCGATGCCCCCGGCGAGGCCAACGCGCCGGCCACCATCGCTCCGCTCGCGGCGTCGAGCACCACCGAGATGATCGCGCTCTTGGGCAACCGGCCGCTGATGACGGTGGTCGTGCGCGACGACGGGTGGGCGCCCCTGAAGGCACGGCTCGACGCCTTGCCTCTGACCGAGATCGATCGGTCGCTCGAACGCATGACGAGCGGTCCGATGGCCGCGCTGCTGGCGGTGACCGACCTCCTCGACGTCGAGGTCGAAGGACCCCCGCCCTCCCCGGGTCGCGACACGTCGCGACCGATCGTCATCGGGATGTTCGACGTTCCGGCATCCGGTCCGCCGGGCACCACCATCGCCACGCTCGCGGCCGCGGACGGCAAGCTGCTGCCGATGCGCAACCAGGTGATCATCCCGGCCACCGACGCGGCTGCGCTGACCCACGCGCTCCAGGGCTGGATGAGCCACGGCGCCAAGGAGGCACCCAAAGTCGTCGCCGGACGGGCTGGTGCGATCGGGCTGCGCTACGGACGAGGCGAGACGGCCAACGTCGTCGCGATCGTCCCCGAGGGTGACCGTGTTCGCGTCGTGGGCTTCTTCGGTGGCGGCGCGGTCGAGGACTCGGTCCTGGCCGGGATGCTCGACGTCGAGCCCGCACCGCTGGTGGACACCCCCGCGATGCGCCTGGCGGTAGACGCCGCCTATCCGGCCGCGATCCTCACCCGGCCGTGGCGCATCCGGGCATTCGCGACGTGGATGGGGATGTACGAAACACACCGCGCAGTCGCAACCGTCTCCATCGACCAACGCGACATCGCCCGTCTCCGGGGCTACTCGATCGCGGCCGTCGCCGAGCTGTTGACCCCGGACGACCACGCCGAGTTCGACGACTGGGCGCTCGCGCTGGCGGGTACGGACGAGGCGCTTCACATGACGTCGGTCGTCAGCCTGACGCCGAAGGGTCAGGAGATCTGGAAGGCCGGGACCACGGCGCCGGATGAGCCCCTCGCGTTGAAGGGCAGCGGCCGGGGCCAGGCCTTCGTGTCGACGGACATCAACGCGATGCTCGCCAAGGCCGGAACCCACGCGCTGCCCGAAGGCGGGGTCGCCGAGATTGCGGAGACGGTGCGCGACTGCGGCGCGATGTGCTCGATGTACTTCGTCCAGCGCTGGCCGCTCGCGCTGGCCAAGACCGCCACGTTCGGCGGGCCCACCGAAGCGATTCCCAACGGCTCGGTCTCTCTGCAGGTCGCGGTCGATACCGCCGGTCGCGAGCCCAAAGCAGCAGTGGCCGTGCAGTCGGGCACCGATCTCACGCACCTGACCAAGACGTTCCCTGAGCTGTTCGGCGACGCGACCGTGACCAAACGCGGGACCGACTCGGTGCTCATGTTCGACCTCGGGCTGGACCCCAAAGCAGTCTTCGATCCCGACGGCGAGGGCACCAAGCTCGAAGCAGGCACGGTGGCGACGATGTCGGCTCCGGCCGCCGGGGCGCTGACCCAGCCGGTCCGCGGCACCCTGCGCTACCGCGACGCCGCGCTCGTTGGGCAGGTGGTCATCGGCGAAGGAGACTTCGCCTCGGCCCCGATCGTGACCGATCTGACGTGGGACTCCCCGCTGCGCGACGCGGCACCGGCCAAGGCTGACGCCTGTCTGCTCGACGCGGCGCGGGCGGTACGGGCTTTGGGGGACGTGTCGATGGCCGCTTTGGACCAGCGCGGCATGGTGTACGGCAAGGCGCTCGCTGCATTCGAAGAAGCGACGCGATGTGCCGAGGGGACGCCCGCGGCGGCGGCGATCGAGCGAGTGACACAGACGGCGCGCCTGATCGCAGCGCGCACGATGGTCGCCACCCTCGACCTCGACGAAGCCCGGGCGCTGCTGGACAAGGCCTGCCCCGACCCCAAGGGCGCCTCTGCGGACGCCTGCACGATGCGCACTGCACTGCAGGACGTTCCGATGCCCGAGGTCCCCAAGCATGCGCCGGCTCGCGCGTGCTCCCAAGATCGCTACTACAGCGGGCTGGGCCTGCCGCTGATCGCTGGCGACGGCAGGGTCCTGCTCGGGACCGAGAGCCACCCTGCGACCCAAGACGCACTCATCGAGGCGTTGGTCGACCTCACTCCGCCCTACGATCGCTCCCTACAGGACGCGCCCGATGTCGCGTTGATCGTGCCTCCGACGACGCCGTTCTCGAAGGTGGAGCCGCTGTTGTCGCCCTTGTCCGCGGTGAAGTCGACGTGGCATCCGATCATCGACGTCGACGGTGAGTATCGGCCGCTTCCCCTCTTCGTCGCGAAGTGGCCGACCACCGCGACCGTCGACTGGAAGGTCGATCCGGATGCGATCCCCGATGACCTGCTCGAGGAGCCTCCGCCCGAAGAGGACGACCCCCCGCGGGGAGAGGTCGGTCGAATGGGCAAGCCCAGCTCCGGCTTGTACGCGATGAAGGGCCCCAAGCTCCGACGCGACATGCGGGTCCAGCTGTCCAAGACCGAGCTCACGATCACCCTCCCGACGGGCGAGGCGCAAACCCTAGCGAGCGTCGATGATGTGAAGGCGGTCGCCGAATTGTTTCCGGACGCAGTCGCGACGCTCGAGGTCTCGGGCGACACCCCGTGGTCGCGTCTCATCGCGTTGTCGGTGGCGGCGTGCGGCATGACGATGGAGCTGGTGCCCGAGGGCTCGGTGAAAAGCCCCGTCGCGCCTCCGCCCGAGGAGCCGGGCGGCTACGGACGGATTGGCTTCGCGGAGCGTGGCAAGCGGGTCCCCCGGGTTCGCCAGGCCAAGTCCGAAGTCAAAGGTGCGCTCGACAAGGACATCATCCGTCGCATCGTTCGCTCCCACATCAACGAGGTGCGCGCCTGCTACAACGACGGGCTGGCGAAAAACCCGGACCTGAGCGGCCGCGTGGGGATTCAGTTCACGATCGGCTCCGATGGCAAGGTCAGCAAAACGAAAGTGGCGACCACCACCTTGAAGGACAAGGCCGTGGGCAAATGCGTGGCGGGGGCGATCAAGAGCTGGAAGTTCCCCCGGCCGAAGGGCGGAGGGGTCGTCGTGGTGACCTACCCGTTCGTGTTCGAGCCCGGCGGATGAGCTACCGCGGGTCCATCTTGCGGGATCGGCACGTTGATCGAGACGTCCTCACCGTCGGGTCAGCGATGCACCCACCACTGCGGCGCAATGTGAGCCGGGTGTAGGCCTTGGTGGACCGGCAGCGCGAGAAGGTCGGCCATTTTCTCCACGTCGTCGACGCGCGTACTCGCGTGAACGACCCGTCCATCGACGTCGAGCTCGGCGATATCGGATCCCGCCGAGTGGGAAAATGCGACCGCATCCGCCGGCATGCCGAAGACCAGTCGTGTCGTGACGCGCGGCCGCCCGGGGTCGCTGAGCTCGGCCGCCGCGATCAGTACGCCTGCATCATCGCCCTTTGACGCCTGTCCGCTCGGGCGAGCCGCGTACCAAAACGACGCGGCGGCGCTCTGCGGGATCGCATCGCCGAGCTCGTGGTTGCGAAGCACCGAGGCCCCCGATCCGCGCACGAGCTGCTGGACGTCGCTTGTCCAGCTCTCCGACGACACGACGACCGTATGCTCGTCGACGACCCACCCATGCAGACCGTCATCGAAGGTCAGGGACACGGGCTTGGATCCGGGGTCGACGTGGCGGAGTACGAGGCCCCGCTCCCCCGCATCGTCATAGGCATCCCACGCCAGTGGCCTGCCTTTGAGGCAGTCGAGCGTCGTGACCCGACCCAGCCTCGCCGCACGCACGACGACGGCGAGTCCGTCCCCGTGACCGCGGTCGTGTCCGAGGGTGAGCGACTTCCAATCGGCTCGCGAAACTCCGCAGGGAGCAGTTTGCTCGGCGACACGGCCGACCGCAAACGGCAGCACCGCGCCGTACTGTGGGCCCAGAGCCTCGAGACTCCAGTACCCAACGAACGTTGCGGCCTGGGGGATCAGCTCGGGAGCAGCACCGGCGTCCGCCGTCGCGGACGTTGCCTTGCACGAAGCTGCCGCAGACAGCGCCAGGACGAGCATCGCTCGGTGCATCGCCGAAAGACTCCCAGACAATTCGGGGTTCGCCCGCGAATCGCCGCTCCGAGCGGGAAGACGGCGCGCTCCCGGCAGTGACCCGGTCGGCGGGTTAAGCGAACATGCGCCCGCGACGATGAGCAAGACCTCCAAGCCCGCGAACTGGCCGGAGCTCGATCTGCTGCGGGGCTTTGCCGGAGTCGTGATGGTCTACAACCACGCGGCCGCCCACTGGGTCGGAGGCACCGAGGCCGTCGGCCTGCCCGGGCTGCTGTTCACCATCGGCTCGTACGCGCCGGTGCTGTTCTTCGCAGCGACCGGACTCGGGTATGGGGTGCAAGCGGAGGCCAAGGGCGGACGAGGAGGGCACGCCTTTGGCTTCGGCCGGAAGGTAGCGATCCTGCTGGTGGCGGACGCTCTGTTATGGCTGTCCCCCCAGACCTGGGTGGGCAACAACTTCCTGGGCTTCATCGCGCTGACGATGCTCCTGCTCGAGCCGCTTCGGGGCACCAAAAAAGGCTGGTGGCTCGCGGCGATCGCCGCGGCTGGGGTCGCGGTCCTGCGCTACGGGGTCGTGCCCAAGTTCGTCACCGAACCGGCTGCGGGCACCCCCACGATGCTCCACTGGCTCGCGGGACTCGGTTCGCCCCCCGGCTTTGCCTATCCCCCCCTGCCGTGGTTCGCCTACGGGCTGGTCGGGTTCACGGTGGGCGTGCTTGCGCAGCGGCACCGCGACGCCGTCCTCGCCCGCCGAAAGCAGCTCGTCGCCGCGGCGGCCGTTGCGACCGCGCTGGGCTTGGGATTCGTCCTTTGGAGGCTCGGACGTGGGTCGACCCTGATGCGATGGGGATCGGTCAACGGGACGTTCTTCGTCTCCGGCTACGTCATGATCACGGGCGTCCTCGCGTTCGCCCTGGCGGCGGCCAAGACCGACGGGTCCGGTCGATGGTTGGACCTGCGCGGCACGAGCAGTCTGGCCCTCGTTCCCATTCACTACGGGGTGATCGAGATCCTGGGCGTGGCGCTCGGATCGACCGTCTCCAGCACCACCGGCTTTCTCGTGACCGCGAGCTTGGCCGCGGCCGTGAGCATGGTCCTCGCGAAGCGGTGGCCGATCGTCGTCGCCTGGCTGAAGGGGGCAACGTCAGGCTGGACAATCCTCATGCTGGCCACGGCCGCCGCCTTCGTGGTCGCCGTGTCGAGCACCGACGTCGGCCCACGCACGGTGAGCCTCGTGGTCGGGCAGCTCTCGCTGTGCGCGCTGCTGGTGGTCATGCGACCCCGCCGCGAGGCGTGACCCCCACGGACTCAGCTCATGTCGAGCATGCGCTTGCGCTGTCGCGCCTGGTGCAGCCCGTAGGCTCCGCACGCGATGGCGAACACGCCGGCGACGATCCACGCGATCAAGTAGGAGTCGAACTCCGAGCGCCGACCCGTGAGATCGCCAATGGCCGAGACGCCCGCCAGGACGCCCGCGGCGAGCGAGACGACAGCTGCCGCTTCGTTCCGAGTGGCCGCCGCGACGATTCCCACGACCGCGAGCACCAACACGA
>JGI12316J15310_10000456_pt3 | contig 10706 bp, 12 predicted proteins | sample MarCyaLeptolynsp_FD_15310 | JGI IMG/M metagenome (IMG submission 15310)
GGACATGCCAATAATAACCTCAGTACCATGTATGCTATGCCTGCCAACCAATGGGTGCCTTATGTACTCGGCCTACCAATGAAGCATGCTCCAGGAAGTACTTTTGCCTATAGCACAGGAACATCACTGATGTTGGCTAATGTAATTTCCAACTCAATTGATACAGACCTTAGAACTTTTACACGTCAATACTACAGCGATCTTGTGGAAGGAACTTCGGTGAACGATCCCAATGGCAACAGAATGACCCCAAGAGAGATGGCTAAAATGGGATACCTATACCTTTATGATGGCAAATGGAAGGAGAATCAGGTTGTTTCTAAAGCCTGGATTGAAAAAAGCATTACGCCTCGATTTGCTAATGTAGGTTTCTCCGGTGGTTATGGATACCAGTGGTGGATCAAAACCTTCAGAACCTCCGATAAGGCCTATGACTGTTATTACGCAAGCGGCAATGGCGGGCAATTTGTAGTCGTGAATAAAGAACTTGACTTGGTAGTAGTTTTCACCGGAGGTAATTTTGGTTCTCCACAGATGTTCAATATCCTTGATTGGATGGAAGATCACATATTCTCGGCTTATGAATAGCCTTACCGTTGCCGAGGAATCACCTTTCTTTCGGCCATATTATACTTTCCACCTCTTCTGAGTACATGAAACCTTTCTTTACCTGGCTGATTCTTGACGAACTGGTTTTTGGTTTGATCCCAATGTGTTCCATCATAGATAAGGGTAAAACTCTGGCCTATCACTTCAAATTCATTACCAGTGACTAGAATAGCCGTATTTTCATCAATGGAGATGCCCAATAAATCAGGGTAGACTTTCAATACTTCGAACATGTCGAATTGACGATTTCGAGCTAGCGTATGCTGATCGATCGCAATATTTTTAACAAAGCCAAAGCCCTCTTCATGATCACCGACCATGATCGTGTTGGTTTTGCTGTCACCTCTGGCTAAGTAGGACCCTTGAATAGTGGCACCTGCCGAACTACCAGCTATGACACCCCCGCGGTCCAAAAGATCAAATAAATAGTCCTGAACTTTTGTGTTGAGATAGGAATCTGCAAAACGCCATTGCCTTCCGCCAGGGAGGTAGACGCCTGTGGCTTCCTTTAAAACTCCTGCAAATACTTCAGTATTGGCTTCTTTGGGATCTGTGGTATGTAAGACAGTTACTTTTGCGGCACCACGTGCCTGCCAGGACCTAATTAAACCTTCTTCTCTTTCTTTGGTGACTTCGTAGCCACCGGCTGTCGGTATGACTACAATGTGAGACTGCTCTCCACCAGCGAGTTCCATGAATTTGGCATAAACACCTGAGTCGCGCAATGCCCCTCCAGCAATAATCAAATGACCCTTTTCAGGTCCTGTAGTCTGCTTTTGAGCACTAAGTCCCAAACAGATAAAAATGGCTGTAATGCTTAATAAGATTCTCATTGCTTTAAGATTTTGATTACATCGCTCGCAAATAGGGAAACCCATTCTGAGTACATTTTTCCTGAGGGGTGGAGCTTATCCTTAGCGATTAATTCGGGACGTTCCTTCGCCTCACGAGAAATTGGCGTAATGTTGAAGAACGGAATTCCATAAGATAGGGCAATGTGCTTCGCGATGCGGTTGTATTCGTTAAGCTCCTTTGCAATTTGTTTTTCCTTCGCAGCCCCAAATGGTGTCTTTCCATAGTCTGGAATAGAGACCACAAAAACCTTTTTCGGATTATTTCCTGCAAATATGATGGCAGTATTGATCAGCTCTTCAAACTCTTTTTTGTATTGGGCAATGGGCTTACCCTGATATTGATTGTTAACACCAATCAAGAGGGATACAAGGTCATAATTTGGCAAAAGCTCTGTGTCTTCGGCAATGCCTTTTTGGAGATCATCAGTGCGCCAACCTGTAGTTGCAATAATTTTGGGCTCTGCCATTTTAATTCCCTGATCATTGAGCATTTTCACAAGTTGAACAGGCCATCTCTCAGATATTTCTACACTTTCACCAATGGTGTAGGAATCGCCCAATGCTAGATAAGTCATTTGTGCCATGATAGTTTTTGTTGAAAAGAGTAATGCTAATGCGAAAAGCAGTCTGAGCCTTTTGATCATAAGAAAATAAGTATTTACCAATTTAGTCAGCTAACTCTCGCAAATCAACTGGTACTACTCTGGAAACTCCCTGTTCAATCATGGTGATTCCATAGATAATGTCTGTGGAGGCCATTGTTCTCTTATTATGGGTCACAATAATGAACTGAGACTCTCCTGAGAATTTCTTAATGATGTTATTAAACTTGTCGATGTTAGCATCATCAAGGGGAGCATCTACCTCATCGAAGATACAGAAAGGGGCAGGTTTGAGCAGGTAAATGGCAAAAAGGAGAGAGGTGGCAGTCAAAGTTTTTTCTCCTCCAGAGAGCTGGTTGATGGTCAAAGGCCTCTTACCCTTGGGCTTGGCCATAATCTCAATTCCTGACTCGAGCGGGTTGTTGGGGTCTACTAATCTCAGGTCACAATCATCTTCCTCGGTAAACAGTGATCTGAAGACCTTAATAAAATTGGACTTGATGTTATCGAATGCTTCAAGGAAAGTCTCCTTAGCAACGGTATCAATTTCGCTGATGGTCTCCAAGAGAGATTCCTTGGCCGAAATCAAATCATCCCTTTGTTCAGTGATGAAAGTATGCCTTTCCTTAATTTCGTCATAGGCCTCCATTGCCATTGGGTTGATTGGACCTATCCTTTCCAACTTTTCGCGCAATTTCAATACGTTTCTCTCCAGCTCTTCCAGTGGTTTCTCGGTTGAGTTTTCTTCTTCACTCAGCAGTAACTGATCCAGGTCTACATTGAACTCTACAGAAAGTCTTTCTTTTACGGAGCTTAACTCCAGCTTTGTTTCATTCAATCTGTTTTGGAGCTCCATCATGAGCGTATCAGAATGCTCTCGTTTGCGCTGAAGTTCACGAAGTGTTTTGTCAGATACATCAATATCACCACGTTGCGAATAATAGTCTTTCTCCGCCTCGTTTACACCCTTTTCGATCGACTCTTTCTCATCATACATTTCGATGAGTTCGTCTTCATTAGACTCAGTATTGGCAATCAGACGTTTGATCTCAGCTTCATTATTGCTGAGCTCTACCTGGTTTTTTTCAATCCTCTGTTTACTTCCTTCGAAGGCAGTTTCTTTAAAGCCAATTTCCTGATTTACAGAACTGACCCTGTTTTGCTTCTGATGGAAAAGGATGTTTCTTTCGTTAAAGGCCTGCGACTTTTCGGCTAGCTTTTGAGACTCAGACTTGGCCTTTTCTTCCAGGGCTCCAATGGCGCCTTCTACTTCTGAGAAGGAAGCCTCTTCTTCTGATACTGTTGGGCTAAGTTGGTCTAGAGAAGCGCTTATTTTATCGATATTGGCAACAATGTCCTCCTTACGATTGGCTCTACTTGAGAGCATTTGGGCCAGTTGCTCTTTTTTAGTCTTGATGGAAATGAGTTCCTCATTAACCCGGTTAAAATCAGTTTGTAGCTGATCAATTTCTGATCTAAAGGTGTCTGACTTTAGTCGAGCCAGCTCTTGTTGGCGTTGTTCAAGTTTTTCCTTGATATCTACTGATTTGGTTTCAAGGGATTTGATATCCTTTTCGAGCTTTTCCAGGTTTTTTGCTCTACCAATGCGCTTTCCTTCAAAGAGTCCTACAGAACCTCCCGAAATGCTAAACTTACGTTTGGTATACTGTCCGCTTTCGGTAATGAAAATCGCTGAGTCATCAACGGGGATATCTCCAGGACCGCCATTGACAATAAAGACGTTCTCAAGGATGGAGCCGATTAGTTTCTTATACTTTGGTTCATATTCTACTATCTCTGTAGCATGAATTGCGTTTTCGAAAAGCTTTGACTCCTTAGCCTCGTAATGATCAAAAGCATCTAGCACAAAGAAATTCGCCTTTCCTTTTGATGCATCACTGAGAATATTCACTGCCTCAAATGCCTGACGTTCGGTGTCCACGATGTAGTAATTCATGTAGGTCTCGAGATAATTCTCGATGGTTACACGGTACTTTTCATCACAGGTGATGATGTCAGAAAGGAGAGGAGCCGTCTTATTCCAATTTGCTTTCTTTTTTAGGAACTTGATCGCCTCAGGAAAGCCCTCCAGGTTCTCAACGAGTGACTTCGTAAGGTTGTATTCGTTTCTTTTTGAATCTAAGCTTCTACTGACATCGGTCAGTTCTTCTCTGATAATATCAATAGTCTCGGATGTTTGCTGAACGGCCTTGGTGTGTTTTTCTTCAGCAGTTTTTCTATCATCAAGCAGTTTCTTTTTGTCGTCAAATTCCTTTTGAAGGTCGGAGAGCTTCTCGTCAAACTGGGCAAGGGTTTCGGATTGTTCAGAAGTATCTGATTCAGTTTTGGTAAACTCTGATTTGAGCGTTTCCAGCTGAATTTCCTTGATCTCAATGTCTTTTTTAAGGTTGTATAGCTGTTCCCGTTTATCTGCAACGGTCCTTCTCTTCTCTTCGTACTCATCTTGAGCCGATTGAGACATTGACTTTTGCTCTTGATAAATCTTTTCTAATGAACCTACTTCGCTGGTAATGGATTGGAGTTCCTTGTCCGCTTCGTCAAGTTCTTTTCTAAGGCTTTCTAGACTAAAGGCGGCTCGTTCATTGCTCTTACGATCGGCTTCTATTTGCTCTCTGAGGTTGTCACTTTTGTCTTCTAAAAAGGTGAGTCGCTCGTTTTTGATTTTTCTGTCACTTTCGAACTGTCTGATTTTATTGACATGTTCGTTCAAGGAACGCTGACGTGAAGCTAGGAGCTTTTCTTTCGTAATGAGGTCTGTCTTACCCTTTTCGATATTGGCTTCCTGATTGGCAATCATTTGACCAATTTCAATCTTGCGGTCACCTTCTTGCTTTATCTCACCTTCTAGTTTCTTGAAGTTGTCGGTTTTCTCTGAAACTGCTCGTCTGGCAAGCTGAATACTATCTACTTTGTATTCTTCTTTAAGCTTATAGTACTTTTCGGCCTGGCGCGCTTGTTTTTCCAGCGACTTGAGGTTTTTCTCTATTTCGAAAAGCAGGTCTTCTACACGATCCAGATCATCATCAGTGTCCTTAAGCTTTCTGAGGGTCTCTTTCTTCCTTTTCTTGAATTTTGAGATGCCGGCAGCTTCTTCAAAAAGGTCACGTCTAGAATCGTCCTTATCGTTTAAAAGATTGTCAACCATTTTCAACTCAATAATGGCATAGCTATTAGATGCTATACCTGTATCCATAAAGAGGTTGTTGATATCTTTTAGCCGACAACTAATACCGTTCAATAGGTATTCACTTTCACCCGATCGGTAATACCTTCTGGTAATGGTTACCTCTGTGTATTCAGTAGGGAGGAGGTTCTTGGTGTTTTTGAAAGAAAGAGAAACTTCGGCCAGTTGGGTTGGTTTTCTTTTTTTGGTACCATTGAAGATGATGTTCTCCATCTTCTCGGACCGTAGCATTCTGGTTTTTTGTTCTCCCAGTACCCAGCGAATGGAATCTACCACGTTGGATTTTCCACAGCCATTGGGCCCCACAATGCCTGTAATACCTTCATCGAAATTGATCACCACTTTGTCTCCAAAGCTCTTAAATCCTTTTATTTCAAGTTTGGTAAGTTGCATTAACTAGAATCCGTAAAAAATAGGTATAGCTAGCAAAATTAGAATTAATTCTTAGATTTGCTAGCGTCATGGACTTCGACTTTAGCACCGTTCTTTATCTAATTCTAGGAATCATATATTTTATTTTTTCTGGTGCTAAAAAGAAGAATCAACAAGGCAAAAATCAGCCAAAAAGAGGTTCGCATGCCGACCCGGAAACCGTGGGTCCACCGCCTGTTTCAAGGAAGCCTACTTTTGAAGAACTTCTGGAAGAATTTACTGGTCAAAGGACGATTCGTGAAGAGCCTCAGATAGAACCTGTCGTGGATGTTCCTGTTGCTCCAGTTCAGGTTAAAGAACGACCTAGTCCAGCTCCAAAACCTGTTGAACGAAAGAAGGAATATAAACCTATGACTTCTTTCAAAGAATATGAGCTAAATGAAGAAGCTGATCAAGAAGATTTCAGAGAGATGTTTTCAAGTCTTGATGATGCGAAGAAAGCTTTTATAGCTTCTGAGGTTTTCAACAGAAAGTATTAAGACCTTTTCAGCTCAATAGGGAGTATGATATCAGTTTCTTGAACTTCTCCATCCTTTATACCCGGTGTCCATTTTCCACCTCTTGCAAGCGCATTAATCACTTGCCTTTCGTATTCAGCTCCAAGTCTCTGAGAAAAGCGAAGGTTCTCCAATAAACCTTCTTTATTCACTGTGAATTTCACCTCGATTTCACCGTTCAATTGATCGGCAATTACTTCTCCAGGATAAGAGACATTTTCTTCAATGAACTCTTCCCAGCTTTTAGCTCCTTTCACAGGTGCCGGAACAACGTCAGATGCGCCAAAAGTGTTATTCTCAATTTGGTAACCATTGATCGTCAAACCACTTGGCATCGCAGCTTCGAAGGAGAATATAAAGAATAGCAATGCAATGAGAGGAAGTGGAATTAGCAATCTCAAAAAGTTGACCTTCTTGGTTTTGGCTAACATTTGCACTCTTTTGACGGTTTGGTTTTTGCCAAAATAGCTTCCGTATTCTAGGCCCATTTTGCGGAATACCGTTTTCACCAGTAATCTACTGTAGACCTCTTTGCCTCTCTTTAAGGCGACCTTTCTATCTGCCAAGTACTCATGGCTTTCTTCAAGCAATAGTTTGTACAAGTACATCAATGGATTGAACCAGAAAAACACTTTTAACAACTCAATGAGCATAATGTCATAGGAATGCTTTTCTTTAATATGAACCATTTCATGGTCCATAACTTGTTGTTTTTCCTCTTGTGTGAGGGCTACCGTATTGTCCCAAAACAAGTATTTGAAGAATGAGAAAGTAGGCATGGAGCCGTCAGTCTTTACAAGAAAGTAGTCTCCTTTTACTTTATATCGTGTTCTATGTCTTTTAAACCAGATAATCTCCTTGAAGGACCTTATCTGTAACAGTAGTTTTGATAAACCAATGATAACTCCTCCTACATACAACACTAAAAGCGCCTCCCACCAAAGTAGGAAAGGACGTTCTGATTGTGCCGTAATAGTATAAGAGTAGGCTTTGTCTGCCTCAATGATAGGTTCACTACCTACTTCGTTACCCACTTGGTGTATTGAATTGAGTACGGCAGGAGTGTTCGCAGGATTATAATCGATCTCGAGTAGTGGGAAGGAAACAGAGAATAATATTGCAGCCAACAAATAGAACCTATTGTATTGAAAGCTCTTTTCTTTTCTGAGTAGAAAGTAATATGCCAGGTATAGTATAGCTAGGCATGTAGCTGATTCAAGGGCATAAATGAGCGCGTCATTGAGCCTTTCTAATAATTCTATGGTTGGATGCTTCCCCATTAGCTCTTACTCATCTTTGTCTTTCAAGTTGTCTTCGACATGCTGCATTAATGACTCAAAATCATTGATATCCATGTCATTTTCCTTAGCAAAAAATGAAACTAGCTTTTGGAATGATCCTCCAAAATAACCTCCAATAAAGTTTTTGAGGTAAAAGTTGCTGTAGGTTTTCTTGTCAATGATAGGGAAGTACTCGTGCGTTTTTCCGTAAGCCTTGTAACCCACAAAGCCCTTTTTTTCAAGAATCCTAATGATTGTAGATACGGTATTGTATGCTGGCTTAGGTTCAGACATTTTTGCCAATACATCTTTGACAAACCCTTTTTCAATTTGCCATAAAATTTGCATTACCTGTTCCTCTGCCTTTGTCAATTCCTTCATAACTATTGTTTTGATACTATCAATCAATTATACAACTATCCAACTAGTTTTCAAACTAACCTGTTAGTTTTTATTACTAAATTCAGTCTAATATTGAGTGAGTGCAAATGAAATTATATTTGCCCCCATACGTAGTGCTTTTAGCCTTACCTCTTCCGGGTCATTGTGTATTCTTTTGTCTTCCCAACCATTTCCCAGGTCGGACTCATAAGAATAAAAGCACACTAATCTCCCTTCATAAATCAGGCCAAAACCTTGAGGAGGTTTATTATCATGCTCATGAATTTTTGGTAGGCCATCTTCAAACTTGAATTTCTGATGGTAAATGGGGTGGTCGAAGGGGAGTTGTATAAATTCTAGCTCAGGAAATATCTTTTTCATTTCCAGTCTGATGTAGGGATCAAGACCATAATTGTCATCAATGTGGAGAAAGCCGCCAGCTAACAGATAGTTTCTAATGTTTTCCGCTTCACTGTTGCTAAAGACTACGTTTCCATGACCGGTCATATACACATAAGAATACTCGAAGATTTCAGGGCTTCCCGCTTCAACAATGGCGTCTTGAGTATCAAAGGATGTTCTTAAGTTTTCATTACAAAACTTGGCCAAGTTGGGTAATGCGGTTTTGTTAGCATACCAATCACCTCCTCCGTTATACTTGAGCTTAGCCATTTTCAATTGCTCTTTTTGACCAAAAAGGCTTATTGATAGACAAAGGATGAAGAATGAAATTGCGGACTTCTTTAACATTTATGTGAGCTTGGGAACTTCTTAATACTGGAACGGTTAATAGTCTTGGAAGTTTATATTTAATTCTCGGTAATAAAACACATTTTTGTTAAGTGAGCCCTAACACCTTCGATCATTTTGTACTAAGCCTTTCAGAAAGATTAAAAGAACCACTACCTGGAAGAGAAGCTCAGGAGGTGATGGCCCCCAGGCCAATAGATGAGAAGCGGTTTAGTGAAGATCCTGATAATCCTGCGAGGCCTGGAGGAGTTATGGTATTATTATACCCTGAGAATGGAGATATATATCTTCCCTTGACCAAAAGACCGGTTTATCGTGGTGCACATAGTGGGCAAGTTAGTTTGCCAGGAGGGAAGGTAGAAAAAGAGGATCGAGACATTGTTCACACAGCACTAAGGGAAACTCAGGAAGAGATTGGTGTAGAAAATGAATCTATTGAAGTTATCGGGCAGTTGTCGGAACTGTTTATAATAGCTAGTAATTTTAAAGTTTATCCCACTGTGGGTGTGGTTCGGTCCCAACCTGAAATTATCCCTGATTCAAGAGAGGTTACTCGAGTACTGACACCTTCTTTGGCCGAGCTTAGAGATATAGACAGAAGAGGCACAAAGACAATGCATTTCCCACCTTATACCATTGAGTCTCCCTATTTTGATATTGATGGCGAAGTAGTTTGGGGAGCGACCGCAATGATCTTAAGTGAACTGGTTCATCTCATTGATGAAATCTATTGATCGACAATAGCTGTCGCCTCAATTTCCACAAGGTATTTTTCATCGATCAATCGGGAGACCTCTACCATCGTGGTACAGGGTTTTATTTTACCAAATACTTCTTGATGTGCCTTGCCGATTGCTTCCCAGTGATCTATGTTGGTCACAAACATTCTTGTTCTCACCACATCTTCAGCTGTTGCCCCAGCACTCTCCAAAGTCGCTTTTATCTTATCTATTGCATACTTGGTTTGAAGATAGGGATCATCTCCTCCAAGTAACTTACCTTCGTGATCAGCCACCGTACCAGTTACTTCTATTGTGTTGCCTATGCGTACCGCTCTCGAATATCCAACGATATCTTCCCAAGGGCTACCAGATGAAAAATTTGTTCTATTGCTCATTTTGTTGATTAGTATAGAGATTGAGTTTTTGAAAAAGATCTTCAGGGTCAAATGGCTTATGAACAAAGTCGACAAAACCAAACTGCTTCAACTCAATCTCAAATTCGGAAGCATTGTGTGCACTCATGGCAATTACTTTTGGCGTACCATCCGGACGCATTTTCCGGAGTTGATTTGTTGTGTCGAACCCATTGATTGGTTTCATTTCAATATCCATTAACACGACATCATACTCTGTCTCTTCAATTTTGTCAAGTGCATCATAGCCATTGTCGGCATCATCGAAAGAGGCATTCCAAATTTGAAATAATCGTTTGAGTACCAGGCGATTCATATCATTATCATCGACTACGAGTATTTTTCGCTGATTCAAGTCCTTGTCTCGATCTTGCTGCTGCAAGTCAATCATATCAAACTCAGGGTCAATCTTAAAATCAATCTCAAAGCCAAAAGTGGTACCCTTATCTTCGATACTTCTCAACTGTATTTTGCTTCCCATTAGGTCAAGTAACTTCTTGACAATGGATAAACCTAGTCCTGTACCTCCATACTCTCTGGTAGTTTCTTCACTCGCTTGTTCGTACTCTTCGAAGATGGCCTGAAGCTTGTCTTCAGGTATTCCGATTCCCGTATCGGCTACACTGAAGGCTACTTTTGCCGTTTCATCTTTAATTCCTGCCAGAACAGCCTTTATGTGGATATGTCCTTCATGCGTGAACTTGATGGCGTTACTGATGAGGTTGTTGAGGATTTGAGTCAATCTGGTAGGGTCTCCAAACAGTCGGTCGGGGAGGTGTTCTCCGATTTCAATTCTTAGCTCAATCCCCTTATTGTTGGCTTTATATTTGAAGCTTTCTCCGAGGTTTCTCAGTAAATCAATAAGAGAGAACTCCGTTGACTCCAACCTGAGCTTGCCAGCTTCAATTTTGTTGTAATCCAGAATATCGTTGATCAAGGAATGAAGGCCTTCTGCTGAGAA
>JGI12316J15310_10000041_pt152 | contig 10705 bp, 5 predicted proteins | sample MarCyaLeptolynsp_FD_15310 | JGI IMG/M metagenome (IMG submission 15310)
GCGCATGAGGGCCTCGCGAGTTTCGACGAAGCACGGGAACACTATGAGGAGGCCCGCACCCTGCTCGAGCAGGCCTACGGCAAGCGCCACGAGAAGGTCGCCCGAGCCGTGAACAATCTCGGCAACGTCGCTCAGCGCACCGCGGACCCCGACGAGGCGCGTGATCGCTACGAAGAAGCAGCCGACATCTGGGCCGAGGCACTGGGCCCAGAGCACCCGGACGCGGTGATCCCTCTCGCGAATCTCGCGAACATTCGCGCCCGCAACGGAAAGATCGCGGAAGGGCGCACGATGGCCGAGCATGTCCTCGACGTTTGGAAGCGCGCCCACGGGCCCAACCACTCCCGACTGACGATTCCACTCCATACGCTCGCCGAGACGAGCCGCGATCTCGAAGATTGGCCCGCCGCCGTCGAGTACGACAAGCAAGCGCTCGCGATCTACCGAGCGACCATGCCCGCCGACCACCCGTCCCACGGCGGTCCGACCTACGGCCTGGGCATGACCCACTACTGGCAGGGGAAGTGGGACGACGCGATGACGTACTTTGAGCGCACCCTTGAGATCTACGAGAAGGCGTACGGTCCCGAGCATCCGCGTCTGTGCCTGACGTTGGCCAAGCTCGCGCTCACCGAGCTCGAGCGCGATCCGAACGCCGCCCTTCCGCATGCCGAGCGTGCGCTCGCGATCGCGGAGAAGGCCTACGACGACAACAACCCCAGCATCGCGCGCCTGACGTACACCAAGGCGACGGTGCTCATGAGCCTCGAGCGCTGGGAGGACGCGATCCCCGATCTGAAGCGGACCATCGAGCTTCGCCCGGGACCGACGAAATACCACCCGGACGAGATCGGCGGTCCGCGGTTCGAGCTCGCGCAGGCGTACGACAAGCTCGGTCAACACGAGTCGGAGATCGCCGAGCTGACCAACGAAGCGGCGCGCCTCTACGAGGAGTGGGGGCTGCCGGGGCCCGCGGCCGAGATGCGAGCTTGGCTCGCGACCCGCAACAACCCCTCCTGAGCACTCACTGCTCGGGGTGGCGATCCAGCCACGCGCGTACTTTCGCCAGCACGGCCGGCGTGGCCTTGAGCGCCGCGAGCTCTTCGGCTGCGGATTCCGCCTCTCGTCGAGCATCGTCGAGCCTGCCATTGGCAGCCAGGGCCTTCGCAAGCGCGAAGCGGGCCCGTGCTCCATAGCCGGAGACGTCGTTGCCGAGCGGGATCTTCATCGCTCGACGCGCTGCGGCCAACGCCTCCTCGGCCCTTCCATCTTCGACGTCCAAAGCGACTTGTCCTACGAGACCCAAGAGCACCCCCGAGTCGTCGATTTCCGAAGCTCTCGCGCGTGCGAAAAGGTCGCGCGCTCCTTCGCGGTCACCTTCGGCGAGCCGGCAGCCTCCGAGGTGTCCCAGCACGTTGCGCGCAGCCTCGCTGTTGGCCCCCAAAGCCGTTGTGGTCACCTCGAGCAACTTCTCGAGCATCGGGCACGCGATGTCGAGCTTCCCCTGGGCAACGTAGAGCTCTGCGAGATTCGAGCGAAAGGTGATCGTCGTGGAGTGCTCGGGTCCCATGGCCCTCGTCGACAACTCGACCGCGCGCTCCAGTGCCAGTTGCCCCTGCTCGAACTGTCCGCTCAAGATATGCGCCAGGCCGGTTTGACCCGCCAGGATCGCCCGGTTCTGCTCGCGCTCGCCGTCTCGAATGAAGCGCGCCTCGGCATCGGCGTAGTACTCCAGCGCCTGCTGCGTGTCCCCAGCAGCCAGCGCCATGGTCCCCGCGACCATCGTCAACTGGCCAAGAAACGGGTGGCTCGCACCCAGCTCCCTGATTGCCACGTCGCGAGCGTGGGCAGCCGTCTCCAGGGCACTGTCGACCTCCCCCAGCTGTACGCTGAGCTGGGAGTAGAGCGTCGCGTCGACCAGCACCCCGATGCGTTCGTAGGAACCGTCTTCTTTCCGAATCTCGAGCGCTTCCTCCACATCGCGGCGAGCTTCGACGAACTGACCGATGGCCATGCCATGGCGCGCGCGATTGCGAAGGAGCTCGAGCCGCAGAGCGTTCGGCGCCCCAAGACGATAGAGGACCGCTTCCGCGCGAGCTAGCCGTGATCCGGCGAGCTCGTGGTCGTCCTTCTCCGACGCAATCTGGGCCAGCTTCACCAGCGACTTGAAGATGAATCGGTCGTGTCGACTCCGCTCACCGGTCAGCATCGCGTCCATGAGGATCTCTGCTGCATGCTCCGTGTCGTCGTGGCTGTGCTCGATCACTCCCTGTGAGAGGAGCGCTTCGGCAACCACTGGCTGGTATCCCGACTCGCGGGCTTGGTCGACGATGGCCGCGGCCTGATCGCGGATCTCGCGAGCCCGGCGGAAGCTCGATCGCCGCTCGTTGGCGGTGATCTCCCGGCGCAGCCGCTGCACCTCGTCGGCCACCTTGGGGTCGGTGGGCGGCCGGACGTCGGCGCGCAGGTACTCGTCGTCGCGGCATAGATCCACCGGAGGAAGCTCGGCGGTGTCGATCACCACGCGCTGCGCCGCAGCAGCATCGAGGGACCCGAGGCGACTGACATGGGCATCCAGTGCGTACAGGCGCTCGTCGAGACAGATGAGCCGCCGCCCGTAGAGCTCGTCGGTCTCTTCGTGGCTGACTTCGTTGGCCTCACAAGCTGCGATTCTCAGCTTCGACCAATCGTTCGCGTAGCGATCGAGATTCAGGATCACTCTGTTGGCTGTGTCGGCGGCGGTTGGCGTCGCGAGGGCATCAAAAGCGTTGCGGATCGAAGCCCTTTGTTCGTCGCCGTACGTTCGTCGCATGCCACCGTCGGCGTCGGCACACGGCTTCGCAGTGGGCGGGTCGGCGATGAGTCCGATTGCGCCGAGACCCCCGAGCCCCAAGATCGTGAGCGTGGGGACGACAATCCGTCGCCGTTTCTTGGCCGGGTCTGCTCGCAGCGCGGCGAGGAGCTCTCGCATCGAGCGGTGGCGATCCTTCGGATGCCGCTGCAGCCCACGCTCGAGCGACTGCAGGATCCATCCGGGCACGTCGTGGTCTGGTGGAGGAGCGCTGCGCTCGCCACTGGTCAGTTGACCCCGGAGGTCGTCGAGTGAGTTGCCGGCGTAGGGACGCGCTCCGAACAGACCCTCGTACAGCGCAACGCAAAACGAGAACTGGTCGCTCGCCGGGCCCACCGGTGACCCGGTGATCTGCTCGGGGGACATATATGCGGGTGTCCCCATGATCGTTCCCGTCAGAGTGAGGTCGTTGTGTTCAAAGGCGTGTGCTCCCCCCGTTGCGCTGTCGGCCGGAGGGGCCGCGAGCCCGAAGTCGAGCACCACCACGCGGCCCTGCGGAGTGAGCATGACGTTCTCGGGCTTGAAGTCCCGATGGATGAGCCCAGCGTCGTGTGCCGCAGCCAGGCCTTCGCCCGCATCGAGATAGAGCGCGAGCACCTTCTCGACACTCCGGTCCGTCCCTGCGCTGTTGTTGATCCAGTGCTTCATCGTCTCGCCCTCGACGAATTCCATCGCGACGAAGACCGAGCCGTTCACGGTGCCGACGTCGTGCACCGTGGCAACGTTGCGATGATTGAGTCGAGCCATCGCCCGAGCCTCGCGAAGCAACCGAGCATTCCCTTCTTCCGAGTGGGTGTGCCGCAGCAGCTTGATCGCGATCCGCCGGTCGAGCTGCGGATCGTAGGCCGAGTACACGACACCCATGCCGCCCTGACCGAGCGTGTCCAAAATGACGTAGCGACCGAGCGCCGTCCCTCGTCCGGCCGAGGGCTCCGGCGAAGCGATCGGCCCACCGTTTCCCGCCTGGATCGTCTCCTCCTCCCCGGGGCGTCCGCCAAACGTCGGCGTATTGGTGTGGGCGTCCGACATGCGCCGTCACTCCGCCTCTCGGGCGGTGATCCAGTCGTTCACCCTGGCCGCCGCTTCGGGGCAGCACCCGGTACCGGCGTACTTCGCCTTCGATTTTCGTGCGGCTTCGATGGCCTCCTCCGAGTGGCCGGCCGCCTCGAGGGCTTCCGCCAGCGTGAACCAGACGCTTGCGCTCACGGCAAAGAGGTCCTTGCCGATGTCGACAGCGGCGCCGCGGCGCGCGTACCTTGCTGCCTCCTCGAGCTTGCCTTCGGCGAGCGCGACGCGAGCCAGTCCCTCCAGTCCCATGACGTAGCCTTGGTCGCCCGTCTCGCCTTCGGGGACAACGGTCGCGCGCTCGTACGCCTCTTGGGCACGAGCGAGCTGCCCGTCGGCGAGCATGCAGTCGCCCCATAGACTCGCGCTCGTGCGGCCAATCGACCACTGGCGCGACATCGCTTTCGCGGCCAGTTGCTGTACTTCCTCGAGCTGCGCGCACGCCTCCTCGAGTCGACCTCGCTCGACGAGGAACTCGAGATAGTTGCTTCGCATCCCGATGACGTTCGGTAGGTCGTCGGGGAGGTTGCCGGCCGCGAGATTCAACCCGTTGAGCAGCTCGCTCTCGGCCGTCTCGAGATTGCCCGCGATGATGTGAGCCTGTGCCGTCTGGTTGCTCACCGCGCATCGATTGAAAGCGCCCTCGCCGGAGGCGATGAAGCGTTCGGTAGCCTCCGCGTAGTACTGCAGGGCGACCTCCGATTTCCCATCCGCGAGCGCGACGTTGCCGGCGATGGCGCTGAGCTCCCCGAGCGTTGGATGCAGCGGGCCTAGGTGCTCGCGACCGACGGCCAGAGCATGGTCGGCGCTATCGCGCCCGCACTCGTAGTCACCCAAGACCAGGCAGGCCTCGGCCAAGATCGCCGAGTCGGTCACGGACCACAACTCGTCGTACGTTCCGTTCGCCCGTCGGATCTCCAGCGCCTCCTCCATCGCCCGACGGGCTTCGGTGGCGTTGTAGTTTCGGATCGCGAGCTCGGCAGTCGAGCGTAGTAGGGCGAGCTCGAGGACCTCGGGATTTCCGAGCCGGTCGAGCACCGCCCCGGCGCGTTCGAGATGCTCTTTGGCTCGCTGGCGGCGCTGAGCGGCCGTTTCGACGCGGGCGAGGGTCTGAAGCGATTGAAACACGATGCGGTCGTGCCGGTATCGCTCGGCGGTCAGCAGCGCTTCCTGAGCGAGCTCCTTCGCTTTCGGGTCGGCGGTGAGATGCGCGACTCTTGCCTCGTCTCCCAGGACTTCGGCGACGACCGGCCCGTAGCCGGTTGCTCGTGCACGCTCGAGCAACGGGACGGAGGTGTTCCTGGCGGCAATGGACCCCATTTGGTGGGAGCGACGGGTCTGGAGCGCGAGGCGACGGCGGATGTCGCGGACCTCGGCTGCGACCTCCCGGTCGGTCGGAGGTTGCACATCGAGCAGAACGAATGCATCGAGCTCGCAAAGACCAACGGCCGGCAATCGACTCCACTGCATCAGCGCCGCCGCGACATCAGCTTCGGCGTCTTGGGTCAGGCGTGCCACGAACGACTCGAGCGCGTACAGACGCTCGTCCAGGCAAACCAGGCGACGATCATGCAGTTCATCGGTCTCCTCGTGCCGGATGCGATTCGCTCGGCAGGACTCGAGGCGGGCGTTCGACCACTGCTCCGCGTACTGATCGAGGCGCTGTACGAGTCGCGTACCCGCATCCACCTCGAGATCACGAATCATGTTCCGCTGCGCGTCACCATAGACGTCGGACATCGCCGTCGTCGCGTTTGCGCAGAGGTCTTCTTCCTCTGGCGTCACCAACCAGCCCACCGCCGCGAGGGTGCCGATCGCGAGGGTTGCGAAGGCCGGCACGATCATTCGGCGACGGCGGATGCTCGGGTCGTCGCGCAGCGCGGTGATGAGCTCGCCCATCGTTGCGAAGCGGTCGTCAGGTGAGACCTCGAGACCTCGATCCACCGCGCGTTGCACCCAGCTGGGCACGTCTCGCGGATCGGGACGCGCCCGTCGGTCTCCGCTGCTGAGGTTGTCGAACAGCTCGACGTAGTTCTCACCTCGAAACGGGCGCTCGCCGAACAAGCCCTCGAACAGCGCAACGCAGAACGAGAACTGATCGCTCGCGGGGCCGACCGGTTTGCCCGACATCTGCTCGGGCGACATATACGCGGGCGTGCCCATGATCGTGCCGGTGACCGTGAGGCTCGAGTTCTCGAAGGCCGGAGCGTAGTCGCCATCGCTCGAGGTGCCTTCGGCCGGCGGCGCTGCGAGTCCAAAATCGAGAACGACAACGCGCCCGTCGGCCGTGAGCATGACGTTCTCGGGCTTGAAGTCGCGATGAATGAAACCAGCGCGATGCGCCGCCGCAAGACCTTCGCCTGCGGCGATGAACAGGCGAAGCACCTCCCGGAAGCCGAGACGCTGCGGGCCAACATGGGCGGCAAGATGCCGCTTGAGCGTCTCCCCCTCGAGGAATTCCATCGCGATGAACACCGAACCGTCGACCGTGCCGACGTCGTGCACGGTTGCGACGTTGCGGTGGTTGAGTCGGGCCATCGCTCGTGCCTCGCGGAGCAGGCGGGCGTTGCCCTCCGCAGAAGTGGCGTGGCGCAGTAGCTTGATCGCAATGCGTCGGTCGAGCTCGGGGTCGTAGGCAGCGTAGACGACCCCCATTCCGCCCTCGCCGAGTGTGTCGAGGATGACGTAGCGCCCCAGTGACGTCCCGCGGTCGATCAATGGATCGGGCCCGGATGGATCGAGCCCAGCCTCGGTCGCGGCATGATCGTCGTGCTGGCTTCGGCCGGGGCGAAGCGTCACCGTCTCGGACTGCTCATCGTCCACCGCAGTCGCAGCTTACTTGGAACCGCGGGCGGCTAGCCAACTCCGAACCAGGGCAAGCTCGTGGGGCCAATTTGCGAACCGGGCGAGGTCTTTTTCGGCCTGCCGAGCGAGCTCGATGGCGCTGTCGACGTCGCCGGCTTTGGCGCGGACCCGCGCGAGCGTGAACGTTGCCAGGGCGGCGAAACCTTCGATGTCATTGGCCGGACAGAGCGGGCGGACATCGCTCGCGAGCTGCTCCGCGCGGTCCAGGTTGCCCTGCTCGAGCTCCAGTTCCGCGAGGCCGAGTAGGCCCAGGACGTATCCCACCCCCTTGCCCGTCTTCTCGCCTTGGTCCAGGGCGAGGGCACGGTCGTAGAAGGTGCGGGCGCCGTCGGTATCCCCGGCTCGTCGCCGGCAGTCCCCATGCAGCGCTTCGAGGCGACGCGCTGCGTTTCGAATCCCGGCGTGCGCGCGGATCCGGGGCATGGCTTCGGCGACCGTGCGGCAAGCCTCGTCCTGTCGTCCCGCGCGGACGAGCAGCTCCGCGAGATTCGATTGAAACATCGTGATCATCGGGTGCTGCGAGTCGTAGGCCGCTTCCGTGATGGTGATCGCCCCTTTGAAGGACGCTTCCGCCGCGCCAAAGTCACCCTTGAGCATGAGTGCGCTCGAGCGGTTGTTCGCCAACACGGCCTGGTTGAACTCGCTCTCGTCCATCCCCTCGAAGATCACGGTGGCTCGGTCGTAGAGCTCGAGGCTGCGGTCCGCGTCGCCTTCCGCCACGGCGACGTCTGCCGCGAGGACCAGCAGCTGACCGCGAAATGGATGTTGTTCGCCGAGCTGGCGCTTGGTGACTTGCAGAGAGTGGTCCATCTGCTCGCGCGCGCAGGCGTAGTCGTCCAGCTTGAGACACGCTTCGGCCAAGAACGCGCCCGCGGCAACGGCCAGCATCGTGTCGTAGGTCCCATCCGCCTTGCGGAGCTCCATGGCACGGAGGAGGTGGGTCCGTGCGTCGTCTGGCCGATAGTCGAGGGCGGCGAAACGACCTCGGGCCTCGAGCAACTCGACTTCCAGATGCTCTGGCGAACCCATCCTCTCGTGGACGACCTCGGCAAGCCGCAGATGCTCGAGCGCGATATCCCGGTGGCCTTCTTGGTGCTCTAGCTTTGCGAGCGAAAGGCGGCTGATCAGGATGCCGCGATCGTAGCGACTCCTCTCCGCGGCGAGCAGGGCCTGACGTGCAAGGCTTCGCCCCTTTTTTCGGTCGTGGGTCACCACCATGTCCGAGGCGGTCGAAAGCACCTCCGTGAGCAACGGGTCGTACTCGAGTGCCCGTGCGCGCTCGACCAGTCCCTCGACCTGCATGGGAAGGGGCGTGAAGTTGATCCGATAGGCCATGCCGGCGAGCTCGCGCCGGATGTCGCCAACCTGCTCCGCCAAGTCGGCGTCCGCAGGCGGGCGAACCTCCGCCAGCAGGAATCTCCGATCGCCGCACTGACCAATCGCCGGGAGATCCGCAACGCTGAGGATTGCGTCGTTGATCTCGTTCGCTTCGACCTCGGTGACTGCCGTGGCCACGGACTCGAGGGCGAAGAGACGCTCGTCGAGACACATCAGACGCTGCACGTGCATCTCGGCGGACTCGTCCGCCTCGTTCTCGGCTTCGCAGGCGGCGGTTCGCGCCGCGGTCCACTCGGACGCGTAGTGGTCCAGCTGACTCACGATCCGCTCGCCGGCCGCTTCAGCCCCCTCGACCGACAGGGCACCGAAGGCAGCGACGACCGCGTTGCGTCGCTGGGTCCCGTAGGCCTCCTCCAACCGGGAGAACGGGCCCGCGCACTCTTCCGACGATTGGGATGGCAGCAGCAGACCGACGGAACCGGCAGTCGCAAGCCCGACGAGGACGATGGTCGGCCATCGTCGGCGTCGGTGCTCGGCCGGCCGGGTCTCGAGCTCGTCGATCAGCGCCGACATCGAGGGATAGCGTTTCTTCGGATCGAGCCGAAGCCCGGTGTCGAGAACGCGTTCGACCGCCCCCGGGACCTCGACCCCTTGCGGTCGTGGACGACGAGCCGCTCGGAGCATGTCTTCGAAAGGGCGCTGGCCAAAGAGCGCCTCGTAGAGAGAAACGCACAACGAGAACTGATCGGTGAAGGCCTCGACCCGATCGCCCGCGTACTGTTCCGGAGACATGTACGCCGGCGTGCCCATGACCGCGCCAGTTGCCGTCAGGGACGCCGGATAGTCCTCGTGCTCGTTCGGAATGGTCCCCAGCACGGTCGGTTGCGCCAGCCCGAAGTCGAGAACGACGACCCGGCCGTCGTGTGTGCGCATGACGTTGGCGGGCTTGAAGTCGCGATGGATCAGCCCGACCTCGTGCGCTGCGGCGAGACCTTTCGCTGCCTCGATGTAGGCGTCGACGACCTCCCGCACCGAGCATGAATGGGACACTCGCAGGCCCTCGAACGTTTCGCCATCGACCGACTCCATCGCGATGAACACGGACCCCTCCACGGTGCCGACGTCGTGGACTTTGACGACGTTGGGATGGCTGAGCCGAGCCATGGCACGGGCTTCGCGGAGCATTCGCGCGTTGCCTCGGTCGTTCGACTTGCGGCCGAGAACCTTGATCGCGATGCGGCGGTCGAGCTCGGGGTCGTAGGCGCTATAGACGACCCCCATCCCTCCTCTGCCCAGCACCTCGAGAATGACGTAGCGCTCCAGGGTCGTCCGCGGCTGCAGCGGTGGGGCTTCTTTCGCGGGTCCATCGGCCACGGCGAGCGTGGGTTCAGACTGTCCGTCCCCCAATCGCTGGCTCAGCGTCGCGTCCTCAGACCCGAAGTCGGTCACCCTCTTTTGGGTATCACGGCTACCCACTCACCGACAGAAGGGCGGCGAAGGGCTGAGGGGTCTACGTGGTGCGCGTGTTTGGTCGGCGTGGGGCAAAACCGAGCCGCCCTCACACGGGGTGCTCGCAGATGTAGCGCTGCGTGGCTCCACAGCCCGCATCGGCCCAACCGTCCTGGTTGGGGTCGAGCTCGCCGCAGTTCTGCGAGGCGCCTCCGCTGGGTTGCGTGGACGACCAACCGTTGTAGTCCTGCTTCACTCCGCCGGTGATCGATATCGTTCCGTCGAGCCACAGCCACTCGCCCTCTTCGTCGAGGTCGCTCAGACCGATGAAGTGATCTTCGGCGGTCAGACTGATGAGCAGCTCGTTGTCGTCGGCGTTGTCGATCGTAGCCAGGTCGGAGGATGGGCCGAAGACCTTGCAAGCCTCGCGGGCCTCTTGCCACACGACCTCGTCGGGGCAGATCGCGAAGTAGGAGAGCGTGTCGGTGGACAGCACGAACAGGCAGCCGTTGCACATCGAGTTGCGCGGCGACCCCTCGTCGACGCCGCCATCGCCATCGTTGTCCCTTCCGTCACAGACCTCGACGTCGTCGCCGCCGGTACTGCTCTCGTCGCCGCCGGTGCTGCTCTCGTTGCCGCCGGTGCTGCTCGTCGAGTCGCCTTCGGTGGTCGTGCTTTGCGAGCTGTCTGCGCTGGTCGTGTCCGTCCCGTCGACCGGGAACTCACCGGAACTGGCGTCGCCGCCTCCGGTCCCGCTGGGTGGCGAGCCTGACGTGCTGCTCGGCAGGCCAGTGCTTTCGCCGGCGGACGTACCACCGTCTCCCGCTCCGGCACCTGGTTCGGTCGATCCAAAACTGCAGCCGACCACTGCTCCGAACACGGCAGCGGCAAGCGCTTTGCCTGCGCTCCTCACCCGCGAGCATTGTACCCGAGCGTCGCTTCGTAGGATGTGTCGCGAAGCCGACGCGATCGGCAGGTGGGCGTGATGCCACGGTCGCCGCCGCTTCGATTGTCTGCATCGCGGAGCTGTCTTCCTACCAGCCGGCCAAGGACCCGAAGTGCGACTGCTCCGACCTCATTGTGGTCTGGTTTCCAGGAGCACTACGCCTTTCCGATCGCCCCGAAGCCGAGCAGGCG
>JGI12316J15310_10000101_pt33 | contig 10703 bp, 9 predicted proteins | sample MarCyaLeptolynsp_FD_15310 | JGI IMG/M metagenome (IMG submission 15310)
ACACGCACGCGGCGAGCGAAAACTGATCGCTGGCCGCGGTCGCCAGCCCGCCCTCGTGCTGTTCGGGTGCCATGTAGCGCGGGGTACCGACCACCTTGCCGGCCTGGGTCACCTCGGCGCCAGTCTCCAGGTCGAGGGCGTCGACGACCTCCATCGGCTCGGTATCGTCGAGCTCGGTGCTCGGCCGCGGCTCGGTCCGCGTGGCGAGGCCGAGGTCGACGAGCTTGGGCACCCCTTTATCGTCGAGCACGATGTTGTCGGGCTTGACGTCGCGGTGGACCAGACCCGCGGCATGAATGGCACTCAGCCCGGCCGCCACGCGGTCGAAAAGCGCGAGGATGTCCTTGCGGGATCGCGGTGCGTCGGCCAGCCAGTTCGGCAGCGCGCCGCCGGCCAGGTACTCCATCACGATGTAGACATGCGGCCGGTCGCCTTGGACCAGGCCGATGTCGTAGACCGACACCACGCTCTCGTGCGACAGCGATGCGAGCGACCGCGCTTCCCGGAGGACCTTGCGGTGCGACGCATCGGCCCCCGTCGTCGGCAGGCTGACCACCTTGATCGCGACGTCACGGCGCAGCTCCGGATCGTGGGCGAGCAGCACGGTGCCGAACGCACCCCGACCAAGTCGCTCGACGACGTCGTAGCGCCCCTGTTGGGGATACTCGGTGCGCCCGATCAGCGACTCTGCCACGCGGGCCATCGCCAAACGCTCGTCCACCTCGACGCCCTGGTCCGCTTCATCACGGATCAGCCAGTCGAACGGCGATGATCGCCGATCCCAGTCCCGCACCCGATCAATCTACCAGGCTGTGGACGGCTCGTTGCGCCTTGTGGTGGTCGGATCGAGCACTCGCTTCGATGCTCGCGTAGGGCAGACCACCGGAGGTTCGACGGCGGTCGAACACGCTCACGGCGGAGATCGCTACGGCAGCGGGGTCACGAAATAAACGCCGAGGCACATCTCGTCGTTGGTGCCCTCGCCCCAGTTGACGTCCTCGTCGTTGTCCGCGTTGTCCCACTGGCAGGTCAGCGACAAGACGTCGCCCGGCTCGAGCACCTTGGGCTCGACGAAGCGGTATCGCGTCTGCCAGTTGAAGTCGTAGTTGGGGATCTCGACCAGGCAGTCGTCGCTGCCGTCTTTGCGCTTGATGACCTGCTGCGCGGCTTTGCCTCGCAGGTGCATGTGGTGCGATGCCGAGTGGATCTGAATCGGCTGAAACGCCGGCACCGCATCGGTCAAGATCGACAGCGCGAGCGTCGGGTCGAGCTCCCAGGTGTATGTCGTATCGCCCGAGCCAGCGGGGATCCGCATTCCACCCGAGAGCCAGTCCGGATCGGCCCACGGCATCATGTAGGCCTCACGCTCGACGGTCGCATCGACCTTGTAGTCGACGGTCGACTGGTCCGGCCCGATGACGTCCGCGGAGCTGTTGTAGTGGATCTGCACCACCACCTTCGACCCCGGTTCCATGCGCAGGCCCGTGCCTTCGGGAAAGTCGGTATTGCGCGCTCCAGGAGCCCACGCGCCCAACCAGCGCCCCGCGGCCCAGTCGCCCGAGCCGCCGCCCGGCCCCCCGAAGCACGTGTAGCCCGGGCCAGGATCGGCCTCGTCGAGCGCCTCGTACGTCGCGACCGAGCCCGGTTCGATCGCGTACGTGATGACGTGGTGCACCGTCTCGAGGTTGTCGGGCTGGACCTGAAACCCCGTGATGAACGAGGTCTCGGTTTCCGGCCAGTCCATCAGGAAGCAGCGATAGTCGTCGGGCTGCAGCTGCGGCGTGTAGGGCTCGGGCAGCGTCAGGCTCAGGTCGGTCCGCGACAGCTCGAGCGGCTCTGGGAGCTCGGGCGGGACGAACTCCTCGGGGTTGCCCTGCGGTCCATCCTCCGCGGCCCACCCCGCAATCATGGCGAGCTCCTCGTCGGTGAGCGACGGATCGCCGCTGTAGTCGGCGCAACCCGGGCGCGGATTCCACGGAGGCATCGATCGCTCCGCCACCGCGATCGCGATCGCCTCCCGCAGCGGCCACACCTCGTCGTAGGACGTGAAAGCGAACGGAGCGATCTGGCCATCTTGGTGACACGAAACGCAGTGCCGTTCGATCAGCGGGCGCACGTCTCGGTGATAGGTGAACGTTCCATCCTCGGGCCCACCGGGAGCGCCCGTCGTGTCGGGCTGTTCGCCGGTCGAAGCCTGCGCCCCATCGGCGTCCTCGTCCTCGGCATCACCCGTTGCGGAGGACTCCTCTTGCGGCTGGGTCTCGTCCCCTAACGGCGCACAGCCGACGAGGACCGACGCGGCGACCATCGCGGCGGCTCGAAGCTTCATGGGCGCGGGCCCAGTGTCATTCGAGGCAGAAAGGTTCCCGCGACGCCACGTTACGATGGTCACGCCGCAGCGCAGCCCTCGCGCTCGATATCGGGGCCTTGGGGGGGCTCAGTGACATGGACCCCGTCAGTTCGTAGTGTCGGACGCGAGATGGCAAAGACCACGATCTCCTCGCTCGCCGACCTCCAGAGCATCGAAGGCAAAGCGCTCGGCACGACGGACTGGCACACGATCACGTTCGAGGAGATCGTGGCGTTCGCGGACGCCACCGGCGACCACCAATGGATTCACGTCGACCGTGAACGCGCGCAAAAGGAATCCCCCTTCGGCGGCCCCGTCGCCCACGGCTACTGGGGCATCGCCCGGATCGGCGGACTGTTCGGCGAGCTGGTCGACACGAGCGGGTGTGCGCTGGTGATCAACTATGGGATCAACAAGGCACGGTTCCCCGCCGCGGTCGTGGCGGGGGCTCGCTACCGGCTCGCGATCAGCCATCAGTCGACGACCGACAAAGGCGAGTTCGCCGACGCGATCTTCGTTGCGACGATCGAGGTCGATGGCAGTGACAAGCCGGCCTGCGTGGCCGAGGTCGTCTATCGCTTCGCCTTTTCGAAGTAGCCCGTCCTACATGCAGGTCTCGTTGAGGGCCGAGGGCGTGCCGACGTCGGTCCCCTCGAACATCATCGACGAAAAGCACCAGTTGGTCGCCATGTCGTTGGCAACCGCATCGATGTTGCCCGCGTCGAGCTGCCAGGAGGCCCCTGGAGCGGGGGCGGAGTCGGCCGGATACAGCGCCGTCTGGTCGATGATGTTGCCCATCGTGTCGAGGATTGCGACCAGGTCGTCGCCGCTGTTGTTGAACGCGGGCCCGTCTCCGAAGTAGGCCTCGGCCGTGGTCGTGTAGCCCCAGCTCATCGCGTCTCCCACGCCGACGGTCGCGTAGGCCCCAGCCGGGATCGTGACGCTGTCGGTCACGGTGCCCGTGGCGCTGAAGTTCTCGTCTTGCACCTGAAGGCCGAGCAGGTTCACCGACGAGCCGCTGGCATTGAAGATCTCGAACCACTCACAGGTCGCATCCGAGCACACGGCGGGGTTGAACATGACCTCGGTGATGACCAGGTCGCCGGCGATCAGCTCGTCCACCGAGAGCGAGTCGCTGAAGTCCTCGCAGCCTGAGCCGTTGGCCACGCCGGGCGAGCCTTGCTCGTCGACCATGCCGACCGTTTCGAACGGCGACGGCGAGTGGCACCAATTGGCGGCCATGTCGTTGCTGACGGCGTCGTTGGTCGCCGGGTCCAGGCGCCACGAAAAGCCCTCGGCGTTGGCGGTCATCGTCCACGCCGCGGTCTGGTCGAGGATCGCGGTCGAGTTGCGCACGATGACCGCATCCCCGTCGTTGTTCAGGCCCAGATTGGGGCCGTAAAAGCCGAGCGGCGTGAAGCTCACGTACGGGAACGACATCGCGTCCCCGCGGGCAATCACCCCGTACGCATTGGGACCGAGGAGGGTCTCGCCGGCGATCGTCCCCTCCATGCCGCCCATGTCGGCGGAGTTCCGCACGATGAGACCATCGAGATCCACCGTGCCCACCGTCGCGTTGTAGATCTCGATCCACTCGCAGTCATCCGCAACACACGAGGGGTCGTACATGATCTCGGTGACGACGATGTCGCCGGGCATCAGATCCTCGATGCTCGTGGCCGGGCCTGCGCCGGGTTCCATGTAGTCCGGCAGATCGGATTCCATGCGCGGCGCGATCTTGTAGTCGCCGAACGTGAAGTTGACCGGACCGGTGATCGAAGAAAAGCTCGCCCCGAGCCCGAAGTTCGGGAACGTCATCGCCTCGGCGTAGACGCTGTACAGGAAGTTGTCGATCCGGGTCGTCCCCGTGTCCATGTCGTCGGTGACGAAGAACTCGGAGAAGCCGGGCTCGCCGCTCACCGTCAGCGGGGCCCCGCTGATCTGAACGAGCACGCCCTCCCAGGGCTCGCCCGTTCCCTCTGCCTCGAGCGCGTCGGTGCCGATCGACGCCGGGGTCAGCACCATCGAACCGCCGGTCTGGGTGACGGATCCGGCCTGCGCATCGACCTCGGTCAGGTCGCCGTCCTCGTTGGTCGTACCGATGATGTCGACCTCGTCCCACAGCGACAGGCCGGCGGTGTTGCCCGAGCCCACGCGCACGAACACGCCGCTGTACTCACCCCCGCCGGGCTCCTGCGCGAAGAACCCGATGTCGTGAATGCCGGTGATGAACACGCCCTGCAGATCGACGTCCTGCCCGGTTCCGATCGTGCCGTCCTGGACTTCGTAGATGGTGTCGTCGTCCACCATCATCATGCCGGTCGACGTCGAGCCCTCCGTGTCACCGGTCGTGGTCGAGGTGCTGTCGTCGTCATCGTCGTCGTCACCCGTGGTCGTCGACGTCGTGTCGTCGTCATCGTCGTCGTCACCCGTGGTCGTGACGTCGTCGTCGTCGTCATCGCCGGTCGTCGAATCGACGCTCGACGTGCTGCCGGTGTCCATCGGCGCCGTGGTCATCGTGGTGACGGTGGTGACCCCCGTCATCGTCGCGTCGCTTCCGGTCGACGTGGAGTCCGCCCCCTCGGTGTCATCGCTCGAGGTGTCGTCGCCGGGGCAACCAGCGGCCAGGGCAAGGGTGCAAAGCAAGACGTAAGCGCGGCGATCGAGATAGGTCATCATCGGCGTGAGCACGCTAGCGGGACCCGCCGCCCAAGACCATCACGGGGGCGTCACGACACGTTGTGCCGACTCACAGCCGGCCGTCACCGATGGATGATCGGCGCGTCGCAGCGTCGTAGGGAACTGCCGCAAAGTTCGGCTGCGGCTGCACGCGGATCGCCGGTGCTGAGCATGCCAGACACGTCATCCGCAGCCGTCGGGCTGGAGTCGCGAGACGCGTTTCGCGCTTGGCATGACCCATCCAACGGGTGTTTGATGGTGCGGTGACCCGCGCCCTTGCCATTGGCTGTGCCCTGCCCCTCGTTGCGTGCGGCTCGGACCCCGCAAGCGAGAACCCGGCGGACACGGAGGCCGGCACGGGCACGACGAGCGCCGCTGGCTCCGAGGACTCCACGAGCAGCACCCCCGATCCGTCCACCACGGCCGGGCCGAGCGACACGACCCGTGGGGGTGACGACGCGTCCACCGGCGGCGACACGATGCCCCCCGGGGATTCCTCCTCGGACTCGAGCGGGGGTGACCCGGCGCGCACCTGCGACAACACCGACTACCTGCTGTGCCTGGACTTCGAGGACACGCCGGTCGGCGAGATCCCAGAGGGATGGGTACGCAACGGCGATCTCGTGAGCGTGCAGGACGACTTTGCCCATCTCGGTACGCATGCGCTGCGCACCGACGCGCAGCCCAACTGGCGCCGGCGGATCGAGCACGACGCTTCGATGATCGGTTCGGCGCACTGGGGTCGGGTCTTCTACCGCGTCCAGCTTCCGATCCCGGTTGCCGACCTCGTGCACTCGACCCACGTCAGTTTCGTCGGCGTCGGCCCGACCGTCGGAGAGGCGGAGTACCGCTACTTCGACACGGTCAAAGCCGGGGCCGATGCGCAGGGCATCGAAGATCGGATCCAGTACATCTTCAACGTGCAGCCCGACGGGCCCGAGTTCGCCCAGGGTACCGGATGGCTCGAGCGCTACTACGAGGACACGTGGCACTGCGCGGAGTGGCACGTCGACGCCGCGGACCAGAGCTTCACCTTCTGGGACGACGGCGAGGAGATGTTCACGTTCACCAACGGGCCGGGCAACTACCAGGACTCGGAGATCCCCGACAGCTACTCGATCGTGACGCTGGGGTGGACCAACTACCAGGATGCCGCACCGGGCTTCGTCGCGTGGTACGACGACTTCGCGCTGGACGACGAGCGCATCGGCTGCGAGTAGACCGCCCGGCACGCGCAACGAGGCCATGACCCACCGGGACCCGATCTCGTTACCCGAGCGCGAGCTCGCCGATCCCGTCGATGCCGAGCGGGTCCTGGCGAACGTCAGCGCGGGGTTGTTCGGGACGCCGTCGAAGCCGACGAAGATCGGCCGGTTCACGCTGCTGGACCGAGTCGGTGCCGGTGCGATGGGCACGGTCTACGCCGCGTACGACCCCGAGCTCGACCGCAGGGTCGCGATCAAGGTCTTGCACGGCGCCCTCGACGATGCCCCCGATCGCGTGCAGAGCCAGCTGCTCCGCGAGGCGCGAGCGCTGGCCAAGCTCGACCACGCCAACGTCGCGACGGTCTACGAGGTCGGCACCGTGGACGGGCGCTTGTTCATGGCGATGGAGTTCGTCGACGGGGACCCGCTCGAGCGATGGATCACCGGAGCACACGGGTGGCGCGAGGTTGTTCGCGTGTTCGCCGACGCGGCGGCCGGACTCGCGGCAGCGCACGCCGCCGGGCTCGTGCATCGGGATTTCAAGCCGGGCAACGTGGTGCTTCGTCGAGACGGGCGGGTCGTCGTGCTCGACTTCGGTCTGGCTCGCGTCGCGGACGCGATGTCCGCGTCACAGAACAGCGCGGCAAGCCCCGACGCGCTCGAGTCGGTGACCCAGACCGGCGCCATCGTCGGGACGCCGGCGTACATGGCCCCGGAGCAGCATCAGGGGCAGCCAGCGACGGAACGCTCGGACCAGTTCGCCTTTTGCGTCTCGTTGTTCGAGGCGCTCTACGGACAGCGGCCGTTCGGCGGCACGACTCGCAGCGCGGTTCTCGACGCGATCGAACGCGGTGATGTCGAGGTGCCCTCCGGGCGCGACGTGCCCCGACGCTGCTTGGCCGCGATCACGCGAGGCCTGAAGTCGGACCAAAGTGAGCGATGGCCCAGCATGTCGGCGCTCGCCGCAGCGCTGACCGACGATCCGGGTGCGCGGTGGCGGCGACGCGCCCTGGTTCCAGTCGTGGTCGCCGCCGCGGTCGCCGTCACGTGGTCGCTGCGTAACTCCCCAGCGGCGAGCTTCGACGACCCGTGCGCATCGGCGAGCGCCGCAGTGGACTCGCTGTGGAACGACGACGCGCGTGGCGACATCGAGGCCGCCATCACCGCCAGCGGGCTGCCATCAGCGCCCTTCGTGCTGCCCCGCGTCGTCGCGGGCCTCGACGCCTATGCCGACGCGTATCGAGCCGAAGCCCGCGCCCTGTGTCGCGACGAGCAGGCCGCGGACGCCGTGGCGGGCCTCGCCGACCGGGAGCGATGCCTGCAGTCGCGCCTCGTCGACCTGCAAGCCGCGGTGGGGGTCCTGCGTGCTCCCAGCGATCTGATGGTCACCAACGTGCTCTACGCTCTGCCCGCCGCAGCGGACGTCTCTGCGTGCCGTCGTGCCGTCGTTCGGCCCACGCTCGCCGCGGCGGACGCCAACCGGCGGATCGATCTGTCGTCGGCCCGCGCCCGCTTGCTCGCCCGGGGACAAGTCGCCGATGAGAGCCTCGAGGCCGCCGAAGACGCGGCGGAGCGCGCCCGTGCGGCGGGCGACCTGCACTCCCTGTCGCGCGCGCTGTCCGCCAAGGGGCGCTCCCTGTCCTCGCTGGGCAAGTTTGCCGAGGCCGAGCCGGTTCTGTTCGAGGCGTTCGTGCTCGCGGAGCGGGTCGACGACCTCGAGGGCAAGTTCGAAGCGCTCGATCCGCTCGGACGCGTGCTGCTCGAGACGTCGAAGCTCGAACAGGCCGACCGCATCACCCAGCTCGCGATCGCCGTGCACGAGCGCTTGGGCATTCGCGCCCCGACCTGGACGGTGTCGCTCGAGACCCTGCTCGGGGACCTCGCCGCGGCGCGCGAAGACTTCGACGCATCGTTCGAACACTTCGAACGCGCACGGCAGGCGGCCGAGCATCCCGAGGCGCTCGCCGTCGATCGCATCGCGGCCGCGATCTCGATGGCGCGGCCCTACCTCGGGCGGCGCCAGTACCGAGAGGCGATTCCGCTCCTTCGCTACGCCGCGGACCTCACCGAGGACCTGCTCGGACCGACCCACGACGCCCGGGCTTCGGCGCTCAACAACCTCGCCATCGCCTACTACTTCACCGCGAACATGGCCGCAGCGGAGTCGGCATTTCGCGAAGCCATCGCAATCCGTCGACAACTCGAAGGCGAGGACGCGCCGGGTGCCGCGGCCGCGTTGATGGGGCTCGGAGGCGTGGTGATGAATCACGACCCCGAGGAGGCGGTGAGGATCTACGAGGAGGCACTCGCGGCGCACACCCGCGGGCGCGGTCCCGAGAGTCGCAATGCCGCCGCCACCCGACTCAACCTCGCCATTGCGCTGCGCCGACTCGGTCGCAACGACGAGGCCCGCACTGCGCTCGAGCACGGGGTCCGAACGCTCGAGGCGGCCGACGTCTCCCCCTCGGCCCGCCTGCGCGGGCTGATGCACTTGGTCGAGATCGATGTCGACCAAGCCGACTGCGCCGCGGCGGCCCCGCGCATCGCCAAGGCCAATACGCTGGCGGACCCCGCCAACCCGGGACGACGCGCCTCCACGATCCGACTGCGCGTTGCCGAGGCACGCTGCCAACCCGCCCCAAGTGCGCGCATCCGGGGACTCGAGGATGCGCTCGCGGCATGCAAGGAGCACGGCGTCGACGGCTACCCGCGCGCCAAGGCGGCAGTCGCCCTCGCCGAGGCGCTGCAAGACGCCGACGTGGCCCGCGTGCATGAGCTGTTGCTGATGGCCCACCGCGACCTTCCCTTGCGAACCGGGGTCGACCCCCGATTCATCGCCCACCTCGACGCGCTCTCCGAAACGGTTGCGCTCCCAACCACGCCGGCGCCGTCGCTGCGTCGCGAGCCGCCCCCTCAGGCGGACAACCCGACGACCTCGCCGATGTGACGGCCCTGCTCAGCCTCCCGGCGGAGGAAGTTGGCGACGCCGGCTCGGGAGATGGTGCCGCCCTCGCGGTCGGACGTTCGGTAGGTGCCGTCGGCATCGTCGGTGAGGAACCCGGTCCGGGCGATCGTCCAGTCGAGGCCCGACGACTGGATCGTGTCCTCCATGCGGCGGGCGGCGGCGACGATTCTCGGGACGAGCAGCCTGAGCATCCGATCGAAGAATCGGCGACTCGGGAACAGCATCGCAGAAGAGGTGACCAGCAGACGCGTCACCCCGCTGACGCGCATCGCTTCGACAATGGCGGACGCGCTGTCGGGGTAGACGGCGCTCGCCGACTTCGTGGGTCGACGTGGACCCAACGCAGACACGACGACGTCGTGACCCGGCATCACGGTGGCCAGAAGCGCCGGGTCGCAGGGGTCGCCCACGCACACCCGCAGGCGCGGATGGTGCACATCAGCCAGCCGGTCGGCGCCACGCACAACGGCGGTCACGTGACCGCCGGCGGAAAGCACGCGGTCGATGAATTGGCGGCCAGTTCGGCCGTTTGCACCCAAAACGAGGCTCTTCATGCCCTGAGGATGTGTGTGCGCCGCCGCTCTGTCGATGCGCATATCCAGTACATCACTGTGCAACAGTGCACAGCGTGAACTGGAACGACATGGCGTACGTCCTGGCTGTTGCCCGCAGTCGCACGCTGCTCGGAGCCGCCGCGTCCCTCGGCGTCGCGCATACCACCGTCGGTCGACGACTCCGGACGCTCGAGGACGAGCTGGGGGTTCGGCTGTTCGATCGCACGCCCGATGGACTGGTGGCAACCGCGGCGGGCGACGATGTCGTGGCGGTCGCCGAGCGCATGGAGGACGAAGTTCTCTCGGTTCAGGGCCGGGTGCTCGGACGAGATGCGCAGCTGCGGGGCGAGCTCCGGGTCGCGACCTTCGACACCTTGTTCTACTGCTTCGAGCCCACGTTCACGTCGTTCATGAACCGCTACCCGAGCATCGAGTTGTCGATCGCGTTCTCGCCCGACACGGTCTCGCTGACGCGCCGCGAGGCCGACATCGCGGTGCGACTCTCGAACGCACCACCCGACAACCTGCATGGACGCAAGGTCGGCACCATGCAGTTCGGGGTCTACGCCTCGACGTCTCTCGTCGAGCGCATCGGCGACGACGCACCGCTGGGTACCTTTCCGTGGATCGGCTGGGCGGGAGGGCAGAACCTGCAGTGGTTCGAGCGCTGGCTCGGCGAACATGCCAAGGGCGCGAAGACGGTGCTCCGGATCGGAGACCGCGGGCTGCTCATGACCCGCGCCGTACGGGCGGGCCTCGGCGCCCAGATCCTGCCTTGCGTGCTCGGCGATCCCGATCCTCTATTGCAGCGGATCGCACCGCTCGACGAGTTGTTTCGCCTGGACCTGTGGCTGCTGACCCTTCCCGAGCTGCGAAACAACCGCCGCGTGCGTGCCTTCCTCGACCACATGCCCGCCGCGCTTGCACCCCACCGCCCGGCGCTCGCGGGC
>JGI12316J15310_10002946_pt1 | contig 10703 bp, 10 predicted proteins | sample MarCyaLeptolynsp_FD_15310 | JGI IMG/M metagenome (IMG submission 15310)
GGGCACGATCCGCTCGGCGCGGCTTGAAACCCGCAAACCGCCGCGCGGCCTCGCGGGTGCGCCGCACCTCGTTGACAATGCTATCGATGTCGAGGGCCTTGCGGAGCCCCTTTGCGTATTTTCCGGTTCGGCGCGTGCCGCGGCGAAGGGCTTTCCAGCCAATGTCAATGTTGCCGCGGCGCTGGCGCTGGCCGGCATCGGTCCGGACCGGACCGAAGTCGAGGTCTGGGCCGACCCGACGATCGACCGCAACATCCAGTCGGTGACGATCGCGTCGGATTCCGGCGAAGCGACGATGACCATGAACAACGTCCCGTCGGATGAAAACCCGCGCACCGGGCGGATTGTCGCCAACAGTGTGATTGCCGCTCTCCTGCGCTTGCGGGCGCCGTTGACGGCCGGGAGCTGAGTGGCAATTCCAGAATTCGGTCGTATTCTTGCATTCGGCTTTGTCGCTTGTTGATGCAAACGGGGTTCGACGATGTATCTGCCAAAATTCCTGAAACGCCTGGTCGCTCAATCAAACTCCATGAATGCGGTCATGGGCGATGTCGTGTTCGAGACCCAGCCGGTGCAGGGGCAGTACCGCAGCTCGTCTCTGCAATGGCGCATCAAGAGTGGACTTGATGGCGAAGACGATTACATCGGCCTCAAACTGTGCCCGGATACCTATGCGGGGCCGGACGGCGCAGTCAGGAATTACATCAATTTCGACATCCGAGCCGCCGAGAAGATCAAGCAGGATCTGGAAGCATGCATTGCCGAATATCATAGCCGCAACCCGCGCTGATTTTGACTGTGATTCCCGGCGAGCCTATAGTCGTACTCCCGCCCCGACAGTTTGCGAGCCGATATCATGTCCGATGCCTCACTTCTGGAAGCCAGCTACGATTATTCCGACCCGCGAGACGCGCGCCGTGCCATTCGCACCGGAGCCATGAAAGGCAACACGGCCGGGATCGCGCCGGGTTACACCCAGGGTAACCTCGCCATTCTGCCGGCGGACCTGGCGCTCGACTTCATGCGCTATTGCCAGCGCAATCCGAAACCGTGTCCGTTGATCGGCGTATCGGAAACCGGCGATCCGGCCCTGCCGGGTCTCGGACGGGACATCGATATCCGCACGGACATTCCCAGTTACAATGTCTATCGCAACGGCGAACTGGACGAGACGGTCACGGACATAAGGCACTTGTGGCGCGACGATTTCGTCGCCTTCATCCTCGGCTGTTCCTACTCGTTCGAACAGGCGCTGGTCAGCGAGGGCGTGCCGCTGCGGCATCTGGACGAAGATCTGACGGTCTCCATGTACAGGACCAGTCTGGAGACCAGCCCGGCCGGCGCTTTCAGCGGCGGCATGGTGGTGTCGATGCGCCCGATGACGGCGGCCCGCGCCATCCGCGCGGTGGAAGTGACGGCCCGGTTTCCGCATACGCACGGCACGCCGGTTCATCTCGGCGATCCGGCGCAGATCGGCATTTCCGACATCGACTCACCCGACTGGGGCGATGCGACCCGCATCGAGGACGGCGAGATCCCGGTGTTCTGGGCCTGCGGCGTCACTCCGCAAAACGCCATCCGGATGGCGCGCCCGGAAATCTGCATCACCCACAAGCCCGGATGCATGCTGATCAGCGACGTGCCCAGCGCCTACGATGCGCGGCTGGACTGAAGCGGGCCGGTTGCCGGGCCGATCCACAGGCTGAAGCGCAGGCATTCGGCGCCCCTTCGGGCCCGATACGGCTTGCAATTGCAGTGACGTGCACAAGATAAGCTGCATGACCGATACAAACGAACTGCAGACGATTTATTTCTACGCCCAGACCGACGCCTATTCGGAATTTTCGAATTTCGCGCCCTTCGGCGTCTCCATGGATGGGGTCTGGTGGCGCACGGTCGAACATTATTTTCAAGCCCAGAAGTTTCACGATGCCGCCTATCGCGAGCGGATCCGGGTGAGCAACAAACCCAAGGACGCAAAGGCCCTGGGCATGACGCGGAAGATTGCGTTGCGCGAGGACTGGGAGGCGGTGAAGGAGCGGATCATGCTCGACGCGGTCCGCAAAAAGTTCGAGACCCACGAGGCACCGCGAAACCTGCTCCTTTCAACGGGTACCCTGCCCATTGTCGAAAATGCGCCGATGGATGCCTATTGGGGATGTGGCCCGGACGGGTCCGGATTGAACAAGCTCGGCAGGATTCTCATGCAGGTGCGCGAAGAGCTCAGGGGGCAGTGATTTCAAGCCTCGACATCGGACCCGACGCCAACATTGCGCAATTCGGGCGCAAGACGGCCGGGTTATCCGTGCTGGTTCAGGGGCAGCGCCGGCCGGGTCGGAAACTGTCTTCCATCCGCTCCACAATCGGGTCGTAGCGAGCGCGGCGCACGGTCGGATAGGTGAGGCCGAAAGCCGTGACCACGGAGCCATCGCAGGAGAACATGATCTTCTGATAGTAGATGTCGTCGCCTTCGTAACCGGAAAGCACGAACCAGGTTTTGCCGCCCGGCTCATATGTAAGACTGGCCTCGCGGGCACCGCGCAACAGATTGTTCTTCAATTCTCCAGGTGAAAAACCGCCCTCGTTCAGCCAAGAGCCGACGGCGAGACGCGCCTCGTCATCGGTTGAAACGAACACCTGGTCGCCTTCTTCGACATCCTGCGGCACTGGTGCGAACACCTGTCCGGGATAATCGATCGTGCCGCCGAACCGCTCGATCGTGTGCGTCGTCCAGCTGTCGCCGGCCGCCTGAGCGGCTAACGAAGCGAGGGTTGTCATGAGCGCCGCCAGCATGGTCGGCAAAGCGTGTCGTCTCATCCTGTCGATCTTTCGAGCTGTTTTCAAACTGGCGGACATGGCATGCGCTGCTCCGGCGGATCGCCTGCGACGGGCGAGGCGCGGTGTTGCGGTGATCGTTATCGCCTGATTGTGTGCAAATCAAATAGGTCCTGCAAACCTGGTCTGTTTCATCCCATCCCTTGGCCGGGCACTACCAAAAAGCAGCGTGAAAAAATCAGGTGCAATTCAAACGATACTATTGGTTGCAAGCAGGGAGACCATGTCGCTCGAACGATGTTTATCGGTCCCAAAAAGAGATTGAAAACAAAGAATTATGCGGCAACCGGGGGCGTCCGCCATCTCAAGTGAAATCGAGTTGTCCAGATAAATTCATAGCAAATCTGTCAGAAAGATTGAGTTTCGTTGAGGAAGACAATCTAAAATAGATAAAATTTTAACCAGTAACCACTCTACTTTGTCAGCACTTGTCGCAGTAAATGCTCCGCAAGGATCGAAGAACTTACGTATACGTAGAAAATGTTTTCTCCATGAGACATTTTCCCAGCCAGAGATTTTATCATGCTTGGAAAACTCAAACATATCCGCGTTCAAATCGCTGTTCTGGCGGTGGTTCCAACCGTCGCCATGACGATCTTCGCATTCATAGCGGTCGCGGAAAAATACATTGAATTGAAGCACCATGATTTCATGCGCCCGCTCACCTATTTGGCCGAGGACGGCGCCAACGTCATTCATGAACTTCAAAAGGAACGTGGCAAAACCGTCGGACTGGTAAAATCGGGCTATTCCTCTGAACGGGTGCAGGTTGTCCAGGCTCAAAGAGCAGAGACCGATGCTGTGATCGCCAAATTCGATATGGGTGTGGCCGATTTTCAGACCGACGACGCCTTTTTGCTCTCGGAATTGCAGAAAATTTCCAAGCTGGTGCATGAGGTCACGGACCTCCGGGAGACCGTGGACTCGCGCAGCCTGAGCGCCAAAGATGTGGTCGCCGAATATACCAGGGAGATTGTGGCGCTGATTCACCTGGCCGGCCTTACGGTCGAGTCCAGCCCGTCCAAGGAAATAACCAGCGAACTCGTGCCGTTTCTTTCCCTGGTGGAAACCAAGGAGGCGGGCGGACTGGAAAGAGCGCTTGGCGCAGCATTGCTGGCGGAAGCCCAATCCGGGGACGTAAAATTCAACACGTTCCTTGCCTATATGAAACAACTTGGAGCCGAGAGCGCCTATCTCAAGGAGTTTCATGCGGTCGGATTGAAGGAGCACTTCAAGCTCTACGATCGCCTGGTCAGCGGCGAAAGCGTGGACAGGGTCAAACAGTGGCGACCGATCCTGGAGCAACTGCCGGTCAGCGGCGATGCGCAGGGCCTGCAGCCGGACGTCTGGTTCACAACGGCCACTGATCGCCTGAACAAGATAAAGTCCGTATCCGACACGCTGATTCACCGGGCCGAAGCCGCCGCCGAGCGGGATACAAGCAGGCTTCTGACCGAAATTACGATTCTGATCGCGGTTGCGATCTTCGCTGTTCTTGCAACGCTGGCGGCGCTCTTTTTCCAGATCCGTGCCATCAGCCGGCTTTTGGTCCGGCTCGGGAACACGCTGTCGACGCTGGCCTCCGGCCAGACCAATGTCGAAATCGACTATACCGAGCGATCCGACGAGATCGGCGCGATTGCGCGTGCCACTGAAGTCTTCCGGGAAAACGCCATCGCACGCAAAGAACTGGAAAAGAAAGCGCAGGCCGAACGCAGTCGTGAACATCACCGGCAAGCCCATATCGCAGAGGTGGTCGCAAACTTCCGGCAAGCCACATCCCGGACGCTGGACACCGTGTCCGACCAAATGCAGGAATTGCGCAACAGCGCCACCACTTTGACCGGCGTTGCGCAGACCGCGTCGGCGGAGGCGTCGGCCGCCAGTGCTTCGTCGGACGGTGCGTCGCAGAACGTGCAGACGATCGCCGCGGCCACCGAACAATTGTCCGCATCCATTCTGGAGATATCGGCACAGACCAACCAGGCCAACGGATTGGTGTCCTCCGCGTTCAATTCGGCTGAGACCACGAGCAACGACGTGGTGTCCATGTCGCGGGCGGCCGAGCATATCGGAACCGTGGTGGAACTGATCCGCGACATAGCCGAACAGACCAATCTTCTGGCACTTAACGCGACGATCGAGGCGGCGCGGGCCGGCGAAATGGGCAAGGGTTTTGCCGTGGTCGCGGCCGAGGTCAAGGAACTGGCCAACCAGACATCGAAGGCGACCGAGGAAATCGCCAAACAGGTCGAGGGGGTCCAGAGCTCGACCCATGGCGCGGTTGCCTCGATCCAGGCGATCACGACGGAAATTTCCCAGGCCCGCGAGCTGACAATGACCGTCGCCGAGGCAATGGATGCACAACAAAGCGCAACCCGGGAGATTGCTGAATCCGCCCGCGCCGCATCTTCGGGGACTGAAGACGTGGCGCGCAATGTGGCGACCGTCAATCAGGCAATCGAGGAAACCTCGACCGAAGCCGGTGTCGTCAACAACGCTTCCGATCTTGTCTTAAGCGCGACCGAGGAACTGTCCACCGATGTCGAACGCTTCCTGGAGGACGTTTCCAATGACATTGCAGAACGGCGCACATCGCTGCGCATGAAGATGAAGCAGATTGCCATCGTTACCATTGCCAACACCCGCGAGACGTCGACGATCGTCGACGCCAGCGAGACCGGTGCCCTGATCACGCCCATGGAAGGGCTTTCGGTCGACGACGTCATTTCGGTCGAACTGTCGAACGGCCAGGAGGTCAAGGCCCGGGTTGCCAGAATTGCAGAAGATGGGGTCGGTGTTCAGTTCGAACAGCCGATTGCCGATATTGGGCTGCTGATTGCCGCTTAGCACGAGTTGCGTCGCCGTTGGACGCAGCACGGCAGCCATCGTCCGGCTGTCTGTGCGTACCGCGCCTGACGGCCAACGCCCTCCCGCTCTCGTTTGTTCAAATATAAGTCAACTGGCCGTTTTCCCGATCGGTCGCGCTCACAAACCGCGATTGTCTCCCTATCTAATGCGAAACTTTCGCATCATGCCGGACCTTGGCAGGGACCCGGCGCCTGGACCAAGGGGACAATTGCAATGCTCAAATCGAACGCCGCCGGCTATAGCCTGTTTGCCATCCGCCTCTCCCTGTTTTGCCTGATGATCATGTGGGCCCTGTTGAAGGTGACGACACCCGCCTCCTATGGCGGCAGCGAGAACAGCGCCGGAATATTCGGATCCTTTTATGGAGTCAGGCCGGGGCTCGGCGTTGTGTATGCGATCGGGCTGGCCCAGATTGCGTTCCTGCTGGCGTTTCTGGCCGGCGTCGCAAAGTTCGTAACCACCGGCGGCGTCATGCTGATGAACCTGGCGACCCTCGTGGTCTCGATGCCGGCGATCGTCGCTGCCCTGACCGGTGGCGGCAACATCCTGTTTGCGGCTTCATTTCCGGTATTCGGGGCGTCGCTGGCGCTGTTTTTGCTGCGCGATCAGGACGTTTTCCTGTCGTTCGGCAAATCGACACCGGCCGTCATTGCCGCGGAACAGTGACAGGTCCTAGCTCCAGCGATAGTTGAAGCTGACGCTGATCCGATCATCGTCGGCCATGTTCATCGGCACTTCGTGGCGCAGCCAGCTTTCCCAAAGAAGAACCTCGCCGGCCTCCGGCTCCACATAAATGAAATTACGCAGTTCCGGCCGTGCCTTCGCCTTGCGCGCCGGAGCCGCCATCATCATCGGCAGGCGCGGGTCCTCGAACTTGATGGCGCTCGCGCCCTCCGGCATCGTGACGTAGGTTGTGCCGCTGATGACGCTGTGCGGGTGCAGATGCGATGTGTGTACGCCGCCGGTCGGCAGAATGTTGATCCACAGCGAGTCGAGCTTGATCTTCCGGCCGTCGAGATCGAACTGCAGGTCCTTGACAAAGGCTGCGACATGTTTGTCGAGCACCTTGACCAGATCCTTGAAGATCGAAAACCGCCAGGCGAGATCGGTCAGCGACCCGTAGCTGGTATAGCCGGGATAGTCGTTTTCCTCGCACCAGTCCTGGCCGGCCTCGTCATCGCCGGCAATCGAAAGGCAGGATGCCTCGAGTTCGGCGGCATCGATCGCCTTGCCGAATTCGGCAAGCCTGGCGCGGTAGAGACGGGTGACAAAGAGCGACTCGATTTTTGACATGGGCGGGTTATAGCCGGATGCGCGCCGACCGGCCAGACGTCCGATCAAATACGCGACATATGTTGCTGCGAGACCGGCGCGCAGGCCTCGCCAATCAACATTTTCACAAATTCATCGACAACCCGGTTGGCGGGCGCATTGGTGCGTCGGATGGCGCCGATGGGGCGATGCAGCTGGGCGTGGTCGATGTCGAGAAACTGCAGCCTGTTCTCGAGGTAGGGACGCGTTGTTTCCCGTGGCATCGTCGATATCAAATCGGTTTCCCCGACAATTTCCAGAACGGACTGGATCGAATCGGTTTCGACACTGACATCTATTTTCTCCAGTCCCATGGCGATCAGGGCGCCCTCGGTCTGCTGGCGCAGCATGCTGCCGCGCGAATGAGCGACCCATTGCTGGTTTTCAAGATCTTCCGGTTTTATCGCGTGATGCTGCAGAAGCGGATGGCGGCTGCGGCACAGAATTCCCACGCGATCGTCCGCCAGGGGAACAAACACGGATTCCGCGACCCGATCCGCCAGGTCGCGCGGACCCACGACCAGATCGATCTGCGCCCGTTCCAGCATGGTGCGCAATTCGTGGACAAGGCCGACGCGCAGCTCGATCTTGCAGTTGGGCCGCTCGCGGATGAAGGTCGAGATCCGGCTGCTCAGAAACTGGCCGGCTATGATGGGCGGCGCGCCGATCCGCAGATTGCCGGCCAGACCGGCCGAGACCAGCTCGGAATAGGTGCCGGCCTGTTCTTCGGCGATCCGGATCGCCAGCCCGCTCTGGGCCAGTCTCAGGCCGAGATCGGTCGGTATGGCCCGACGGGCGCTGCGATCGAAGACCGGGGCGCCGATCCTGTCTTCCAGCGTCCGGATATTGCGGCTGAGCGCCGGCTGGCTCAGTCCGATTCGATCGGCGGCGGTTTGAAAGGACCCGGCCTCGACGATCATCGACAGTTGGGCGAGATGACGTGGATCGATATACATACCAAAATGTAATATAATGGTAGATCAATTGCATTATATTTTATCCGATCAGTCAGGTACTTTCCGATCATAAAATTAGGGAGGATGAAATGTTTCATGTCGGGAAAGTCGCCGCCGGCGTTGCGGCGATCCTGTGCCTGTCCGTCACGGCCAATGCCCAGGTCTTCAAGGGAGAAACCGCGGGTGTCGGGGATCCGGTGCACACAATGTTCGTGGCATTCGCCAACCAGGCCGGCAAGGCCGATGTGACCATTCAGGTGAATGCCGGCCAGACCCTGACCAAGTCCATGCTGAAGGGCGCCAAGGGGGATATTGCATTCTTTTCCTCTGTGCCGTCGCTGGTCAACCTGATGGCCGGACAGAAACGCATGTACAAGAATATTGCCGCCGCGCCGGAACTGTCCAAGAACCTGCGTGCCATTCTGGGCTTCAAGGCCGGCGCCTATCATCCGGTCACGCTTGCAGGGTCCGGGATCGAAAGCTGGGCCGACATCAAGGGCAAGACCGTATTTACCGGACCGCCGGCCGGATCGGCCTCGGCCACCTCCGAAGCCCTGATCAAGATCATCACCGGCTACGAGGCCGGGTCCGATTACACGGCGGTGCGTCTGTCCTGGGGCGAGGGCTTTGCCGCGCTTTCAGACGGCAAGATCGATATGATGGTGCGCCCGGCGGAGGTCGGCTCCGCCAATATCGAACAATTCGGCCTGTCGGGTGAATTCCGCGTGTTGTCGATCCCCGACGAAGCGCGCGACAGCGATGCCATGCAGGGCCTGTTCGGCCGCCCGGGCCGCGGAATGGCAACCTTTGACGGCGGTCTCTACAAGGGCCAGTTGACCGAAGGCGAAATCACGGCGCTCGGGTTCTTCCAGTTTGTCGGTACTCATGCCGGTATGGATGACGATATTGTCTACCGGGCCACGAAAGCGTTCTGGGACAACATTGCCGAAGTGCAGGCGACCGCGTTTTTCCTGAAGGATGTCACCAGGGAGACCGCGTTCACGGCCGTCAATGTGCCGCTGCATCCGGGTGCCATTCGGTATTATGACGAGGCCGGGTTCCAGGTGCCGGACGCGCTGCGTCCCTGATAGTCCGCAGGTCCGGCGCTTTTGTACAGAGGTGTCGGGGACGGACCGCTGACCGGGTTCGGATGCGCCGTCACGCGTGTCCCGCCCGCATGCGAACCCGGATAACCGGGTGGGACAGTCTCATTTTCCTTCAGGATACGCTCTGGGGAGGGCGGTTATGGCCGAGAGCATGCGTGTGCCCGCAATCACAGCCACGGCAATGGCATGGGCAGCCATTGCTGCCTGCGCGGCGCTTGGAGCGATTGCCCTCTACAGTTCGGGAATCGGGTTGCTTGATCCCAAGGCGCATCGCGCCGGCGGGTTTACGCTGGCCCTGATCGTCGGCGTCGCGGTGGCGCGCAAAACACGCGAGGCCTCCGAGATGAGCCCGTTGGTCGCGTGGGGACATGTGCTGCTGGATATCGCGATGCTCGTGGCCGGCATCTGGTCGATCTGGTCGTTTCACTTCGTCCAGACCGAGATGGAAACCGCGCTCTACGATGTGACCAATTCCGATGCGTGGCCGGCGCTTGCCGGACTTGCGGTGTTTCTGGAACTGTCGCGCCGCCTGTGGGGGTGGGGCCTGTTTTCGGTCGGTGCGCTTGCCGTTCTCTATCTCCTGTTCGGACAGGACCTGCCCGGCATTCTCGAACATTCCGGGTTTTCGCTGAAAGAGGTCTCCGAGGCGCTGTGGTACAATACCAACAAGGGCGTTTTCGGCTCGATCACCAACATCGTGCTTTCGACGGTTTTCATCTTCATCATTTTCGGGGCGCTGCTGGAGGGGACGGGCGCCGGCGACACGCTTCTGAAATTCGCCTTTCTGGCCACGCGCCGCACCCGCGGCGGGCCGGCGCATGCGGCGATCCTCGCCTCTTCCCTGTTCGGGACCATGTCCGGCAGTACCGTTGCCAACATTGTCGGCACCGGCACCTTCACCATTCCGATGATCAAGAAACGCGGCTTCTCGCCGACTTTCGCCGCCGGTATCGAGGCGACCGCCTCGTCGGGCGGGCAGATCATGCCGCCGATCATGGGCGCAGCCGCGCTGGTCATGGCCGACCTCACCGGCGTCGGCTATCTCAACATCATCGTCGCGGCGCTGTTGCCGGCCCTGTTTTATTATTTCAGCCTGTTTTCGGCTGTCACGGTTGAAGCCCGGCGCCAGGGCATCCAGGTGCAGACGCTTACGGTGGACGACAAGATCACCAAAGTCGACATGATCAACTCGGTTCTGTTCCTGGGGCCGATCCTGACCGTGATCGGGTCGCTGCTCGCCGGCCTGTCGACGTCGGCCGCCGGCTTTTATGCGGTGATCGTGCTTCTGGTCCTGTCGGTGATCAACCCGGAGGTGCGCGGCGACCCCATGCGCGTGTGGCGCTCCTTCGTGAGCGGCAGCAAATCCGGCGCGACGCTCCTGATCGCCATTGCCGCCATCGGCATCCTCGTCGGGTCCCTGGACACGACCGGGCTCGGTTTGAAGCTGGCCAACGTGATTGCATCGGTGCGCGGGGAAAGCCTGTTCTCGGCCCTCCTGGTTGCCATGATCGGCGCCCTGGTGCTCGGCATGGGCATGCCGACGCTTCCGGCCTATCTGATCATCATCCTGGTCATGGGGCCGGCGATCCAGGCGCTGGGGATCTCCATGCTGACGGCGCACATG
>JGI12316J15310_10000061_pt18 | contig 10699 bp, 10 predicted proteins | sample MarCyaLeptolynsp_FD_15310 | JGI IMG/M metagenome (IMG submission 15310)
CTCCGGCAACCGGGGGATTGGGGGCCGCTCCTGGAGGGCGTGACCCATGTGGTCCACCTCGCCGGGATTGCCCATACCGGCCAGTTCACCGAGGCGGACTATCAGCGCATCAATGCCGGGGCCGTTCAGGAGCTTGCGCAGGCCGCGAGCGGCAAGGTCGAGCGCCTGGTGCTGTTGTCGTCGATGGCGGCCATTCGGGGGCCTGTTGCACAGGACATCGTTCGAGCCGACGAGACGCCGGCGCCGGAGGACCCTTACGGCCGGTCGAAGTGGGCCGCAGAAGAAGCCCTGCACGCAAGCGAGCTGAGCTGGTCGGTGTTGCGGCCTCCGGCCGTCTACGGGCCCGGCGTTAAGGGGCGCATCGGGACGCTCGTGACCCTGGCGCGCACCCATATGCCACTTCCCCTCGGGGCGCTGCAGAATCGGCGCTCCTTGATCGCCGTGCAAAACCTCATCTCGGCGATCGAGGCGGTGCTCGTATCAAAGGAGGCCGAAGGCCAAGCCTTCCTGGCCGCGGACGATAATCCGCTCAGCATCGCCGAGATCGTCACGGTCATGCGCACCGCACTCGGCCGCCCCGCAGGTATCGTCAACGTGCCTCCCGGCGCCATCCGGCGCATGCTGCGCATGATTGGGAAGGAAGAAGAGTGGGAGCGCCTAACGGGCTCCTTCGTCGTCGATACGAGCAAGCTGAAAGCGATAGGCTGGTCGCCTAGCGTCGAGACGGCGGACGGACTGACGGAGATGATGCGCGCTTCCTAGCTTCTGGCACCTTCGGCCTGCGCCAGGGCCTCGTCATAGAGATCCACGATCCGGCCGCAGATCACATCGGTGGAGAAAGCCTGCTCCACGAGACGGCGCGCATTGGCGGCGTAAGCGCGACGGCGTTCGGCATCGGTCGCCATCTGCCCCAGGGCCTGGGCCAAGGCCTCCGCATCGTCGATCGGCACGGTCAACGCGGTCTCGCCCCGGCGGGCGATCTGCCGGCAGCCCGGTGCGTCCGTGGCCACCATCGCCCGCCCGCAGGCAGCCGCCTCCAGCAGGCTGCGGGGAATGCCCTCGCGTCTCGAGGGCAGCACGGCGAAATGCGCCTGTGCCCAGACCTCGCGAATGTCGGCGGCCTGCCCGATCCAGTCGATCCCGAGGTCTTCGGTCCGTTGCCGCAACTCCTCGGGTTGCAGCGAGCCCACATTGTGGGGGTCGCAGTCGCCTGCAAGGATGAGCCGAAGCGGGACACCTTGCGCGCGCAAGCGGCCAAACGCCTCGATCAGGACATTGATTCCCTTGTCCTCGATCATGCGCCCCACATAAGCGGCAGTGACGGGCGGCTCCGGCTCCGGCAGCACCGAGAAATGGGCCGTGTCGATGCCCCAGCCCGGAATGAGGTGACAGCGGTCGTCCGGGACCCCCAGCCCCGCGACGAAAGCGAGGTCGTCGGGGTTCTGCACGATGGTCTGGCTATGCTTGCGCTTGAGCAGCCATCGCAACAGTGCCGTGACGCCCTTCCGCACCAGCGCCGGTGTCCGGCCCGGAATGAACAGCGTTCCAAGGCCGGTGAGGCTGTTGACGACCGTGACGTCACGGTCGAGGGCGGCAGACGCCCCCAGGACCACGTTCTGGACCGCGATATTGTGCATAAGGTCCGGCTCGACCCGGCGCAGCACGGATCGCAATTCGCCGAGCGCCGCTAGGCTCGCGGTGGGCGACAGCCCGCCCCGGACAGAAGAGAGCCCGTGGGGCTCGAAGCCCTCCGCCTCGATTGCCGCCCGCCCCGCGCCGAGCCGCGTGGCCACATGGACCGCATAGCCCCTCGCCGCGGCGGCCCTGGCGGCGCCAAGCCGGTGGGTGAGGAAATACTGATCCTCGGTATCGACGAAGAGAATGCGGGAGCCCATGGCCCGTGGCTTTTATCCGGTGGCGGCGCGCGCCGCAATTTTGCCGGTTTGGCAAGCGATTTGAGGGTGGTCCGTTGTTGCAGGCGCGCCACGGGGGTCGGGGACAAGCAAATCGCCGACTGGCGCCGCCGGGCAAATCAGACTAAGATGAGCCGGACCGATAAAAAGCGGCGTAGAGGGAACAGATGAAGACTCTTGGCCTCGTGTTGGTGCTGTGTGGCGCTGCCGGACTGGCTTTGTTGCCGGGCCGAGCACTTGCCTTCGAGATTCAAGGGGAAGACGCGGATATCCCGCAGAGCGCAGCCGAGTATCATGGGCTGGAACCGGTCTATACGCTGCCCCAGTTCGAGGGCAGCTCGCTGGCCATGCCGTATAGCAGCTCGAACAGCCTCGAGGGCCACATCTCCAACTACGGGAATGCCATTCCCATCCCTGCCCCGGGCGTCGATCAGCCGGCTCCGGCTTGGGCCATCCGCTAGACTCTCAGACCGTCACCGCCTGACACCCGTGAGACCTGACGGCGCAGGACCGCTTGCCCGCGTTCGCGGCCCCCTGTAACACGCCCTTATGCAGGAGATCATCGCGCTCCAGCGCTGGCTCTACGAGGGCATGGCGCGCGGTCTTGGCGACGTAGCCCTCGGCGGACCTCTGACCCTTCTGGCCGCAATGGGGACTGCCGTTCTCTTCGGCATTCTCCACGCGTTGATGCCCGGTCACGGCAAGACCGTGCTGTTCTCCTATCATCTCGGACAGAAGGGGAGCTTGCTCTCCAGCATCGCAAACGGCGCGATCCTCGCGCTGACCCATGTGGGCATTGCCCTCGTGCTGGTTCTGGCAGGCTTCGCCGTGATCAGCAGGGCGTTCGCCGTCGGCGGCCGTACGCCGCAATTCGAACTGGCGAGCGGCATTCTGATCTTGCTGATCGGCGCGTTCTTGCTGTGGCGGGCAATGGCCCGGCGCACGGAAGACCAGGCCGCGGAGGGACGCGATGGCCGGACGCTCGCCTTCGTCACCGGGCTCGTGCCGTGTCCGCTAACGACGTTCATCATGAGCTATGCGCTCGCGCGGGGCCTTCTTGCCGCCGGACTTGCGGTGACCGCGGCCATGGCTCTTGGGATGGTCGTGACCATCGCCGCCGTCGCGGTGTTCGCCACGCTCTCACGCGAGCGGTTGCTGAAGGTCCTGACACGCACCGAAGGGCCGCGTGCCACGCTTGGCCGCGTCTTGGAAACGGGCGGCGCGGTTCTGGTGGTCTTGTTTGGCGTCTGGGTCATCCTCGGCGCGCGGGCCGCGGGAGCCTAGTCCGCGGTCTCGGTATCCGTTGCCTGTTTCCTCAGAGCCTCGATCAGTTGCTTCAAATCCTGATTGTCGGGCTCCAGCGTCCGCAGCTGCTCGGCAAAACGCACCGCCCCGGCCATATCGCCCTCGGCACGGCTGTAATTGATCAACGCCAAGAGAATGTCGCGGTCACCTCGATGGCGCTCCAGGCTGGTCTTGAGCACGTCGATGGCTTCCGCGCGGCGGCCTTGCGACTCCAGCCCGATGGCATAGACATAGGCGTAGCGGGCGCTATCCGGATCGAGCTCTGCTCCGCGACCAAGAGCCTCCAGCGCCTCCTCAGGCTTCTTCTGGCGCACCAAGGCAAGGCCCAAGGCGTGATGCAACGCGCCGACATCGGGTGACCGGCGCAGGGCCTCACGCAAGACGGCAACACCTTCTGCATCGCGGCCGCTCTGCCGGTAAAGGTCGGAGAGGTTGACCGCGGCGGGTGCAAAATGCGGGCTGAGGCGCAGTGCCGCCCGGTACTCCGCCTCCGCTTGGGCCAGGTCGCCATTGCGCACGTAATAGCGCCCGAGCACGGTGCGACCCTCCGGGCGGTCCGCATTGAGGCGTTGGGTGGCGAGGAATTCCGTCTCCGCCTTGGCGAGACGCGTGCGGTCGGCCGGTGACAGATCCTGGCGCGGCATGCCGCCAAGCAGAAGCGCGGCCTTGACGCGAACGCCCCGGACGGGATCGTCGAGAAGCGGTTGCACGAGCGGCCAGGCCTGCGCCGGCGTCGCTGCCTCCAGATGATCGAGGGCCGCAATCCGCACGAGCGGATCGGGATCGCTCAGCCCGTCGCGTACCAAAGCCGCGGTCTCAGCTGACGGGAACGCCGTCAACTCTTGCAGAGCACTGGCGCGCGCGATCGCCGGCGTCTTCAGGTCCGAGGCCACCGCTTGCAGCAAGGCTTCCGCGTCCGGTCCGCCGCTCCAGGCCGCGTGGAAGGCGGGACCGAAGGTCTGATGACCGATGCGATCGGGCCCGAACCATGTCTCGATGGCCGCGGCGGCCCAAACGGGCGACTTGTCGGTGTGGCAGTCGTTGCAAGTGTTGTCGACGCCGATCGTCTCGGTGAGGTCAGGCCGGGGCACGCGGAAGCTGTGATCGTGGCGCGTGTCGATCACCATGAACTCCCGCGCCGGCATGTGGCAGGCGACACAGCCCGGCGCATTCTCGCCCTCGTGATGAGTGTGGCTGACATCCGCGTAGCTTGCCGTATGGCATTGCAGGCAGACTTGATCGCCTTCGGCGCGCAACTTGGCGCTGTGCGGTTCGTGGCAGTCGCTGCAGGTCACGCCGGCGGCGAACATCTTGCTCTGCACGAAGGAGCCATAGTTGAAGACTTCGTCGAACATCTGACCGTCGGGCTGGTAGAGCCCGCGCTCGATCAGCGCCACGGTGTGGGTGTCCGACAAGGATCGCCCGGGCACGAAGGCCTCTGAGATATGGCCGCGCCGCGCATGGCAGCGTCCGCACATCTCGACCTCCAGGCGCAAATGAGCGGGACGCGCGCTGCGCGCCGGTTGACCCGTCTCAGGATCCAATGTCCAAGTCACGTTCGTGCGCTCGTCGAAGTGTTCAAGCAGCCCCTTCGACTTGTCGTCCTTGGCGAAGGGAAACCACGACGTCGCCCAGGCCACGTGGGCGGAGCCTTCGCCGTGACAGGCCTCGCAGCCCACGACGATTTCCTGCCACGTGGTATCGAACCGGTCGGTGGCCGGATCGTAGTTCTTGGCCACGCCGGTTGAGTGGCACTCTGCGCACATGAAGTTCCAGTTCTGCTGCAGCTTCGTCCAGTGAAGCGGATCGTCGTGCTTGATGATCTCGTCGGGATAGAGATGGAACCAACGCTGGCCGCCCTCTTCCTTCGGCCGGGTGTCCCACGCGATCGTCAGCGACTGCACGCGCCCATCGGGGAACTCGATCAAGTATTGCTGTAGCGGGTCCAGCCCGAACGTGTACTTCACTTCGAAGATGTCGATCTCGCCGTCCGGACCGTCGGTCTCGACGAAGAATTTGCCGTCCTTCTTGAAGAAGCGCGAGGTGACGTCTCCATAGACAAACGTCGCGTCCTCGAAATCGCCCAGCACCGTCTCATCCGTGGCATGGGCCATGGCGTGGGCATGCTGGGAGGCGCGCCAATGCGTGCCTGCCTCTTGGTGACACGAGATGCAGGTTTCGCTGCCGACGAAGGCGAGCGTTTCAGTCTCGGAAAGATCCGCTCTATGGCTTGGCGCGCGGAGGAGCCCCTCCCATAGGACACCCGCCACCAGGACGAGCACCGCGGCAACGCCCGCCGCGATCCAAAGCCACCGCGCGCGGCTAGGGGCACGCGACGGCGCGGCCTCGGGCTTCGCGCGCCTTACAGGTTGTTTGGCCTGCTTCGTGGTCTTGGGCTTGGGAGGCGATTTGCGGCGCCGCGTCACGTCTTAGCCTACTTGGACTGCACTTGGGGCCCTCAAGGGAAGCGCGAAGACGCCGACAAGTCCATAGGCCAAAACGAGGCGTATCCCCGCCCCAAGGAGCGGGGATACGGGTCTGCTGCGAACCCGGACTGGCCGACCGCCGGTCCGGGAGCTATGTCAGACGGCGTCCTTGGCCGCCTTCACAGGGCGCGCCTTGATGATCTTGCGGGCCGGCTTCGCCTTGAAGATGGTCGGCTCCTTGGTGAAGGGGTTGATGCCCTTGCGCGCTTTGGTGGCCGGCTTCTTGACGACCACGAACTTGGCAAAACCAGGCAGCATGAACTCGCCGGTCTTCTTCATTTCCTTGTAGCCAACGGTAGCCAGAGTCTCCAGGACGTCCTTTACGTCCTTCTTCGTCATGTCCAGCTCGTCGGCGATTCTTTGAATGAGTTCGGTTTTCGATATCATTTGATTTTGACTCCTAAGAAGGAGGCCCTCGGTTGCATGGCAGTCCCAGGCCACGACTGTGACCTATCAGGCATGGCCGATTCGCTCGCTGTTGTCTGCAAAGAAACGGGAGCTGCCGATGATTGGGGAGATCGCGCTCTTACGCCCCGCGCATGCGAAGGTCAACCGGCGAGCACGCGTTTTCCACCACTGTCAGTGCCCTGACTAAGGCTCCGGCGTAAAGACGTCCGTCCAGTCGTTCTTCATGTCGACCACGACCCAGCCTTTGTCGGCGGCCGCATCGAGCGCCTTGTCGAGGCGACCAACGTGCGAGTCGCGGTCATAGGCAAATTCGCGATCCGCGTCGGTATGATGCACGATGAGGCCGATACGCGGCCCCTCGCCCGCCGTCGTCCACTCCAGCATCTCATAGTCGCCGTCGGAATTGCCGAAGGCGAGGATGGGCCGCTTGCCGATATGCTGATTGATGCCGACGGGCTTACCGGCCTTGTCGTCGATGAAATTCATCTCCGGCAAGCGCGTCAGCGTGGGAACGCCGTCGATCACCTCGTATTTCGTCTTGATGCTGGACCCCACGACCTGCGTCGGCGGAATGCCATACACGGGCTCTGAGAACGTCCGCACGAACTCGATGCCACCGCCGGAGACGATGTAGGTGGAGAACCCGTTGGCGCGAAGATACTCAAGAAGCTCCAGCATGGGCTGATAGACCATCTCCGTGTACCGCCGCCCGGACTTCGGATGCTTGGCGTCTTCCAGCCACTCGGTCACCGTCTTCTGAAACGCCTGCGTGGACATGCCGGCATGGCTGGCTTTGAGGAGTTCCATGAGCCCCTCCTTGCCGGACTCCGCCAGCGCCTTCATGTCGCCCTCGATGGCGGCCTTGAACGGTTGCTTGTCCTTCCACTCCGGATGCTCCGGGGCCAACGCTCTCACCCGATCGATGGCGAAGAGAAGCTGGAAGTAGACGGGCTTCTCCGCCCATAGCGTCCCGTCATTGTCGAAGACGGCAATGCGGTCGGCAGGCGCCACGTAGTCGGCGCCGTCTTCGTCCGTCACCTCCTGCACAAACGTCGTGATCGTTTGCTTGGTGGGACCATCGACCCACGACGGCAGAGGGTCCGTCGTTTCGGCGGCCGTCGCAACCGAGACAAGCAGCATCGCGGCAAGCGCAATGCCTGAGCGAGACCAGCTGAGCATAAAGCTCCCCTTCAAGTTGGAGGGCGGACCGCCGGTTGGCGCCGGCGGCCCGCATCAAACGCGATCAGTGACCGCCGACGCTCTTCCTCAACCGCTCTTCGATCTTGCTGAGGTTGAACGCACCTGGCGACTGGCTCGGCGGGTATTCCTGCATGGTCTTGAGGAAGTTCGCCGCAAGGCCCTGCATGGGCACCAACACGAAAGCGCGATCGATCATCCAGTCGTTGTAGGTGTTCGAATTGTGCTGCGCGCGCTCGAAGGGGTCACGGCGCAGATTGAACAAGAGCGGCACACGCAGCTCGATGAATGGCTCGCGCCAAACCTCGAACGCTATGCCGCGGTTCTCGAGGAAAACCGCCTTCCAAGGCTTGTAGCGCAAGGCGACGATCTGCCCATCGTCGTTGACATAGATGAACTCGTTGCGAGGGGATTCATCCACGTCGCCTCTGAAATAGGGCAGCATGTTCTTGCCATCGATGTAGTTCCGGTAGTTGCGGCCGTTTAGCTCCACGCCTTCGGCGAGCTGATCCTTGACGTCCGGATTCCCGCCTGCGGCGGCGAAGGTCGGCAGCCAGTCTTCATGAGAGACAATGCCGTTCAAGGTCTTCCCGGCCGGGAAGGTCCCCGGCCAACGCACGAACGCTGGAACACGATACGCACCTTCCCAGTTTGAGTTCTTCTCGCTGCGGAACGGCGTGACGGCCGCGTCTGGCCACGTGTTGAAGTGGGGCCCGTTGTCGGTGGAATAGAACACGATCGTATTGTCGGCGATGCCGAGCTCGTCGAGGAGCTTCAACAGCTCGCCGACATGCATGTCGTGCTCGACCATGCCGTCGTGGTACTCGTCGCCGTCGGGACCCGAGATCCCGCGATGCTCGTCCTTGACGTGCGTCCGGAAGTGCATGCGCGTTCCGTTCCACCACACAAAGAACGGCTCGCCTTCTTCATCCGCCTTCTTGATGAAGTCCTTGGCCGCGGCCAACGTCTCCTCGTCGACGGTCTCCATCCGCTTCTTAGTGAGCGGGCCGGTGTCTTCAACCTTCTGCATGCCGTCGGCTTGCGCCCAGGAGTGGATCACGCCACGGGGGCCGAACTTCTCCCGGAAGGCTGGGTCCTCGGGATAGTCCTCGTTCTCCGGCTCTTCCTCGGCATTCAGGTGGTAGAGGTTGCCGAAGAACTCGTCGAAGCCGTGATTGGTCGGCAAGTGCTCATCAAGATCGCCTTGGTGGTTCTTGCCGAACTGCCCTGTCTTGTAGCCAAGACTCTTCATCACCGTCGCGATGGTAACGTCGGTCTCCTGCCAGCCCTCCTTGGCGCCGGGTAGGCCCACTTTCGTCATGCCCGTCCGCACGGGGACATTGCCGCCGAGAAACGCCGCACGGCCCGCGGTGCAGGACTGCTGGCCGTAGTAGTCGGTGAAGGACAGGCCTTCGTTTGCGATGCGGTCAATGTTGGGCGTGCGGTAGCCCATCATGCCTTGGTTGTTGTGGCTGATGTTCCAAATGCCGATATCGTCGCCCCAGATCACGAGGATGTTGGGCTTGTCGGTCTTTGTCTCAGAAGTCGCTTCGGCCTTGTCGCTATCTTGGGCGAAGGCCTGACCTGACGGCGCCGCAAAGCAAAGCAGCAACACCGCCGCAAGGCCGGCCCGCGTCAGCCTCCCTATCAGCATTTCCATTGCACGCATCTCCTCTGAACGAATGACCTTTCGGTTTTCTGTTGGGCATCGGGCCAGCACGCCTGGCCATCCCCAGACCGCTCCCGCAGCAGATATCATGCAACATAATAGGGACACTTATCCAGACGACATGCCGATGCTATCGCGCTACGGCGTCGTTATCGTGAAAATAGAGGAGTTGTTCGCTTACCAGCGGAAGGCGAGCTCGGCGATGGGGCCGTGCAGGACGATATCGAGCCCGCGCGTGCCGTTCGATGTGTCCTCCTCGAACTCCAACCACAGCGCCTTGTAGCCGATAGAGGTCGTGGTCTGGAAACCGAACAGCATGCCCTCGTAGTCGTAGGTCAGGATCGCCTGCCAGCTCAGCCCTTCGTTGATGTTGAACCCGCCGAAGTCCCCCATGGCGGTAATTGAGCGGCCTTGACCGAGGTCGTGGGTCACGCGCATGGCGATCACCGGATCCACCCAGTCCATGTTGCCGGTGCTGACCGTCGCGAACTCATTGTTGAATTCGCGGCCGTTGAGATTCAACGCCGCCCGAAGCAGCTCGAGCTCCAGTTTGTCCAGCGCCTCCAATGCGGCGAGGGCCTCGCCGCGCTCATCGACACGTTCAAGCTGGCGCTCCAAGCGCGCGACGAGCCGATCGCGCCCCTTGTCCTTGGCCCGTACGATTCGCTCTTCCAGAACTTTGGCGCGCAATGCGTTCAACGCTTCAAGCGACTCTAAGCGTTGATCTCTATTTTCAATGCGCCGGATGCTGTTCTCGATCCGGTCGGCAAGCCTGCCGAGCCGCACTTGAGCGTTAAGGTCGATCTTGGCGCGCACCTGCAAGTCCAACTCCACGTAGCGGGCGCCAGCGCCAAATTCGATCGAGGTCTTGCCGCCTTTGGCTCCAACGAAGTTGGCGACTTCGTAGAAGGCCTCAGCTTGATAGATGCCGAAGTCGAGCTCAGAGCCGATCCGGGCATCACCCGTGAGCTGCAACGCCGGGATGGGCTCAGCCTCACCGAGAAAGTCCTGATCAAGCGCGAACTCGGCGTAGATGACATCCGCATAGAAGGAGAACTTGCCGTGGGTCGCCTCGAAGTTTGCCATGATGATCGGGCCGTCGAGCGCATCGATCAGCTGGACGGGATCGGCGTAGGCGCTGAACGTTTCACCGCGCGCCGTAATCGTCCCGTCGAGCCAAATGCCCCAGCCGTACAAACCGCCGGTGAAATCCCAGTCCGACGGCGCCGGTCCAGGCTCCTCCGCACGCGCCTCAGACGCCGTCGCGGCGGCAAGACACAGTACGCCGAGCAGATACAACCAAGACCTACGCCTCATCTCACCCCCGTTGGCCGGTCGACAGGATAATGACCTTTCCCGGTGTCGGTGATCTATTTCCCGCAAGTCCGCCCAATTCCTCACCATTGTTGCCGAGACGCAACAGGCGTCTCCACAACGAAAAAGGGCGTGCCCTATGGGGCACGCCCTTTCTTGCGCCCTTGCAGTTGGCGCTAGTGCTGGAACCACCGCCCAAAACCATGCTTCTTTATCCAAGCATCGACGGCCATCTCACCAACCGGCAGGACGTCGTAGACGGGCGGATTGTTGGACATGAAGCCGACCTTGAATTGCGGCGGGTACTCGAACAGCAGTTTGAGATAGTCGCCAGCAGTCGTGCCGAGCGGTACTGCCATGGGAATGTGCCGGACGCCGACCGATACGTCCTCTTGCGGGTTCGTGTA
>JGI12316J15310_10000612_pt1 | contig 10695 bp, 5 predicted proteins | sample MarCyaLeptolynsp_FD_15310 | JGI IMG/M metagenome (IMG submission 15310)
AATGGTAAAGGTCAGGGCTTTGTTTCCCGCTATTCCTGCCAATGTCTTGACCTTTTTTCCCAGCGGATCATCCGAATACCCGAATCTTCTCAAGGCAGTTTCATTGACCACTATGGCTGTACTGTCGCTTGCGAAATCTTCAGAGAAGAAGCGTCCCTGAATTAATTCGATGTCGAATGTCTCGAGATAGTCATAATCTACAGACCAATGTTGAATAGCCACACCATCATCAGGAGATGTTGCATCTTCTCTTAACAAGGGAGTATCACTATTGATATTGGTACCCGGTATATAACCACTGACAGATACACTTTCAATAATGGCCAGTTTCTCTAACTCATTTTTGAAGCTTTCCACCTGGTTTCCCAAAAGCTGTGTTTCGTTAATAATGAGGATTTGATCCTTATTGAATCCCAACTTCTTTGATTGCAGATAGTCTAGTTGGCTATAAATGACAATTGAAGCGATGATTAGAAAGATAGAGGTGGCAAATTGAATGACAACCAGAATGTTTCGCATCCAAGTGGACCCTTTACCACTGGTTAACTCTCCTTTAATTACTTTGATAGGCCTAAAACTTGAGAGGACAAATGCAGGATAAACGCCTGCAAGAATTCCTATGATAATGGTGCCAATCAAAAGAGAAATCCACAACCCGTTGACTCCAAAAATTGGATCAATGATGGATTTTCCTGTGAGTTGGTTAAAGCCGGGTAGTATAAGATAAACCATGCCTACAGCTAATATCATTGCCAAACCGGCATTGATGATAGACTCGGTTAAAAACTGGCTGATAAGTTGTTTTCGCATGGAGCCAAGTACTTTTCTGACCCCAACTTCTTTGGCCCTTACTGAAGCTCTGGCAGTAGACATGTTCATGAAGTTTATACAGGCGATTAGTAGTATGAAGAGACCAATGATGCTGAACATATAAACCTGACTTATGGTACCGGTTTCACCCAGCTCAAAGTCTAGCTTTGAGTGAAGGTGTATGCTTTCCAGTGGTTGTAAATAATAGTCAATGGATAAGTTGCCACTGGCCACGGCATCCTGATAGCTTACATTCATAAGTCGTTTTACCTGTGGGCCAATGTGTCTTTCGATAAACTCGGGGATTTTTTCCTCCAATGACTCCTTTGTATGTCCATCAGAAAGTTTCAAATAAGTGATAAAGTTGTTGCTGAGCCAGATGTTTTGGGAGGCACTCCGATCATTAAGTGTTGTAATAAACATGTCATAATCGAAATGTGTGTTTTCAGGAATGTCCTTAATTACACCTGTTACTTTCAGGTCGAATTGCTCATTGTACTTGATGATTTGACCGATCGGATCTTTTTCTCCAAACAGTTTCTTGGCCGTACTTTCTTCAAGAACGGTGGTATTGGGCTCATCTAAGAGGTGCGCTTTATCTCCCCTAATTAAGGGAAAATCAAAAAGGTCGAAAAATGACTGGTCGGCATAAGTGACGCCACTTTGTCTGAAAAACTTAGCATCTACTTCGACCAGATTAGTGGAGTTGTTATGTGTTCTGGCTGCAAACTCGATTTCAGGAAAATCTTCTTTGAGTGCTTTTGCCATAGGGTCTGGTGCCGCTGGGATATGAAATAGGTTATCAGCGTATTTAATATGAGTTGCTACTCGAAAAATCCTTTCAGAATCCTTTATGTGTTTGTCAAAGCTCAATTCATTTTGAACATAGATGGCTATAAACACACAGACGGTCATGCTGATCGCCAAACCGGCTAAGTTGAGCAGGGAATAGAATTTATGACGCATCATGCTCCTGTACGCCATTTTAAAGTTGTTTTTGACCATGGTTGTATAAATTATATTTTGAGTTAACAGGTTGTCTTTGAGCAGTGAAAGCCTGAAGAGCAGGATAGCATCAAGGAAGAATTTCCGATCAGCATACTTAGCGCCTTTTCTTTCCGTATTCCACTCGTAATACTCTTCCAGATCACCGAGAATATCTTCTTGGAAGTCTGGATGGCAATAGCTTTTAAAAATCCAAAGCCCAAGTCTTTTTAGCATAGCTTGAAATCAAACGCGATGTCTGGTATTTGATTCCAGAGTTCAAGTCGCGTTTGAATATTATGATCAAGCGCGTTTTTGCCATGGGCTGTAATTTTGAAGTATCGTTTTCTCTTTCCGCCTCTGGCCTTTGTAGATTCTCCCAGTTCGGAAACAAGGAAACCTTTCTCTTCCATGCGCCTAAGGGCAGACTGTAAAGCTCCAACAGAGACTTTTCGTTTATGGCGTTGCTCTATTTCTTCTTTTATGGCTACACCATAGGCCTCACCATAGAGTACCCCTACTGTTAATAGTACGAGCTCCTCGAATTCCCCTAGCTGGTATTTTTTCATGCTAATTCTATTTAATTCCTAAATGTAGTTTTTAAAATTAGAAAGTCAAATTAAAAATTCCTATTTGTAGTTTTAATAAAGGAATCACGTCATTTAAAATGAAAAAAGCCTTTCAATTCGATGAAAGGCTTTAAACAAGTTAGCGAAGTGCTTTTATTCGGCCCTGAGGCTCTTTACCGGATTAGATACCGCTGCTCTTACCGATTGCGCACCTACAGTTATCCAGGCTACCAGTAGCGTTGACCCAGCAGCTACTAGGAAGAGCAGGACACTTAAAGAGGTTCTATACGCAAAACCATCCAGCCAATTCCGCATAATAACATAAGCAATTGGAGCAGCTATGACGTTGGCGATCAGCACTAAAAAGATGAATTTCTTTACGATAAGGTTTGAAACCCCTGAAACGGACCCACCGAGCACCTTCCTGATCGCTATTTCCTTTCGTTTGTCCTTGATGGTCATGTTAGCAATTGAGAACATACCAATTACTGCAATAAACAAGGTCAGTGCCGTAAGGTAGAGGAGAATGTTTGAGAGTCGGCTCTCTTCTGCCAGCAAATCTGTGAAAGTTTGATCCAAAAAGAAATATTCCAAAGGAGCACCGTTACTGACCTCGGACCAGGTACGCTCAATGGCTCTTAGGGTTTCGGAGACATTTTCTGTGGATATTTTTACATTCAGAAAATCCATTGGTTCTGCTCGATAGAAGAAAGCAAAAGGCTTAATGGACGATTTATAATCAGCAAAATGGAAGTCTTTGACCACACCAATTATCTTTCCGTTTCTCGTGGTTGAGTCATTTTGTCTTGCCAATGGGATCTCTTTTTCCAGATCGTCAAGGCTTATTCCGAGCTCATTAAATGCTGTCTCATTAATAAGCATGGTCAGGCCCTGGGTGTCAGTGGGTCGGTCTTTAGAGAAGTTTCTTCCTGCCACCAGTTCAAAATCCATGGCTTCTACATAGTCAGGGTCAATCACTACATAGTTCATCGTAAACTGATCTGGGTATCCTATACCTGTAGTCCAATTGAGGCCCCCTACAATGCCATTGGAGATTCCTGCTTTTGCTACCGCGGGTATTTTGGTCAATTCATTTTTTAGAACTTCCTGATTGGCTACGCTTTCGGCATTTTCAATAACCAGAATTTGTTCCGCTCCGAATCCTTTGTCCTTATTTTTTACGTGTTGCAACTGCTGATAGACAGCTATGGTACCGAAAATCATAAAAGCAGAAATGGCAAATTGTACTACCAAAAGCACTTTTCTCAAACCCAAAACTGACTTACCAGAATTTTTGAAAATGCCTTTTACAGCATTGGCTGCTTTAAACGAAGAGAGATGTAGTGCGGGGTATATTCCGGCCAGTAAGCCAATGACCAGTATAAGGGCCGCTATGATCAAGAAAACCAAGGTGTTTTCAGGTTGAAGCAAGGAAACTTCTCTTCCTAAGATGTCTTTAAGGTTGGCGAATAGAAATTCGGAGAAAAAGCTCCCTAGGACCAAGGCCATCAGTGTGATCAAGAGTGTCTCAACAACAAACTGCCCAACAAGCGCCTGTCTATGAGCTCCAAAAACCTTTCTGACCCCCACCTCCTTAAACCGCTTTAGTGATCCAGCAACGGTGAGGTTCAGATAATTTAGACAGGAAATTAAAAGCACAAAGATGCCGAGGGCCGCGAAAATATAGATGTTGTTCATGTCGCCATTGGCCTCCAACTCCCATTTCAGATTTGATTTTAAATGGATATCGGTGAGGGCTTGAGAATAGATGATGTTATAATATTCCGTTGCCGGGATATTGGATTCATAAAACGGCTGAAGTCTGGGTTCAAGGTGCTCGATTTTAGTGCCGGGTAACAGCTTCATATAGGTATAGTAGTTGTACCACCCCCAGTTTCCTTCCACATTGTCAGAGGTAATTCTGCCCAGAAAGTCGAATTTGAAATGAGAGTTGACCGGGATGTCTTCAAGCACGGCAGATATGTTCAGTACTCTATTTTCTGAGTCAAAAATGGTCAATGACTCACCCACCACATCTTCACGGCCGAAGTATTTTAGTGCCATACGCCTTGTGATTACAAGTTGACTTGGGTGGTCCAGGGCATGATCTGTCTGGCCGTAAAGTACTTTAAAATCAAATACATCGAAGAAGGTAGAATCTGTTCTTAAGAACTCTTCTTCATAGAACTTACTCTCTTCGTTTGCGCCTATCAGGAACTTTCCACCCCAACTGGGAAATAGCCTTACGGAAGACTCCACTTCCGGAAATTCGCTTTTTAAGGCCGGAGCGAGTGCCGGTGGCGTGGTAGCATCGGGTAGTCGCCTCCCTGTTCCATCAACAAAGTCAATGGCCACACGGTAGATACGATCGGAATCAGAGTGAAACCTATCATAGGAGAGTTCTCCCTTTAGATAAATGAAGATGAATATAAAGCAGGCTATACCTACTCCAAGGCTGGCAACATTAATGCCCGTGCTGCCCTTATGCTTAAGGACGTTGCGCCAGGCGAACTTTATGTGGCTTCTGTACATGGTAATAAAATTTGAGTTTTGACTTATTTTTTTGAGTGCAAATGGCCGAAGAAAATGCATCGCGTGAATGAAGTAATTCAGATTAGCTTGCCATTTTGATTTCAACCTTCTCTCCCTTTGATATTGTTCAAACAGGTCCCCTTCAATCTCCTCCAGTAACTCATCTTTACAGACGCGTTGTAAAAGGCGGTTCACCCATCGTGGTGTTGAATATGTTTTCGGAAAGGGCATTATTCGTTCCTTAAAGCATCTGCTGGATTGCTCCTCACTGTTTTAATGGAAATCGCACTAATCGTAATGAAAATTAGCGCTACAGCTGCCGCTGCAGTTAGCACAAATATCAAAGGGTTGATGGTTTGCTGATAGGTAAAATTTTCTAACCACCTTGTCATTGACAAAAAGGAAACCGGTAGTGCAATAAGCATCGCCAGACATGTAATCATAACGTATCTGACATTAATCAGCATAAGTATCTGCTTGATGGAGGCACCCAAGACTTTGCGAATACCAATTTCTTTGACGCGTTGTCTTATGGCAATGGAAACAATACCAATCAAGCCTGCAATGGCAAGAAAAATGGATATCCCCGAAAGCAGAGTAGTGAGCAAGAGAGTTCTGGATTCTTCCTTATAGAGTTCTGCAATTTCTTGATCTAAGAACCTTAAGACGAAGTCATCCTGTGGATAAATCTCGCCATATGACTTCTCAAGCTTTGGGATTAAGGAGGCAATGTTTTGAGCATTGGCCTGGACTAATACATAATTGAGTTGTCTTTGCGAGACCATCATAATGATTGGCCTAATCGGCACATGAAGCGACTTATAATGGAAGTCCTTAACAACACCGATAATTTGTCCTTTGACCAGGTTTTCATTGTCTTCCCAAAAAAGCGTTTTGCCAACTGGGTTTTCCAGATTAAGCTCGTTCATCGCTGTTTCGTTAATCAGGAATGACTTTCCTGCTGAATCAGCAGCCATGGTTTGGTCCAGCAGCCTCCCTTGTAAAAGTTCAAGGCCAAGGATATTGGCGGCATCGTCATCTAAGAATGCTTCTGATGCGTCAATTCTATTGGAAGGATTGTCTTCGGTATAAATTGGGTGCTGATTGAACTGACCTCCTGGAACATTCGATACTGCCGCAGTAGCTTCTACCCCTGAGAGTTGACTGAAGGCTTCCTTTAGCAGCTCCGACTTATCATCGTAATTGTTGAGGTCAATCATTACCAAGTTGTCTTTGCGAAAGCCAAGGTCTTTGTTCTTCAGAAAGGAGATTTGATTGTTAATAATAAGGCTACCGCTGACCATGACAATAGCTGCTACAAGCTGAACAGTAAGGAGGCTATTCCTGACAAAAGCTCCACCTAATTTCTTTTGGCTACTACCTTTCAGGATTTGGCCTGGGTTGAGAGAGTTGAGATAAAGGGCTGGATACGCAGCGGCTAAAACAGCAGTGAGTATAGCAATACCGATTAAAAAGAGGATCGGCTGGGTCTTCCAAATGTCATTGGCAAAAATATGGCCATTCACGAGTTGATTGAAAGAGGGTTCTAGTCCGTGAATCGCTACAATGGCTAAAGCCAATGACACAAAAGATGAAAACAGGGATTCAAAAATAAATTGAGACAAGAGCTGCCCTTTATAGGCACCTAAGGTCTTTTTTACGCCAACTTCTTTGAGTCTTTCAGCTGAGCGTGCAGTGCTCAGATTGACAAAATTGATAATGGAGATCAGCAAAATAAAAAGACCCGAAACACCATAAATGATCAGGTAGGAATAACTGCTATTGCTTTCAAGCTCCCATCTAATGTTAGACTGTAAGTGAATGTCTTCAATCGGTTGTAGTTCGAAGCGTAACTCTCCAGACATTAGTCTTTCTATACCTTCTTCAGACCAGTCCAGATATGAACTTACCCATTCTGGAATTTTGGATTCAAGCGCTTCTTTGTCGGTCCCAGGCGCAAGTTTTACATAATTGAAGTGACCGAAATCTGCCCAAGACATCCAGGGGTCGTTAAAGGTGAGTGACTTTAGCGTCACATAAGAAATTAGGAAATTGTAGTGAAAGTGCGAAGCCAAAGGTGCATCTTCTATCACCCCGACAACTTCCAGCATATCCGTATTGATATCGAAAGACAGTCGATTGCCGACTGCGGGTTTATCGCCAAAGTACCTTTCGGCTGTTGATTTGGAAAGAATTACCCCAAAAGGGCTCTTAAGGGCTGTTTCAGGATTACCTTCTAGAAACTTGAAGCTAAAAACATCAAAGAAAGTGCTGTCAATGAAATATCCATTGGGCTCTGCAAAGCTGATATTTTCTTTTTCGAGTGTCAGAATAACCGATTGGAGTGTAAGACCAGCTCCATAGATTGGAGATAAGCTGACTGCTGCCTCAACTTCTGGTAAATCTTTAACCATGGCCTGTGCCAATGGGTGTGGTGTCCTTGTTTGTGGATTTTCACCCATCCAGGCGATGCGGTGGATGTCTTCTGAGTTTTCGTGAAACTTATCGTAAGATAATTCCTGCTCTAAGTGGAGGTAAATAAGACCACAAACGGTAAAAGCGAGCACCAGGCCTACCAGATTGAATGTGGTATTCATTTTTTGTCTCCACATGTTGCGGATTGTGAATTTGAAATAGCTTCTGTACATAATAATGATACTTGAGTGTTGACCGAGTTTTTTGAGTGCGAATGGCCTTAAGAAATTGAGCATGTGAAGCCAATAGGCCAGGTTGGCTTTCCACTTTTCTTTTTCAGCACGCTCGACCTGATAGTGTTCAAAAAGATCTCCTTCGATTTCTTCCAAAAGACTGTCTTTGCAGACTGCTTGTAGCAGTCGATCGGCTAGCTTGGGAGGGTTATATAGTTCTTTAGATGCCAAGCTTTTTAATTTATTCAGTTCTTAAATTGTCTATTGGATTGGTGTTTGCCACTTTGAAGGATTGAAAACTTACCGTTATCCACGATAGCACTAGCATGAGTAAACAGGCCATAACATAGATTAATGGACTGATTTTGATGCGATAGGCATAATCACTCAGCCATTGATGACTTAACCAATTTGCCACTGGTATGGCGATCAAACAGGCGATGCCAACCAGCACGGTGAAGCCTCCAATCATTTTCTTGAAGAGTTGTATAGATCTAGCCCCAAGAACCTTTCTTATACCCATTTCTTTCTGACGTTGCTGTGCCATAAATGAGGCTAGGCCTACTAGTCCTAAAATGGCCACCAGAACTGCTAATGTTGAGAAGGAATTGACCAGACCTTTGAGCTGAGTTTCTTTTTGGTAAAGCATTCTATAATCCTCACTGGCTAAACGCGCTATAAATGGTTGGCCTCCAGAGTGCTTGTTCCATATCGCTTCCAATGTTGATAGGGCTTCAGAGGGGCTGCCAGTAAACTTTACTGACAAGGTCCACGGGTCGTAACCTTTATAAAACATTAGTGGCTTGATCGTCTCTTTCATAGAGCCATAATGGAAATCCTTAACCACACCAATCACATTCATATTATAGGCTTGGCCTCTAACTTTCCATTGCAAGCTTTGACCAATTGGGTCCTCCATTTGCAACGCCTGAGCCATACTTTGATTTATGATCACGGCATTACTGTCCGAAGCGAGCCCGTTTTCAAAATTTCTACCTCTAACTACATCCATGCCCATGGTAGGAATGTAAGCTTCGTTAATCGCCCAGCTTTGTGTATTTACAGTTTGTATTTCTCCCTTTTCGTCAATCTTATCTACATAGTATTCCCTTCGGGTACCTTTGATAGGCGTGTAGTCTGTTCGACTATAATTAAGAATATTTGGGCTCGATTCTAGTTCATTCATTAGGGCCGTTTCTCCTCGATCGTATCGGTTCAGGTCCATAACTTCTAAATTGACCAAAGCATCTTTTTCAAAACCTAAAGGCTTGTCCATGACATAATCCAACTGATTGTTAATCACGATTGTAGAAATGGCTAAAAATGTGGAAATGGAGAACTGTAAAATGACAAGCCCACTTCTCAACCAAGCCTTGCTTCCACTTTTACCTTCTTGTCCTTTTAGGCTTTTGACTGGATTAAAGGAGGAGAGTACTATGGCTGGATAAGAGCCGGCAACTATACCGATCACTATGGCACCGATTATCATAACGAGCCAAAGTGGTGTCGTACCTCCTATGTCAAAGGTCATATTAGTACCCGCTATTCGGTTAAAATAAGGTAATGTGAGAAATGTCAGCAGCCCCGACACGGTGAAGGCGGCAAAGCTATAGAGACATGATTCAAAGAGAAACTGCGTAACGAGCTGTTGGCGTTGAGAACCCATTACTTTTCTAACGCCTACTTCTTTAGCCCTGAGTGCGGCACGTGCGGTGCTAAGATTGACAAAGTTGATACTTGCAATCAGTAGAATAATTATTCCAACCAAGGAAATTGTTCTTACGTTCTCAATGCTTCCGTTGGCCTGAAATTCTCTGGGCAGGTCAGATTTTAAGTGAATATCTACAAGAGGTTGAAGATAAAATCGGGCATGATTACCCTCAGAATTGATAAGGTCGGCAGGTACTTGAAACCAACTTTCCATCAATGGCTTCATGTGGGTTTCAAGAGCAGCATTCAATTTTGACTCGATTTGTTCAGGGTCTGTTCCTGACTTAAGTTGTAAATAGGTGTAAGAGTTGAGGTTGTTCCAGCCAAAATCATATCTACTGGTCTGGTAGGCATGTGACATAATCAGATCGAACTTGAAATGTGAGTTTTCAAGCATGTCTTCGTAAACCCCTTTGACTATGAAGTCAGCATTGTTATATGAAACTGTCTTGCCAAGGGCATCTTCTCCAGGAAAGAGGTGTTCTGACATAGACTCTGATATGACCATTGTTTTGGGTTCGTCCAAGGCCCCTTCCGGGTTTCCTGAGACAAAAGAAAACGAGAATATCTCCAGCAATTCACTGGTGGCATAGGTTACATTTAAAACCTGCATCTGTATTTCTTCTAGGTCAACTACGGTTTTGAATTGACCAACCATCAGGCGTGCTGCATTCTCTACCTCAGGTACAGTTTCTAGCATATGCTCGGCTAGAACCACAGGAGCAGTAGGCGTATGAATTTCACGGTCTCCCAATTTCATGTCGGTGACCACCCTATAGATGTCCTTAGCGTTTGGAAAGTGTTTATCTACATTGTATTCCTGTCTGACATAAAGAAAAATGAGCAGACAGGAGGTAATGCCCACAATCAGACCAGAGAGGTTGAGGAACGAATAGAGAGAATGCTTTTTAAAGTTTCTCAGCGCGATGGTTAGATAATTTTTGAACATAACAGTGTTGTTTGATATTTGAGCGACCCTTTTTAATGCAAAGGGCCTTAAAAAATTCAGTGCATGGAACCAATAGTACACATCGGATTTCCATTTCGAATGATCTTCTCTGAGTACTTGATAATGCTCCAAGAGATCTCCTTCTATTTCTTCTAACAGACTGTCTTTACACACCACATGCAAAATCCAGTCTGCGAGCCTTGGTGGTTTATGCAACTCAGGCAACACGGAAATTGAGCCCTTTAAGTGCTATCTCAGGAATTTGGTTAAAGAGACCGTTTCGCAATTCATGGTTCTTTTCTAGCGCTCTTTTGCCGTTAGCGGTAATGGAGAATAGTCGTTTGCGCCTACCTCCTCTTTCGTGTGTGGCTTCAGCCAATTCAGATTTTAGAAAGCCCTTGTCCTGCAGTCGACTCAGGGATGAGTGTACCGCACCGATTGCAACTTTCCTTTTAGTTTGACTGATGATTTCTTCGCGAATATTGAGGCCATA
>JGI12316J15310_10001104_pt34 | contig 10695 bp, 10 predicted proteins | sample MarCyaLeptolynsp_FD_15310 | JGI IMG/M metagenome (IMG submission 15310)
AAGACCATCACCTCGCCCGAGGCCCTGTTCAACGATCTGGACCTGACCCGCGCGCGCGGCTGGTCCTTCGACGACGAGGAACGCCATCTCGGCATGCGCTGCATCGCGGCGCCGGTCTATAACGGTTTCGGCGAGGCGGTCGCCGGGATTTCCGTCTCCGGGCCGGTGGTACGGCTCGACGATGCGGCGATTGCCGAGGTCGCGCCGAAGGTCAAACGGGCGGCGGCGGAGGTGACAAGGTTGATTGGGGGGACTCCGGCGGGGCGTTGAGGCTCGGCGGGGTTAACTTGACCGCGCCAAGAGCCAATTTCTATAATAATTTCAATAATCTATGGATTTTTTAAAAGATCCCCTGCACGCCGTTTCTCACTTTTCCCCACCCTCATCCTGAGGCGCGAAGCGAAGCGGAGCCTCGAAGGACGGATGGCGTGCACTGGATCGTCCTTCGAGGGCTTGCTGCGCAAGCCACCTCAGGATGAGGTCGTGGGGTTTCCTATCTCCGTTTGGGCGCAGAAAGTCGCCAAAACCAGCCTGATTCAGCTCCGTTGGTGTCATGTGATGTAACCCTCGAAATTGAGAACAAGCGACTGATTTTGTAACCCAGTCGGACTATGAATAACGGGACCGATATGCGAGCGTGCCCCGTCAGACAAACCAATCCGGAGAAACGCCTTGGGCACACTTTCCTTTTTCGGCGCGGCGGGAACCGTCACCGGCTCCTGCTCCATGCTTGAGGCAAATGACGTTTGTGCCCTTGTCGATTGCGGGCTTTTCCAGGGCAACAAGGCGACCCGGGCGCTCAACGAGGAACCGTTTCCGTTCGACGCCGCGACAATCGATTTTGTCCTGCTCACCCATGCCCATACCGACCATTCCGGGCTCCTGCCGAAACTTGTGAAAGCGGGGTTTTCCGGCCCGATCTACTGCACCGGGCCGACAGCGGACCTGCTTGACTTCATGATGTGCGACTCCGCCAAGATCCAGGAATCGGACGCCGAGCGGCGCAACCGCAAGCACCAGCGGCGCGGCCGCCGCGAAGTCCGTCCGCTGTTCACCATGGAAGACGCCGAGGAAACGCTGAAGCGGCTGCAGAAGATTTCCCTCGACACCTGGCTTGAGCCGAAAGGCGGGTTTCACGCCCGCTTTCAGAATGCCGGCCATATTCTCGGGTCCGCCTCGGTGGAGATCCGCTACCGGGAGCCGGAAACCGAGCGCACGATGCGGCTCCTGTTTTCGGGCGATCTCGGTCCGGACGAAAAGACCTTTCATGCCGAACCCGGCGGCGACGCCGGCTTCGACTATGTCATTTGCGAGAGCACCTATGGCGACCGGGACCGCGACGACTACACGCTGAAAGAGCGGCGCGAGGCGCTCAAACGCGAGCTCAACGACGGCCTCAAGCGCGGCGGCAATATCGTCATTCCGTGTTTTGCGGTCGAACGCAGCCAGGAATTGCTGCACGATATCGGCGTCCTCCTGGCGCGGCGCGAGATTCCCGATGCGACAGTCTTCCTGGACAGTCCGCTCGCCGGCAAGGTGACCCGGGTCTTCGAGGATTATGCCCACATTCTGGAAGATGTGGACATTCCAGGCGATGAGCTGTTCAGCCACCCGAACGTTCGCATTGTCGAAAGCGTGGACGAGAGCAAGGCGATCAACAGGGTCGACGGCAACGCCATCATCATTTCGGCAAGCGGCATGGCCGATGCCGGCCGGATCCAGCATCACCTGAAGAACAATATCTGGAGGGACGAGGCGACGGTTTTGTTTGTCGGCTACCAGGCGCCGGGCACGACCGGATCGCATATCCTGTCGGACGCCTCAGACGTCCGCATTCACGGCAGGGATTACAAGATCCGCGCCACGATCCGGCGCATCGGCAACTATTCCGCCCATGCCGACCGGAGCGAACTGATCGACTGGATCCTGGAGCGCGGGCCGGTCGTCGGGGGCCTGTTCCTCAATCACGGCGACGACGATGCCCGCACGGAGCTCAAGCGGTTGCTCGCCGAGCGCGGCATGGACGCGGACGCGATCTGGCTGCCGCATTTCGATGAGAGTTTCGACCTCACCGCCGGCACCCCACAGTCCAAGGGCCGCGCCAAGGACGAACCGGGAAGCCTGCGCGCCCGCTTCGACGAACAGGAACTGAGCCGCGACTGGTACACGGACTATGCGGCGTTCTCCATCGCACTTTCGAACGCGCTTGAAGGGGCGGAGAGTGATGCGGAGCGTCGGGGGATTTTGGGGCGGTTGAGGGGGGTGCTGGATCCGTAGGAGCCCCTGGAGAGTTCGATAGTTTACTTCGACACTTACCGAATTGCGATCCCGTGTGCTCTCGGGAACCGATATTGCAGCGGTGTTGCACTTCAGATTGACATCGCCGTAGCACTGCGACCGTTTGTACAAAACTTGCATTGCTCGGTAAGCTTGCGCAAACTGCGTCAGAAGATTATTAAATGCAACAATCGCTTTTAAATGAGGACCTAGAATGCCCGCATCACCAATTCCGAGTATCACCCAGTAGATTAAATAACTGTCTTCGATTTGTAACTTTCTAAGCGGCCTGGGCCAAGTTGGGATGACTGACGAAATTTACTCGTGGCGCATATCTAATAATGTCCGATTATCTACTAGGTCAATGCATGAATAAAGAAAATATTCTTACCGACTTCATGGACACGGACGTAAGACAAAAGATCGTTACCGATGAAAATCTTGAGGAGATCAAGAAAACAGAGGTACTCACAGCTTGCAAGCCGGCATCAAACGAAGATGAAGTTGAAAATTTATTCAATGCTTATGCCTGTCAGAACCGCTTGGTAGGTTTGAAAGCAGTGGTGATGTCCAGCGCCCAGTTCGTGGGGCACATAAAGACGATAGACTCAGTCTCCTGGTACTTAGCAAAGACGCTAAACCAATTACCGGAAAGAGCAGTCGACTACACTGAACGCGAGATCGTGGAACATATACGAGCACTTGCGTTGCCAGGACAACCGCTGCGCAAGAGGGAAGCATTGCTGTGGTTTGAAGAAGAGGTATTTGACGTTCTTCCCACCTATACGATTTCTTCTGAACCGAGTTGGCTATTTGAGGACGATGGAGGGGACGCACGAACGCCACTTGGAAGCTCGGAGAACAGTTCATTGCCCTGCCGATTAGGCCTGCCTGAACCAAAGCTATGGGGAGATCCACCATACCACTATCCTCGCGGGATAGAATTTGTCGGCTTTGCCTTCCCTGGGGATACAGTCAAGGATGCGCGACGACCGACCGCCCTAGACGGCGATTACGACTCAGTGAAAAAGATTTGGATCATAGGTGGGCGTACCCAGCCGCTACCTCATGGGCCAGATGAAATGATTGAGAAAGGAGGCTTACTTGAGATCGTCTCCGAGGCAGTAAACCTTTCCAAATGCATACAGAACGTTTATGTGTTTGAAAATTGAAGGCTAAATGTATGTCATTGAAAGACGCCATCAAAGATACGCTTAGCGGCTTGGAAGACCGTGCTGGCATTAACAAGTTCGACGTATACGTGGCTGAAACAAAGGAAGCATCTGATCACCCCAGTGATCAAATGATATCTGAAATTCAAGCGGCAATCCAGGCTGAACTGGGCGATGAGGAAAGGAAGTGGTATTTTATCCAAATGGCAATGAGCCGTTATGGTATATCAAACACGTTCCTAGCAGAATTTATCCGAGCAGCCTTGGCGGAACCACATAAGATCGAGAACCCGCGTGCTCGCTACCATGCAATACGCGCTATGGCGCGCGCGAGCGGTACGCTTTTGCCCTCCGAAGTGAAAGACGAGGACGAGATCAGAAGTACCGTTCCTAGCTTGTGGCTTGAACTCTTCCTAGAGGCTTACCGAAACGGACACCCAGACACGATTACTGAACAGATTGTGAAAATGGTAAGCGGAAGCTCTCCTCAGCTGTCTTGGAAAGCAATTCGTTCAAAACTACCGGAAATCAGAATCGCTTTCGATGATACATCCGAGTTTCGCCGGCAGATTAAAATAATCAGCAATGCAATACATGACGTACAGGGCAGGCAAAGCCTGCTTGACGCGGCAGAAAAAAGGGTCGGAGGAGGCCTTGACCGCACCTACACGATCATTGGGCGAAAAGCAAAATCGAGGCCATTTTCCATACCTGAAAAACTGTTAAAGGTGGACTCCAGCTTCAGCACCAAACGAGTGTCACCCACCGGGGAAATTGCAATCGGGGTCGCCGCATGACACAAAACATTGATGAACCTGCTAGAAAGGTTACAGATACGGATTTCCTAATTGAGCGACCATTCGGCGATATTTCATCAAGCCTTTTTGACGAATGGTTTGATGCCGCCAGAAATTTTCTCGACGCGCAGCAATTGTTCTTTGACGAGGAGAACTTTGTCTCAGCAGTTAATGAATGCTTCAAGAGCTTAGTTGGCCACCCAACACGTTTCGATGATCACATTTCTGGAGCAAAGCCTGGCGTATATGCATCCGCACGAAGAATTGGAGGATCAAAAGAGAAAACACAAAAAACGCGAGCTTTTCTCCTCTTAGAAAATATGTTTCAGGGATTCACCCACAACCAACATCCATTACTGGAAAAACCTGATATTACGTCCGAACGGGTTCGAATACCTTCACCACTACTTTTCTTAAGAAGATTACTCACATCAGAGGCATACCTCGCTAGCGAAGCGTACGCCCATGCCGTAGTCAGGGCTGAAATTTTCGCCGCTACAGTTCGCAGCTTTCCACCTTTCGAGGAACAGAATTTGTATGCCTACGTCGCAAATCAAATTAATTATCATTCCGTAAACGCAGCAATAAATACCATGATTTCTTACGTAAATCGTAGGGAATCCACCTACATCAGCAAGCCTATCGAATTTATCATTGGACACTATTTTGCATCGCTGGGACTTGCCAAAATCAGCTTAGCTCGAAAACCATCGACTCGCGGCCCTAAAAGGAATGAGTATAGAATTTATTCAGTCCATGAATTCTTAGACCGACGTAGCATAGATATTCTCCCAAAAAAAACAGCTGATAAACGCGATGACTACGGCTATGAGATAAAACTATCTGTTTCCCCCGACGATCTACCTTCTGTACCACAAATACTAAACGACTTGGAAGGCATACCATTCCCAATTCCAGGTGCGCGAACGGTGTTTGCCGGTGGAATTAGAATGACTGAACACGGCGGAGCTGTTGTTCGAATAAGCGGGAAGAGCGGGAGTGGAAAGACAAGCTTGGCCCTTGCGGCGTGTGTCGGATTGGCACCGCTTGGAACAGAAACATTCTATCTATCCTGTGAAGAGGAGAGTGAAGACCTCCTGGATCGGATTTCAACCGTCACCCCCTCTTTCGTTAATTCGAACAGGGCTTATGCTTCGAAGCAGCTCTCAGGTGACGACAATGAAACCTGGTTTCATTCGTACCACTTAGATAGCGAAGATGCGCGAAGTAATTTTGAAGATGCCTTGTCGTTTGTCGACCAAATTACGAAACAATACGAAGAGGGATCACTCGAACACCCTAGACATCGAGCGCCTGGTATTGTCCCCTACGTCGTCGTATTGGACGGCGTTCATGAACTTGTAGATCGTGACGCCTTCGACATTACTGCTCGTGATTGGCCGGGCACAGGAGTCGAAGATCCAGAAAGTCCAATTTCAAAACTGCATCGACTTGTCGAAAAATATAGAAAACTAAATGTACTTGTCATTTTGGTTTCTGCGTCATACGACACCCCTGTCTTTAGTTCTTTAGATTATCTGGTCGATGTTGTTGTAGAACTTGACAATGGTCTATCCACCGAAACACCACACAAACCATTAAGAACAGCTAATCTCACAAAAACTAGGCGGCAGTTCTCGAATACTGGCACACACAAATTTCATATATCTAAAAGAGACGGCGTGAGATTTTATCCAAACTTGGAGGCCACATTAGAGCAGTTTAAATCTCGAAATTGGCACCAACCAGACGAACGGTATTTTTTTGATTTTTTGGCGCGACGCGACACAAATGCATCGGGATTTGGAGGGCTGAAGATATTTAATAAATCCCACACTGTTGTTGCTGGAAAAGGAAGCGGCGGAAAGGCGGGTTTCGCTCTCCGATTGCTTACATCTCCCCTAGCGCCAATAAATGAGACTACAAAGCGATTTGGTGACCGTTATGAGTCGGACATGGCATCACATCAACGCCGCTGTTTGATCATATCTTTCTTGTATCCTGAATCTTACTATTTGGGTATTGTTACGAGAATTCGAAATTCAAATTTCTCGGATAAAAGTACCGGTTATCCTATGCCGAATTTCGATTGCTCAGTATTGACATTTTATCCTGGATTTGTGACGCCTGAAATTCTCCTTACTAAGGTCGCAGATAACCTGAGAGAGGCGGAACTTCAGGGTTACGCATTTGACTGCGTCCTTTTAGATGGGCTTCACAACGTTTTTCTTCAATTTCCATTGCTTGAAAAAAACTCCCTACTTTGGCCAATGCTTTCCGAAATGTTCAGACGCCTCGGCTTGAATGTAGTAACAACACACTCTCACTTCGATGTTTTGGGAATGAATGAAGCTCCACTTCTCTCTGCGGATGTACGTTCAGTTGCCCACAGATCAATCCCGCTCCTCCAAGCCCTCATTAACTCGGCGGACTACTATCTAGATGTGTCATCTGCATACGAGAAGGAATACGTCAAAGTTCGGTCAGACAGAGACAATCTTTATGAGGTTCGCGTTGCAACGGCGTTCGGCCAAGCGGTACCTCGAAGTAGTAGCGCTTTTTGGGACAGAGAAGCTCTGCAAATTAGAGATCTTAGTACTCTATTTTGATCACTCTAAAACTAAAATACTCTCACAAAGCCGAGAAGCCCCACCTTGTTGAGGTGAGTTCCTCATTTGTCGACTCATTTCTCTTTTAACAATTGAATATCCCATTCGCTCTGAAATATCCGACAAAATGTTTCCCGTCTCAATCTCGACACCGGCGTATTGACTGTTTCCAACCACAATCCAGACTCTGCCCCGATCCCTCTTTGCTAGATGCAACCTCGCTAAAAGATCTTCCATCTCTACGAAATAGGTATTAATCATTGAAATAATCCGCTGATCCCAAAGTTTTTGTCGAGCTTGGTTGAGCTTATCCATAGTTATTGAAAATGATTCTGGAGGATTTGAGAATTCACGGAAATCTTTCGATATCTGTATATGAGACGTTAGTGTATTTTTTCTTAAGCGCCTGTTGTCTTCCCGGTTCTTCAGATAACCTAATACCCAAAGCTCAACATTGTATACATCTGTGTAATCAAAAGAATTTGGGTAAGGTGGGGAAAAAACAGCGACGTCAAATCGCGGGAATTCGATCCCTTCTCTTCTGATATCATCATTCACTATCTTGGATTCAGTAATCGATTTGGCCGAATAGCTTGATATATCCAAGAAGGAACGCTCTAAGTTGGAATAAAAATTTTCATAAAGCTGAAGACCGGTGATTTTTCGATTTCGCCAGTTCGGGCGATAGCGTCGACCTTTCCCGTTAATTACGACATTAGAGTTTGGAATTAGGCAACCTCCTAATACTACTCGAAAGAGTCGCCGAATATGAGGTTCGTCCAATCTAGAAATGGCAAATCGGATCTGAAATATAGCGGTTGCTACTTCCTTGCTAAACAACCATCGGCCATTGTGCCCAGGTTCCACAAAAGTTGGTGGTAGCCAATAATCATTGTAATCACCGAGATATGGTGACGCCTCTAGTAAATATTTACCAAATATTTTCTTATATTCTTCCAAGGAGTCAACGTTATAACTCTCTACTTTAGCTAAGCCCAAATCGCTAAGAAATGGATTTACTTCGTAAGATTTGCTCTCGATGCCCAAAAATTGGCATGTCAATGCAGTTGTCCCGGAGCCCGAAAATGGATCAACACAATACCTTACTTTTGTTGGATGTTGGTCCAAAGCTTGCTTTACAATCTCGGGCGAGAATGCCTCTTTGAATCGATACCAGTTGGAAAATGGCAGCGGTGGAGATAGATGATTGGTGCCCAAGAATACCGGCGATCTCTCACCAATCCATTCTTCGAATAGAGTCGTCATTTGATGCTATTGACCACCTGTGTGCGCTTTTCCAGGATCATATTTGACTCGCCCTCTGAAATTAGCAAATGTCGTGTTAGGTTGTGCAGTTTTGATCTATTCGATGGACTAACTACATAATTTTGGACGTATTATTTACATCAAATAGTTGGCGGCCTTGATTTCGGTGCACCAGAGGGCTTTGACAAATTGTACATACGCTCCCTGAAAGGCAATTTTTCTCGCCGAGAGTACTTTACCGAATTTTTCTCTTTCGTTGCTCTTTTCTCCAAATTTTACCCCTTTTATGTGGCTGACGGAAATTACGATAATAGAAAATTGCATCGATAGGCCACGAGATCTCGATTGCGCCAAAATAACTCATAGAGCCGAGAGAATTTCGTCGTACGAATTCCTGAAATTGGTTTAGAATGTGACCACCCTACTTCTTAAATTACGGTAATATCTACCGAATTTAAATTTTCACGCTCCCGGACGAAATATCTCTAATGATCAGACACCCCCACCCCACCAAAAAACCTACCCCACGCCCCCAAAAAACCCCGAAGCCACAATCAACGAAGCCGTCGCCGGACTGCAAGCCATCGGAATGTCATGCACCGTCGCCAGCCTTGCCAGCGCCTTGACGTCGACATCGTGCGGGTGCGGTGCCAGAGGGTCGGTGAAGAAGATCAGGGCGTCGATGGTGCCGTCGGCGATCATGGCGCCGATCTGCTGGTCGCCGCCGAGCGGGCCGCTCTTGACCGCGGTGACGTCGAATTCCGGACAGCGGCCCGAGATCACCGAGCCGGTCGTGCCGGTGCAGACCAGAGCATGGGGGGCGAGGGCTTTGCGGTGGGTTTCGACCCAGTCGGCGAGCATGGACTTCTTGCCGTCGTGGGCAACCAGCGCGACGCGGCGGCGGCCCTCCGCGGCCGGTTCGTCGGGCTTTGCCACCGGCGTGATGAAATCGCGCCAGACCAGCCCGTCCTCTGTGCGGCCGCGCGGATGATATTCGCAGCCGAACGCGCCCGTATAGCCCGCCGATTGGAAGGACGGCAGCAGAACCCGGTAGTCGAGCTCGCCCGGGAACGGTTCCGAACGGTCCGGCGTCGAGGCGATCTGGACATGGCCGATGCGGTCAATGTGCTGGCGGAACCGCTCCAAGACCGAGCCGCTTTCGGTCTGGACGTGAAAACAGTCGAACATGATCTTCAGGCGCGGATCGCCGATCTCGTCGATGATGGCGGCGGCCTGATCAACGGTCTTCAGGAAAAATCCGGGGATCTTTTCCTGGCAGATCGGCTCAATGAGAATGGTGCGGTCGGTCTGCTGCAGGGCAAAGCGCAGGGAACTCATGAAGGCGGAAAGCGCCTCCGGCCCCTCGATCTTGCCGGCAAGCACATGGATCGCGCCGGCGCCGATATCGGCGGCGATTTCGGCCGCCTCGGCAATGTCGCGCCGCGCCTCTTCGGCCCGGTCCGGCATCGCAGCGCAGCCGGCCGTGTCGCCCATGCGCACGTTCATGCCCATCACCGGCAAACCGGTTTCGGCGAGCACCTCCTTCAGGGCAGCGCGGTCGGTCGACTGGGCCTCGTCGTGAAACTCGACCGCGCCAAAGCCGAACTGGGCCGCGGCGCGGATGCGCTCCAGAAACGGCAATTCCTTCCACAAAAACCCGGTATTGGCGGAATAACAATAATCCATTCTCAATCGTCCCATTCCACGTTGAAGGTGCGCACGATATCGCCGACCTGATCCTCGGACAGCATAAGCGGCGCGAGGCCGCGGGTCAGAAGCGCGAGCTTTGCCGTCTCTTCCAGCTCTTCCATGGCGTAGACCGCCGCATTCAGATCCTTGGCCGAAACCACGGGACCGTGATTGGCAAGCATGACGGCGGAGCGTTTGCCGGCAAGACCGCGCACAGCCTCCCCCATCGCCGGATCGCCCGGCAGGAACACCGGCAGCAATTTCACCTTGCCAAGCCGCATGATCGAATAGGGCGTCAGCGGCGGCAGCATATTGTCCGGGTCCGTGTCCGGCAGCATCGACAGGGCGACGGAATGGGTGGAATGCAGATGCACGACCGCGCCGGTCTCAGACCGCGTGTCATAAAACGCCGTGTGCAGCGGCATTTCCTTGGTCGGTTTGTCGCCGTCGATGTGGCGGCCGTCGACGCCGATATGGCTGAGCCGGGCCGGGTCGAGCCGGCCGAACGACGATCCCGTCGGCGTGACCAGCAGCGAGCCGTCGTCGAGCCTTGCGGAAATGTTGCCGGAGGCGCCGCCGGTCAGGCCGCGCTCGAACATGGACCGGGCGAGAAGGCAGATCTCCTCGCGCAGGGTCGCTTCGGCGCTCATGCCGAGTTGCCCGACACTGGACCGGTTCCCTCTGGCCCCATGATGCCATGGGCTTTCAGGAAGAAGTCCGGCGCGCCGAAATTGCCCGACTTCAGCGCCAGCACCAGCTTGCGGCCGCTGACCCGTACAGCCGGCACGCCCGGGTCGATCATCGGGCCGATTTCCAGACTATCGGCGCCAATCGCCTTGACGACGGCGCCGGAGGTTTCGCCGCCGGCGGAAATGAGACGCGAGA
>JGI12316J15310_10000026_pt11 | contig 10677 bp, 10 predicted proteins | sample MarCyaLeptolynsp_FD_15310 | JGI IMG/M metagenome (IMG submission 15310)
TGGCTCTCGATACTCAAGGCGGACAAGCGGGCTATCTTCCAGGCGGCAGCTCACGCGCAGCGAGCCGCTGACTACCTCCACGGCCTCCAGCCGGCCGCCCCTTGAGGGCGGCCCTTTCTCTGTCGCACCGGGCAATGAGTTTCGCCGGACTCGGAAGCTCCTCTCTCCGTAGGGCGGGGCTAGCGACCGCATCGGATTGCCCTATCGAACCTGGATCGGATCGGCCTCACATTCCCTACTTCGTGCAATTGAGCGAAGTACGGTCATCGGTTGAGGAGGCGAGTATGGAGAACCAGGCCAACGAGAATCGCGTTCCGCTGCCCCGTCCCGGAAGGACTTCAACACCGCGGTCGCGCTCTTCTCCGTGGTTCTCTTCCTCAACCTGCTGGCCGGCTTCTTCCTCCTGACCCGCCGTCTGCTACTCAAGGACACCGGCCAGAAGCTCGCTCACCTGGAAAAGCAGCTTCGCGGACGCGAAAGCATCTCCGAGGAGCTGAGCCGCCGCATCGCCGAGCACGAATGAGCCGCGGACGCGACCGAGACGACGTCGAAGACCTCCACGCGCGGACTGGCTCGATCCCCGACCAGGGCGACGCCCGAGACAGCCAGACCACAGACCGCCGGATCGGTCGAGATCGAGAGGACCGATCCGGGCGCGGGGACTCGCGCTCTGACTCGCTCGGGCGCGGCGGGTCGTCGCGGCGGAAGCAGAGCGACTCACGGAACCCGGATAGTCGCCGCGACCGAGAACGCCCACCACTCGGCAATCACCGGAGGGCCGTACCGCTGGGCGACCGAACGTATCGGCTACGCGAGAGCGAGATGCGAGCGGCCGAGGAGATCGGCGCCTTTCGCACTATCGCCGAAGAGGACCTTCTCAAGTACCGCTATGCCGGAGACGAAACTCGTATGGGCCAGGATCTGCGTTCGCTGGCTCGCCAGGGGCTCGTCGAACGGAGCCAAGTCGCCATCGGCAAGGCCCGCAAGCGGACTCCTGCCGTCACTCTGACACCTGATGGCAAGCAGCTCGCCGAGCAGGAAAGCGCCCTCGGCAACGAGCGGCGGCAGGAGTTCCACGCGGGTTTCGTCAAGCCGGCGGAACTCGAACACGACCTCGCGCTCTACCGCGTCTACCAAGCCGAACGGGAACGCATCGAAGCCGCCGGGGGCGCCGTTGACCGCGTCGTCCTCGACTACGAGCTGAAGCGCGACGTCTACTCAGCTCTGGGCAGGCAGGAAGCAGGACACGACGAGCGCTTCGCAGAGCTTCAACGGCAGGTCGCCGAGCAGCACAACCTGCGAGTCGTCGACGGGAAAGTGCCACTCCCTGATCTCCGAATCGAATACCGAGACGCCTCCGGAGCGTCCGCTCGCGTGGATGTCGAGCTGACGACGGAGCACTACAAGTCGGGCCAGATCGCGGCCAAGGCCCAGGCCGGGTTTGCGCTCTACTCGCTCGCCGGTGACGGCTCCTCCGGCGGCACGCCCGTTCGCGACGAGCGCGAAGTTACGGCTGGAATTCTCTCCTTGTGACGTTTCACTGCAGCGCGCAGATCCGCCAGAAGCGCTCTATCGATTCGGCGATTTCAAACGGGGCCGCGCAAATCGGGCAGGTCGACCGACCGAAGAGACAGCGAATCCGTCTCGCGAGCTCTGTGTCTGCGGCGTTGATCGCGATCTCGTGTAGCCAAGCTCGGATTCCGTTGAGGGCATCGATCTCGTAGGGCACGATTTCCTGGCCACGAGCATTCGCGCCGACAGGGTCCTCTTTGGACACGAAGTAGCCGTTCTCACCGATTGTCAGATAGAGCTCGGTCTTACACGACGGGCAGATGCCCATGAACTCCTCGTCGTTCAGATGAACGAGTTCCGGCCCCCAGCGATCCTCTCCGGTGAGGCTTAGGGCGGCGCTCATCAAGTAGATCCGATCAGAACGAGACAGGGCCTTCTCCGCAACGGTCTTGAAGGCCATGGTACGCAGGCCCTCAACAGTCTCTTCAAAGCCGCCGATCCTGAACTCGCGCGACGTAACGATGTCACCTGCCAACACCAGCGGCATGACTCGTCCCCTCGCTTCCCACGATTGGGCGATTTCCAGAAGGCGCGGCAATACGTACGGACTGACCGGGTACGTCGTCCCTTGGTGGCACACGCGATCCCAAAGGTCGCTCCACGCTCGTGCGCCGGGGTCAGGGCTCAAGGCCTCTAGGATCTCAGGCAGATCATCAGCTCTGCCGAAGGCGTGAGACAGTTCGCTCCAGTTGGGTGCGATCACGGTATCGATACTACCGCCCTTCAGCATGTCCGAGCCAAGGCAGACCCACACGAGCCGCGCCGGTGCTGAGTTTCACGAGCCTGGAGCGCTCCTAGCACATGAGCGGCGAGACTCGTCGCCGGAGCCTTGGCGGCATAGGCATGGCGCAAGAACTTCGTATAAGCACCCTCAGAAGTCTCGGTTACGAAGACTCTGAAGCGGCATTCCTAGTTGCAGCGGCTGTCCATAGCGGCTACTTCCTCCGTCGGCAGTATGAATCGTTCATCTCCGCTCCTCGAGGGAGACCCTCTGATCGATTCCTGCAGCGGATCGTTAACGCGGGGCATGCCCGCTCCCTCGAATACCCCAACCGGACCGAGGTCTTTCACCTGTTCGCTCGCGCGATCTATCGAGCCATCGGCGACGAGGACAACCGCAACCGCCGCCCCCGTCCGAACTTCTCCATCAAGGCCAAGCTGATGGCCTTGGACTTCGTGCTGGCGAATCGCGAGCGTCGATTCCTCGGCACGGAGAGCGAAAAGGTCCAGCACTTCTGTGGCGACCTTGGGATCGACGAATCGCTCCTCCCGGGCAAGACCTACAGTTCGCGCCGCTCATCCGGACAGACCCGGCGCTATTTCGTCGAGAAGTATCCGATCTTCGTCACACCTGGGCAGGAACACCCTTCCTCGACGATGACTTCGTTCTGCTACGTCGACGAAGGCGTTCTCTCGACTAGCGGATTCATCTCCTTCCTCAACCGCTATCGGTGGCTGTTCGTCGCGTTACGACGCTTCCGTCTGGTCTACGTCGCCGCCGAGTACCGGCACTTTCGGAGCGCCCAGCGCGCCTTCGATCGCTTCGCCAAATCGTTGACCCGGCCGGAGTCCCGTCTACCGAGAGGCGCGATGGGCGACTACTTCGTGCTGCGGCGGCTGTTCGAGACCCGCCAGTACGACAAGCTCGACAAGGCCAAGCTCGACCGGCTGCGGGACCTCTCGGCCCGATTCGTACATCCGAAAACCGAGGCCGCGTTCCAGGAATGGACCAGCGAGCTCATGGCCAGCGAGCAATCCCGACCGGTCGATGCCGCCTTCGAGTTCCATCTGCTGCCCCATCGCTACGACATCTTCTCCACCCAGAAGGAGCCGGGATCACCGGCCTGAAGCGGAACACCTGTTTGCAGCGGGTGTTCCGCTTTCACGAACTACAAGTGAAATGAGCCAAATCGCTAAGCTGTTCACATTCAGCCACATAGAGGACGCCGCGAGCCCCATACGGAACTCGCGGCGAGCGCAGGGTGGGCGGGAGCGACCCCCTGTTTTGGGGCGCTGGTCCGCCCAAAACCGTCTCGGCTCCGCCTCGGGTCGCTCCCGCCCACCCTGCGCGAAAACCATGCTTCGTGTCGACCTCGTCGACGACATCGGTGATGACTTCGACGTCGACACCGACGTCATCACCGAGCGCGACATCCGCGTCGACCACAACAACTTCAACCTCGTCGACAACTCGCGCATCGCTCGCGATTCGCCGACGCCATCACGTTCCACCGTGGAGGACAGCTCATGCCCGTGATCGAACCCGAAGACAAACCGCGCAAGAAGGCGCTCTTCACCGCTCGCGTCGACCCCAGCGTCGTCGAGATGCTGCGCGCCTACTGCGAGTTCCTCAACAGCAGCAGCCAGCACCACGTCGTCGAGCAGCTCTTGCGCTACGCCTTCAGCCGCGACAAGGAGTTCCAGGCGTGGCTCGAACAGCATCCGCTCGACAAGCCCGGTGAGCGTTCCTGAACGGAGGCCCCATCGTGTTGCGCACCATCCTCAAACATCGCAGTCTCGTCAGCGCCATCGTCGCGGCGGGCGTCTGGAGCTTTGGCCATCTCCGCGTTCCGTTTCCGGCGACGAACGACATGCTCGTTCTCGTCGCCGCGAACGCGCCCCATGTTCACGCCGCGATCCGCATCGCCTTCAGCGTCCTGTGGTTCACCAGCCCGTACCTCGTCAGCTCGTTCGCGCTGTCGTTCGTCTATATCTTCCTACTGCGACCGCGCGCCGGAATCGAGCGCATCGCTTTGCCGCGCTACCCGGAGCCGGCCCAGCGTTCCGCGCTCTTCCTCGTCTTGGGCGAGATCCACAAGGAGCGCAAGCCGTCGCCCGTCGATCACCCTCGCTGGCTCACCATCCCACGCCGCGCGCTCTTCACCGGAATCGGCATCTTCGGCGCGGTCGGCAGCGGCAAAACGACCTGCTGCATGTATCCCTTCGCCGAGCAGCTCCTGGCCTACCTCCGCGATGACGCGGAGCGTCGCATCGGGGGCCTCGTCCTCGAGGTCAAGGGCGACTTCTGCTACCGCGTCCGCGAGATCCTCCGCAAGCACGGCCGCGAGGACGACTACATCGAGCTCAGCCTCGATTGCCCTTACCGCTACAACCCCCTCTACAACGACCTCGAAGCCTACGCGCTCGCCTACGGCATCGCGTCGCTGTTGACCAATCTGTTCGGCCGCGGCAAGGAGCCCTTCTGGCAGCAGGCCTACACGAACGTCGTCAAGTTCATCATCCTGCTGCACAAGTCGGTCTACGGCTACGTCACGCTCTTCGACGTCTACGAATGCGCCATCAACCCGGACCTTCTCGCGCGACGCATGGCCGAGGGGAAGGCGCTGTTCGAACCCGGCGAATTCCTGCTTGTCGACCCCCGCGCCTACTACAACGCGCCCGACCTGAAGGCTTTCGACTTCGAGATGGACCCGGCGCTCGACCGCATGAAGGTCCCTCGCTCCGACGAGGTCGAGCAGAAGCTCTCGTCGCTCGGCGTGTCGTACACGACGCACGGCTCGCCGGACAGCGGGTCGCAGCCCGACGCCAACCGGCGCGAGCAGTTCGAAGCCGTCGAGCGCTGGTTCCACCACGACTGGATGCGCATCGAGCCCAAGCTGCGCACCTCCATCGTCGAAGGCATCTCGGTCTTCCTCTCGCTCTTCGATGACAGCCCCACCGTCAAGCGCACCTTCTGTCCGCCGAAGGAGTGCTACGACCCGGTCGCCAACGCCGACGGCCGCTACGGCAAGCCCTTGCCGCCCTTCGCCGAGCTGGTCGAGACCGGCGCCGTCGTCGCGCTCAACTTCCCCGTCGCCTCCAACCCCGGCCTCGCCAAAGCCATCGGCGTCTTCCTCAAGCAGGACTTTCAGCGCGCCATGCTCGGCCGCATCCCCAAGATGGAAGCCGCCCCCGACCGCCACTGGCGCGAGGTCCTGTTCCTGTGCGACGAGTACCACGCCTTCGCTACCGTCGGCGAAAGCGACCCCAGCGGCGACGAAAAGTTCTTTAGCCTGTCGCGTCAGGCGCGCTGCATCGCGATCATCGCCACGCAGAGCATCAGCTCGCTTCGCTCCGCGTTGCCGGGAGACTCGTGGCGTACGCTGCTCCAGACGTTTCGCACCAAGCTCTTCCTCACGCTCTCCGACGACTTCTCCATGAGCGTCGCCAGCGAGCTGTGCGGCAAGGACGAGCAGCTCAAGGAGCAGTACAGCATCGCCGAGAACAGCCAAGACGCCCGCGTCAGCCTCTTCACCGGCCGCACCACCTCCCACAAATCCGCCATCACCGCCACCAAGAGCTACGACATCCACCGCTTGAGCGTCTTCGAGCCCAAGATCTTCGCGGAGCTCAAGAACGCGCAAGCCATCGCCCTCGCCTACGATGGCCTCAACCCCCTGCCGCCCAGCTACTGCTATCTCAAGCCCTACTACCTCGACCCAAACCGCTCCTACTTCGAGCAACTCGCGCGAGGAGAGATCTGACGATGAGCTTCGAAGTCATCCTGCCCTTCCTGCGACCGATCGAGCGTCTCATCTGCGACGACGACGTCAGCGAGATCATGGTCAACGGCTCCACAGCCGTCTTCGTCGAGCGCGCCGGCGTCATCGAGCCCGTCCCCGGCGTCCGGATCACCGAGAAGAACCTGCAAGTCGCCGCGCGCAACATCGCCCGCGCGCTCGGCGACGAGGTGTCCGAAGAGAAGCCGCTGCTCGACTCGCGCCTGCCCGACGGCTCGCGCGTCGCCGTTGTCTTGCCGCCGTGCTCGGTCGGCGGCACGACGTTGACCATCCGCAAGTTCCACAGCCGCCTCTTCACCGCCGACGAGCTGGTCCGCATCGGCACGCTACCGCAAGCGGTCCTCGACCAGGCCCGCGACGCCATCCTGTGGAACGACAACATCCTCATCAGCGGCGGCACCGGCACCGGCAAGACGACGTTGCTCAACGCCATCGCCGCCTTCATCCCCGACGACGACCGGCTGGTCCTTATCGAGGACACCGCCGAGATGCAAGTCGACAAACCGAACATCGTTCGCTTCGAGGCGCGGCGCGAGCAGCCGGACCTGCCGGCGGTGACGATCCGCGACCTCGTACGCGCCGCTCTCCGGCATCGCCCCGACCGCATCATCCTTGGCGAGGTGCGCGGCGGCGAGGCGTTCGACCTCCTGCAGGCGCTCAACACCGGCCACTCCGGCACGCTCTCGACCATCCACGCCAACTCGGTCGCGCAGGCCCTCAACCGGCTTGCGAGCTGCGTCCTGCAAAGCGGCGTCGAGCTGCCGTACGCCGCCATCCGCAGCGCCATCGCGGATTCCATCCAGCTCGTCATGCACATCGCCCGGCGCGACGGTCAGCGCACCGTCAACGAGCTGCTGCGCATCGACGGCTACGACCACGCCGACGAAACCTATCGGCTGCGCACGCTCTATCGACGCACGGAGGTTACCGATGCCTGATGCAAAGCCAAACCCAAAGCTGGCGTCCGAGTACATTCGCTCCGGCTTCCACCCGCGCGACCGGCACGCCCTGTTCCTGCTGCACCGCCGATCCGGTGGAGTCATCCAACGCGTCGTCGCCGCGGAGGACATCGCGAGCGACGAGACGCTACAGTGGCTGGCTCGCAAGAACCGAGAAGGCTTCGAGGTGTACGTCGGCATGAACGCGCTCAAACCCGACGCGCAGGGTCGAACGAAAGCGGACATCGCCGACATCCGCCACCTCTATCTCGATCTCGATCGCGATGCGGAGAGGGCTCTCTCGAGCCTCCAAGCGCGGGACGACACGCCCGTGCCCAACCGCGTCCTCGACACCTCTCCGGGAAAGCTCCAGGTCGTGTGGAAGGTCGAACGTTTCGCGCTCGACGAAGCCGAATCGCTCCAGCGACGGCTCGCGAGCGAGCTCGGCGCCGACCCAGCCGCCACCGACGCAGCGCGCGTCCTGCGTCTGCCCGGATTCCTGAACCACAAGTACGAGCCGCCGCACCCAGTTGGGGTGCGGGCCTTGTCGGAACGCACTCACGAGCCAACCGACTTCCGCAGTTTCCGAGACCGGCCTGCGCCCACCTCGGCTGAACGTCCGTCGTCTGCGCCGAGGCGAATCAGCCCCGGCCACATCTCGCAGTCGGAGCGCGATTGGGCGTACGCCAAGCGCGAGCTTTGGCGAGGCCGGGACCCGAGCGCGGTCGCAAACGCCATCGCCGAGTTCCGCCAGGGCGAAAAATCCGACCCTCGGTACTACGCCAAGCGGACCGTGCAGCGGGCGGGCGAGGCCCTCGTCGCCGAAGGCCGCATTCGCCAGTCCGGGCCCGACCGCTAGGCGAAACCTAGCGTGCGACGGTTAGAAAACCTCCCGCAGGCGTCGCAGCTTCGCCAGCCGTGATACGCACTGGCAAATCGCCAGCTTGAGCGTCTGACGGTATTCCGAAACTTGCCTGGTAGAGTCCGAAGAAACCAGGCGTCACGCCAGCGTAGAGGACCTCAACGTCCATCCCCCCGATCGTGATGCTCACGGGCAGGTCGGCGGTCGACGGACCAGCGGGGAACTGCCCCGGCTCCCATAGCGGCGTGGTCGCGCCCAGACCGGTCAGGTAGACGGTGACCACATCGCCAGGACGCGCCGGCTCGAAGGTAGTCCCGGAAATCAGGTCGGGCGCGCCGACGAGAACACCACTCGGTTCGTGCACCGCGGCGATTGGATTCACGCCGTCGGGGTTGAAGAGAAAAAAGAAAAATTCCGGCGTCGCGGGCGCTATCGGTAGGTCGAACGGCGCGCTGCGCAGGGCGTTCGGTTGACCGCAGTTGACGACGACCTCGATTCGGACGGCATCCGTTTCCGGCACCAGCGCCGCCTGTAGATTGATCTGCCGGGGTGTCACCGCAAATAGCGGCACTCGGCGACCGCTCATCTCGACGCAGACGCCGTTCATAATCGTGGCAGCGCCCTGCTGCGTGGTGCCGGGTGGCAGCACTCCGGCTGATGTCGCGACAAAGTTCTCGCCGAACACCGAGACGATCGAGTTGTAGGACGCCGCGGCGATCGGAGGGTTGCTGAGGCCACCGCCAACCACAGCCGACACCACGGGAAAAGGGACGCTGCTGGCGCCGAACAGCACGTGAACCACTCCGCCGCTGTTATCTTCGCCGGGGGCTCCAACGGCCAGGTCAGCCGCCGGATCAGCACCGAAATTTCCCGCAGCGAGCATGAATCCGAAATCGTCGCTTTCCTCAGCCGAATCCAGTAAGCCATCCGCGCCCTGCGCAAATACCTGCGGGCCCTGACCTGAATGGGGAATGAGCCCGTCGCCGCTGCCGTGCAGAGTATGCACGACCCCGCGGTTTCCATCTTCGCCGCGTACGCCAATGGCAAGATCTACGACGCCGTCGGCGTTGAAATCGCCCGCGGCTAGCGCGCTGCCGAAACGGTTGCCCGCTTCCGACGGCCTACCAAGGAACGACTGAACCCAGCGGAAGCCGGCGGCGCCCCGCGGCCCGCCGGCCGACCCGGGAACGACGGTCACCTGACCCCGGCCGACGGCATGGCCCAGCGCGCTGATCGCGAGATCGTCGTAGCCGTTGCTGTTGAAGTCTCCGGCCGCGATCACCTCCCCGAAACCGTTTCCGTCCCTCGCCGTACCCGGCGTGCCGCGCTCGCCTTCTTGCAGGCGCACATTGCCCGCCGCCGTCAGCCCGCCGCCCGCGCCGTAGATAATGTGAACCGCCCCGCGCGTCGAGTCTTCGCCAGGCGTTCCCGCCGCCAGGTCGTCGAATCCGTCTCCGTTGAAATCGCCCGCAGCGAGCTCGTATCCAAACAGGTCGCCGCTTTCCCCGTTGCCTTGCAGCTCGTCTTCGCCTTCGCGCCAGCGCTGGTGGCCGTCGGAGATCAACCCGCCCGCCGAGCCGAAGATCATCACGACCAAGCCCCTCGAGCTGTCTTCGCTGGGCGCGCCTACCGCGACATCGTCAAAACCGTCGGCGTTGAAGTCGCCTACGGCAAGCGAGAACCCGAACGCATCGTCGCCTTCGGCTCTGTCGCCGATACCATTGTCGCCCTGCCGCCAGGCTTGGTTGCCCTGCGCAGCGAGACCATCGGCGGAGCCATAAATCGCGTGGACGACTCCCCGGCTGCCGTCCTCTCCCGAAGCGCCGATTATCAGGTCGCCATAGCCGTCGCCGTTGAGGTCCCCCGAGGCCACGGCCACGCCGAATCGATCATTTGGCTCGGCATTGCCGTCGATGCCCCCGACGCCCTGCTCCCACAACTGGTTGCCCCCTGAAGTGAGCCCGCCGTGACTGCCATAGATGACGTTGACGATTCCGCGCGAGTCATTCTCGCCTAACGCGCCGATGGCGAGATCGTCCCAGCCGTCGCCGTTGAAGTCGCCGGCGGCGAGCGCTTGACCAAACCGGTCGCCCTCATCCGAAACGTCCAGGATGCCGGCGGCTCCCTGCCGCCACAACTGGTTGCCGGCGATCGAGAGCTGCGCAGCCGAAGGAACGCCTCCCACGACGACCGCGATACTCGCAAGGCAGAGAGTGCGAAACGAAGCCATGCGTTTGATCCTGTCACGAACGCACCTACGGGCAACCGCGATCAGACCCAAGCATTCTCCAAGCTGATTCTCGCTTGCAGACCAAATCCGCCTTTGCCGTTTAGCGCGTCTCGCCCCACCGTAACACAACGCCGGTTGAGACTCTAAATTCAGTACGGCTTCCTCCTCGGTTCCGCCAAACTATCTCAGGGTATACCACGCGCCACGCGAAATCGCTGGTCAAACGAATGTCTATTGACGACCCTATCGTCGAGGCGAAGCTCCATTCATTTCGCTGAGTCCCTCTAACGGGATCTAAATTAAGCCGGCTTACTAACCCGGCTTTCGCCTGCAGCCTGATGTCGGCACGCCCTTTGTCTAGCAGCCTAATCTCAGGGCCAGCCAATATATCGATGTTCTGGTCGGTAGCCTGAAGGAACTCGCCTCCCAAGCCGAGTCGCCTGTTCAAAAACACGGTGATGTGGGGTATCCACTTGACTCAGGTAGCCCCAAGATGTAGTATACGGCGCTGTGGAGGATTACCCGCGCGATCTGGTCGAATTCGAGGCCCGCTTC
>JGI12316J15310_10000165_pt21 | contig 10661 bp, 9 predicted proteins | sample MarCyaLeptolynsp_FD_15310 | JGI IMG/M metagenome (IMG submission 15310)
CAGTTGCTTTCAGCGCGCTTTCAACGCTTTCGGGTTCGAGCCGGTCCGTCACAATTTCAGCTGTTCCTCCCGCAGAAAGATTTGTCACGGGCAGGAGCTCAATTTTCTCGTCGATCCCGGGGATGCTGTCGCGTGTGAGCCCCTGCCGGGCCAGTGTGGCGTCGATCCTGTCGTCAGATGCCGCGATTTTCGTGTTCCCATCGATCAGTTCCGTGACGCTCCGCCGGCCGTCACCTGTAACATCAGGCGCCTTGCGTTCGATGCCGCACAAGATCTCACCATCAAGAACAATGATGCGTAGGTCCCGGCCTCTGATCTCCCGTTGGAGGAGCAGTTGCGCATGCGTATCCGACAGCCGCCGTAGCGCGTCTTCGAACTGCGTCACGTCATGGATGCGCATGACATCCCGTCCCTCCTGACCGATGTTGGGTTTCAGGAAGACCGGGAAGCCGTGCTTTTCAACGAAGCCGGAAACCGATGAGAGCAGCTGATCGCCTGCGCGAAGCTCTGTGCCGAAGACGTGCAGACTTTCTGGAACGGCAACCCCTGCCTGTTGCAGGAAGTGGAGCGAATAGGCCTTGTCGTTTGCGATTTCGGAGGCACCAAGGGGATTGATGTCAAACCGCGTCCCCTTGAAAAACCAGCGCTTTCCGGCACCGTTTTCGACGCAGCCCGCATGACCGTGGCTGTCACCGGCGGTCAGACAGAGGCCGTTTTCGGCGCAATAGAGCTCAAGAAGATCGAAAACGGCCGATCGGCCGCCTATGCCTGGTTTCTGCGAACGCGCCGTTCCGTTCAATTCCGGCCTTTGCGCTGGTTGGCGTTGGCCAGGTAATCAATCTTGAAGAGATCGGGGTTGGTCGGCGCGTTGGAGACAACGTTATAGACCGCTACGGATGTGTCGTAGCCCTGCTGATCGGTCACGGTCCATTGCTTGAGGGCAAAGTCGTCCGAATCGAAAATGAGCGTGAGCGTTCCGGAATTGAACTTGGTCTTGTCGAAAATCGTGACCGTGATCAGGTCCTTTTCAACGAGAACGTTGGTGACATTCGTGTCTTTCTCAAGATCGATCGAGTCGGACAGCAGGAAACGGAGCGGCGTCTGACCCAGAGGCCAGATATCCTGCGTGTTCAGTTTGCGGTCCCTGACGGAGACGGACTTGCCGTCTGCCACGATGTCGAGAACGGATGGTTTGTTGTAGTAGAAGCGTACCTTGCCGGGACGGGCCATGTAGAACTTGCCGTCGGACTGGCTGCCGTCCGGACCGAACTGGATGAAATCGCCATGCATCGTCTTCACGGAGTTGAAATAGCTGCTCAGCTCCTTGAGTGTCTTTTGCTCCTGCTGTGTCAGCGCATTGGCCGGCAGCAGACATGTGAGAACCAGGGCCGTCGCGAGAAATAGACGGCCAAGATGTTCTGCAAGACGGGAGGCAAAGCGGGTCAGCATGATGCAATGTCCTAGGTCGTTAAATATTGCGAATACTATACCCCAGGTAATGCGCCTGTGTGGCAAAGCTTTGGCATTTGCAGCCTAAAACTCTTCCTCGACACCGTTTTGCACGAGAATTTCCCGCTTTCCGGCATGATTGGCCGGGCTGATGAGCCCTTCCTGCTCCATGCGTTCGATGAGCGAAGCAGCGCGGTTGTAGCCGATGGAGAGCCGTCGCTGGACGTAGGAGGTCGATGCCTTCTTGTCGCGCAGCACGATTGCAACGGCCTTGTCGTAAAGCTCGTTACCCTCACCGCCGCCTGCAAGGCCGCCGCCGCCAGCGTCATAAGGACTTTCGGCTTCCTCGTCTTCCTCGGTGACCGCTTCAAGATATTGCGGCGTTCCCTGAACCTTCAGATGCTTGACGATATCCTCGACCTCGTCGTCGGACACGAACGGTCCGTGAACACGCTGGATACGGCCACCACCAAGCATGAACAGCATGTCGCCCATGCCAAGAAGCTGCTCGGCGCCCATCTCACCGAGAATGGTGCGGCTGTCGATCTTGGATGTGACCTGGAACGAGATCCTGGTCGGGAAGTTGGCCTTGATTGTGCCCGTGATCACGTCGACAGACGGACGCTGCGTCGCCATGATCAGGTGAATGCCGGCAGCACGTGCCATCTGCGCAAGGCGCTGGATAGCTCCCTCGATGTCTTTGCCCGCGACCATCATCAGGTCGGCCATCTCGTCAACGATAACGACGATATAGGGCATTTTCTCGAGCGGCAGTTCCTCTTCCTCGTAGATCGGCTGGCCGGTGTCGCGGTCAAATCCGGTCTGGACGGTGCGGGTGAAGCTTTCGCCTTTTTCGAGGGCCTGCTTGATGCGTGTGTTGTAGCCGTCGATGTTGCGGACGCCCATCTTCGACATCTTCTTGTAGCGGTCTTCCATCTCCCGGACGGTCCACTTCAAGGCAACCACGGCTTTTTTCGGATCGGTCACGACTGGTGTCAAAAGATGCGGAATGCCGTCGTAGATGGACAGTTCCAGCATCTTCGGATCGATCATGATCAGTTTGCACTGTTCTGGGGTGAGCCGGTAGAGCAGCGAAAGGATCATGGTGTTGATCGATACAGACTTACCCGAGCCGGTGGTGCCGGCGACGAGGAGGTGAGGCATGCGGGCAAGGTCCGCGACGACGCTTTCGCCGTTGATGGTCTTGCCGAGCGCGAGCGGCAGCTTGGCCTTGGATTTTTCGAAATCCTGCGCGGCGATCAATTCGCGCAGCAGCACGGTTTCGCGCCTTGCGTTCGGAAGTTCGATGCCGATGGCATTCTTTCCGGGGATCACGGCGACACGGGCGGAAATCGCGCTCATCGACCTTGCGATGTCATCGGCAAGCCCGATGACTCTGGAAGATTTGATGCCGGGTGCGGGTTCCAGCTCGTAGAGTGTGACAACGGGGCCCGGGCGCACTTCGATGATTTCGCCCCGGACGCCGAAATCCTCAAGGACACCTTCCAGAATGCGTGCGTTCTGTTCCAGAGCGTCGGCGGAAAGGCCTGGGACCTTGCCGCTTGCCTTCGGCTCGGAAAGCAGACGCAGCGGCGGCAATTCATATTCTTCCGGAGCGCCCAGGAAGGACGGCTGAGCCTCTTCGATCGCCCGCTTGCTCTGTTTCGGCCTGGGGGCAGGCGGTATGACACGACCGGTCTGCGCTGCCTGGGGAACCGGCTGTTCCTGTGCAACCTGGGGCTGGTTCGGGGCCGCGATCCCAACGGGCATCGCCTGCTGGCCCGCGACCGGCCCCTTGTCGATCAGGAGGTCGTCGGGCTCGAAACCCTCCCCTTCTTCGTCGAACGGTTCGTCCATGAACGGGCCATCCAGGTCCTCGTCATCGACATCGCGGCCACGCTCGTAGAATTCATCAAGCCCGTCGTCGTCGTTCGCCATCAGGCGGCCCGTCAGCGCGCGTCGCAACGCGGAGAACCTGCCGCCGCGGCGGCTGTCATCGTGATCGGCGTGCTCGTCATCGCCGTAGCTGTCTTCGTCCCAGTCTTCGTTGTCCTCAACATGCCGTGCCCGGTTCAGACCTGTGATCCGGCGCAGCGTCGCGGTGCCCTGAAGACGCCAGTGTTCAACCTGTCCGACCATGGCACTGAAGAAGACAGCCAGTCTTGATTCAGCGTCTTCGTCATCGAGGCCCAATTCTTCTTCAACCGATCTGCCGTGCCCCTTCGCTGCGGCACCACGCGTTCCGGGAGCCAGATCCGCATCAAGGTCGGCCATTTCCTTGCCGCCGAGCCAACCGGCCGCCGATAGCAGGAAGAAAATTGCCGGGACACCAAGCCCGAGTCCTCCGATGATGGTTGCGGCGCCGGACGTCATGTTCGAGGTGATCAGCGCCGGAACCTGATGCACAGTGTCTCCAAGGAAGCCGCCGAGGCCTGTTGGCAGAGGCCAGCTCTCCGGCACCGGCAGGGCCGCGAGGGCACCTGCGGACAGGCTCGATCCGATGAGCCAGTAGAACAGCCGTTTGCGACCGATCCCGAGCGCGTGCCCCGCCATGAGCCGCCAGCCCCAAAGCACCAGCGGTATCAGGAAAACAGCCGTCGCCAGCCCGATTGTCTGCATAAGAATGTCGGCAACGATCGCGCCCGGGGCTCCAAGCGCATTGCGAACCGTGCCGTCGGTGGCATGGTTGAGGCTTGGATCATTAACCGACCAGGTTGCCAGAGAGGCCGCGAGCATGGCCGCGATGGCAATGATGCCGAGACCGGATGCACCGACCAGATTGCGCCGCAGGAAACGCTTGATCGGGCTTTCTGTGTCCAACAGGTCGACGGGTGAACGGCGGCCGTTGCCGCGGATTGCGCTGGCGCGTCTCATGCCTGTTCTCCAAACCATTTTGCCATCCGCTCAAGCGCGATTTCGGTCTGCTCAAGGGGTGCGGTCAGACCGACGCGAATGAAATCCCGACCCGGATTTGTGCCGTCCGATTGATCGGAGGCGAGAAATCCACCCGGAACAACCTTGACCCCGCAGTCGCTCCACAGCCGGCTGGTGAGCGAAATGCCATCGCCCCAGCGGCTGACGTCAAGCCAGAGGAAGAAGCCGCCCTCGGCGGTCACGTTGCCCATGATCGGGCCAAGGTGCCGCTCGGCGACCTCGAATTTCTGATTGTAGAGCCGCCGGTTTTCGATGACGTGGTCTTCATCCTGGTAGGCGCGGACAGCCACCGCCTGCGCAGGCAGTGGAACCTGTGGCGCGGCCAGCCCCCGGAACTTCGCCCATTTGCGCAGGAAATCCGGGTCGCCCGCTGCAAAACCGCAGCGCAGGCCGGCGAGGTTGGAACGCTTGGACAGCGAATTCAGGACAATGATGTTGCCAAAACCGTCACCCATTGCCTTGGCTGCTTCCAGGATACCGGTTGGCGGCGTTTCCCGGTATATCTCCGAATAGCATTCATCGGCGAAAATATAGAAACGGTGCTTGCGCGCCAGGCCGATCAGGCGGGTCCAGAATGCAAGATCGGCCGGATAGCCTTCCGGGTTTGTCGGCGAAGCAACATAGAAGGCGACGGTTTCCTCGAGCAGATCCGGGTCAAGCCCGTCGAGATCCGGCAGAAAGTTGTTTCCCGGCACGGCATCCAGAAGCACGGCGCGCGCATCGGCGACATGGGCCGCCGCCGCATAGGTCTGGTAAAACGGGTTTGGCAGGATCACCACCGGATGATCCAGACCCTTGGCCAGCTGGTCCCTTGCGGCAATGGCACCGAACGAAAGACCTTCGCGAGACCCGTTGAGTGGTAGAACACCGTCTTTGGGATCAATAGCGCCATCCAGATTGTACCGCCGGTCGAGCCAGCCTGCGACGGCGGCGCGAAACGCGTCCGAGCCGCTGATCGGCGGGTACCGCCTGAAATCGGCCATGTTTTCGGCAAGTACCTCAGCTGTAAAACCGGGAATGGCGTGCTGGGGTTCACCGATGGTCATGATGATCGGATCAAGTCCGGGTGTCTTGCCGTCCAGGAGTTCGGCAAGGCGCTGAAAAGGATTGGAGCTCGGCAGAACAGCGCCGCGCGTATAGGCTTGAGAGCTGGCAGTCATGCAATATCCGGCAGTCGTTACGCAGTACTTTGATCCGACCCTATCGCCCTCTTGGTAAATCTCTGATTAACCAAGGAACAAATGGTGACTTTCCTGATCGCCGATTGCCTGTGCTGCTGTTCTTTTTTAAGGTCATGGGCAGAAATCTGATTGTGATCGCAAAAGGTTGCTCATGACGTTGAAAAAGGATCCCGTATCTGTCGTCTGTTTCGGAGATTCGCTGACCTGGGGTTTCAATCCCACGGACAAGTCAAGGTACGGGCACGATGTCCGCTGGACGCGCCGCCTGCAGCAGGAACTCGGGCCGGATTTCTACGTCATCGAGGAAGGCGTGAACGGCCGCACCACCGTTTTCGAAGATCCGACACGCGGGGACAAGAACGGGTTGGCGCACCTGATGACGGTGCGCAAGACCCATATGCCGATCGACGTTCTGATCATCATGCTGGGATCGAATGATCTGCAGGACCGTTTCAACATGAGCGCGGATGCGATCGGGCTCGCCATGGGCAGGGTTCTGTTTGCGGCGACACAGGCGACGGATGATGTGGAGGGGCGTGCGCCGAAAGTTCTGCTGATGGCTCCGCCGCCGCTCGGCGACTTCACGGGTCTTGAATATGAAGGCCTCTATTCGAACGCGCATGGCGTTGCGCAGTCGAAGCGCCTGTCTGCCGTCTATGCCAGGCTTGCGGAACAGTATGGAACGGCGTTTCTCGATGTCGGCACCATCCTGTCGCCGAGCGCCAAGGACGCGGTGCATTTCGAGGCCGAGCCCCAGGGGGAGCTTGCCCGGGCGATCGCAGGCGAAGTTCGCAAGCTCCTTGAAACTTGAGGTCAGGGGCCGATCCGCTCCAGCGCCTTGCGGATCCGAACCTTGACCGAACCGGCTGTTTCCAGCGCCATGGCCTGTTTGAGCCGGTCGATGGCCTCAGGTTCATGGGCGGGGAAGCGTTCGGCATGAAGCGCAAGTCCAAAATAGGCCCAGGCCCGCAGGAACCTGTTGTCTGCTTCCAGCGCGTTGCGAACGAAGCCCTGAAGGGTTGCCTCGGCTTCGTCGGGTATCGTCAGATGTTCAAGATACTGCAGGAGATGCAGGCGGGTTTCCCAATGGCTGAAGCCTGAAACCCCGGAAAGGTGACGTGCGCTTTGCTCCTTGGAAAGCTTCAGTGAGCCATGTTCGAACGCGTGCTTGAGAAGCCAGGTCGCTCCCCGTTCGCAGCTTTGGTGCTCGCTGAGTTCAATCAGTTGATCGACGAAATCCGGTTGCGAGCAAAAGGCTTTGTACGCGGTCTTCAGCGGCTCCGTTGCCTTGCCGTTCCAACCGGACAGTGTTTGTTCGAGCTTGCCGCGCATGTTTCGTGCGTCTTGCCGTCAGAAATCGACGGTCAGTCCCTTTATTTCCCAATCGTCATACCGGGTCGGTTCAAGGCCGCCACGGCCGTTCACCTCGTCCGGCAGCGCGTTCTGTTTCGCGTCGATTTCCTGACGTCTTGCCTCGGCCTCTTTCAGTGCACGCTGGGCGGCGGGGGGCAGATCCTCGAAACGTTTTTTCGGCTTCTCTTCGATTTGAGTCGCCAGGCTCGGGACATCGCTCTGGCGATAGGCTTGCGTCGGATTGTCTTGTTCGTCTGTCATGACCGTCTGCGGCTGGTTCGATATTGGCGCTGAATGCGCTCTGTTGCGAGCAATATAGGGCAACCCGATCAGGTTGTGCAGCCAAATGGTGCCTTCTCAGCCCAAGGAACGCAGGTGCGTTGTCTGCGTGCAGATCAGGGACGCGACACTGCTTCCGTGTTTTACGACGCGAGCCTCATGCCCTTTGCAAGGCGTCACTGCTCGGAAACACGGATCTGGAGGCTCTTTTCCTTGCAAGCAGACGGAAGGACATGACCAGCAAGGCCATCAGAACAAAGACCGCGGCAGCGTGTGCAGTGAGGGCTGCGGGCAGAAGTGAAAGCAGCAGTATGTAGATCAACGGCTGCATCCAGGTCAGCCCGGCGAGGAATTGCAGCTCCATCGGCCAATCGGGCAATGCGCGCGCAATGAACAGGACGCCAACTGCGAACAGGGGCCAGCTGTAATACATGAAGGATGGTGCCACGAGGGTGCTGAGAAGCAGCAACATGCCGACGCGCAAGTCGTAGGGCCATTCCCCGGGAAGACGAAACGCGCAAACCGCTGCGGCAAGGATTGCAGCCACAACAAGGACGGCCCTCACGTCGACCGCTGTATCCAACCTGCCGAGGAACGACCTAAAGGACGTGTCCCATTCCAAGGCCGTCAAGGCATAGGCCTGATATAGGGGTGTCGTAAACGATGCCAGGTAGCTTTCAAAAACGCCGGGTCCAAACATGAGCAGCGTCACGATCAACATCGAGAGCGTTCCGATCGTTGCCCAGGCGATGCATCGCCACGCGCCGATCCCCGCAAGGAAGAAGGGGATCAGCAGACCATATTGCGGTTTGATCGTTGCAACCGATAGGGCTACTCCTGCCAGAATTGGGCGTGATCTTGCATGCTTGGTTGCATACACAATCAGCGCGATCACGAAAACGGACAGGTTGAGTCTCAGCAGGATCTGAACGGGTGCCGCAGAGGCAGCAAACAGGGCTGACAGGGCGAAAGTCTGTCCGACCAAGCGCGGTATTGCAAAGAGGGTGATCAGTGTAAGGCAGATGAAAGCAATTTTGACTGCCGCGTAGTCTGACCATGCAAAAATATGAAAAATTGGCAACACATGCGGTGGGTTGAGGAAGATCAAGTCCGAAAGTCGTTCCGACAACCCGTCTCGGAATAGGGATGGATTGTAAACATTTGACGCAGCGTCATAATTTGACATTTCGGAAGCCCGACAGAAAGCGGCCATGTCTTCGACGCGGGCGTCTTTCAATGATGACGGGAGGTACAGGATGTGAGCTCTTGTGTTGAAGAGACACACGAGGGTTCCGAATGCGGTAATGATCAGCAACCAGAGAAAGGCTGGGCCGCCGAAACCGGTTCTGATGGTCCGGGAGTCCCAGAAGGGCAGCAGGCTGCGCGATGAAGACATGAGGATGACCCAACGGAAGAAGGGGAGAGGAAGAAAAGTAGAAACTCAAGGTTGCAACAAGGATTGAAGATTCAGTTAAACCATAGATAGTAACAATCTTGGGTTGCGGTTATTTTTGTTCTTCGAGGTGATATTCCGGGGACCCGGATTTCGCTGGAAACGTTGTCTCGCTGCTGAAAAGCGGGAGGATCGCCGGCACCAGCCGCTCGCCCTGATCCGCGGCAGCCGCGCGGTGCAAGCGTCACGCGCGAGCGGCAAACTTGCCAAGATTGCCGGCAATACCCATGTTCAGTCAGGATTTTTAACAATCCGGCGGCCCAGCCGATACCGGATAGCCAGAACAGGAAACGGACACCACACGCGATGAACTACGTACGGACAGCAATGCTGCTGGCGGCCATGACCGCGCTCTTCATGGGCATCGGCTTCATGATCGGCGGCCAGGCGGGCATGATGATCGCGCTTGCAATCGCCGCGGCAATGAACCTGTTCAGCTACTGGAACGCGGACAAGATGGTGCTGCGCATGCATCACGCGCAGGAAGTCGATGAGCGCTCCATGCCCGACTTTTATCGCATGGTGAAGCAACTGGCGCAGAATGCCGACCTGCCGATGCCGAAGGTCTATATCATCAACAACCCGCAACCGAATGCGTTCGCAACGGGACGGAACCCGCAAAATGCTGCGGTTGCCGCTACAACAGGCCTGTTGAACATGCTCACGCCCGAAGAAGTGGCGGGTGTGATGGCGCATGAACTCGCGCATGTTAAAAACCACGACACGCTCATCATGACGATCACGGCGACGATTGCCGGTGCGATCTCCATGCTGGCCAATTTCGCGTTTTTCTTCGGCGGCAACCGTAACAATCCGCTTGGTATCGTCGGCATGCTCCTGATGATGATCGTGGCGCCGATGGCGGCCATGGTCGTTCAGATGGCGATATCCAGGACACGGGAATATGCCGCCGATCGGATGGGCGCGCAGATCTGCGGCGAGCCGATGTGGCTGGCCTCTGCGCTCGGAAAGATCGCCGGTGGTGTGCAGCGCATCCATAACCCGGATGCGGAAGCCAACCCGGCGACGGCGCATATGTTCATCATGAACCCGCTGTCCGGTGAACGCATGGACAATCTGTTTTCAACGCACCCGAACACCCAAAACAGGATCGACGAATTGCGCAAGTTAGCAAATTCCGGTCTCGGGACCGGCGGTGGCGTGTCCTTCACGTCCGGTGGCAGCGCTCCCCAGTCCGGTCCGTGGTCCGGGATGGGCAGCAGGCCTGCAGACAGTGCACCGGAGCGGTCAAAAGGACCGTGGGGATAAGGGCAGAACGGAAGGTCAGAATTTTCTTTTCTGGCCGCGCTGTTCGCCTTAGAATCAATGAGACGCGCCGCAGCCGGAATCCCGGGTCTGCGGCGCTTCGATTTCATCGCGAAAGCGCGATGCTGAACAGGAACACTCCTTGAATAATCGCGTGAACAGGCGGCAGGCTCCGTCTGACAAAAAAGAGACCGAACGTGCGGAAAAGCCCGGGTTTGCGGCACGAAAGGTCGCGGCGGACATTCTCGGCAACGTCGTTCACAAGAAGCGGCCCCTCGACGGAGAACTCGATGCTGCATCGGGGCATTCGGGGTTTCGTTCCCTCGCCGGCAATGACCGTGCGCTCGTGCGGGCAATCGTCGGTGCTTCGCTTCGCCACCGTGGCGAAATCGCCGAAATCCTGGACCGGTTGCTCGACAGACCGATCCCTGAAAAGACGGGCCGGGTCATCGACATCCTGCATGTCGCGATCGCGCAGATGCTCTTTATGGATGTGCCGGACCGGGCCGCGGTTTCGCTGGCTGTCGATCATGCGGGGCTCGACCGCAGGGCACGGCCCTACAAGGGCCTCGTGAACGGAGTTCTGCGCCGGCTTGGCCGCGAACGGTCCGATCTCGTCTCGGATCTCGATCCTGAGAGGCTGAACACGCCGGACTGGCTGTGGCAGAGCTGGACGGACGGATATGGCGAAGAGACCGCGCGGGCGATTGCCTCGGCGCACAGAAACGAAGCGGCGCTCGACCTCA
>JGI12316J15310_10000164_pt3 | contig 10639 bp, 9 predicted proteins | sample MarCyaLeptolynsp_FD_15310 | JGI IMG/M metagenome (IMG submission 15310)
CTTGGCGCCGCCGCAAGAACGCGAAACCCGTACGGTGGTGCCCTCGGCACGTCCATTGCTCTGTATCCAACCATGTGCGAGAGCCGGACGCCCCCGGAAGACACCGTCATCGGGTCCCTGTACACGCCACGACCGAATCTCGGGCCCCTTGTCGGCCGTCGGACGCAGCGCTCTTCACATTCCTCCACGGCGGTTCGCCGGGATCGTGGAAACGAGCCGCACCACCGCGACGCGTTGACCTCCGCGCGCACCGGCTCGAATCCGGCTTCCACGATTCCGGCGGACCGCCACCCTTCCGCCTCGGATGACGCCACCCGCGTCGAGGCGGTGCCGCTGCACCGCGGTGTCGACAGCTTGGACCTCGCGCCCGCACGCCGTCGGGGCGACATGACCCCCGAAGATCGTCAGCAAGAAGCCCGAGCGGTCGCGGATGCTGTCGCCGAGGTCAGTGAAGGTCGACTCGACTTCGACATGACCGCGGTGCGGATGGCCCCAACCGGCACCGACGACTGGCACCTACCGGGCCACGGCCCCCGTCCCGATCTCGCCGTGGTGGCGTCCGCCTCGGCTGCGGCTGCGTCGACGCCCGCGCCATCCATGGCCGCCCCCTCGAGCTCCGCGTCCGTCGACGTCGCGTCGCTGGTTGCGCGACCGCTGGTCCGTCCCGCAACCGCGAGCCCCCTACCCCGTACCGACGACGAGCTGACCCCGGATGGCACCCTCGTCCGGCTCAATCCGATCCTCCTCACCCCGAAGAACGAGACCGCGGACGAGGACACGACGATCAACGGAACCGTCGTCAAGCTCAACCCGCTGCTGCTCGTACCCGAGGGCGCCAAGGCCGATGCCGCCCCCAAACCGGCCGAAGACGATCGGGCCCCCGGACTGGGGCCGGTTGCGCCGCCGCCCTACGCCGAGCGCGAGCCCCGGCCGACCCTGTTCGGCATGCCGGCGCCATCGGTGCCGACGCCGCGACCGCCGACCAAGCCCGCCGCCGCGCCCGCGCCCACAGTCGCACTGCAGGCCCGGGTGATCGGTGCGTACAGCGGAGAGGCGAATGTAGCCCCGAAGACGCTCTCGGCACCGATGGGCGAGTCGCTCGAGATCGGAAGCAAGCCAGGCTCCGCGTTCGCGGGCGATCCCTACGTTGCGCGCTACCACGCGGCGCTGATCCCCGGACCGAACGGGGTCGAGGTCGAGGACTTCGGCACGACCAACGGCGTGTACGCTCGGGTCGACGGCAGCGTCGAGCTGCCCTCGGGGGCGATGTTCCGCGTGGGTCGCCAGCTCCTTGCGTTTGACGCGTTGCCCTCGGGCCCGTCGACGCAACCCGGTGGCGTGCGCCGCTTCGGGAGCCCCGATCCCGGCTACTGGGGTCGGGTCCGCATCATGCTCGACCATGAGCGCAGCGCGAGTGCGATCGCCCTGCGCAAGCCCCAATCGGTCGTCGGACGCGAAGCCGGATGCACGCTGGCGTTTCCGGACGATGACCAGCAGGCGCCGCAGCACTGCACGATCGTGCGCAACGGCCCCGGCATTCGTTTGGACGACGCGGGCACCGAGCACGGGACGTGGGTTCGCTTGCGCCCCGGACAGACCATGCCGTACGGGACCGAGCTGCTCGTCGGAGACACTCGCGTTCGCCTCGACCGGGCCTGACCTCGACGGGTTGCGCAGGACTCGGCGAACGGTTGGGCGAACGGTTGGGCAACCAGCTCAGCGGCTCGCCGATGTCGGTCGCCAACCGCGAGGGATCAGGGGTCGCGGACGTTGGCACGGTGTGTGCTCTAAGGGGGGATGCTTAGAGCCGAGGTGCCGCACTTCTTGGTCGTGTGGCTTCATCATCCTCACCCCTGCCGCAACAAAGCTGCACGGCACGGGGGCGCGACACCGAGGCGATAGGCGATCTGAGGGTGGGTATCCATACGGGATACCAAGAGGTGTTGGACGGGCCGGAATTCGCCGGCCTGTCCCTTTTTAAGCGCCCAACCAAAAACCAACCCCGCTCGAGGGGGACGGGCCTCGAACGGGGTCGACGGGACGGAACGGGACGAAAGGGACCAGGGCATCGGACGCTTCCGACGCCCTGCCGGGACTATCCGGTCTTGGAGAGCTCGGTGCGAATCTGGATCTTTCGGGGAGTCGTTTGCGGTTGCTTGGGAATCGAGACGGTCAACACGCCGTGCTCGAGTGCGGCATCGATGCCTTCGGTATCGACGTCCTCCGGCAGCTCGAACGTTCGCTTGAACGTGCCGAAGGTGCGCTCTCCCAGGTGGAGCTTGTCAGTCTCGGCGAGCTCGGCTTTGGCTCGGCTGCCGGTGATGGTCAGCTCGCGACCTTCGAGTGCAATGTCCAGCGACTCCTGGGCCACGCCAGGAAGATCGGCGTAGAGGACGAAAGCCTTTTCGGTCTCGCGGACCTCGAAGCCAGGGGAGAAGGCTCGACGGGCCGGACGGCGTCGCGCGTTGCTGGCGAACAAGGGATCGAGGGCGGTGAAGAAGGGGTCGAAGCGGAGAAGATTGGACATTTTGCTTTCCTCTGGACGTGGTCGGGTTGAGGCCTGTGCCCGGGACCTTCGGTCCTCCGGCGCACAAACAGCGTCGTTGGTGGTTGTCCGGGGCCCACCACCCGCGTCCGCTTGTCCGTTCCGCGGCGCTATTGAGCGCGCCTTCGCGGTGGCTGTCGGACGTGGGCGAGGTGGGCGTTGCCGGGTTCGCTGGGCAACTTGGGGCCGACGTCGGCGGTGTCAACCCCGAAAAAACGGCTCCGCCCGGCCGCGGGTCGCGCCCTCGCGCGAGCCGCCCAAACACCTGCTGTCGCCCTGTCCTATCGATCCGTCGAAATGGCCCGGCAAAGCCTGGTAAGAACGTCCTCGTGAGTGACGAGGACGCTCCGACGTTGACCAAAGGACGCAAGGAGACGGTCCGCGTCTCGCGTCACCAAACGCTCAAGCTGCTCTCCGACGCCGGTCCGTTCGGCTTCCGCAGTCTCGCCGATGCGGCGATCATCGCGGACGACCCGGGCGTTTCGGCAGAGGCCGCGGGCCGCACGGACATCGGCCGCGTCCGCGAGTCCAATCAGGATCAGTTTCTGATCGCGTCGCTCGAGCGATCGCTCCTCGTCGAAGGATCGAGCTTCCCCGCCCAAGCGGGCACCCGCCTGTGCGACACACCACAGGCGCGCCTGTTCATCGTCGCCGACGGAATCGGCGGACACGGAGGCGGCGAGGTCGCCAGCGCGGTCGCCATCGACGCGATGGCGCACTACGCATTCGCGATGATGCCGTGGGTGCTCCGCCGAGGCATCGAGGACGCCGACGAGCTCGTCCGCGGCCTCGAACAAGCACTCCGGGACGCTCAGTCGCGACTGCGCCGGGTGGCCAAGCGCAAGAACCTGCCCGAAAAGCTGGGGACCACGCTCACGATGGCCTACGTGCGCTGGCCCGACGCGGTCGTTCTGCACGTCGGCGACAGCCGGGCGTACCTCTACCGGGACGACAACTTCATCCGGCTCACCCAAGATCACACGCTGGCCGAGAAGCTCGTGGAGAGCAACGCAATGTCCCGCGAAGAGGCAGAGCGCTCGCACTTTTCCCACGTGCTGGTCAACGCGGTCGGCGGGGGTTCGGACGCCCTCGAGGTGGAGATCCACAAGATCGTCCTGCGCCCCGCCGACAAGCTGCTGCTGTGCTCGGACGGTCTGTCGGGCTACGTGTCCGAGGAGGCCATCGCGGCCAAGATCTCGACCGACGCCCCGGTGGACGAGATGGTCGAGGACCTGATCGGTCTGGCCAACGAGGCGGGCGGCCGCGACAACATCACGGCCGTCGTCGCCCGGTTCTGAGCGCCCGCGGCGTCAGATCACGATGACGATGGTGGGCATCGCCCACACGAACAACGGGACGAGCGCGACCGCAACGACCCCGAGGAGGGTCGTCAGCACCGGCCGAGACAGCCGCGTCGCCAGGGCGCGGTAGACCAACGCGCCGAGGACTCCGGCGATGGTCAGAACGCCGAGCACGGCCAGGGTCGACCCGGCCGCGTCCTTGCCGAACCCGCCGCCGAATGTCCTGGAAGTCGCCAGCAACACCGTCGCACCGGTCCACAACGCGAACAGCATGTCGAGCACGTCGAAGAGGTTGGAGCGAGGATGGTTCACCCTCTTATGGACGGCAATTCGGTCGGGCTTCTTCCAAGAAATCGGACGGGCGAGTCGCGCGCATGTACGAAAACCGCCGCGCGACAAACTCGGCCGAGCGGTGTCACTGCAAACAGAACCACTCGTCGTGCGCGTCGCCGAGGATCTCCTGGCAGTCTTCCGGCGCGTCGCAGCCGACTTCGGGGTACGGCTGGGTCTCGTTGAGCACTTCCCAGATCGTCAAATGCTCTCCCGAGACGCAGTACGGAGCGGGGTCTGCAGTGCCCGCCTCGGTCGTCAGCGTGATCATGTCGCCCTCGACCTCGAAGCTGCCCTCGCGCTCGAGGGTGTTGGTGATCGTCATCGCGCAGTCGCAGTCGGCGGAGTCCTGCTCGTCGACGCACGCCGCCTCGATGTTGTTGTCCTGCATCGTGAGCAGGTCACCGAACTGACCACACCCGACGCCATAGCAAGTGTTGGTGTCGATCTGCAGATCCAGGTCGAGCGTCAGGTCACCGTCGAGCGAGAAGCTTCCGTCCTCGCCCAGCGTTTGGGTGCCGGTCAGCGCGGACGCGACGAAGGTCATCGTCGAGCTCGGACACTCCGCCGCGAAGAAGTTGCTCAGCGACTCGAAGCCGCAGTGGGAGTCGATGGTCCAGGTGCCCACCACATCGCCGCCGCACGGTGCCGGCTCGGGGTTGCACTCGGGCATCGTGGGCGTCGCACTGGCGTAGACCGTCGACAGGTGCCCGATATCCGAGACGCCGAAGCAAACCCCGGCCGGAAAGTCGCCGAGGTCCATCTCGGGAATGAAGCCTCCGGAGTCCTCGGTGTCTTCGGTGTCCGCTGCCGTGGTGTCGTCGACGGACGCCGTGGTTTCGCTTCGACCACCGGTGGATGACTCACCACCGTCGGTCGACCCAACCGCGGGCGTCGACGTGCCCGTGTCATCGCCGGTCGTGGAGGTTTCGGTCGCGGCGTCGCCATCCTCGAGTGAGGGATCCGCCGCACACCCACTCCCGAGGAAGGCAACGAGTGCGGCGGTGGTTGGTGGAAGAACATGCCAATCGCGTCTCACGTGCATGCCAAGAAACGACGAAGTGCCGAGCGGTTTCGCGAAGTCGTCCCCGCACGCCCGTGCCCCCTCGTACCGGTGGTGCCGTGCAGCACTCGACAGGCCGCGCTAACCTCCCGAGCCGCATGATTTCGCTCGACAACGTGGCCCTGCGGCACGGCTCGCAGATCCTCTACACCGGAGCGTCGATGCAGCTGTTCTCCGGCGAAAAGGTGGGCCTGGTCGGGCCCAACGGCGCCGGGAAGTCGACGATCTTCCGCATGATCGTGGGCGAGCAGCAGCCCGACGAGGGACAGGTCTCGGTGGAGCGGGGCGTCACGATCGGCTACTTCGATCAGGACGTCGGGGAAATGGCCGGGCGCTCCGTGCTCGCGGAGGTCATGGCCGGCGCGGGCGAGGTCTCGGAGCTGGCGCGCGAGTGCGCCGCGCTCGAGGCGGCGATGGCCGACCCGGAGCGCGCCGACGAGCTCGACAAGCTGGTCGAGCGCTACGGCGATGCGCAGTCGCGGTTCGCCGAGCTCGGCGGCTTCGAGCTCGAGCCCCGCGCGCGCGAAATCCTCGCCGGCCTCGGGTTTGCCGACGCGGTGGTCGACGACGACGTCGCCAAGCTGTCCGGTGGCTGGAAGATGCGGGTCGCCCTCGCGCGCATCCTGTTGATGCAGCCCGACGTGCTGCTGCTCGACGAGCCCACCAACCACCTCGACATCGAGTCGATCCTGTGGCTCGAGAAGTTCCTCATCGCCTACCGCGGCGCCGTGATGATGACCTCGCACGACAAGGAGCTGCTCAACCGGCTCGTGTCGAAGATCGTCGAGATCGAGGGCGGCGATCTGGTCACGCACTCGGGCAACTTCGACTTTTACGAGCAGCAGCGCGCGATGATGTCGGCGCAGCAGGAGGCTCAGTTCGCGCGGCAGGAAGCGATGCTCGCCAAGGAGCGGGCGTTCATCGCCCGGTTCGCCGCGCGGGCCAGCCACGCCGCGCAAGTCCAGTCACGGGTCAAGAAGCTCGACAAAATCGACAAGATCGAGCCGCCGCGGCGCCGGGTCGTGGTGGACTTCGAGTTTCCCGAGCCTCCGCGCTCCGGAGACGACGTGGCTGTGCTCGCGGGCGTACGCAAGGCCTACGGCGACCACGTGGTGCACGACGGCCTCGACCTCACCGTGCGGCGACGCGAACGCTGGTGTGTGATGGGCGTCAACGGCTCGGGCAAGTCGACGCTGCTCAAGCTCATCGCGGGACAAGGCGAGGCCGACGCGGGCGACGTTCGCATCGGTGCCAGCGTGACGATGGGCTACTTCGCCCAGCATTCGATGGAGGTCCTCGACCCGGAGGCCACGGTCATCGGCCAGCTCGAGGCCGCCTTCCCTCGGTCATCGCAGGGCTCGCTCCGCAACCTGCTCGCTGCGTTCGGCTTCCGGGGCGACGACGTCGAAAAATACGTTCGCGTGCTGTCGGGCGGGGAGAAAGTGCGCCTGGTGCTCGCGCGAATGCTCTACCACCCGCCCAACTTCCTGGTGCTCGACGAGCCGACCAACCATCTCGACCTCGACACCAAGGACATGCTGATCAAGGCGCTCGAGGGCTACCAGGGCACGATGATCTTCGTGTCGCACGATCGACGCTTCTTGCATCGCGTGTCGAACCGGGTGCTCGAGCTCGGCGGCGACGACGGGCCGCGCGAGTACGGCGGCGGCTACGGAGAGTACGTGGAGAGCACGCAAGCCGAGGCTCCCGGGATCCGATGAGCAAGCACCTCGACGCCATCGAAGCGGCACGCGCCGCTCGGGACCACGCCACGGCGTTGACGGTCGCCCGCGAGGCGTGGCGTGAGTGTCGAGCTCGGGTCATTGCCGACGCGATCGATGCCCTGTCGGACGACGCAACCGGCTTCGAGCGCCCCAAGACGCGGACGAACAAGGATTTTCAGAACGCGTGGATGGAGGTCCTGCAGTCGGAGGATCCGCGGGGCGTTCCGTGGCTCGCCGAGTTCCTCGCCAAGCGCCTTCCACGAGACGAGCCCGACCCGACCTTCATCGCACGCCTGCAGGCCATGCGCGCGCACCCCGACCCGCGCTTTGCGGCCGCTCTGGTGGCGCTGATCGAAGAAGGCCGCGACCTCATCAACTGGTGCTTCGAGCACGTGAGCAAGACGCTCACCATCGTCGGTGACCAACGTACGCGCGAGGCCCTCGAGGCGATCGAGGCGCTGAGCGAGGATGGCAAAGGCGTTTGGGCGGACGTGCTCGCGGAGCTCCCGACGACCAAGTCGGTCTCCGCCAAAGACGGCGCGCGCTGGAAGGCAATGGCGCGCCGCGACGACGGCTCGGACGGCTCCATCGACCTCGAGGCCCTGACCGCCGCCGTGCTCGACCATCCCGACGACCACGACGCCCGGGCCGTGCTCGCGGATGCGCTTCAGGACGCCGGAGACCCGCGAGGGGAGTTCATCGCGCTGCAGCGGCTGGAGCTCGACGGGCGGGGGACCGAGCAGAGCACCCGACGCGCGGACGAACTCCTCAGCGAGCACAAGAAGGCATGGCTCGGGGCCATCCATCCGATCGTCTACCGCGGGCGGTTCCGGGGCGGCTTTCTCGACGAGCTCGAGCTGGAGGTCGCACGCCGTGCCTCCAAGGGCGCGTGGGAAAAGCACGCGCGTGATCCCTCGCTGGCCACCGTGCGCAAGCTGGTCGACGGCAAGGCGCCCGATCCGATCACGGTGCTGTTCTTGACCTCACCCGCGATGCGGTCGCTGTCCTCGGTGACGATCGCCTCCAATCCGATCGCCGACGCGCTGGACACGTCGCTGCCGCCGAGCATCCGCCAAGTCCGGTGTGCCGGGTGGACACGAGGGGACTACGGCAAGAAGTTCGAAGCGCGCGTCCTGCCGCTCCTGGGCGCGATGCCGCGGCTGACGTCGGTTGCGATCTCCGACTCGGTGCTCGCTCCTCTCATGGAGGCCGACGTGTTCGGTCGGCTCACCGAGCTGACGGTCCACAGCGAGCTCGACGACGACGAGGTCATCGAGCGACTCGTCGCCCTGCCCTCGCACATCACGTCGCTGGACGTCGGCTGGGCCGACAGCGAAGCCGCGCTCGCACTGTGGCCGAGGCTGCCGTCGCACGTGACTCGCTTCGCGTTCAAAGACAACGTGGTGCTCTCTTCGCATGGCGGCAGGTCGACGCTCACGCTGCAGGTTCGCTCCCCGCGAGAGCTCGACCCGGACCGCAACCCCTACGGGCTCGTGGAGCTGCTGCCGCACGCCAAAAAACTCGAAGGCCTGGCGCGCGTCGTCGTGGAGACGCACACCGACCAGGCCGACCTCTCCGCGTTCGAGCCCAAGCACTGGCGCCGCGGCACCAAGATCGAAGTCCGCCGGGTCTACGAAAGCGGCCTGACCCGCAAGTTCGCGAACTGGTGAGTGCCCTACCCCGCGCGTTTGCGGTAGGCGACGTACTGCTCCATCAGGGCCAGATAGAGGTAGTGCGCAATGACCTTCTGGCCCGCATGGGTCAGATGTTTGAGGTCACCCGCGAGCAGGGCCGGCTCGGCCTTGCGCCACCGACCGGCCGCTCCATCGCCGCCCATCGCCGCGGGCGTGTCGAAGAAGGCACAGCCGGCCGCGAGCGCGGCCTTGCGTTGCCGCGTGACGATCTCGGTCATCGCGGGAAGGCTGATGATCTGCTGGCCGGCGCGCTTGCCGTGGTCGACGGGCGCCACCACCAGACACGGGCGCGCGTCGTTGCCCGGCGCGCCGCGGAAGTGCTCCAGCGTGTCCTTCCAGGTCTCTTCGTACCTTTCGATGTTCGCCTGGCGCAGGGTCAGGTCGTTGCCGCCGAACATGAAGACCATCAGGTCCGGATCGCGGTGCTCGACCTGCTTGCGAAGGTGCTCCGCATCGAAGTGCAGCATGCGATTGGTGAACGCCCCGAGCTGCTCGTAGCCATCCCAGACCACGCCGGGTCCGTCGCGCTCGAGCACCACGCCAAACAGACGCACGCGGCCATCGCCCGCCGGCTTGATGACCACCTCGTGCGGGCCATCCTCCATCGTCACGGTGTACCAGCGGTCTTCGACCTCGTCGGCCGCCGTGTCGACGTGCTCGGGCTCCCCGCCGTCGACCTTGACCCGGATGCGCCCGCCCTTGGGCGACGCCCCGTAAAAGAGCTCGACCTTGGACCACGCCCGACCGACGGCGCCCTTCTTCGCGGTGGAAAACTCGCTCTTCGCCCCGCCGCCCGACCACACGGTGACGCCACCGAGGCCATAGCGCCCGTCCGTGCGGCACTTGTTGATGATGTAGCAGAGGTCCCAGCCCGATGCGTCGAAGCGCACCCCGTGGTGCCGGTAGCTGTTGTTGGGTTTGGCGAGCAGGTGAAAGCCGTGGCCGGCGTCGCCGAAGCGCCGCTGCATCTCTTCGCGGATCGCCGACGTCACTTTGTCGGCGGCCATGACCGAGTCTCCCCACTGCACGAACCGCGTCACCGCACCTTCGTAACCAGCGTCCGTTCGCGCGAGCGCCTCGAACAACGGATCGAGCGCCTTCGGGTCGGGCAGCTCGAGCGACTGCGGGACATCGAGCGCATCGTCGGGATGGGCCTCGTACGGCGGCAGGGAGGTCCCGCCGTCCTTCGGGTCCTTCGGCGGTGGGGTGACCACCTTGCGCGGCGGCAGCGGGTCGGCATCGGGCCCGTCCTCCCGGTCGACCAGGCTCTGCGCGATCGCTTCGGCCTTGGCGACCTCCTCCGCCGCCTCTTCCTCGACCGCTCCCTCGCCGAGAATCTCCCGGCCGATCACGTTCCAAAACGGCACCGGCTCCCCCGGCAACCAGACGCGAGCGAAGCGGCAGTCGACCTCGCGCCCCGTGCTCTCGTCGCAGATGTCGACGAAGCGCGCGACGGCCCGGTCGGCGGACGGCATCAGATACGGCAGCACGAGCAACGCCACCAAGACCGCCATCCCCGATGCGATCTTGCGAAAGGTCCCCGGCCCGAACGAGCCGGCGTCGTCGCCATCGCCGCCGAGCTCGATCGTCTCGTGTTCCTGCTCGTCACCGTCGAGTAGGCCCTCGCGCGAAGGCGCCTCGAGCTCGCTCGGATCTCGCCAGGGAGGCGCGCTGTCGTCGGCCACGGACACGGGATGGAGAACGGCGGGGGTCACGGTATCAGAACTGGAAGTAGACGAACGCCTTGGGCGCGCCCGACATGATGTGCATGAGAGCCAGGGCCAGCAGGGCGAATGCAATGCCGAGCAACCACCCCGGCAGGCGCCGGAACACGTGCCACGCCACGACGTCGACCCAGCGCTTGGGCGTCCAGTGGTACGCGGTGCCGACGATCAGCAAGATCCACAGCTCGGTCGGCAGCAACCCGGTGCGGATGCCCGCGCCCTCGAACGACAGCAGCTTGGCGATCATCGTCTTCGCGG
>JGI12316J15310_10000418_pt58 | contig 10626 bp, 7 predicted proteins | sample MarCyaLeptolynsp_FD_15310 | JGI IMG/M metagenome (IMG submission 15310)
CCCTCGAAACATGCTGCATCGCAACAGTCCGGTGCACGATCAAGCTGTTGGAAGGATTTTCTCATGGCGGTACGCGTCATTGAAGTTCAGGAATTCGACCTGGTGGTCTTCGGAGCGTCTGGCGATCTGGCGCATCGAAAGCTTCTTCCCGCCCTCTACCACCGCGATGCGGACGGACAGATGCCGGAAAACGCGCGCATCATCTGCAGTGCCCGCCGTGACTATACCGACGACGACTACCGGAACTGGGCGAAAAAAGCCCTCCAGGAACACGTCAAAGACCTGGACGATGAGCATCTGGCACAGTTCCTGAAACGCCTGCGTTACGTCAAGATCGACATAGCGACGTCGGCCGGCTTCGAAGACCTCAAGGCCGTCCTTGAAGAACGCGAGGACGTCATTCGCGCTTTCTACCTGGCAGTCGGGCCGGATCTCTTCGGGACCATCTGCGAAAATCTCGGCCGGGTCGGCGTTGTGAACGACTATTCCCGCGTGGTCATGGAAAAGCCGGTCGGCAAGGACGGCGCGTCCGCAAAAGCCCTGAACGACACCGTCGGTGCTGTTTTCAAGGAAGAGCAGATCTTCCGTATCGATCACTATCTTGGCAAGGAAACCGTACAGAACCTCATGGCTCTGCGCTTTGCAAACGCGCTGTTCGAGCCCCTGTGGAACGCAGCTCACATCGATCATGTCCAGATCACTGTGGCTGAGTCCCTGGGCGTCGGTGGACGCGCAGGGTACTACGACACAGCCGGTGCACTCCGGGATATGGTCCAGAACCATATTCTGCAGCTCCTTTGCCTCGTGGCAATGGAACCGCCTGAATCCATGAATGCCGACAGCGTTCGGGACGAGAAGCTGAAAGTGCTCAAGGCTCTCTCCCCCGTCGACGCGCAGAATGCAGACAGGCTGACGGTGCGCGGCCAGTACCGCGCCGGAGCGTCGGCCGGTGGAGCTGTTCCGGGATATCTGGAGGAGCTGGGTGATGACGAAAGCCGGACGGAAACCTTTGTCGCGCTGAAGGCCGAAATCGCAAACTGGCGGTGGGCCGGTGTCCCGTTCTACCTGCGCACAGGCAAACGTCTCGCCAAGCGCGTCTCCGAAATTGTGGTGCAGTTCCAACCGATCCCGCACTCCATATTCGGCTCCGAAGCCGGAAAGATAACCGCAAACCGCCTCATCATTCGCCTGCAGCCGGATGAAGGCGTCCAGATGCAGGTCATGATTAAGGACCCCGGCCCCGGGGGCATGCGGCTCCGGCAGGTTCCGCTCGACATGAGTTTTGCCGACGCGTTCAAGGTACGTAACCCTGACGCCTATGAGCGCCTGATCATGGACGTGATCCGTGGCAACCAGACCCTGTTCATGCGCCGCGACGAGGTCGATGCGGCGTGGGCCTGGGTGGATCCTATCCTGGCTGCCTGGGCAGGTTCAAAGGAAACACCCAAAGGCTACACCGCCGGGACCTGGGGCCCGTCCGCATCAATCGCGCTCGTGGAACGCGACGGACGCACCTGGTCAGAGGACGATTCCGAATAACGAAGGCTCACAGGTTCGAGACCTGTGAGTTTTCTGTCGCTTAAATCGATTAAAAAATATGAACGGGCGAACGCGCCCTATCTACAAGTCAACACCCCATCCAGCCGGATACCGGCCAGGAAAGGACGAAAAGAATGACCATCCAGGACCGCATTGGCGACGTTACGGAACGGATCGTCAAACGCAGCCATGACAGCCGCTCCACCTATCTGGACCATATCAGCAAAGCTGCCGACCAGGGGCCCCAGCGCTCACGGCTTTCCTGCGGCAACCTTGCCCACGGTTTCGCCGCCTGCGGAGTGTCAGACAAGAAAGCGCTTTCCGGTGATGTTGTTCCCAATCTCGGCATCATCACCTCCTATAATGACATGCTGTCGGCGCACCAGCCTTACGAGACCTACCCGCAGCTTATTCGAGCGGCCGCTCACGAGGTCGGTGCCGTCGCCCAGGTGGCAGGCGGCGTCCCGGCCATGTGCGACGGCGTCACACAGGGTCAGGACGGAATGGAGCTATCCCTGTTCTCTCGCGACGTGATCGCGATGGGTGCTGCCGTCGGCCTGTCGCACCAGATGTTTGATGCCGCCGTCTTTCTTGGCATCTGCGACAAGATCGTTCCGGGGCTTGCCATCGCAGCGCTTTCCTTCGGTCACTTGCCGGCAGTCTTCATTCCGGCCGGACCCATGACGACCGGGATCTCCAATGATGAAAAATCCAAGGTGCGTCAGCTTTACGCCGAAGGAAAAGTCGGCCGCGATGCGCTTTTAGAAAGCGAGTCTGCAGCCTATCATTCCCCGGGCACCTGCACATTCTACGGCACGGCGAACTCCAACCAGATGCTGATGGAAATCATGGGCTTGCACATGCCGGGCGCTTCCTTCATCAATCCGGGCACACCGCTTCGCGACGCACTCACCAGGGAAGCGGCCCAGCGTGCCCTGGCGATTTCCGCCTTGGGCAATGAATATACGCCGGCGGGTAAAATCATTGACGAAAAGGCGATCGTGAACGGTGTCGTCGGCCTTCACGCCACAGGCGGCTCCACGAACCATACGATGCACCTCGTCGCAATTGCCGCGACTGCTGGCATCAAGCTGACCTGGGACGATATCTCGGATCTGTCGGACGTCGTGCCGCTTCTCGCCCGGGTCTATCCGAACGGAAAGGCGGACGTGAACCAGTTCCAGGCCGCAGGCGGTCTGCAGTTCCTGATCCGCGAACTCCTATCGGACGGTTACCTCCACCAGGACGTCAAAACGGTCTACGGCACCGATCTGTCCGGCTACACATCGGAAGCCAAGCTGGACGAAAACGGCAACGTGCACCGCGAGGAAGCGCCTGAAACGTCAGGCGACGAGACGGTACTGGCACCGCTTTCGAAGGCCTTCCAGCCCACCGGTGGTTTGAAGATGCTGACCGGCAACATGGGCAAGGCGGTGATCAAGGTCTCGGCTGTAGCCGAGGAACGCCACATCATTGAGGCCCCTGCCCGCGTGTTCCATTCACAGGATGATTTTCTGGCCGCGTTCAACAACAAGGAACTGAAGACCGACGTTGCCGCCGTTGTTCGTTTCCAGGGACCCAAGGCGATCGGCATGCCCGAGCTGCACAAGCTCACACCGTGTCTCGGCATTCTGCAGGACAAGGGCTACAAGGTCGCCCTGATCACCGACGGGCGCATGTCCGGCGCGTCCGGCAAGGTTCCTGCGGCAATTCACGTGACACCGGAAGCCGCCAATGGTGGCCCGATTGCGAAAATCCGCGACGGCGACATGATCCGGATCAATGCCGTCACCGGCGAGCTGATGGTTCTTGTTGACGAGGCAGAATTCAATGCCCGCCCGGTGGCCGAGGCCGATCTCAGTGAACATCAATACGGAGTCGGCCGGGATCTGTTTGCCGCCTTTAGGGCGCATGTCAGCACACCGGATCACGGTGCCAGCGTGTTCGGCGGATGAAGCGCGAAAAGATCGGAGAAGGCAGTGGCCCAGAATATTGAAAAAATAGAACAGATCATGTGCGCCGCACCGGTTATTCCGGTTCTGATCGTGGAAGATCCGAAAAAGGCGGTTCCCATGGCCGAAGCACTGGTGCGCGGCGGTCTGCCGGCTATCGAGATCACGTTACGCACGCCGCATGCACTGGAAGCGATTGACGCTGTCAACGAGCACGTGGAAGGGGCTATTGCCGGCGCCGGCACGGTTCTGAACGGCGGTCAGTTCGATGCGGCGGTTTCCGCCGGGGCGCGTTTTGTCGTCTCGCCCGGTGCAACCAGGGCGTTGCTGGATGCTGCCGACGAACATGCAGTGCCGCTTCTGCCCGGTGCCGCAACGGCCTCGGAAGTCATGTTTCTGCTGGAACGCGGATACGAGCGTCTCAAGTTCTTTCCTGCAGAGCAGGCCGGTGGCGCGGCGTACCTGAAATCTCTCTCCTCGCCCCTGGCCGCAGCCAAGTTCTGCCCGACAGGCGGCGTGAGCCTGGACAAAGCGCCGGACTATCTGGCCTTGTCAAACGTGCTTTGTGTCGGCGGATCGTGGATTGCGGACCCCAAGGCGATTGCCAATGAGGACTGGTCCGGCATCGAAGAACGGGCACGCGCGGCTTCACAACTGCGCGATTGAGATCGACACACCACCAACTAAACTTATACGTTTGATACGGGTTGTATTATTTTTACTCAACTCTGCCTGTTTTTCAGGCAGAGTTGAATGCAGTCAAATTATTTACTTGAACAAAGATAAAACGCCAGAACGAAATATATTTTCCTAGAGAAGTTCGCGAAAATCTTAATTCGAAATATTAGTTCAGTTTATATTACTATTTATTCAGTTAATATGATCAAACTGACTTAACGGCAGATATGTGCTTTTCGCAGTCGCCGGCTGCACACTCATTTCAATTGGTGAATGCGCTGTTTCACTAGGAAATCGCAGCTTTTGATCGCGTGAGACGACCGTTTTTCCGCAAATAAACCATACTTACGCAAAGGCTAAAATTGGTGCATCTGCACTAGAGTAATCTATTGTCTTCTGAGATATAGAACGCTTAACAAATTATTAAAAAGCTTATTTCGAAAACCACAAAAGAACATCCGGGAGCGAAACAAAAAAGAATGCCGAAGAAAGTCTTCGGCAAATGGCTTGTGCTGGCCATGACAATTGTTGACTGGGGGTCTGTCAATGTATTTGGGCGTTGGAGTCTTCGACGAAAGTTCCAATTTGGAACGGAACTTTCGCGACAACAGAAAAACCAGAGCACCGGACTTTCCCTATGTCCTGGCGCATCGGTTCGAGTACCTTGTTTTTAGTGTTTTTGTCGTCGACACCGAAAGCGGTGAAATTGAAGCCTGTCACACTTTTGATGAAGGCGGACGCGTATGGAACGCAGAACCGCTTTTAAATCAACAGGTTCCAACGCTTCTGGAATTCGACCGGGATGCCTGTATTCCGGTCTACTACGCTCCGCACGTTTTGCATTGCAAAAATCAAGCAGACCCCGAAGCTTCGGTGAAAAAGGTTCTTGAGACGGATCGAGCTGCGGCGATGACGGTGGATCTCGGCAAGGGATTACGCCTCTATTTGACGGCACATGTGCCTTGCGGCTTTTCTGAATCTCTCTTTCAAGGTGTCATTGCTTATCTGGAAGACATTTTCGGAGGTTTCAGTGCGTATGCCTCCGATCTGCTTTACGGACCAGAAAAGAGCGCCCTGAAGAGCGCAAGCTACTGGATTAAGTTCATCAAATATCCGGCGCTGGTTGTATTCGGAAGAAACTGCCTCCTGGCGCGCAACACGGCAGCTGACCGGCTGCTCAACAAGCCTTGCGAAGTTCGCTTGCACAATGGCCGGCTGGCCCTTCCGGATGAAGCGGCCTCGCTGGTCCATCCGCAACCGATGCCCGGACTGGTCGAGAAGACCACAGCCGACAACGGGATCGTCTCGGAACAGATCGGCGTGCACAAGCTTGCAAGCGGCGTTCAGTACTATGTCGAGACCGTTCCCGAGCTCGGCGACGAGACCGTAACCAGCGACCCTATTCGCAGCTACTTCCGCAAAAAGATCCTGATCGTGTCCTCCGAACTTTCGACAGACACGGATCCCAATCTGATCAGATCCGCGACAGGCGTGACCCTCCAGCAAGCACGGGTCATCCAGCAGATTCTGTCCGGAAAGACGCTCAGACAAGCCGCAGTAGAAATCGGCATTCACTACAACACTGCACGAAATCACATAGCAATGGCTCAACAAAGACTGAGCGTCAGCTCGCAAATCGAGCTCGTCAACTTAATCCGGGGAGCGCTTTCGATATCCCCGGATCAATACAAATAAGAAATTCGAATTCAGGAGCTTAGACAATGCTAAGATATGCATCTTATTTGCTCGCGATTCTCGCAACCGCAATAGTGTTTTTCATCATAACACTTCCACTTTCAGTCGAAGTGCAGCTGTTTCTGGGAATTTTCGTTCTGATTGCCATGCAACTGGAAAAAGTCGTCCCGGGCACGCTTGGGCGCGTCACCTTTCTGTCCCTGGGCGGCATTCTGGTCGGGCGCTACGTCTACTGGCGCGTCACGCAAACAGTCCCCCCGATCGAGAGCCTTTATGACTTTGTCCCGGGCGTCTTGCTGCTGATCGCGGAACTCTTCTGCATCCTCATGTTCTTCCTGTCCGCGCTCATTGTCTCCGATCGATATGAGCGCCCGCGCAGGGTCCAGCGCAGCGACGAAGATGCACCGACGGTTGATGTCTTCATTCCCAGCTACAACGAGGATCCGTCATTGGTTGCCTGCACCATCGCAGCTGCTCTGAACATGGACTATCCCAAGGACAAGTTCCGCGTGTTCCTCCTCGACGACGGTGCCACTGATCAGAAGCTGAACGCTCCGGATCCCGCCGCGGCCCGCGAGGCCCATGAGCGGGGCGCAGAGATGAAACGGATCTGCAAGGACCTGGGCGCCACGTATCTGGCGCGTCCGCGCAACGAACATGCAAAGGCTGGAAATCTGAACTACGGCCTGGCGCACTCGGAAGGTGATCTGGTCGTGGTGTTCGACGCCGACCATGCGCCTGCGCGCGAGTTTCTGCGCGAAACAGTTGCCTATTTCAGCGAACCCAAATTGTTCCTCGTCCAGACACCGCGCTTCTTCCTCAATCCAGATCCGGTCGAGCGCAATCTGCGCACGTTTGATGTCATGCCGTCGGAAAACAACATGTTCTACGGCATGATCCAAAAGGGCCTGGACAAATGGGATGCCACGTTCTTCTGCGGCTCTGGTGCGGTGCTGCGCCGTACGGCCCTTAACGAGGTGGGCGGCTTCTCCGGAGTGTCCATCACCGAGGACTGTGAAACCGCGCTGGAACTGCATTCACGCGGTTGGAAGAGCGCCTATGTCGATCGGCCGATGATCGCCGGCCTCCAGCCAGAAACAATCGCATCGTTTATCGGCCAGCGTTCCCGCTGGTGCCGGGGCATGCTGCAGATCCTGCTTCTCAAGAGCCCGCTTTTCAAACCCGGCCTGAACTTCATGCAAGGCGTCGCCTACCTGTCGAGCGCCCTGTTCTGGGTGTTTCCCTTCCCTCGGCTGGTCTTCCTGCTGGCGCCCATGCTCTTCATCCTGTTCAGCATGAAGATCTATGTCGCCTCACCGCAGGAATTCCTGGCCTATACGGTGACCTACATCTTTGCCGTGATAACCATCCAGGCCGGCATCTACGGCAAACTGAGATGGCCCTGGATTTCGGAACTGTATGAGTACGTGCAGTCCATCTTTCTGTTCCCGGCAATCATTTCGGTTCTCATGAACCCGCGTGCACCCAAATTCAACGTCACGAACAAGGGCGAAACGCTTGAGAAGGAACAGCTCTCGGTCCTGGCTTGGCCCTATATCGTGCTCTTTGCGGTTATGGTGTTCACCACCGGCGTCTTGTTCTGGCGCATCGAGAACGATCCAGGTCAGGCTGCACTGCTGACGGTGGTCGGCGTCTGGCAGGTGTTCAACCTCCTGATCGCCGGCGCCGCACTTGGCACGGTCCTGGAACGAAAGGAAGTCAGGACGGCACCGCGGGTCAGGATCCAGCGGAATGCCACGCTTCAGCTTCGGGACGAAACGATGCCGGTCACGCTGCGAGAAGCCAACACCAACGGCGTTTTGATGCAGCTCGAACAGCCTCCTGCAAGCGGAAACATTCTCGGGGAAAGCGGCGAGCTGAGCTTTGCTTCGAAGGGATCGTCTTTCCACGACGCCAACGGTGACGGAGCCCAAGCTGAAAAGCAGAGCATCAAGATCCGCATCGCCTCGCAGCGCGCAGGAAACTCCGGCCTCCTCCTGGGCGCGGGAAACAGAACCAGCTCATTGCCAAATGGTCGAAGAAGTTTCCCGATCTTGAAACGATGCGGCACATCCACAAGGTGTCAGCATCAAGAAGCGTTCCGAAACGCAAAAGCAGCACCCGCGCCAGCTCTCCGGTTCCCAAGGCTGCAAAAAGGCAGTTCGACCAGGGAAATTACGAGGAAACGCTCGCGCTTCTCGGAAATTCATCGACCTCATCGGAAGCCCGGCGCACCAAGCTTATGCGAGCCTGGTCGCTGCTGCACTCAGGCCGTCCGAAAGAGGCAAACAGAATTTTCGCCGAGGCGGACAGTCAAAGCTCCACGCGGGAGACACGCCAGGGCAGGTGGTTCTCGGAAAAGGCCATGTATAACTATAAATAATGTCAGCGAGACAGGCTGACGCTTGAAACTGAGGGTTCGACGGGCGCAGAAGCCCGCCGGACCCTTTTTTGGCAAGGAAGGTGCAATTGGCACCAGGTTGGGACCTCAGGCGTCCTCGGTTTCCGCCTCGGGTTCATCGGTATCGGCCATATCGGCAGCTTCCTCAGCGCCCTCGGCGTGACCGGTTTCCTCAAGCGTCCGGTCCCACAAAAGCCGCAGACCCGCCGACGTTTCGTTGCGCCAGGCAAACTCGGCAACAACCGGTTTTTCGAATTTCTTCATTGTCAGAAGAACTTCCTCGGGCAGAGCGGTAAGGCCCTCGGCCTTGACCTTGCAACCGTTTTTTGCGGCGTCCACGATGACGCCCGTTATTTCGGTAATGCCTTCCAGGTCTGCAATCTTGACCGGGATCTTCACATCGTTTCGCCGTTCTCGACGCTTGTCTGTGACGGAGCTCTCACCGGTAGAGAAAACAACAGCGGCGTCCTTTCCCTTCACTGACGTGACATGCGCCTTTGAGAGTTTTCGCGAACCGGTGAGCCGGATGCCGATATTCTTGTAAAGCTCGCCGACATGATCCGAAGTTACGCAACAGCCCCACTCGTTCACGTTTGATACGACCGCTTCAACAATCGCGAGGGTGTCGAAATCAACAACAAGAACATCTTCCCGGGCATCGGGTTGTTCTTGAAGGTGGGCAAGATCGTGAGAAGGTTTGGCTGCGCACATTGGGTCTATTTGCCTGAAATCGTTTCATGTCGTTCAAAGCGGTGATGGCAGGCCTGCACATCGAAAACGGACGTTACGTCAAAACTCCTAATATCTCCTCAATTTCGGATCCAATCCCGGGCCAGGAAATCCAAAATTGTCACTCTGCCCAAATCTGGTCCATCTGGAGCATGTTTTTGCAGCACAGCCCAATTTGTTCTCCCCTCTGCCAAATTGCTGTGTTATCTGATGCCCGAAGTCGTCCGACGATGATAATTCAACCGGTTAAATCGATTTAAGGGGATGCTCCATGGCTCTCGAAGCAGCGTTTGTTTCTCTCAGTCAACAGGCCGAGCAACTGAAGAACACCACCCTCCGGACTCTTTTCGAGGAAGATCCGGACCGGTTCGAAAAATTCACCGCGCGGGCAGACGATCTTCTCCTCGACTATTCCAAAACAAAGATCGACGGCGACGCCCGGGACCGTCTTCTTGACCTTGCAAAAGCGGCCGACATCGAAGGCAAAAGAGCCGCCATGTTCGCGGGGGAAAAAATCAACGCCACGGAAAAACGTGCCGTTCTCCATACCGCCTTGCGGAACCAGTCTGATGACCCTGTTTTCGTCGACGGCAAGGACGTCATGCCCGACATTCGCGCCGTGCTGGCTGCGATGGCGGATTTCTCAGAAGCTGTCCGCTCCGGCGAGCTGGCGTCTTCAACAGGCGCTCCCTTCACCGACGTCGTCAACATCGGTATCGGTGGATCGGATCTGGGACCGGTCATGGCGACCCTGGCTCTTGCGCCCTATCACGACGGTCCGGAGCTGCACTATGTGTCCAATGTGGATGGCGCCCATATTGCAGACACGCTGGAGAAACTCGACCCCGCCACCACGCTGATCATCGTCGCATCGAAGACCTTCACCACGATCGAGACCATGACCAACGCGGCAACAGCCCGCAAATGGATCGCCGATGCTCTTGGTGAGGAAGCCGTCGGCGGACATTTTGCGGCCGTCTCGACAGCGTTGGACAAAGTAGCCGCCTTCGGCATCGACCAGAGCCGTGTCTTCGGGTTCTGGGACTGGGTCGGCGGGCGCTATTCAATCTGGTCGGCGATTGGTCTGCCGCTAATGATTGCCATCGGGCCGGATGCCTTCAACGACTTTCTTGCAGGTGCCTTCGCACTCGACACTCACTTCCAGGAAGCACCGCTCGAGCAAAACCTGCCCGTGCTGATGGCGCTCGTCGGTATCTGGCACCGGGATGTCCTGGGATATACAGCCCGTGCCGTCCTTCCCTACGACCAGCGTCTTGCCCGCCTGCCCGCCTATTTGCAGCAACTGGACATGGAATCGAACGGAAAGCGCGTCCGGCTGGATGGCACGCCGGTTGAACAGCAAACCGGACCACTGGTCTGGGGAGAACCAGGCACCAATGGTCAACACGCTTTCTATCAGCTCCTCCATCAGGGCACCACGGTCATCCCTTGCGAATTCCTCGTTGCCGCGCGTGGCCATGAAGACGATCTGCAAAACCACCATCAGCTTCTGATGGCCAATTGCCTTGCACAGTCGGAAGCCCTGATGATGGGTCGCACACTCGAAGAGGCAAAAGCCCTGCTGGCTGCCGCCGGCATGTCCGAAGACGAGATCGAGCGCCTGGCCCCGCA
>JGI12316J15310_10000041_pt49 | contig 10610 bp, 11 predicted proteins | sample MarCyaLeptolynsp_FD_15310 | JGI IMG/M metagenome (IMG submission 15310)
TGAGCGCCTCGACTCCCGACGCACGCGCCTGCGAATACCGCCCGTGGTGGACGTGCGTCGCGCACAGGATCAACTGCGCCGACGCGACGTACTCGATGGCCTCGGCTTCGCGGGCCTCGACCAGCAGTTCTCGGGCTCGCTGCTCGGCGTCCGCCCAATCCTCGAGCGAGCGACTGACCCGCGCCCGCGCCAATCCTTCCGCGAGCTCTTCGAGCGCCCCATCCGGCGGCGGCGCATGCTCGAGCCAGGCTTCGCTTCCGCAGCGCTCAGGGCCCTCGAGGCTGGCGACCGAGAAAGCGATCCGGCCAACCAGACTCCGTTCGCCCGCGGCGATACGCTCGAGTACGCCATCGAACGCGTCGAGGTCGGATTCGAGACACTCCGCCGCCCGACTCGCAAGCGTGGGGCTGAGCGATTCATCGACGTGGCGCTCGACGCAGACGTCGAGGCGAACTTGCTTCCAGCGACCCAAGAGGTCGTCGAAGCTGGACTCGACGGACCGCGCCACCGGTTCGGCGTACGTCATCTTCGAGGCGAGGATTGCCTCATGCGTCTCTTCGCGTCGTGTGTCGTTCCACACCGCATCGGCGACCGCTGCTTCGTCCTCACACCGGCGCTCTTGCCGTGCTTCGGCCACCCTCAGGCCCACGGCCGACGCCGCCCCCGTCAGCACCAAGCCCCCGATGATCCATCGAAGTGCTCGCTGCCCGACGGGAGTCGGCTGCAGGTCGGCAAGCAATTCCCGCATCGACGGATAGCGATCCGGGGGTCGTCCCGAGAGTCCGCGCGCCAACGCCCGCCCGATCGACGCCGGCGCCGGTGACCGCGGGACGGGTCGACGCTCTCCCACCGTCACCGTGCGGGCGAGCTCCGCCGCCGAGCTTCCGGCGAAGGGACGCTCCCCGTGCAGTGCCTCGTACAACGCAATGCAGAACGCAAACTGGTCGGTATGCGGACCGATGATGCCGCCCTCGAATTGCTCTGGGGCCATGTATGCCGGCGTCCCTGCCATCCGCTTGCGCGAGGCGACCGCGGCCTCGAGGTCCCCTTCGCTGGCCGAGCTCGGATCGTCTGCGGGCATCGCCAGACCAAAATCCATCACCCGGACCCGGCCGGAACCGTCGACCATCACGTTGTCGGGTTTGAAGTCGCGGTGTACGAGGTCCTTGTCGTGTGCAGCCGCGAGACCGCGGCCGGCCTCGATGTACATGCGCACGATCTCGCGCCAGTGCGGACGATTGTCGGCGACGAACCTTCGCAGGGTTTGGCCTTCGACGTACTCCATCGCGAGGAAGACACGCCCCTCGTGCTCGCCGACGTCGTGCACCGAGACGACGTTGGGGTGTGCCAGTCGGGCGGTCGCTTGCGCCTCCGACAACAGGCGATCGTGGGCCCGCGTCCGGTCGCCGGTCTCGTGCAGCAGCTTGAGCGCGACGCGGCGACCCAGCTTCGGATCAAATGCGCCGTAGACCATCCCCATGCTGCCCGAACCGAGCCGCGAGACGATGACGTAGCGCCCGACCTGATCCCCGACGTCGAGGCGGAGCGGTGTTCTGGGGATGCTTGCCCCGCCGGTGACCGTCGTCCGATCGCCGAGCGTCGTCTCGAAGCTCTCCGTCACGGCTTGCCCGTCAAGCCTAGCGGTTTTTCGGAGCGCGGTTTCGTGGGAGCCTGCGGCTCAGATGCGCTCTTTGCTGCCGATCGTCGTCGCGCTCCTCGCTTCGTGTGCCACCGCGGAACCCACGGCCTCCACCACGCCGACGTCACCGGCTCCCGAGGCGGCTCCGAGTCGCGAGACGCCCGAGCCCGTCTTGCCCACCGTCGTCTATCTCGTGCGCCACGCCGAAAAGGCCAGCGACGGCACGAAGAACCCGCCACTGACCGACGCCGGCAAGGCACGCGCCGAGTGTCTCGGCCGCATGTTCGTGCACGCTGGGGTCACACACCTCTACTCGACGGACCTCCAACGCACCGAGCTGACCGTGACCCCGCTCGCGATCGCGCTCGGACTGAAGGTCGAGGCGCTCCCCGCCGGAGACAACGCGGCGCTGGTCGAGCGACTCGACGGCTTGCCGCCGGGCTCGGTTGCGATGGTGGCCGGACACTCGAACACGGTGCCGGCGATCGCCGCCGAACTGGGCACGCCTCTCGCCGGGCTGGACGAGCAGGGCTACATCCCGCACGAGCAATACGACCGACTCGTCTCGATCGTTCGATCGCCTTCCACCAAGCCAAAGCTCGTCGAGCTTCGCTTCTGCGCGCCGTCGGCTACTTCGCCGTAAACCGAAGCGTCAGATCGAGCGGGTCGACCCCGGGATCGAGGAACGTGGCAATCCACGTGCACCCGGCAAGAGCCGCGGTCCGAACATCGCCGGCTTCGAGCGTGACCGGACTGCGAGTCGACGCGCCCAGTTCGACGTCGCAGCCGACGGGGACCACCTCGAGGCGAACCGCACCTCGCGCCCCTTCGAGGGCGAGATCGAAGGCCTGCTCCGCTCCGAGTCGAAAGCAGCGGCGGGTGAGTGAGACCTCGCCAGCGAGCCCGAACGTGTCTTCGGCATCGCATCGAATCGACGCTTCGATCGCCGCCGTCGCGCCATCGATCGAGATCGCGTCCGGGCAGCCACCACCGCGAAACGCAGGACCGGTCGCCTGCTCGGACCAACGCTGCCCGACCGATGAGAGGGACTCACCGAACGCCGACTCGAAGCGCGCTGCGGTGTCTTCCGGGGTGGGGTCGCTGCCCGAGGTCATGAAGCCCGCGACCTCGCTCTCGCCGTACTCGGCCATCAACCACCGCATGAAGTGGGTCGCTACGCGGTATTGGCCCGCCCCGACCGTCGGCTCACCGGCCATGACCAGAGCCGCGACATCCACCTTCTCGTCGTCGACCTCGCGCTCGACATAAGACGGGTAGGCATCGCTTCCGTTGATCGCCTCGGCGTATCCCTCCTCGAAGATCGGCACCGTCGACAGCCCCCACTGCCGGCGCAGCGCGTGCGTGAGCTCGTGGGAAAAGGCGATCGGTTCGGCGAAGACTCGGGTCGTTCCCCTTGTTCCGGTGGTACAGCCGATGCGCTGTCCTTCGACGGGCGGGTGACCACAGGAGGCCTCCACTGCGGCGGCGCCCAGCTCGACTCGTAGCGCGTGACGCAGCGGAAGTCCGGTGACCGCCGCGACGCGCTCGGCTTCCGCGGTGGCCCAAGCCTTCGTGCCGGCGCAGATCTCGATCCCCTCCGGCGCGACCAGCTCGAGCTCGGCCGGCGGCTCGCTCTTGGATGCCGTGGTCGACTCGCCGCAGGCCACCAGCCCGATCGCGATCAAGACTCCCCACCGCACGACTGCATCAGCGTAGCGCAGATATTCCTTGCGCCTCGCGGTGCCACGCCGCATACCTCTCGACCATGGACACTCTGTTCGTCGAAATCCGCGCGGCCGAGGGCGGCGACGACGCCAAGTCCTTGGTCAGCCTCCAGTACCGCGTGTACCAGAAGTTCATGGCGCTGGAGCGCCTTTAGCCACGAGCTCATCGACGCGCGTCCGGGTTTTCTGTTGATGCGCGTCCAAGGGAGGCGGGTTGCCGACGCCTTCCGACACGAGGCCGGCGGGCATCGCTTTCAGCGTGTGCCCCCGAACGAAAAACGCGGGCGCGTGCATACCAGCACGGTGACCGTGGCCGTATTGCGCGAGCCCACCGCGGACGAGGTGCACATCGACCGCCGTGACCTGCGTGAGCAGTTCACCCGCGGAAGCGGAAAAGGTGGCCAGCATCGTCAGAAGAACGACACTTGCGTGCAGCTCGTGCACGAGCCGACCGGGCTCAGCGTGCGGGTCGACGGCGGTCGCAGTCAGGCGATGAACCGCGAAACCGCGCTCGGCCTGCTCCGGGCACGACTGCAGGCGGCCAAAGACGCGCGCGGGGAGCAGGCACGCAACCAGGAACGGCGCCGTCAGGTCGGATCGGGCATGCGCGCGGACAAGCGGCGCACGATCGCGATCCAACGTGACTGCGTCACCGACCACGTCACCGGCAAGACGATGCCAAGCAAGGCCTACCTCCAAGGGAAGCTGAAAGAGCTGTGGTGATCGCTTTTTCTTGGGACACTTGGGGGGACTCGGGCGTGCCGGGGGCATGAACATCGAACAGGAGATGGGCGCGCTGCGCCGGCTGGCGACGGCGCTGACCCGCGACTCGGCACAGGCCGAAGACCTCGTCCAGGACACGTGGGTCGCGGCGCTGCGCCGTCCTCCCGAGGAGCGCGACGGGGCAGGTCCGTGGCTGCGAACGGTGATGCGCAATCGGCACGGTTCCCTGCTGCGGGCCCGACGGGTTCGCGAGCGGCACGACGCCACGATCGCGACCGAGCCCCCGACGACCGCCGAGCAGCTCGCGCTGACCCGGCAGCTGCTCGACGAAGTCGCGGCCCTGAGCGCGGACGACCGCGAGCTGATCCTGCTGCGTTTTTGGGAGGGCCTCGATGCCACCGAGTGCGGTGCACGCCTGGGATGCCCGGCTTCGACGGTTCGAACGCGCCTGTCTCGCGCGCTCCAGCGGCTGCGAAAGCGCATGGACCGCAAACACGGCGGACGTGAGGCCTGGATGGCCGCGCTAGTTCCTCTGACGCGGATCGACCCTCCGGCAAGCGTGGGTGCTCCTGCTGCGCTCAACGCCAAGACGCTCACCGCGGGCGGCGTGCTCGCGGCGACGCTGCTCTGGCTCGGCGTGGCAATCCCGAACGGGTGCGAGGTCGATGGGGAAACCGCCCAGCCCGACGCGGCACGTGCACAGCCGACGGCGACGGAGACGGAGACGACGCCCACCGCCACGCCGACGCGCTCGTCACCCGCCGTAGGTGTGAAGACGCCGGCCCCAGGGGGCGGCGGCGAGGACAACGAGAGCGAAGAGCGTGACCTCCAAGCCTACGGAGCGCCGACCGGTTCCAATGGTGGCGTGCATCCGCAGCTCGCCGTCGCGATGTCGTTGCGCGGAGTCTGGGATGAGGTCGGTCGCTGCCGCGTGGGCAAGGGCGAAGGCAAGGCCCGCATGACGAACACATTCCGCTTCGAGAGCGACGGCACCACCACGTTCGTCAGCACCGAGTTCACCGAGGTCGAAGGACTGAGCCCGGGTGAGCTCGACTGCGTGCGCAATACGTTCGAGGCACGCGAGCTCGACGTTCGCAAGGTCGACATCACCCAGTCGGACTTCCCCGCCGGGACGACCGTCCGCTACGTGATCGGCGGGATGCTGTTCTTGGACGAGGACGGGCAGGCGGTGCTCGAGTCCATCAACCAGCATCCTCCGACCAACCTCGAGACGATTCACCTCAAGGACGTCCCCTTGCGCGAGGCAGTTGCCCGCTGTGGTGAAGGGCCCGTGACCCTGGACCTGACGTTCGCCTCAGACACCGGCGCTCTGGCGCGGGTCGAGCCGGACGGCGAAGCCACCAAGACCACGCGCTGCATCGCGCAGGCGCTGCAGTCGCACGTTCTGCCGAGCGGGATGTTCGAGCCCAAGCATCGAGGGCAGGACATGCTGTCGTGCACCTTCGGTCTCGAGGGAGAAACGCCGCCCAAGTACGAGTGCAAGTTGCGCGTCCTCCCGGACCTGCTCACGGCCATCGACTGACCGCATCCCCATCGCCAACCATCGCACTCTCGCGTCATGCGTTGGCGAGCCGTTCCAGTCCGAGGGCGCGTGCGCGTGACTCAGCGATCGGGCTCGAGCTCGTAGCGCAGTCCTTCAGACACACCGTCCACCGCGTGGACGAAGAACCCGATCGCGAAGCTCGACTCGACGAGGCGTGCGCGAACCGAAGCAGGCTCGCCCGGGCTGACGTCCTTGTAGGCGTAGCCCGTCGACTGTTCGGCGAAGATGACTCGCAGTCGACCCGATTCGACCGACACTGTTGCGCGGACCGACTCCGCATTCTTGTGCGGGTCGATGACGTTCGCAGGATCGAGCTCGTGCAGCTCGACGAACCACATGCCTTCGAGTCGTGCGATCGAGCCGTCGCCACTCACCGATCGCCCTGACCACGAGAGCGAGCCGCGGGTCCCACGGACCGATCCGCGCCGCTCCGGCAGCTCGGTCAAATGTCCATCGGGTTGCTCGGCCTCTCGCGCACGCCGTCGTGCATCGGCCTCTGCCCGGGCCTGGGCCACGAAGTAGGCCTCCGCGCCGGGGTTGTCGGTGATTTTTGGGGCGTCGCCCCGTAGCGCGACCGCCGGAAACGTCTCGAGCCGGTTGAGGCGGAGATCGACCTCGACGAGCGAGGGCAGCCGATCGAGGCCACTCGCATCCGTGAGCCGGTTGCGGGCGGCGTGAACCTTTTCGAGCGCGGGTAGATCTCCGAGCCCGGCGAACGACTCGAGCTCATTGCGCTGAACGTCGAGCGTACGCAAGCGCGGCAGGCGACCGACACCCCGCAGCGATTTCAGCCCGGCGTTGCGCACCAGCAGCGTCTCGAGCGAGTCCCGCCCGGGCATGCCGGCGAGATCCTCGAGCGCGACTTCGTCGATGTAGAGCTCGCGAAGGTTGGGGAGTGCGGGCAGCGTCACCAGACTCTCGAGCGGCTCCTCGACGATCCAAAGCGCCTCGAGCTGCTCGCACGCCTCGAGCGCCGACAGGTCTTCGAGGCCGTTGCGCCCGAGCCTGAGGCGCCGCAGCGAACACGGCGGGCTCAGACCATCGAGACGGGGAAGCTCGGCCCCGACCACGCGGAGCTCCTCGAGCCCATCGAGCTCGCTGACCCATCCGAGCGTCGACAGCTTCGGGGCGGACTGCAGGAACAGGTCGCGGAGTCGCCCGTCGAGCGAGTGCGCGACGACCTTGGGCGTGTCACCACTGAGGTCCTCCCGCGTCAGACCGGCAGACTCGAGCACGGTGTCGAGGCGCGCCGCGTCCTCGGCCTCGAGATGCCGATACACGGCCGGGTCCGGCTTACAGCCCGTCAGCATCGCCCAAAGCGACACGATCCCCGCTCCTGTGCGCCGGTTCCAGCCCACACATCATACGACGCACGCCCGCCGGCAATCCCTCATCGAGGGTCTCAGCGGCCGCCGTCGAGCTCGATCGATTGGGCACGCGCCGGAAGAATTCGGTTCACGGGCTCCCGCAGCGGGCTGCCCTCCGGAAAAGCGATCGCGTAGTCCTGGCGCTGAAAGCGAGCCGGCAACACCACGAGATCGCCATCCTGCGGCGTGAGCTGCTCCAGCAGCGGAGCGTCGTGCACCACCGCATCGAGCTCGCCAGCCGCGAGTGCCTGGACGGCATCGCCGGCGGTGGCGAACCGAGAGAAATCGAGCCCCGCCCCGCGTGCGTACTGCTCGCCGGTGGTCCCACCCACGACCCCGACCCGCACGCGCACGAGGTCGTCGGGGCCCGACAGCTCGGCTTCGAGCTCGGCCACCGTGAGACGCGACGCCGCTGACGCGGTGAAGCTCGCGATGATGACGACGGAGCAGAGCATCCACGCCAGCGCAACGAGCCGACCGGCGATGGTGACCGGCGCCTTGTCGCCGTAGCCAACGGTGGTCATCGTGACCGTGGACCACCAAAAGCCGGCGAACACGCCCCGGGCCGTCCCCTCGGAGAACTGGGGATTGGTACGTCGCTCGAGCAAGTAGACGAGCACCCCGACCGCCAGCTGCACGATGGCGAGAAACCCGACGAGCTCGAGCAACGAGCGCGAGAACACCGTGGCCAGCACGGTCGACCACACCGACTGATGCCTGCGCTCGGCCGCAATCGCGAGCCCGGCCGTATGGTACGGATGCGAAAAGTCGACGGTGCGCTCGCGCTCGGCAGTCACGGTGATCGCAGCGATGGACACGTCGAGCGAGCCATCGCGTAGGCCGCTCAAGAGCTCCTCGAGCGGCCGCTCCTCGAGCTCGTAGTCGCGTCCCAGCTCGTCGGCGAGCTCGCGCCACAGGCGGATGCTGGGTCCGTCGAGACGCCCGTCGGGTCGGCGCACGACGAATGGCGGGCTGACCTTGGTCCCGACGCGCAGGACCGGGCTGTCGGGCTCGGCGGCTCGGCTCGGGGGCGTCCACCCGAGCAACATGAGCGCAACGAAGAGACCGACCAGGCGCAGGCTCACGACAAAGGTGCGCGTGTGGGGCAACGACCGATTCTAAGTCCTGCCCGGCCACGATCACCCGCGGCGCCTGCGACATTCCGGCGCGGATCCGTCTCGTGCGGCGCAAACGATGCCGCTCTTTTCCTCGCGCGCGCCCTACCTTGTCCAGGCGGAGACCAACATGAAAACGATCCTCACCGTTTCCATCACCGCTGTGGCCGTCACCAGCCTCGCCTGCGCGAAGAAGCAAGCGGATCAGCCACCGCCTGCGACGGCGGAACCAGAGCCGGCCGAGCCCGCCGTCGAGGACTACCCGGACAAGAACCCGGACCAATCCTCGATCTGGCTCGATCCCAAGGTCGCCGAGCTCTGCGACATCCCAACGGCGCAGTTCGACTTCGACAAATCGAACATCACGGACGAGGCCGGTGCCGCGCTCGATGCTCTCGCGGCGTGCTTCATGGATGGCGCCGCCAAAGACCAGGGAATGCGGCTGGTCGGACACGCCGATCCCCGCGGCACCGAGGACTACAACATGGCGCTCGGCCAACGACGGGCCGGAAGCGTTGCGGGCTACCTCGGCGGCAAGGGTTTGGGCAACGCCCGACTCGAGACGTCGTCTCGCGGAGAGCTCGACGCCAAAGGCAGCGACGAGGCGAGCTGGGCCGCGGATCGCAAGGTGGAGATCTATCTCGCCGAGTAGAGCCCGATGGTGCCGTCCCTAGTGCCGTCGGCGGGGCACGATGCCGACCTGGCGAGCCTGCTGTTGTCGGGCTCGCTGCCGATGCTCGTGCTCGAGTGCAGCCTGCTCCTCGCCGCTGCGTTCGTGTGGATCACGATCGTCATCAAGTCGAGGCAGGTCGCCCGCTGGCGCCGGGCAGAGGAGCGGCTCGAGCGAGACATCTCCGAGACCAGCGCTTGGGAGGAGGTCGAGGAGCGCGCGCGCGGTGACCGGCTCGCGATCGGAGCGCCGGTCCTCGCCGCGATGTGTCGAGCCACCGACTACCCCGAGATCGTCGAGGCGGTCGCCGAGCGTGAGATCGAGCGACAGAACGTCCGCGTTCACGGCTTGATGACGACGCTCTCGTCGATCGGCGCGGTTGCGCCGCTGGCGGGCCTGTTCGGTACCGTCTACGGGATCATCGACGCCTTTCTTCGGATCGGAACGGTGGGCAGCGCGAGTCTTGCCGTGATCGCGCCGGCGATCGGTGAGGCGCTCATCACGACCGGCACCGGCTTGTTCGCCGCGATCCCGGCCGTCGTCGGCTACAACGTCCTGTCGAAGCGACTCGACGATCTGCTGGCCGCCGTCGATACGGCGGCCCGCGTTTGGGCCGTTCGAGTGCGGGTCTCGGTGGAGCGGAGGTCTTAACGTGTCGCGCCGAGGACCCCGTCGCCGCAGCACCCCCGGTTTTCGGGACGTCAACATCACGCCGCTGGTCGACGTGATGCTCGTGCTGCTCATCGTCTTTCTCATTACCGCCCCGCTGCTGACGTCCAAGCTCGACGTCGACTTGCCCAACGTTTCTGCCGAGCCAGCCTCGGTCCACGACACGCGCCTCGTCGTTTCCGTGACCGCTACGGGACGCATCTTGTTTGGCGACCTCGACGTGACCGAGGACCTCGAGCAGGTGCTCGCCGAGGATGCGACCGTCGCCGCCGCCAAGGCGATCTATGTCCGGGCGGACGAAAACGTGCGCTATGGAGTCGTTGCGCGGGTCGTGGCCGCCGCCCGTTCGGCGGGAGTGTCCGACCTCAACCTCGTGGTCGAGCCGCAGCCCCCGAAAGCCGACCGATGATGTGGTCGACCGATCTGCGCAGAAGTGACGTCGTGACGGGGGTGCTGGTGGCGGGATTGGTCGTGGGAGCGACCGCGGCCGGAGTCGCACAAGGGGCCGCTCATCCGGTGCCGTTGCTCGCCGAGGGAGAGGTCGCGGTGCGGGTGCGCCCAGTCTCCGAGATTCCAACGCGCACCCATCACCCCGCCCCGCCGCCGACTCGGGTTTCGACGACGAGGACGTCGACGGTCGTCGAGCCACCGGCCGCCCCCGGGCCGACCTCCGGAGGCCTCGCTCCCGCGGACGCGGTCGGCGGCGCCCCAGCCATCGGCGCCGTTCCGCCTCGACCCGTGGACGCTCCCCCCGCCTCCGCCGTGCTGGCTCCGCGACCACGCGGCGGCATCAAGGCGTTGCCGCGGCTGTCGACGCCCGATGGACCCCCCCTACCGGGTGTCGCTGCCGAGCCGGGGTTCGGTCCGGGCGGTCCAGGCGTCGCGCCCGGCACCGCCGACCCCGCGCAAAGCCCCAACGATCCTTACGCCTACGTCGACCCGGCCCTCGAGGATCCGAGCGTCGTCGCGGGCGGTTCCGGACTCGTCGGTGGAGCGGAACCGCCGGAGAAGCCAGGACTCGATGCCGCAGCCGAGCACGCCGTCGCCATCTTCCGACAGCGACTCCAGCGCTGGATCTCCGTGCACTTCATCGTGACGGACGCAGGCTTGTCCGCCGCGGAGCGCGACAGCGCCACGGT
>JGI12316J15310_10000806_pt3 | contig 10607 bp, 3 predicted proteins | sample MarCyaLeptolynsp_FD_15310 | JGI IMG/M metagenome (IMG submission 15310)
GCCACAGAAGATGATGTGATGGTTGTCATCGCCCCCGTGGAAGGGGCTGAAATTGACCCCTTATCCTTAAGTGAATATCTCGCGGACCGTATGCCATATTACATGGTCCCGCGCTATATCAGAGTGGTAGAGGCTCTGCCAAAAACACCTACCGAAAAAGTACAAAAAGCCGAACTGAGAGCAGTCGGCATCACAGACGATACCTGGGATAGGGAGGCCGCAGGTATGAGATTGAAACGCGAATTTTTATCTTAAAATCAATGTACTAGAATGAATTAAAGTATGGATTTTTTGTATAATATACTCACCAGTATAAAAATATGTATAGGGTATTTGATCTATTTAGAAAGGTGAAGATCATGAAATTACAACATAAATTAATATTTGGCGTGGCACTGAGCGCAATGATGTTGCCAGGTCAATCATGGGCGATGGAGGATCAGCGTAACACCGATGAAATGGAACTAGAGGTCATCGTTGTGCAAGCCACAAAACGGGATGCGGCACTGGAAGATACCGCCGGATCACTGAATGTGGTCGCTGGCGCTGATGTTGGGGCCGGTGGTGTTCAAAATGCTGCGGATCTTTCCGTTGAAATCCCCAACCTGTCCATTGGGGATCAGTTTGGCGTGAACCGGGCCTTTATCCGCGGCATTGGTTTTAACAGTATTGACCTGGGTGCAGACGGGGCCGTGGCCTTCCTGCAGAATGGGTCCGTAATCACGCGCCCGGCAGCGCAACTTTCAGGTTTCTATGACCTGCAACAAATTGAAGTGCTGCGTGGTCCACAAGGAACACTGTATGGTCGTGGCGCCACTGGCGGTGTTGTGAACCTGGTGTCAAAACGGCCTACCGATGAACTGGAGGGATATGGTCAGTTCTCTTATGGCAATTTTGATGCTGTTACCCTTGAAGGCGCCGTGGGTGGACCGATTACCGATAACCTGATGTTCCGGGTTGCCGGCGAATATGAAAACCGTGACGGGTATGGCACTAACCTGGCTACAGGCAATCCCGTCGATGACCGGGACGCCTACGCCCTGCGTGGTTCATTATTGTATGATAATGGCGACAATCTGGAAGTTCTGATCATTGGTGATTATTTCCGGGAAGATGACTTCAATTATGCGTTCCATGACTTTGGCCCGTCAATTGTGCCTCAGGCCAGCTTGCCCGGCCCTGCATTCGGTGGACAAACCATTTTTGATCTGACCGATGATCCGGAACCGCGGGATATCAATTCCGACGAAGACGCCATCAATGACCGTGAAGGTTGGGGCCTGCAAGGCATCATCACATGGGATGCGGATGACTGGAGCGTGGTTTCAACCACCTCTTACCGTGAATTTGACCGTTTCAATCGTGATGATCTGGATGTGACCGATGTGGATGCCTTTGGTCAGAATAACTATTTTGAAAACAGTCGTGCTTTTACGCAGGATGTGACCTTTAACTATCAACAGGATAACTGGTCATTGCTGGGTGGTGCCACATATGTTCATGAAAAACTGGACGGTCAGGTTCTGGTGAGACTGAATAATATCCGCACCATTCTGTTTGGTGCGCCGGCAGATCCCACTGCCCCACCGGATATTTTCCTTCAGGATGGTTCTGTGACCACCGATGCGCTGGGTATTTTCCTGGAAGGTACCTATGAAGTTTCCGACCGGCTGCGCATTACAGCGGGTGCGCGTTATAATTATGAAAAACGCGATGGCGACGGCAGTTTCACCTTTACGGTGTTCGGACTTAATGTCCCAACGGATAATACAGAAAGCTGGGACCGGGTGACACATAAATTCCTGGTGGAATATGATGTCAGCGATGATTTGCTGCTCTATGCCAACAGCACCAGTGGTTTTAAAAGTGGTGTCATTAATGTGGGCAGCACCAATCCTGTGATTGATCCGGAAATCATCTGGAGCTACGAAGTTGGCTTTAAATATGCCGACAGCGACCGCCGATTCAATTTCAACGGTAGTGGTTTCTATTATGATTATTCCAACCTGCAGGTTGGGTTCGTCAATGCCGCCAATACGGTTGAAACCATCAATGCCGCTTCGGCGGAAATCTGGGGTATTGAGCTGGAAGCCAATGTGAATGTGACCGAAGAATTTTCACTCAGGGCCTTCGTCACATATCTGAACGCAGAATTCACAGACTTCTGTAACGGATATTATGCGGCCGGTGTTCCGTCCCGTCGTCAATTCCCGGTTTGCCCCACGGGCGCAGATAATGGATTTGACCTGTCGGGCAATCAACTGCCCAACGCGCCGGAATTTACCCTGGCGGTCTTTGCCGATTATCGCACAGAGTTAGGCAACGCCGGTTACCTGGATTTATCCTTCGATGCCAATTATCAGGATGATGTGTTCTTCACGGAATTTAACAACCAGGACGGTTTTCAGGAAGGATACGTTATCCTGAATGCCCGTGCCACCTATACCACCGCAGATGAGCAGTTTGCAGTTTCCGTATGGGGCCGTAACCTGACCGACGAATATATTGTGGCCAATAACATCACCACGGCCCCGCTATATGGGTTCGTGCGGGTGGGATCAATACGTCCTCCGCGCACATATGGTGTCACGCTCAGCGTTAATTTCTAAATCAACCATTCTGCCTGTCGCGATGCAGATCATCGTGGCAGGCCATCATTCAATATATAAAATTCAATGCGGGATAACGATTATGCTGGATGCAGCACAGGCTCAGATAACAAAACAACAGGAAGACCAATTGCGCAAAGCCATCGCCAATGGCAACATTCCCACTTTGCTGATGGTTCTTGTTCAACTGAGTGGTAATGAACGTTGGTTAAACCCACCCTATTTGCCAAGCCGCCCCAGAGGCCTGGATGACAATGATCATGGCGGTCTACCAGAAGATATTCAGCAGGAAATTCGCTCCGCAGCAGCGGATGCGATCATTGCCTGGAAGAAAGGGGCCCCTGTCGCCATCGAAAACCCCAGTCCGAAACTGCTGACCCGCATGATCAGTGTATCTGTTGGCGAACAGGCCCCTGATAATTACGGCGAAATCATCGCCGCGGAACTGCTGCCGAATATCCCGGAGAAAAAAAGCCGTACCTTCAATGCCCCCGTACCGGCAAATTTTAAAGCCGTCATCATCGGCGCTGGTGTATCAGGCATATGTGCCGGAATCCGCCTGCAGGAATATGGTATTGATTTTACAATCATTGAAAAAAGCGCAGGCTTTGGCGGCACCTGGAAAGAAAACCAATATCCTGCCGCAGGCGTGGATACCCCCAATCATTTATATTCCTTTTCCTTCGCCCCCAATGACTGGAGCCGTTATTTCGCCCTTCAGGGTGAAATTCTCGATTATATTGAAACGGTCGCGCTGGATTATGAACTGGCCCAGAATACATGCTTTGGCACCCAGGTCCGTAATGCCAAGTTCGATCGCGCAACGAAAAAATGGCATGTACAAACTGTGGATGAAAATGGCCGGCAGGAAACCATTATCGCAGATGTAATCCTCAGTGCGGTTGGTCTGTTAAGCACCCCTTTCACACCGGACATTCCCGGTTTGGATACCTTCACTGGACAGGTCTGCCACACCGCACAATGGCCTGATGATCTGGATGTCACGGGAAAAAAAGTCGCCGTTGTTGGCAATGGGGCCAGCGCCATGCAGGTGGTGCCTGCCATTGCCGATACAGTGGAAAGTATGACCATTTTCGCCCGCTCAAAACAGTGGGCGGCCCCTTTCCCGCAGTTCCAGCAGCAGGTTCCGGATGATATCCGTTTTCTGTTAAAAGAAATCCCGCTCTATCATGGCTGGTATCGCCAACGGTTGGCCTGGACGTTCAATGATCGCCTGCATGGCGCTCTTCAAAAAGACCCTGACTGGCAAGAACCACACAATGCCATTAATGCCACCAATGACCGGCATCGCCAGATATTCACCAATTACATCAAAACTGAATTAGGCGACAAACAGGATCTGCTGGACGATTTGCTGCCGGACTATCCGCCCTATGGCAAACGCATTTTGTTGGATAATGGCTGGTTCCGAACCGTTGCCAGAGATCATGTCACATTGGTTCCGGAAAGGTTGGCCGAGGTGGATGGAAATATTCTACGTGCCCATGACGGCAGAGAATTTGAAGCCGATATCCTGATCATGGCCACCGGTTTTAAAGCCACCGAAGTACTCTCCTCCGTCGATATCATCAGCAAAGACGACCAACATATCAAAGATTTCTGGGATACAGATAACGCCAAAGCCTACATGGGCACGCTGGTGCCGGGTTTCCCAAATCTGTTCACCTTACTGGGTCCAAACACCGGCCTTGGCCACGGCGGCAGCATCATCCCCGTCGTTGAGCGCCAAATAAACTATGTTCTGCTGTTACTTGAAAAAATGTTCGCCAACCAAGCCGAGACCATCGAAGTCAAACCAGATGTCTTCGAAAAATACAACGAAGAACTGGACGATGCCCATGCAAAAATGATCTGGACACACACCGGCACCACAAACTGGTACCGCAACAAAAGAGGCCGCATCATCGCCATCACCCCCTGGCGAAATGACGACTTCTGGCGCATGACAAATATCATCAATGAAAAAGACTATATATTTGACTGATTTGATCCCAACTAGCGCGTAATAACCTTACCTCCAGTCTCTAAAAACGACAAAACCCGACATTGTGCCGGATTTCATCATTTTCGGTTAAAGGTTAGGATTCTACCCTATGCAGTCTGAACGATGAAAGGCACCGTTCTCAACCTTCTAACTAATCTTGAAACCGGGCCTAAGGTGAGGCCCGGTTTCGTATTTGGGTGAGAAGATATCGTTTATGACCGGCTGTCCCAGTTGGCGGCCAGAGTGGTGGCCAGGGGTTGAGACGTAGGATCTTTCAGGTCAATCTCGGCACTGGCCGGGGCACCAAAGGCGGCCATGGCCTGGATCAATTGCGATGTCGCCTGATCGGTCGTGCGCAAGGTCGCCTCACCCGCCATATGATCGGATTTAGCAGACGTTGCTGCTGACGATGATTGTGGCCCGTCCACATAATCTTCCACATAACGGAAGCCCACATCACCAATCGCGCCCAATTCGCCCTCTTCATCAATAAAGTTGGCGGTGTTGTATATGATGTTCCCTGGGGTATTTTCCGCCGTCTGACCGGAGGAGGTAAGCGCCAGATCAATGGCAGCAATGCCTTGATCCGCCAAAGAGCTCAGCTCATCCGCCTGAGAAATACCATCCTGATTGGCATCCTGCCACACCTGAAACTCACCAAAGCGCGCATCAGAGGCATCAAACAGCCCATCATTATTGCTATCAAAAGCCCGCAAACCTTCCATATCGGTCCGCGCCCCCGGCAGATCCTGCACAAAAGAAATCTCCGAGCCACGATCAATGACACCGTCCTTGTTCCGGTCCAGCACAAGCAGGCCATCATCAGCACCAACCCACCCGGTCCGCTCCAAAGCACCGTCATTATCAACATCGAAATTAATGCTGGAAATATCCCAGTTAGCCATTTCAACACCGTCGCCATCGAGATCGAGTATGATGGGGGTGAGCTCATATGAAGTAGCTAAATTGTCACTAGAATCGATATAGTAATCATCACCAATTGTTATGGTTGTATTTCCATTTAATATTACATGCTGATAAGCAATATTATTTTGAGGATCCCATATTGTCGTACTGATAACAGAATTACCACCATTAAATCCCAAATTAAATACGAAATACAACTCAAACCCGACTGCTAAACCGTTATTGGTAATCCCATTACCAATTAAATTTGCCTGACCAAGAGTGCTAGGTACTAAACTCGCAATAGCTACTACAGAAACCTCATCATTAACATTAACAGTTATATCGTGTGGTGTTTCATTACCTGCACTATCAATAGCCGTAACAGTTACTTCATAATTATTATCTCCATCAGCACTTCCGGGGGCTTCGTAATCAGGAACATAGGCAGACTTAAACTCCAATTGATTACCATTGACCAGTTCAAACTTATCGCCATCATCCCCACCGAATGTCGAGGACCATGTCACAGCATGATCGTCCGTTGCTGTCAAAGGCGTGATGACAATCGGATTATTTTCATCGTGTGGTATCGTATCCACATCAACAACTGGACCGGTCTGATCCACTGTGATGGCAAGTGATGGATTGCTGGTGGATTCATTTCCAGCGGCATCAAACAAATGCGCCGTCACAGTTGAGTCGCCAACACCAATATTGACCGTTAAGTCCACATATCCTGCAGAAATATTTCCAGAAGTCAGAACATGGGTCTCCCGGACCGTCCCGCTATCTTTAATTTGCAGAGTATCTCCAACCTTTGCGGAATTACTTAAAGATGTTCTGATTTGCGGTGTCGAAATATTGGTAATATTATCCGTCGATAATGCGCCTGTATCAGACCCTGCCAGCAGATCAACAGAAGTTGCCGTTGGAGCCGTTGTATCCACAATTACAGAACGACTCGCAGAAGCATTACTTTCATTACCGGCATGGTCTCTGGCAATGACCGTATAGTTATGAGAACGCTCCGCAGTGCGCCCTGAAGCAGTAAATTCCCAACTGTCATTGATCACCTGAGCTTCACCAATTTTGTTGCCACTTTCATATATGTCAACAAAGTTTGCAACAGACGGGTCACCATTAATGTCACCCATATCTGTAACCGTGCCGGTAAGTTTGTGGGTTGTCTTATTGGTGTGGGTTCCACTACTGACATATTCACTTAAATCATTATCAAAAATCTCTAAATCCGAAATGACCGGCGTCGTGGGCGCCGTTTCATCCACGTCCCGGATCAAGACACGACGCCAACCTGAATCACTCTTTTCACCATCATTTACGGAAATATGCAAATCAATGTAACGATCTGTGCCATCTAAAGGCAAAGATTCATAATCCAGTAGGCTGCTGTCCCTGACAAATACATCCACCTCACCATCACCGTCGGTATCGGTTGGATCGATTGAAAAAATGGCCGTCGATATGGCATTACCGCCACTGTCTGTAGCGCCAATAATTGAGAAGTTTAATCCATTAAGCGGGCTGTCTATATCATCATAAAGAACATGACCGATTTTTGTTTTCAAATTTTGCGCCGGATTGCCAGGCGCATTTTCCTTTACCCCCAATGGCGATACGTAATTACCATCATCAATGAGAGTAACATCATCAATATCATCGCCATCATAATCAAACCCTATGAGTTCAGGTTTAGTATTTACCGCTGTGACATCAATGGTGATTGTGTGTGTGGCACTTTCTGCGCCATGTACATCACGCACGCGGAATGTGAAACTGGTATAATTGTCACCATTTTCAAATGGCAGCGCCAGATATTTCAATTTTTCACTGGTAATATCTTCCACGCTAATGATTTGCCCATTTGTGACGGCGACACCATTCAATGTCAGTGTTCCTTTGGATGGGCCGGTCACAATGCGAACGCTATCCAGCACATCTCCATCCGGGGTATCTGCGAAGGGGAAATCGCCAGGAGCAAAGATGTACATATCATCTTCAAGCGCCGCTATATCCTCACTTGGATCGGCTGATGTCGGTGCATCATTCACAGCTGTAACCGTTTGTGTGACTGTTCCCGTACCACTGGAAAAGGCTGTTGTACCACCATTGGTGCTCACATTCGCAGTGTTTCCGGCAATACCGGAAGTTTGGTCCCAGGCCCGGAAGTTAAATGTTGCCTCCCCATTAAAGTCGTCACTGGGGATAAACCGCACTTTATCTGATGGCCCTAACAACAGAGCGTTGCTGTTGCTGACTGAACCAACAGTGATCCAGCTGCCACTACCGTTTAACTGATACTGCCAGCTGCCATTGGCTGTTTCAGTCGCATAGACGGCAATGGCCTCTACCACATTGCCATCCTCATCTGTGAAGGATCCATTGGTGATCACATCTGCTATGGTCATCCCTGAAATATTTTGTTGATCTTCCTGAATTGGTGCAAGCGAGTGATCCGCTGTAGAAATAACCGGCGCATCATTCACGGCTGTAACCGTTTGTGTGACTGTGCCTGTATTACTGGAGAAGGCTGTGGTGCCACCATTGGTATTGACATTCACTTTAGTTCCAGTGCCACCGGAGGTCTGATCCCAAGCCCGGAAATTAAAGGTTGCATCCCCATTAAAGTGGGCATTGGGGATAAAGCGTACTTTATCGGATGGCCCCAGCAAAAGAGCATTACTGTTGCTGACAGCGCCAACATTGATCCAGCTACCACTACCGTTTAACTGATATTGCCAGCTGCCATTGGTTGTATTCGTCGCATATACTGCAATGGCCTCTATCGCTGCGCCATCATCATCCGTGAAGGCCCCATTGGTGATCATATCTGCTACTGTCTGCCCCGGAATATTTTGTGGGTCTTCCTGAATTGGGGCAAGCGTTTGAGCATCTATTAAAATAACCGGAGCATCATTCACAGGGTCAACTATGACATAAATGTCTTCTGTGGTTGATTTATCATTATCAGTGACCGTTAACGTAATCGTGGCAGTGCCATTGAAGTTATTACCAGCTGTATCAACTGTCAGTGTACGTGTCGGCCCGTCACCAGAAACACTGGCCGTTACACCGGGAATATCTGTTGATGCAGCGACTGTTAGTTCACTATAGGGGTCATCAATATCCGACAAGGTCAATGTATGGGTTTGAGAACCACCTTCATCAAAGTCAGGAACATTTGTAAGATTTACAAATGTCGGTGCATCATTCACAGCTGTAACTGTTTGTGTGACGGTGCCTGTGTTGCTGGAAAAGGCCGTTGTACCTCCATTGCTACTTACATCCGCTGTGTTTCCTGTGGTCCCGGAAGTTTGGTCCCAGGCCCGGAAATTGAACGTTGCCTGCTCATCAAAGTCGGCGTCTGGCACAAAACGTATTTTATCTGTTGGCCCAAGCAAACGGGCATTACTGACACTGACGGAACCAACATCGGTCCAGGGGCCACTACCGTTTAACTGAAATTCCCAACTGCCATTGACTGAATCAGTCGCATATACCGCAATCGCCTCTACAACTGTGCCATCTGCATCGGTAATATCCCCGACAGAGAATAGTTCGGCAATAGTCTGCCCTTCATTAGTTTCAGTATCTTCTAAGATAGCCGACATTGCTTTTTCAGTCTCGGAAATCACCGGCGCATCTGAAACTGGATCAACCGTAACGGTCAATTGCGATGAGGCACTTAAAGAACCTTCATCAATTACCGTAACCGTAATATCTGTTGGCCCGCCGAATTGATCAGCAGCAGGAGTCAAGATCACCTTCCAGGTATCACCAGTGACATATTGCGTTTGGATTGAGGAGAATAACGTCGTATCACTGGCAACGGCTGATACATTGAGAGTAGCAGAATTCTCAGAAATACCCGGCGCGGATTCGTCCGTGACGGTAAATAAGACTTCCACAGTTCCGTCTTCCAGCATCGTGATACTGCCATCAGGGGCGATCGTTACATCCCCGCTACCACTAGAGCCACCCCAGGTGAAGCCACCCAGAATGGTCACATTTTGCCCAGACACAGCTTCCTGAACAGACGCGCCTGTGCCTTCATCAAAGGCAAAATCGAACATCCGGTTTGCATTACCAGTACCACTGGCCACCTCAGTAGGTGTCAACACTGTATCATACAGTGTTGCACTGTAATATTGTCCCTGGAAAGACTGGGATAGATCAAACTCTCCCCCTAAAGCATCCTGTTCCTGACCAAGGCTCAAAGTTCCGCCTGCCTGAATCGAATGTCCAATCACATTATTATGAACCTCACTGTATACTTCCTGATCAAAATCATAAACCGTCACTAAACCAGTTGCGCTGTCCCAATTGATGGTTAAGTGATGACGTTCACCATCCCGAATGTCATAAGGCACATCCACCGCAATTCCATTAATCGCCAAACGCATAAAATCTTCGCGCGAGTTAATGAAAAGCTCATTATTCTGGCTCGCAGAGACCGCATAGCTCAGCGCTGAACGCTCTATATCGGCAGATTCATCAAAGATAAAATCCAGTACTGCCGTAAAGGACGTCATGCTCGTCCCAATCGCATTAGCCATCATCACATTGGTGCTACCGTCCATTTGCAGATAGTGCTCAGACTCTGCGCCAACAACGCTGTCTAATGTGATCACGGGTGGCGGGTTATCATCCCATATGTCTTCCACAGCCGGCTGTAATGAAACAGGAATTTCACTTTCTGCTGGCGCGGAGCCATCACCATAATTTTCCATGATCGTTAACAGTTGATCAATTTCCAATGACACCTGGTCAGTAGCATTGAACATATCAACCTTGAAATCTTTTTGAGATTCTCCGGTATTTGGGTCAAACCACTCCAGGATTGTCACACTGGCGTTAGAGCCTAAAACGGTTACTTTCAAATTGTGGCGATTTTCAGCGTCGACAACTTTTTCGAACCATAGATTCATATTCGTAATGGACGAATCTTCCGAGAATGAAATGGCATCCACACTATTATCTGTATCAAAGTTATCCACGGTGTCATGTCCGGATGTTCTGGTGAAATAATAAACATCATCACCCTCACCCCCCATCAGGAAGTCATC
>JGI12316J15310_10000041_pt50 | contig 10603 bp, 12 predicted proteins | sample MarCyaLeptolynsp_FD_15310 | JGI IMG/M metagenome (IMG submission 15310)
CTCGCGTCCGTCGGCGATCTCGCGCTCACCCTCTCACCCACGTTCGCCCCGGACGGTCGGATCGCGGTCGCCGGGACCAATCACACTCGCCCCCGCATCTACCTCGATGGGCGGGTTGTCTCTCGCCGAGGTCCGGCCGCGTCCTCACCGACGTTCTGCAACCATCCGGACGGGGTTCGCCTCGTCTACGCGCGTGGCAACCGGAAGAACACCGCGATCGTGGTCGCGGACGTTCGTGGACGAACCGAGCGGCGCATCGTGACGGGTTCGGGCCGACACACCGCCCCAGCGTGCTCTCCCGACGGCCGCCTGATCGCCTTCTTCTCTACGCGCAAGCGCGGCGGGGGTCCGGGCCTCTACGTCGTGCGCATCGACGGCCACCATCTACGCAAGGTCGCCGACGTCACCGGCGAGTCGCTCAGCTGGTCTCGGCGGCTCGTCCCGGCGGAGGGCGCTCGGTAGCCCTCGGGTTCAGGCGCCGCTCTCGGGCGGGTCGTTGCGCGCGCCGTGCATCCGCTCCCGAGTTTTTTTGCCGAAAACGTTTGCTCAACGAAATCAGGTGTCTAGCGCCTGTTTGAGCGAGGCGGCCCAGGTCTCGAAACCGCCCAACGTGGACTCGGCGAGCGCCTTGTCCGCCGCGAGCGCCTCGATCTGCTTGCCGAGGTGCTCGCGCGCGCGCGTCAGCCGACTGCGCACCGTGCCCTCTGGTACGTCGAGGATCCGCGCCAGATCGGGCGTCCGCAGGCCCTCCCAATAGTAGAGCTCGACCACGATCTGGAACTCGATCGGGATGCGTCGAAGCGCGCGCATGAGCAGCTGCTGTTCCTGCTTGGCGGACGCGATGGTTCTGGGCCCCGCGGCGAGGTCCTCGGCGGATACGGTGTCGAACTCCATGACCTTGTCCCGACGCCCGCGCTTGCGCAGGTGCATGTAGAGCTGGTTGCGCGCGATGGCGTAGGCATAGGTGCGAAAGCTCGAGTGCTGACGAAACTTGTCTCGTCCGTCCACGCAGGCCATGAAGGTCGCCTGCGCGAGGTCCTCGGCCGTCGCATCGTCGAGCTTGCTGCGGAAAAACCGATAGATCGAACGGAAGTGGCGTTCGAACAGCTGGTTGCCTGCCGCGCCGTCACCACCGCGCCAAGATTCGAGCAGATCGAGGTCGCCCGCCATCGCCTCGGACATCGCGATCATCGTAGCTCACTTTTTTTCACGATCTCGGGGAGCGGATCGCCAGGCCACGCAACGGTCCCCTCGCAATGACCACGAAGCATGACATTGGGTTCCTCGGCGCTCTCACCACTCTCTGCGGCCTTCTGACCCTGCCCGCATGTGCGACGGGAGACGGAATGGACGAGCCCTTCGGCGACCTTGGAGAGGATGCCGGCGTGATGGACGACGAGCTCGACGAGCTCGACGAGCCGGAGGCGGACGAGGACCAGGACGGGCCGGTCGATGACGAGCCCGCCGATGACGAGCCCGCCGATGACGAGCCCGCCGACGACGAGCCCGGCGACGACGAGCCCCCGGTCGACGACGAGCCTGGCGACGACGAGCCCCCGGTCGACGACGAGCCCGGCGACGACGAGCCCCCGGTCGACGACGAGCCCCCGGTCGACGAGCCCCAGATGGCCGAAAACGACGGTGACTTCATGGCCAACCCCGCCATCCTCGCGCAGTTCCGCAACACCGCCCCCGCCGAGGTCTCCTTCGACGAGCCGCAGTTCAACGAGGACGCGATCGATACCCGAGGCCTGCAGTACGTCGGCGACGTTTCCGTTCCTGGCGACCAGGAAGACTGGATTCAGTTCAACATCGTCCCCGGCCAGAACGACCCCACGATCGGACTGTTCCTCGACTGCGGCGTGCCCGACCTCAGCCCGCAGCCGCTGCGCGCCGAGCTGCTCGACGAGCAGGGCAACGTGCTCGAGACCGTCGTGTGCGGCGGGCCGGAGCAGAACGTCACGCTGCACGATGCCGGCAGCTCCGACGACTTCTACGTCCGCATCGAGATGGGCGACTACGGCGAGCACTACGACCAGTACACGCTCGAGATCGACGCCTACTGCTTCCAGGGCTGCGACTTCTAGCTCAGCCCAACCCAACCCAGCCAAGCCGATGGCCCGGTGGAGCCCGACCGCTTCACCGGGCCATTTTTGGTGCTCAGGACTCGACGCAGACGCCGACGTCGTCGTAGCAGCCCGGCGCGGGGTTGCTGTCGACGGGCACGCACACGAGGCTATCGGGGCAGTCCGGCGCGGTGAGGTCGCAAAAGGCGACGCAGCATCCCGGTGCGCCGGTACAGCCCGTCAGCGAGAGCGACAGGCAAGCAAGCCCCTGTTGGCACGACAGCGCTCCCGCGCACGGTTGTCCCAATCCGACTTGCTCGGTCCCCTCCACCGTCGCGACGCAGGTGAACGCAGCGTCCATCTGCACGCACAGCTCATCGCCGTCACAGTCCGGAGACAGCGGATCGCACTCGGGAAACTCGAAGCAGGACTGCGGCTCTGCGTCTTCGCTGTCGCCGAGCACGAGGGTGGCCGCACTGTCGGCCCCCGTGTCGGGCATCGGCGGCTCGGGGCTCGCATCGGGTGTGCACGCCAGCAGCAGGCACGCCCCGATGCACCACCGCGCCGGGCGGCGAAACCTCAACCGGTGCTCCCGGTTCCCGTCGTCCCGCCCGTGTCGGTCGTTCCGCCCGTATCCGTGGTGCCGCCCGTGTCGGTCGTGCCGTCCGTGTCGGTTTCCATTCCGGTATCGGTGCCAGTGTCGGTCGTTCCGCCCGTATCCGTCGTGTCGTCGGTCATGCCGCACTCGCACATGCTGATCCCGGGGGGATCGCCGTCGCAGTCGCAACCTGCTTCGATCACGCAGGCTGCATTGCAACCGTCACCGTTGTCGTTGTTCCCGTCGTCGCATTCCTCGGCAAAGCCCTGCGTCACGCCGGGAATCGACGTGTCGAACCACATCCCGTCGCCGCAGTTCGGGCCACACATGCTCGGCTCGTTGAAGCACTCCCAGCCGGGTACGACCTGGCACGAGTCCGAGCACCCGGGAGTCCCCGCGCCGATCAATGAACCGCCGTCGCACTGCTCCCCCTCGTCGACAAAGCCATCACCGCAGGCTGCACAGTCGCTCGGCTCGCCACCGCACGAGAACCCTTCTTCGATCTGGCAGTTTTGATCGCAGCCGTCGTTGGCCGCGGTATCCATGTCGTCGCAGGCCTCGCCCTCTTCGATGAGGCCGTTGCCGCACACCGGGAGCAGCGAGCACGTGCTGGTCCACTCCGGGGGCTCGGACTCACCATCGGTTTCACCCTCCTCTTCGGCGGGGGGCATCGGCGTGCACTCGTAGCCAGCCTGCACCGTGCACGAGGCGGGGTCGCAGCCCTCGGGTACGGGCTCTCCTTCGCAGGTCTCGCCATCCTCGAGCAGGCCGTTGCCGCACTCGGGCTCGGGCTCCTCGGCGGGGGGCGGGTCCTCTTCCGTGCAGTTGGTCGCGGAGAGACTGACGAGCAAACCCAAGATCAAGACCAGTGGCGTTCGTACGTTCACGGCGTGGCCATGCTCGCCCAAACCTGGTCGGAAGGCCACACCGGCGGACAAATCGGTGGCACGATGACGGTCCCATGCGGTGGCTGCTCGCGACGACGCTGCTCCTGTCAGCCTGCACGCAACCCAAGGCGCAGAGCCCCGATTCGAGCGCTCCGAAGGCTGCGGACCAGGCATCCGAGCAAGACATCACGCCGCCGTCCGACGACGACGAGCCCCTGACTTGGCGCACATTGAACGTCGGCGAGACCGCGGTGGAGTACGCGACCATCGGTGAGCCGGCGGAAGGTCGTCCCGTCCTGCTCGCGCTCCCGCCCGGCCCGCAGACGCGCGAGATGGTCGTCGCCGGAATCGAGAAATGGGCCACGCCGATGCAAGAAGCGGGGTGGTTCGTCCTGTCGCCCATCTCGCCCGAGGGGCTGTTCTTCACCGACTCGGCTGAGCTACTCCCCGGCTTTCTCGACGCGGCAGCGAAGACCCACGGCATTCCGACGGAGGGCCTGCTGCTGTTCGGGATGAGCAACGGAGGCCTGTCTGCATTCTCGGTCGCGCTGGCGGAGCCGAACCGGTTTCGGGCCATCGTCACGATCCCGGGCCGGCCGACGGACGACGACCTCGGCAAAGTCTCCGCCCTCGCGAGCATGCCCGTTGCGATCGTGGTCGGCGCGGACGACGATCCCTTCTGGATCACGGGCGCGGAGTCCACCAAGCGCGCACTCGAAGGCGCGGGCGGATCCGTCGAGGTTCGCATGCTGCCCGACACCGGTCACGCCGCCCACGTCGACATCGACTGGGACACGTTCCGCGGCCTGTTCGGACTGTGACGATCAGTTGTTCGGTGCGCCGTCGAGAATCCAGGTGGCGATGATCTCGAGCTCGAAGTCGTCGAGCGGGTCGGCGCCCTTCGGCATCGCCAACCCAACCCCGCCGACCGAGTCGTGGGTTCCGTTGATCTTGTGCCACATGTAGCTGAGATCCAGCGATCCCGGCTCCACCTTGTCGAGTGCCACCTGATTGGACGGGACGTCGACCAGGGCGAAGTATGGAGAGTTGAGCAGGTCCTGTAGCGCCCATTCGCCGCCGGGCTCGTGGCATCCCGGAGCGCAGTTGGCCTGCAGGATCGGGGCGACGTCGGCAAAGAAGCTGACCTCTCCGGGAATGCCGGTGTCCGAGGTGAACGGCCCCGAGTCGCCGGTGACGAACCCGGTGACGAATCCGGTGTCGAACCCCGTGTCGAATCCGGTGTCGAATCCGGTGTCGAACCCCGACGTCCCCGCGGTGGTGGCGGTGGTGGCGGTGGTCGGCATGGTGGGGTTGGGACTGGCCGTGGTCGGCTGCGGTCCGGCGGTCGTGCTGGGGTTTGATCCGGTCGTACCCGTGTCCGCACCGGCACTCGTCTCCATGCCACCGGTGTCGAGCCCGACGGTATTGCCCGAGCAGCCAACCGCGACACTGGCCAGAGTCACCAAGCACAAACGGACCACCAACATGACTGACAGAATACCAGCGGCGACGCAGTGCGACAGTTTTTTGGGATAGAGGGAATATGGAGCCGGGCGGTGACGTCGTGGGCGCGATGAAGCGAACGAGCCTGCTGGGCATCGTGCTGTGTGCCTGCACCAAGACGGCCACCGCCGCGCCCGTCGACACGCCCCCCGAAGCGCCGACTCCAGCCGCGCCCGCCGCACTTCCGGCGCATCCGGGCTGCATGCTGGTCCTCGACCTCGAGACTGACGAGCTGGTCGAGCTGGGCGACGGCAATTGCGACGACACCACCAATCCCGCGTCGACGTTCAAGGTCCCGCACGCTCTGTTCGCGCTACAGACCGGCGTGGTCACCGATCCCGACGAGTCGGTGAAATGGGACGGCAGCGACCAGTACTTCGACGTCTGGGAGCAGGACCACAATCTGCGCACGGCCATCTATCACTCGGTCGTCTGGTTTTTTCAGGGAACCGCGCGAGCGATCGGCGAAGCCAAGATGACCGAGCTGCTGCGTGCGATCGACTACGGCAATGCCGATCCGTCGAGCGCGATCGACCGCTTCTGGCTCGGCGGAGGCTCCCTCCTCGTCACGGGCCACGACCAGCTCGCGTTCATGCGCCGCTTGGTTCGTGACGACCTCCCGATCGATGCCGAGCACATGGCGCTCGTGCGCGAGCTGATGGTGCGGCCGCCGAGCTCGTTCAAGGGCCGCATGCTCGACGGCCACGCGGTCCCACCAACGAGCGATCAGCTCACCTTTGGCGCCAAGACCGGCACCGCCATGCTCGGCGACGGCAGCGTCACCTGGCTCATCGGATACGGACGCTGCGCAGGCGACGACCCCGGCTACGTCTTCGTAAGCCGAGTGCGCTCCGATGAACCGGTCTCGTCCAACTCACCGGCCGCCACCCACGGCCTACAAGCCCTCCACGCCCTCGGCCGCCTCGACTGCTGAGCGTTCACGACTACGCGTCAACGAGCTCGCACAGCAGTGCACGGACAGCCGCTCTCAAGGCGCCTTCGTGTCGGCTTTCGCGTCGGCCTTCGCATCGGCTTTGCCCTCGTGCTCGCCGTGCCGGGGCGTGTCGCGTGGCTTGACCATCTCGGGATCGATGCCGCTCGCGAGCATCGTGCCCGTGTCGAGGTCGAGGAACCACTGGACTTTGATGCGGTCCATCAGCTCCTCCTTCAGCGCGCGTCTTCCCTGATGCAGCTTGCGCTGGCGGAGACGGCTGACGATCTGATCCTCGAGCGCGTCCATCGGCAGCTCGCCCGCCCCCCACTTTCCCGAGAGCTTGATGACGTGCCAGCCGAACTTGGTCTTGACCGGTTTTGAAATCTCCCCGGGCTTCATCGCAAATGCCGCCTTGGAGAACTCTTCGGCCATGCGGTCCTCGGTGAAGATGCCAATGTCGCCCCCCTTGGACGCGCTGGGTCCGGTGGAGTGCGTGCGCGCCAGCTCGGCGAAATCTGCTCCCGGCAGGATCGCTTCCTCGTAGATCTGCTGCGCCTTCTTCTTGGCATCCGCCTCGGATACCGGCGGCGCGCCTTCGGGGGCTCCGTACGGGATCAAGATATGGGAGGCCCGAACGCGCTCTTGGTCCGATTTCCAGTTGCCCTTGATCTTGTCGTAGTCCGCTTCGATCTCGGCCTGAGGGACGTCGAGTTTCTTCGCGGCCTCGAGCAGCGCCTTCTCGAGCAGCTCGGCGACGTACATGTTGCGCAAGCTCTCTTCGGTCTCGCCACGGCGCTCGAGGTGCTTGGCCCAGTCCCGAATGCCGCGCCGTTGCTGCGCCTCGCGCTTGGCCAGTTCCTTCTTGTCGTAGGTGACCGTCTTCGCGGCGGCCTCCTGCCGGAGCGCCTCTTGGTAGGTCAGCCGATCGAGAATGGACTTCCGGTACCGACGCGCCGCCGACGGTGGGATCTCGCGCCCACGCTCGACGTACTTCTGAACCTTGAGGTCGTAGATCTTCGAGAACTCCGACTTGGGGATCTCGACGGCGCCGACTTTGGCGATGACGCCGCCGCTCGCACCGACCGGTCCGGTGGCGGCCGGCTCGGTCCCCTCCCCGCCACTGCCCGCTTCGTCACCTTCGCGAATCTCGGTGGCCTTCTCTTTGACCTTGCCGGCCAGACCGCCCTCTTCGGCCTTTGCATCGGCGGCCTTTGCGTCGGCGACCTTCGCATCAGCCGACTTGCCCTCCTCCGCCTTGGCCTCGACCGACGCATCACCGTCGGACTTCTTGGCCGAGTCGCACGCCCCCGCGACCAGGGCGAGCCCAACGAGGGAAACGACACGAAGTCGACGCTGCATACCCGCAATGTACACCTCACCATCGGTGCAGGGGACGGGGCCCGAGGACGCACTTTTCTGCCCCGCTGGCGCGCCCTCTATGATCGGCGGCCGGACACGCGTGACCGACGACAACCCCGAGGAATCCGAGCTCGAGATTGGCACGCTGCTCGCGGCGGCCTTCGAGAAGGAACCATCCGCCGACCTAGGTGATCGCGTGGTGCGTCGCGTTGCGCTGGCGACGACGGTGGCGGAGATCGCCCAGATGTTCACCGCTGCGCCTTTGCACTGGCTTCGGTCCGACCTCGAGCCCGACGAAGGCGGCGACGGAGGCCAAGGACAATGATCCTTGTCGCCCTGCCTACCCCCGTCCAGCAGCTCTGGGACGCCACGGCCGCGTTCGCTCCCGTCGCGGCATCGGCGATCGCGGTGTTCGCCGGCCTGTGGATCGCAGCCGCGATCGCCCGCCGGGTCGTCACCCGCTTGCTCGGCCTCACCGCGCTCAACCGCGTCGTCTCGCAGACCCGCGTCGGCCGAGTGCTCGAAGCGTTCAAGGACGACTTCACCGCGGCCCAGGCCGTCGGTTCGGCCGTCTACTTCGCGATCATGCTGCTGGCGGTGATGGCCGCCGCCGACGCACTCGGGCTGGAGGCCGTGCACGAAAGCATCGGTGCGGCGCTCGGCTACGTGCCGCGCTTGTTCTCCGCGCTGCTCGTGCTCGCCGTGGGAAGCTTTCTCGCCAGCGGGGCGCGCCGGGGTGTGGGCGCGGTCCTGCTCGAGGTCCGAAGCCCGCTCGCGGGTCCGGCCGAGACAGCGACCGAGTTCGGCTTGCTGCTCGTCGCCGGCATCTTCGCGCTGGGCATTCTCGGCATCGACGTCTCGTTCGTCACGGGAAGCCTGAGCCTGCTCATCGGCATGGCCGCGGCCACGCTGTGTTTCTTGCTCGCGTGGGCGATGCGAAGCCCCTCCGTCGAGATCATCGCGAACTACTACCTGCGTCGAATGGTGCGCGTCGGCGACGACGTCCAGCTCGGCGACACTCGCGGGACGGTCGAACGATTCACCCCGCTCGGCGTGATGCTCCGTGACGCCCGGGGGGCACAGCACTTCGTCCCCGCCCGTCACGTGCTCGCCGGTTTGACCCGCGCCGGCTCCGGGCCGCCCCGACCACCGCCGGGATCCTGAGCCATGGGGTCGACCGAGAGCCGCCTCTCCCGCGAAACGGGAATCACCGCCGTCGACGACGCGGCGTTGATCACGGCGTATCTCGAGCTCGAAGACGCGGCATCGTTCTCGGAACTGATCCGGCGGCATCAGATCGGCGTTTACCGATTGTTGTCTGCGCTGCTCGCCAACCCGGATCGCGCTGAGGCCGCGTGCGAGGAGGTCTTCGTGCGAGCGGCGCATCGGCTGAGCGAGGTCGACCGAAACGGGGACATCGCAGCATGGCTGACCGAGATCTCGCGCGAGGTCGCGACCGAGCTCGACACCGCTGACGATCCCCTGCCCGACTCTGCAGGCTTCGACGCGACCCTGGCGGAAGACGCCGGACGTGGCGCGGTCAAGGGGGCGGTCCGCCGAGCGCTCGCCGACCTCGAGCCCGAAGAGCGCAGCGTTCTGCTGCTGGTCGAGCTTCACGGCGAACCGCTCGACCGCGCCGCCGCGACCCTCGGGATGCCGCCGTCGCAGGTTCGGGCGAGGCTCGAGACCGCCCGCAAGAAGTTCGCCGCGGCATTTCGGCGTCCGACCGAGGCCGACGTTCGCACCTCGGATGCCGAGGTCGGCGAGACGCTCGTCGATCTCAGCAGCACCCACGAATGCGAGGGCTATGAAGTTCTCGGCGTCCTCGGTGAGGGGGGCATGGGCCGTGTCTACCGTGCGCGTCACTTGGAGACCAACACCGAGCGCGCGCTCAAGGTGCTCCTGCCGGAGCTCGTTCACTCCTCGAACGTGCTGGCGCGCTTCGATCGGGAAGCTGCGATCGCGCGCCAACTCGACCACGCCCACCTGGCCACGGTGTTCGAGCAGGGCAAGACCCGCGATGGCGCCCCCTTTCTCGCGATGGAGCTCCTCGTCGGGGACAACCTGGCCGACCGCATCGCCGACGTGGGCAAGCTCGAGCTGCCCAACGCGCTGCACATCATGCGACAGCTCCTCGACGCGCTCGGCTACCTACACGGGCTCGACATCGTGCATCGCGACGTCAAGCCCGAGAACATCATGCTCGTCCAGCGCGACACAGACCCCGCCTTCGTGAAGCTGCTCGATCTCGGCATCGCCAAGGTCCCCCCGACGCTCGCGGCGTCCCCCGGCGCAGAACGACTCACGAGCGCGGGGTTGACCCTCGGCACGCCCGCGTACATCGCCCCGGAACAGGCACTTGGCTCCGCCATCGATGGCCGAGCCGACCTCTACGCAGCTTCGGTCACGCTGTTCGAGATGCTCACCGGCAAGCTCCCGTTCAACGCCGACGATGCCGGTGCCATGCTCGCCAAGCACATCTCGATGCCGCCCCCGCGCCTTCGACATCGGGGCATCAAGGCCTCCCGCGAGCTCGAGATTGCCGTGGCGCGCGGCATGTCCAAGCAGCCCTACGACCGCTACGACAGCGCCGAGGAGTATCTCTCGGCGCTGGCAGATGTGGCGTGACCTCTCGAGTGACGCAAGCGGCGGGCGTTGCTTGCGTCGCGTTCGAGCTTGGGGCGACGATGGCGGCCCGCGTGACGCTCTGGAGCCCGCCTTCGCCCCTGCCCGGTCCGATATCGACCGAGCGGACGACCATTCGTTCGTACCGGCAAGACGATGCACCGGCGCTGCACGAGGCGGTCCTCGCCAGCATCGCCGAGCCCTGGCTGTGGCTGCGCTGGGTTTCGGACCCGCCTCGACTCGAGGACAGCGCCGCGCGCATCGAGTCCGTCGTACGCGATTGCGCCGATCCGAGCTGTCGCTATTTCTCGCAGGCGATCTTCGACCGCACCGAAGCCACGTATCTCGGCGATCTATCGTTTCACCACATCGACAGTCGCGAGCGGACAGCGGAGATCGGCTACTGGATCCGCAGCGATCGGGGCGGCTCGGGTCTGTGCACGGAAGCCGCGGGTGCGATGATCACGGCTGGGTTTGCCTCGCAGCCCGCAGGCGGCTGGGGCTTCCGTCGGATCACGCTCCTGTGCGCCGTGGACAACGTTGCGTCGTGGCGAGTCGCCGAGAAACTCGGACTCCGCCGCGAGCGATACGAACGAGCAGAGCGATACACGACGCGGCCGGACGCAGGGTA
>JGI12316J15310_10000141_pt25 | contig 10601 bp, 8 predicted proteins | sample MarCyaLeptolynsp_FD_15310 | JGI IMG/M metagenome (IMG submission 15310)
CGAGCAGCAAAACACGATGACCGGCCGACGCCAGATCTGTCGCGGCTGTAGCGCCGGCCGGCCCGCCGCCTACGACGACGGCATCAAAAATCTCTTCACTCATGCGAACACCTCCTGCTCCTGCGGTGCCTTGAACTGAATTGATGACATCGCGCGCACGGCGTGAATGGCTAGGCCCGCAGCCATCACAAACAGCCCTGCTTCAATTGCGAACACGGTTTGAAAGGCGCGGCCTTCGTCACCTAACGCGAACAACGCGAGATCGCGGCCGGCACCACCGACCAACCCGCCCAGTCCGAAAGCAATCGCCTGACTGGCTCCCCACACACCCATGCGAACGCCCTCACGGGTCTTCTCACCGCTGCCAGCGAGCCCCATCATCGCTCCGATTGCCGCGACTGCGAACACACCGGTGCAAAATCCGAAAAGGATCACATTGATGAGCAGCGGCCACCCGGGACCTATCACCGCCGCGCTCGCCAAACCAGCGAGACCAATGGCAGAGCCGATACATCCGCCCACGATCCAAGGTTGCAGTTCTGCTGGCGAACGAGCTCTGAACGCCCGTCCGCCAATACCTGCCACGATCATCCCCAGCAGGCCGCCCATATTGAACATCCCGCCGAGCTGCGTGGATTCACCTGGTGCCATCCCGAAGATCTGTCCCGCAAAGGGTTCAAGGATAAGATCTTGCATGTTGTACGCCATCATCGACACGAAAATGAAGATTGTGAAACGACGTGCCGCTGGTTCGGCAAAGATCTCGGCGATTGCTGCGCGAAATTCGGGTGGCGGTTCGGTCTTAGCGGTTTCCTCGAAGACATGATGACCAGCTTCGAGGCGGAAGGTCGCAATCCAGGTAATGGAGATGCAAGCCACCGCCAGACCGACTGCCACTTGCAACAATTGGTCGGGTGAATAGGGTTTCAGTAGCTGTCCGACGGTAATTGCAGAGACGACTATTCCTGCGATCATCATGATCCATGTGAGCGCGGCCGCAGGAGCCCTGCGCTCGGGGGCTACACTCGATGCGAGCAAGGCCAGCGCTGATGTTCCGGCCGCCCCGACACCGATGCCTATCAAGCTGTACGCGACAACCGCTAGACCAAACCCGAACCATCCCGGTTCAGCCATCATCAAAGTCGCATGGGTCGCTAGCAGTGTCCCAGTCGCCAGCACGACTATGCCGCCTAGGATCCAAGGGGTTCGCTTACCCCCTTTGTCGGAGCCATGCCCCCACAACGGGCGCCCGAGTTGAACGCCGTAGTGCCACGCGATCAATCCGGCCGGTATCGCCGCGGCCAACGCGAGTTCAACCACCATGATCCGATTGAGCACTGTCGTCGTCAACATAACCAACGCACCGATCGACGCTTGGACCAAGCCTATTCGAGCAATGGCGAACCAACTGAAGCCTGCGCTTGTCATCGGCCTCGCCATTAAACATACCCTCCGAGGCCCAAAGCAGCGGCCAGCATCCCGAGTACGTAGAGAGTAACCCCCGTTGCATTGTACCAAGGCGCATATCTCGCTGGATTTGACAGCATTCGCGGCATGGCTGCGAGCTGCAAAGCCAACAGAACCCCAACACTGATGGCAGAAACCGAGTACCCCCAGCTCACCAACAGCCAAACAACCGCAATCTGCGGAAGCGCCATTACAAGGCATGACACGCGCGCCGCTTGGCTCACTCCCAATGTCACGGGCAAGGATCGCAATCCCGTGGCCCGATCGCCTTCGACAGCCTTGAAATCGTTGAGAGTCATAATGCCATGAGCGCCAACGCTGTACAGCAAGAGGACGATCAGAATTTCCGCGCGCGGAAGAGCTCCGAGCAAGACCGCGGCGCCAGTAAACCAGCTCAAACCTTCATAGGTGAGGCCTACTGTTGCAGGACCCCACCAGCCGCTTTGTTTGAGACGAAAGGGTGGTGCACTGTAGGCCCAAGCCAAGGCCAAGCCGACCAGCGCCGCAGCGAAAACCCAAGTCCCAAGCAGCAGACCGACCATCGCCGACAAGGCGGTACCCATCAACGCAATATACAGCCCCCAGCGACCTCCCACTCTCCCGGAAGGAATCGGACGATCGGGCTCGTTGATGGCATCGACATGTCTGTCGAACCAATCGTTTATCGCTTGGCTTGTGCCACAGACCAATGGGCCGGCAAGCGCGACTCCAGCAACAACGAAAAGCCATCGCCCGTCCAAGCCCCAATCTAACCCGATGGCGCCTGAGGAGATCGCGCCGCACATAAAAGCCCACATCGGCGGAAACCATGTGATTGGCTTGAGAAGCCGCAATACATCGCGCGCCGCGGGTGACGGCACTCCCCGAGTCGAGACGGCGGAACGATCCATACTGTCAGGCTATGACTGACAGTCATGCGCGTCAAACAATTTTGACAGTTTAGCGCTTTACACCTGCAATTTGTCCCTTATTCGGACTCGCCTGTGAGATTTCCAAGGCCGTAGCGGTGCAATTTCGAATACAAACTCTGCCTCGAAAGCCCCAAGATCTCAGCCGCTGACGCGCGGTTGTCTGACGTATATGACAGCGCTGCTTCGATACAAAGCCGCTCAATCAGGTCTGTGCTTTCGCGGACAATATCTTTGAGCGACATCCGTCCAACAAGGTCTGTCAACTGCTCGACCGAGCGTGGCATGTCTTGCGTACCCGGCGGTAAATCGCGCAGGCGACGGCTAATAGGCCGTATCATAAAGCCATACAGCGGTGCATCAGAGTCGCTGACAACAGCCGACAACTCAATCTGCTCACCCTCTTCCTCATTGGCCGTCCGCAATATCGTGCTCACATTTCTAGCGACACCATACTGATCGATCTGGCCTTCAATCAGCTCAAGGTCGATTCCGGGACGACCGACAAACTCGGACAGCGATCGGCCATGCAGTTGGTCAAGGCTGGCCGCTTGGACCAGACCCACAAACGCTTCGTTGGCGGTAACAATGGACATAGCGCCGTCGGCGACAACGAAGGCATCAGGCATCCGCTCGACAAGATCAGTGACATGCTCAGAATCGTGCGCAGAGGAATCTTCAGCTAAAGTTTGCATCCGCAACAAGACATATTGGCTGCGATTTTGAGTGAAACCTCTTGCCGAGAGGCTCACTTCTTGGCCCCCTTTGCCAAGCAGAACCAGCGATGGCGAAACGTGCTGCGCTGCCAACGCCGAGCCGAGCAATGAGACAACGCTATCGCGCGACGATTTTTCAAAGATCGATAGCAATTTCTTGCCCAACAATCCCCCTTCACGCGTGCCCACAAGTCTATGCGCTGCGCCATTGGCCTCACGAATCTTTTGGCCATCCGCATCGATCACAATAACGGGTTCATTTGTCTCGTCGAAAAGCATGCGATAGCGCGCCTCGGTTTGACGCAGCTTTAGATAATCGCGCTCTAAGGACTGTTGAACCTGCAGGAGACGTTGCTGGACTTTGGCGTTTTCGCGGAGATCGCGACCGACTGCGATCCTGTGATCGCTGTCGTTCACCGAGATTACGACGTAACGGACAGGTATATCTCCGTCCCGCGATGGATGATTCACCTGCCGCCAATGCTGAACTTCTCCGCGTCTCGCTGCAGCGAGCATTTCCATGACCTTAGGTCTGCTCTCAGTCGTGACGCTGTCTAGCCAGTTCCTGCCAACCCATTTCTCGAAGCCCGGAAATTCTGAAGGATCAACGGAACAATCAAGCACCGTGCCAGCATCATCGAGCACCAGGGTGATGTCACCGGCCACCATGGCCAGTTTGCTCGCCACGTCGGACTCGAGTTCGCCGAACAAATCTTCGGTGTTGGCAAACCCCTTGCGGCCTTCGATACTATGCTTTCGTGTCAGCATATATCCGGACCCTACACTCCATTTTGCGCTGTTTGCTGGGCCTCCACCAAGCAATCTGCAACACTCAATGCCTCACGTGCATCAAACGCCATTGCGTCCGCGCCAACATGTTCAACGATGTGGGGGTTCTCGTTGATCATCCGTCCTCCGATCATGATCTTAATACTCGGATTGGCCGAAACATTACGTATCGCGCTTATAAGCTGAGAGATGGCGGCGCTAGGACAATCCCGTGATATGGTCAATCCGACCAAGTTGAATGATCTGTGGGCGAGGCGATCGAGCAATTCTCGGCGTTGCGGCTGCAGCAGCAGCTCAGTATTCCAGCCTTCGCGAGAGAACAACTCTTCGATCATGATGGTGCCGAAAGTGTGCTGATCACCCGGCATCGAAGCGAACAAGACAGTTGGCCCAGCAGCCCCACCCACTAGGCTTAGCGGTGTTCTCGCGGCCATTTCCCGCATGACCTCTTGCAGCCGCCAAAGACCCATCGTGACAGCGACGAAATCGCACTCATCTTCTTCCCAAAGCCGTCCGAGAAGACGTGCACTGGGCGCGAGAAGATCGAGATAAATGGCCTCGACACTAACACCTTTTGCCAATTGCTTGTCGACTTCCCGCAGCAAAACGGACGCGTCCTCGCTCAAAGGCAAGCGTGCAAATCGTTTTACATCTTGAGGTTCGATAATTGTGCCACTCGTCAATTGAACGGATCTTTCACGGTGCGTATGAGCAGCAACAAGTTGTGGAATGATCTCAGCCTCGATGATGGCTTCAATCGCATCCCGGTCCGCGTTGCCCTCTTGATCCTGGGCAACTGTATCCCCGCTCCGTATCAATCTTGCAAGCGGATTGGCGATGGCCTTTCGAAAGGCCGCCGAACTCGCTCCAAATACTGATGCCATACCAGACCCTCCTTGGTCTGCCAGGCGCAAAGCCTGGAGGCGGCGCGGATCGCGTCAAAACCGTTGGTGCAATCGTAATGATCCCTCTCAATTGAACCAGCCCGACTCGGTGTACGCTTCTTTGACAGGTCTGGCAAATGTAAGAGTGTCAATTTTGTTAGTCGTCTAGTTTGATTGACACATATGACTCGATGCGCCTAGGGTCCGGTATTGGTAGCGGAGGCAGATTCGGGGAATGACTCGACAAGTTCACGCAACCTCTATCGCTGGCAACTCGAGCGATAGTAGGGGAACGGGCGGAGCATTGTACTCGCCAGAAGAGCGCGCACGTCGTGACGACTCGGTCTGGACGATTGTGCAAGGCGTGCTCGCGCCGCTCCAATTCGTCATTTTCTTGGTCAGCCTTGTCCTGGTGATCCGCTACCTCAACACCAGCGAAGGCGCATTTGCGGCCGATCTTTCGATCGTGATCAAGACCCTGACACTCTACACGATCATGATCACCGGTTCGATCTGGGAGAAGGTCGTGTTCGGCAAATGGTTGTTTGCCAAAGCTTTCTTCTGGGAAGACGTTTTCTCCATGCTCGTGCTGGCGTTGCACACGCTCTACCTAGTCATGCTCTTCGGAGCGATCGGCACGGTCGAGCAACGCATGCTCGTCGCACTGGCTGGATACGGTGCCTATGTGATCAATGCCGGCCAATTCCTGTGGAAGTTGCGGGTGGCGAGACTGCAAGGAGCGCGACAGGCCCCGGGAGCGATGATCGCATGAGCGGCCTAACCACTTTGTCGGGCTGCTCGCCAGACGCCCGATCGCAAACCACGGGGCGCCCTGTCTTGCGTGAGCGAGGACAGCGGGAGGTGTTTTGCGGCCTTACCGGTATCGTTTGGCTGCATCGCAAAATGCAAGATGCATTCTTCCTTGTGGTCGGATCTCGCACCTGTGCGCATCTCTTGCAGTCTGCTGCCGGCGTTATGATCTTTGCCGAACCGCGCTTCGCTACCGCGATTATGGAAGAGCGCGATCTTGCCGGGATGGTCGATTGTCAGGACGAACTCGACCGAGTCGTCGACCGACTGCTCCAGCGGCGTCCAGATATCTCGACACTGTTTCTTGTCGGTTCGTGTCCGTCCGAAGTGATTAAGCTTGACCTCGCAAAGGCTGCTGAGCGGCTCGGCGCCAAGCACCTCCCAAAGACCCGAATCCTCAACTATTCAGGCAGCGGGATCGAAACAACTTTCACCCAAGGCGAAGACGCTTGCCTCTCAGCTTTGGTGCCAGAGATGCCCACCGCAGATGGAAATGCTCCGGCTGAGTTGCTGATTGTCGGAGCGCTACCAGACATTGTCGAGGACCAGTTTCTTCGACTTTTCGGAGAACTGGGCATTGACCGCGTTGGCGTGCTTCCAGCGCGCAACGCCCGGGATCTTCCCACAGTCGGAAAAAATACCCATTTTCTTCTTGCACAGCCCTTCCTCACCGAAACCGCCCGCGCGCTCGAAGGACGAGGCGCACAACGGCTTGACGCCTTGTTCCCATTTGGAGCCGAGGGCACGACCGATTGGCTGCGCGCCGCGGCGCGGGCGTTCGGCGTCGATGAAATGCATTTCAACCGCGTGATCGCTCCGGGCCGTGAGCGAGCGAAGCGTGCGATCGAGCACGCTCGCGCTGCCCTCGAGGGCAAGAGCATCAGCTTTCTACCGGACTCGCAGCTCGAGATCCCGCTCGCTCGGTTCTTGCATCAGGAACTGGGTATGCAGCCGCTCGAAGTCGGCACGCCCTATCTCAACCGCCAACAACTGAGTGGCGAATTGGCGCTGCTACCGGAAATGACGAGGCTTGCCGAAGGGCAACATGTCGACAGCCAGCTCGATCGTGTTCGTGAAGACAAGCCCGATCTGACCGTTTGTGGACTCGGGCTCGCGAACCCACTCGAAGCAGAAGGCTTCACAACCAAATGGGCGATTGAGCTCGTTTTCTCACCGATCCACGGTTTCGACCAAGCCGGAGATCTTGCCGAACTCTTCGCGCGTCCGCTGCGTCGGCGCGATGTGTTGAGGGTCTGAGGCCATGCAGCTTTCCGTCTGGACATACGAAGGACCGCCGCATGTTGGGGCCATGCGCGTTGCGACTGCGATGAAGGGGATGCATTATCTTCTCCATGCGCCGCAGGGCGACACCTACGCTGACCTCCTGTTCACTATGATAGAGCGTCGCGATCACCGTCCCCCAGTGACATACACCACTTTCGAAGCGCGCGATTTGGGCAAGGACACCGCGCAGCTGTTCCAGGATGCTGCACGCGACGCAGTGGAGCGGTTCAAGCCTCAAGCCATGCTGGTCGGCGCTTCTTGCACCGCCGAGCTGATCCAGGACGATCCAGGTGGCCTGTCAGAAGCCATGGACCTGCCCTGCCCTGTGATCCCGCTCGAGTTACCCAGCTATCAACGCAAAGAAAACTGGGGCGCTGCGGAAACCTTTTACCAGATCGTCCGCGGATTGGCCGATCGCTCGATCACCCCCAGCCCTAAGGAAGGGCGTCGTCCGCTCGCCAATATCCTCGGCCCGACCGCGCTTGGCTTCCGCCATCGCGACGATCTGGTCGAAATCCGCAAAATTCTCGAAACACTTGGGATAGATGTGAATGTCGTGGCCCCGCTCAATGCGACGCCAATCGACATCACCCGGATCGGCGCCGCCGATTTCAACATCGTCCTCTATCCCGAAATTGCAGATGAAGCGGCACGCTGGCTTGAACGCGAGTTCAATCAGCCTGCCATTCGCCAGGTCCCGATCGGCGTAAGCGCTACGCGCGCGTTTATCGGTGACGTCGCCGAGCTGTCAGGTGTCGATCCCACGCCTGCGCTCGGCGACAATTCATCCAGGCTGCCATGGTGGAGCCGCTCGGTCGATTCAACCTACCTGACCGGCAAGCGCGTTTTCATCTTTGGCGATGCCACTCATGCCGTCGCAGCCGCGCGGATCGCGTCCGAAGAGCTTGGTTTCGAAGTCTGCGGGCTCGGTTGCTACAACCGCGAATTTGCCCGCGACATCCGCGCCGCCGCTAAGGAATATGGCGTCGAACCGCTGATCACAGACGATCATCTCGCCGTCGAAGACGCAATCATTGCCGCTCAACCAGAGCTGGTGCTGGGCACGCAGATGGAGCGTCATATCGCCAAGCGCCTCGGCATGCCGTGTGCGGTGATTTCGGCGCCCGTCCACGTTCAGGACTTTCCAGCGCGGCACTCGCCACAAATGGGCTTTGAGGGGGCCAATGTCATCTTCGACACCTGGGTCCATCCGCTGGTGATGGGTCTTGAAGAGCATTTGCTGACCATGTTCCGTGAGGATTTCGAATTCTCCGATGAAGCCGGACCTTCGCATCACGCGGCGCATGCACCGCGCGCCACTCCGGCCAACGATGAATCTGTAACCGAGCCCATGATCCAAGATTGCGCCGCTGACTCCTTGTGGACCGCTGAGGCGGAACGCGAGCTTAAGAAGATTCCCTTCTTCGTCCGCGGCAAAGCCCGCAAGAATACCGAGAAGTTTGCCGCTGCCGAAGGCCGCAACCCAATCGATCTAGACACGCTTTACGACGCCAAGGCGCATTATGCCCGGTAGCTCGCTGCCTCCTGTCCGCGTTGCGATCGTAACGCTCGACAACCACCTCAAAGGGGCGGTTGAGCGTGCGGACGAGGAGCTTTCGCGCGAGAACATTCATTTGTCGCTGCATGCCTCATCCGATTGGGATCGCGATATCACGAACCTAGAGGCCACGAAGGAAGCGATCGGCAAGGCCGACATCGTGATCGCAACGATGCTATTTCTCGATGAGCAAGTCCGCTTGATTTTGCCTGCGCTTGAGGCGCGTCGTGAAGAGTGCGACGCCATGCTTGGACTGATGTCGGCCGGCGAGATCGTCAAGCTGACCCGCATGGGCAACTACCGCATGGACGCTCCTGCCAAAGGTCCATTGGCGCTGCTCAAGAAACTACGGGGCTCGAAGAAGCAAGGCGCCAGCTCAGGCGCCGGACAAATGAAGATGCTGCGCCGACTACCCAAGATATTGCGCTTCATCCCGGGCACCGCACAAGATGTACGCGCCTATTTCCTTACGCTTCAATATTGGCTTGCAGGTTCGGACGAGAACGTCGTGGCTTTGGTTCGTGCGCTCGTCGACCGCTACGCGTCAGGCGAACGTGCAACACGCCGGGGAACTACGCCTGCCGAAGCACCCATCGAATATCCCGAAACCGGCGTCTATTATCCATCGCACCGCCAACGCATGTCGGTTGGGCTACGAGTATTGCCGCGCAAGAAAGGCAAGAATGGCACCGTGGGACTGATCCTGCTTCGGTCTTACCTGCTCGGCCACGACACCGGCCATTACGACGCCGCCATTGAAGCGTTTGAGAACGCCGGGCTCAATGTGGTGCCGGTCTTCGCCAGCGGGCTCGATGCTCGCCCTGCAATCGAAAAGTTCTTTGTTGAACGCGGTGAACCCACAGTTGATGCAATCGTAAATTTGACCGGCTTCTCGCTCGTCGGTGGCCCCGCTTACAACGACAATGAAGCGGCGCGTAAAGTGCTAGGCGAGCTCGATTTGCCATACCTCGCGGCGCACGCGATCGAATTCCAGACAATCGGGCAATGGAGGCGGCGCGAGCAAGGCTTGCTGCCGCTCGAATCGACCATGATGGTCGCGCTGCCTGAACTCGATGGTGCCACGAATCCGACTGTCTTCGGCGGCAGAGCGGGGCCCGCCGGGGAACCGTGCACGGGTTGTGAACGCCATTGCGAGCGCGCGGGTACTGCCAAGGTTCGCCCTATGCAGGGCTGTCCCGAGCGCGCCGAAGCGCTGGCAGACCGAACCGCTAAACTGATCGCACTGCGCCGGACAGAACGCGCGCAACGCAAGCTCGCCATCGTGCTCTTCAACTTTCCTCCCAATGCAGGAGCCACGGGCACCGCTGCGTTTCTCTCTGTGTTTGAATCGCTGCATGCGACGCTCAAGCGGCTCGCGTCCGAAGGCTATTCGGTTGACGTGCCCGAGAGCGTCGATGGGCTTCGCGATGCGCTGCTCAAAGGGAATTCGGAACGGTTTGGAACTGATGCCAACGTAGCGGCCCGGATTCCTGCGGACGAGCACGTCCGACGCGAGACATATCTTTCTGAGATCGAAGCCCAATGGGGTCCAGCGCCAGGAAAAATCCAAAGCGATGGCGGGCACATTCAGGTGTTCGGCGCGCAGTTCGGCAATGTTTTTGTCGGGGTCCAGCCGACCTTTGGCTACGAAGGCGACCCAATGCGATTGCTGTTTGAAGGTGGATTCGCACCAACCCACGCTTTCAGCGCGTTCTACCGCTGGATCCGCGAGGATTTCGGGGCTCATTCGGTGCTCCACTTCGGCACGCACGGTGCGCTGGAATTCATGCCAGGCAAGCAAGTTGGGATGACTGATAAATGCTGGCCCGAGCGGCTGATCGGCGATCTACCCAACTATTACCTTTATGCGGCCAACAACCCTTCGGAGGGAATGCTGGCTAAGCGCCGCTCTGCGGCGACGCTGGTCAGTTATATGACGCCGCCGCTTGCACAGGCGGGGCTTTACAAAGACCTCGCCGACCTCAAGGCGAGCGTCGAACGGTGGCGGATGACCGACGACAGCGCTGATGGGAATGCTGAACGCGCCGATTTGGCCGAACTGATCGCGGATCAATGCGATGCCCTTGATATCGAGATGGGCGATATTGCGAGCCTCACAAGCCGGCTGTACGAGCTGGAGGAAACGCTCATCCCCCATGGCCTTCACGTGTTTGGCCGCAACCCA
>JGI12316J15310_10000195_pt37 | contig 10584 bp, 10 predicted proteins | sample MarCyaLeptolynsp_FD_15310 | JGI IMG/M metagenome (IMG submission 15310)
CCAGAACCTGGCCGCCGAACACGTTGCCCCATCCGAGATCCTGACTTCGCCCGCGAAACAGGTTCTCCTCGATCTTCTCGAGAGACAGCAGGTCCAGCAGCTCGCTCAGGACGTCCGTCACCAGCGGGACGCTAACACCTCACCGCGACCGGTGCTGCGCCGTGGCCTCGCCCTCGATGTGTGCCAACAGGCCCCGCGGGTAGTGCTCGTCGTGTGGTGCGTAAAGGTCGGAGTGATCGCGACCTGCGACGAAGAGAAAGTGCGCATCCGATCCGACGGCCTGTAGAGCATCGGCCATCAGTCGCGCCGACCGCTGCAGGCCATAGGTGTCCTCGGTCCCGACGATGACGTGCAGCTTTCCGGCGAGATCCGCTTCGCGGGTCTTCCACTCCGTCCGCAGGATCCGAGACATGTCCCAAGCCGCCCACGCCGCAGCCACGTCGCGATCGATGTCGCCCGAAACGCGATCGAAGAGCGGCAGCGCGTTGCCGTCGGGCCCCCGCGGCGAAAACACCGCGTCGAAGCTGTGAAACTGCCCGGCGCCGTGACTCGTCTCCAGCTCCCACTGCACGAAGGCCTCGAGCGATCGCGTGGGCTTGCCGCCCTCCCATTCGAGCTGGACCGTCTTGCCGACGGGGCTGCGATACATGTTCGCGAACGAGTAGACATCCACGCCGACGAAGTCGCGAAAGTCGACCGGGTCGGGCGCCGTGGACCAAACCCCGCCGAAGGTCCGGGGATGGGTGATCTGCACCCACAGGCTCGCCCAGCCGCCGCTGCTGTGCCCGGTGATGAAGCGCCCGTCGGGACTCGCGACCGCGCCGTAGCGGTGCTCGATCGCGGGGAGCAGCTCGGTGACCAGCGCCGTCCCCCACGGACCCATGGTGGACGAATCAGCGAAGACATGATGACCCTGCGGATGGTTGGCATCGAGAAAGACGCGGACCAGTCGCTCCTTTTCCGCGCCGTCGGCCTTGGCGATCCGGCGCCACTGGATCGCACCGAGTCGATCCGGCGTGCCGCCGAACCCATGCACGAAGTAGAGCGCCGGCAGAGCCTCGTCGGGATCGAAGGCGGGCGGGGTCAGGACGATGGCCCGCAGCCTCACGTCGCGCTCGGCGAACGCGGACAGCCGCTCGGACCGTAGCTCCACCAGCTCGAGGCGCGGCGAGGACGACCGGACCGCCCGTTGGGTGACGTCGACCCGAGTCGGATCGGGCACGGCACTCGGGTCCGCGCCGTCCTGCTTGCACGACGCGAGGGCGACGAGGACCGCGACGCAGGCGCGCAGCGCGATCAACCCGAACGTTGCTGCCGATCGTACTTCGCCGCTCCGACCCATCGCCGGTGACGCTCCTTGCGGGTGCACGCCCCGTGTCGTTCACACATGAATCGCGACCGCTTGGCCGCGACGTAGGCCGACACAAGAGGGATGTCGAGAACCTCGGGGGGCAGGCACACGTCGACGAAGCGCAGCGAGTAGGCGGCCGAGATGCCGAAGATGCCGCGCGTCGAGAATCGATGGGGGTCGCCGCGGTGCCAAACGCACTCCGCGTCGAGCCAACCGCGGGCGGTCGCCTTGCGGTGCATCACCGGTCCCGCCCACACGTCGCGTGCGTGCGCTCCGACCAGTCGACAGTGAGACTCGCGCCGGCAGATCCGCGTGAGCTCCTCGCCGAGCTGAGGCTCTCCGGCGAGCGCCGCTCCGACAACCGTGCCCAGCAGAGGGTTGAAGGCGATGCGCAACAGCTCGAGTACGGCCAGCACCGAGCTGGCAAACGTATCACGAGTGTTGAGCGTCGCCAGCGCTGGCCGGTGGCGGAAGCGCGGCGAGAACCGACGCCACGAACGCGTTGCGATCGAACGCCGGCCGGGTCTGGCTCAGGCCCAGACGCACGATCACCGCATCACGCGAGGGTACGAACATGACCGTCTGGCCCTGGTAGCCCGAGGCCCACACCGCGTCGGTCGGCACATCGGGGAGCTTGCGACGCGCGGGATTGTCCGGGGCACCGACATTGGCCCACCACTGTGCTGTGTACTCCCCCATCGGGGCGGGCGGCGTCACTTCGCGGGTGTATTCGACCCAACCCTCGGGAAGGATCCGCTTGCCCTCCCACGTGCCGTCCTGCAGATACAGCAGACCGAACCGCGCCCAGTCACGCGCCGTGGCGTACGTGAACGAGGAGCCGACGAACGTGCCCGAGCCATCGGTTTCGAGCACCGCGCTGCGCATGCCGATCGGCTCGAACAACGCCTCGTGCGGGAAGCGATGATAGGCGGCGAGATCGTCGAAGGTCTCGCGCACGATGAAGCTCAGGATGTTCGACGTGCCGCTCGAGTAGGAGAAGACGGTGTCGGGCTCGGCCGCGGCCGGCTGCGCGATGGCAAACGATGCGGCATCGTCGATCTCGAACAGCATGTGCGTCGCGTCGGCGAGAATCCCGTAGACCTCTTCGAAGTGCAGACCGCTGCTCATCCGCATCAGCTGGTCCACCGTGATCTCGGCGCGCGCATCGTGACGCCACGCGTTGATCGGCGCCGGCGCATCGATGTCGATCGCCCCCTGCCCGACTCGCAATCCAACCAGCGCGTTGGTGATGCTCTTGGTCATCGACCATCCGAGCATCGGAGACTCCTTGGAAAAACCATCCGCGTAGCGCTCGGCCACGATGCGCCCGCCGTGGACGACGATGACCGCCCGGGTTCGCCGAAGGTTGCTCGGGTTGGGCTCCGCGAACGCGTCGGCCACCGCGGCATCCAGAGCCACGCGATCGAGGCCGGGCGGATCGGAGCGCTCGTCGGACCCGTCGCCGCGCGGCCACGGCTCATCGGAAGCCGCCGCGCGGGGGGCCTCGAAGGCCATCGCACGGAGCGCGTCGAGCTCGACATCGACGGCCAGGGCGCAACCGAGTCCCTCCCGGTAAACGGCCGTGCGCGACGCAAGCCCGTAGGCGGTCGACGTGACGGTGAGTGCGTCGCGATCCACCGAAAAGGATGCGAACGGGATCGCCGCGAGTTCCTCGTCGGCGACGCGCTGCTCGTCCATCCCCGCGACGAAGATCGACGAGCACGCGATTTTGGCCGAGTACCCCGTCGCGGTCGGAAAGATCCAGAAGGTGAGGAAGACGCCGACGGCGGCGACGAGCAGCGCGACGGCGACCAGGGCGGCGCGAGCGAGCGTGCGGCGGCGGGCCAACGGGACTGGACTCTACCAGGCGCTACCAGGGGCTACCGGGGCACTGGCGCCGGGCGCGACGCCTCTGCGCGCCCGTGATAGCCTGGCGGACGAGGGTGGAGCCCACGGACGCGGACTACCTCGCGCGCTGGCGCGAGGGTGACCAGGAGGCCGGCAACGTGCTGGTGCGCCGGCACTTCGCGACGGTCTTTCGGTTCTTCCGCAGCAAGATCGCCGGCAGCGTCGACGACCTGACCCAGCGAACGTTTCTTGCGTGTGTCGAGGCCTCGAGTCGCTTTCGCGGCGACGGCTCGTTCCGTGCCTTCGTGCTCGGCATCGCCCGCAAGGTGCTGCTCGTACACCTGCGCAAGCAGTACCGCCATGAGCGCGTGTTCGACCCCGAAGCGCTGTCGATCCACCAGGCACTGGACCCCACCGGCGGCTCGGTGACAGGCAAGCTCGTCGGACGCGAAAACGAACGGCTGCTGCTCGCTGCCCTCGCGCGCATCCCTCTCGACTTCCAGATCGCAGTGGAGCTGTTTTACTGGGAAGAGATGCCGCTCAAGGAGATCGCCGAGGTTCTCGAGATCGCGCCCGGCACGGTCAAGAGCCGACTCGGTCGCGCACGCGTCATGCTGCGTCAGCAAATCGAGCTGCTCGCCGAGAGTCCCGCAATCGCCGAGCAAACGGTCAGCGGTCTGGACCACTGGGCGCGATCGCTCAAACGCAGGTATCTCGAAGACGAGCCGTAACTCCGGTCAGCAGCCTCACCGAGCTGCCGCGTGAGGAACAACGGGGTCCCCGCCGCCGTAAAACTGGGGTGAGGTGGGGTCTTACAATCGGGGTTGGTGATGAGGTCGAGTCGCAGCGGGCTTGAGGACGCTTTCGCGCAGGCGCGACCGCGTTCAACGCTCGAAGAGAGCACCGCCTTGGCGGAGCTCGAGGCGCGTCTATTCGCCAAAGCCGAGGGTCGTCCCCGCCTGTCTCGCTACCACCTCCAGCAAATGCTCGGCGCCGGCGCGATGGCCGTGGTGTACGCCGCGCACGACCCGGAGCTCGACCGTCCGGTCGCCGTCAAGCTGGAGCAGTGGCAGGCGGCGTGCCCCGAGATGGAGCGCCAGCAGCTGCTGGTCGAGGCACAGCTTCTCGCTCGCATTTCGCACCCGCATGTGGTGAGCGTTTACGACGTCGGGCAGTACTCCCCCGAGGATCTCCCGGACAACGTCCACCAGGACATTGCATCCGAGGGCTTCTACGTCGTGATGGAGCGAGTCTACGGCGTCGATCTCGGCGAGTGGCTGATCCGCGAGCGCCCTTCGCTGTCGCGCATTCTCGAGGTGTTCACCGCCGCCGGTCGCGGGCTGTCCTACGCGCACTCGCAGGGCGTGGTGCATCGCGACTTCAAACCCTCCAACGTGCTCATCGGCGACGACGGCACGGTCAAGGTCGTCGACTTCGGGCTCGCGCTGTCGATCCGGTCGAGAATGATGGCCGAGGCCACCCGGGAGGACATCGCCGGGCTCGACGACGTCACCACGGCCGTGGTCGGCACGCCGGCCTACATGGCTCCCGAGCAGCAGCTCGGACGCCTCGTCGACCATCGCGCTGACCAGTTCAGCTTTTGCGCATCGCTGGCCGAGGCGCTCTACGGCCAGCGGGTCTTTCAGGGCCGCAGCTTCGACGACCTGCTGTCCGCCAAGACCTCGCGTCACCGCGTCCTGCGGCAGCCGGTTCGGATCCCTCGCTACCTGCGGCGCGCCATCGACCGCGGCCTGCATCCCGATCCCGCCAAGCGCTTCACCTCGATGGGGGCACTGCTCGAGGCCATCGCACCGCGTCGTCGCACGAAGGCCACGTGGGCCATTGCGATCCCGGCCGTGCTGGCCGTAGGGGCTGCCGGTGCCTGGATCGCGCTCACGCCCGCCGCCGAGACCGGAACGGAGTGCACCGAGGACGGCGCCGAGGCGCTCGCAGAAGCGTGGGATGGTAGCCGGCGCAAGGTCCTCACCGCCGCCTTTGTGGAGGCCTCACCCGGGCGTGGCTCGGAGATTGCGCGACGGACCGCCAAGGGGCTGGACGACTACGCTGCCCGATGGGCCGAGGCGCAGGTTCAGACCTGTCGTGACGCTCCGGAAGACAAGGACGAGCGCGACCTTCGGCTGAGTTGCCTCGAGCAGCAGCGAGTCTCGCTCGAGGCCCTCGTCGGCGCATTCGTCGACGCGGACGCCGCGGCCGTCGGCAATGCTTTGCGCGCGGTCGCCGAGCTCGATGCACCGGCCGAGTGCGCGGAGATCGACGTCGACGGCACCGCGCACGATCCCCGTCGCAAGGCATTCGACAAGGCGATGGCCCGCGCCCGCGCGCTGCAGCTCGCGGTCCGCTACTCCGAGGCGCTGGCCCAGGCCGAGCTCGCCCAACGCGAAGCGGAAGCGATGGAAGACCCCGCGCTGGTCGCCGAAGCCAAGGTCCGACGCGGATACATTCTCGATCGCACGGCGCGCCCCGAGGACGCAGACGCATTGCTCGAAGAGGCCTACTTCGAGGCCGATCGCGCCGGTGCCCCCCTGGTCGCGGCACGAGCAGCGACGCTGATGGTGTCGAGCTTCTCGGGCGTCAGTCAGCAGCTCGAGCGCGCGAAGACCTGGGCACGGCACGCGCGCGCGCAGCTGACCCGCAACGGAGGCGACCGCGACACCGAAGAGGTGCTCGAGGGCAACCTCGGGATCGCGTACGCGATGGCCCAGCGCCACTCCGAAGCGCTGCAGCACTTCCAGCGCGCACTCCAGATGCGCGAGCTCGAGACGCCCGACGGCGACTGGCGGACTGCCGCCTATCTCGACAACATCGGCCTGGTCCATCTCGCGACCGACAACCTGGACGCCGCCGAGGCGGCGCATCGCAAGGCCTACGAGTTGCTGGTGCGGGACTTTGGCCCCGACGACAAGAAGGTTGCGCTGGTGCTCAACAACCTCGGCCAGGTCACCCGGCGCCGGGGTGATGCCGACGCCGCCCGCCGCCACAGCGAGGAAGCACTGGCGCTCGTCACCGGCGGTGCGGATCGGTACCCCCACGTCGAGGTCGCTTCGCGGGTCAATCTCGGTCAGGCGCTGATCGATCTGGGCCGCACCGAAGAGGCGCTTGCCCACCTCGAGGAGGCACTGGCGCTGCTCGACGGCATCGTGCCCGCCACCCATCCCACGGTGTTCGACGTCCGGGCGATCACGGCGGAGGCGTACCACGCCGCCGGACGGCTCGACGACGCCCGCGCCGAAGCGCAGTCGTTGATCGAGGACATGGCCGCGGCGGGCCGCCAGGACGACTCGACCGCGAAGATGGCCACCGAGACGCTCGAAGCCGTCACCGCCGATCTGAAGCCGACCGCCGATTGAGCTACCCTCGCGCGGATGCGAGGCCTGCTGATCGTGCTCGGTGCCGGGCTGCTCCTGGGTGGCTGCAAGAAGGGCGACACCCCCAAGGACGTCTGCGAAAAGCTCATCGAGCTGCGTGACGCCACCGACAAGAAGTACGAAAAGCCCCGGCACGCACGCGTGCAGCTGTGCACGGACAAGATGACCGTCGTGCGCGAAAAGATGGGCGAGCAAGAGTGGAAGACCTTCGTGCCCTGCGCCCACGCCAGCGAGTCCGAAAAGGCCTACGTCGCGTGTTCGCCGACGATGGCCGCTGCCGCCGAGGATGCGCGCAAGCGCCTGGGTGATACCGAGGCGCGCAAAGAGGCGATGAAGGCCGCCATCGAAAAGAAGATGGCCGAGAAGCAGGACGCCAAGGCCGAGGCCAAAGCCCCCTAGCTCTGGCGCCGCATCGACTGCGTCCAGCCCCAGGCGGTCGCCGCCGCGATCCCAGCGCCCCCGCCGACGTCACCCGTGGCGAGCGCGCCGCCCAGCGCCATCAGCAGCTGCAGCGGCACGAGCCACCTGGTCGGGATTGCCAGGCCAAAGAGCAGCGGCGTGTGCGAGACCGTGGAGTATCGATTGGTCGCGGCGAAGCTCGCCAGACCGAGCGCGACCAGCACTCCTTGTCCCTGGATCATCCAAAACGGTCGCCACTCACAGACGGGACCGCCGAGTCCGTCGGACACGAGGTGGGCGAGCACTGCGGTCGCCCCCGAGAACACCACGCCCCCGAGGATCACGGAGCGGGCCCCACTCGAGCGCAGCCAGGTGATCATCTGCATCACGAGCCAGTAGACGAGCACGAGCTGCATCACCGACCAGGCGCTGATTCCCCCCTGCCCCACGAGGCCGTAGGTGACCAAGCGCCAGACCTCACCGTGCTCCCAAACGTCTGGGCTCAGGCGCAACAGCTCCAGCGGCGAGCCACCGGGCGCGACCGCTTCGCCGACACATCCGAGCGCAAGCGAGGCGAGCAGAAGCTTGAGAAAGGGTGGCGACTCCCCGACTCCGGAGATGACCTCTTGCCAGGGATTGCGTCGGAACACGGGGACCTCAGTTTGCCAGCAACCACGCGAGCCAGGCGATGCCGAGCCACTGGCCGAGGTTGCGGTCGCCCTTGGGGCCAGCGCCGGTCCGGCGGAGGTGGCTGGGGTGCGAGCCGAAGATGTTGCGCAAGCGCTGGGCAAGGCGATCGTCGACCCCGCTGGCCACCAGGCGCGAGCCATGCTCTTCCTTGACCGCGCGGATCGAGGCTCGCCGTACTCCAGCCCGGTCCAGCGCATCCCCGATGTCGTGCAGCAGCGCGTCGGGGCAGTCCCCGCGCACGACCAGGAGCCGGCCCTCCCGCACCGAGAGGAAAAAGAGCTCTCGGCTGCGCTGATAGACCACGTAGCCGATCGAGATGGCGAGCAGCGCAACCAAGACGGCAGGCATGTCCTGGAGACGGTGCCCCCGAGCGCAGGTTGCAGTATCGAGCTAGTCGACGCTCGGCTCGAGGTCACGGGCCCAGCCCGGGAGCTGCAGCGTCCGATCCACGTCGATCTTGGCGCGCCGGCACTGCTGCTCGAGGCGCTTGCGAGCGTGGTACAGGCGCGACTTCACCGTACCGCGCGGCACGCCGACCACCTCGGCGATCTCGTGCGTGCCCAGCCCCTCCCAGTAGTACAGCTCGAGCACCATCTGGAACTCGGCGGGAATCTGACGCAGCGCGGCCAGGAAGCCACGCTGCCACTCGAGCTCCGAGACGATGCGTGACGGACTGGGATCGAGATCGGCGACGCTGCTCCCCGCCGGATCGAACTGGGCACCGCCGGCCTTGCTCCGATAGTGCTCGTACAGGACGTGGCGCGCCACCGAAAACAAGAAGGTTCGAAACGAGGAGCGTCGTTGGAAACGCTCGCGCATGGCGACACATCGCAAGAAGGTGGTTTGCGCGAGGTCGTCCGACTCGTCCCACGCCTTGTTGCGAAAGAAGCGATGCACGGCCGCGAAGTACTTGCGGACGAGCGAGTCACCGGCTCGCCGATCACCTTCGCACCAAGCGTCGAGCATCGCGAAGTCCTCCGACACCGCGTGGGGTTGTACCAGCTTCCTCGCGCGCCGCTACAGTCGGTGCTGCTGGCGGAACGAACGCAGCTCGGCCAGCCCGGATTCGGCCGGGCCTCCGAGCGAATCCAGGGCGCGCTCGGCCTCGTCGAGCAGTCGCTCGGCCCGGGCGCGATCCCCTGCGGACAGGACCAGCGCGCGACCCAGCGCGGCCTTGGCATCGGCGCGAAGCTGTGCCTGCCCCTCGAGCAGGGGTAGTGCGCGCTCGAGTGGCGCCACGGCCCGCGCTGCCTGGTCCGTCGCGAGCCAAACCCGGGCCAGCCCGATCAGCGGATAGGCCGCCCCAGGGTCTCCAGCAATGCCCCCGGCCTCGACGGCGGCCAGCGATGCCGCGTACCGCTGCTCGGCCTCCTCGAGTCGTCCGTCGGCCTCGAGCGAGGTGGCGATGTTGTACAGCGGCTGCGCGCGTAGTGGATGGTCGGCGCCGAGCTGCTTGGTGAGGATGTCCAGCTGCTTGCCCGCGGTCCCGATCGCGTCCGGGTATCGCTCGAGGTACATCAGCGCCGCCGTGCGAACCCCGAGAATGTCGATCCGATCGGGGTGCTCCAGGCCGAGGCGCCGTACGATCATCGCGTCGGCCTCGTCCGCGAGCGCAAGCGAGTCCTCGGCCCGATCCTGCAGGCCGCGAACGCGGGCGAGATTCGAGAGCGACAACGCAAAGCGCGGATGTCCCGGCGGCAGTGACGCCCGCGCCAGCTCGACCGCCCGCTCGGCAAACGCCGCGCTGGCGTCGATGTCTCCGAGGGCGGCGTTGACCCCCGATAGCCCGTCGAGAGCGGCCAGACGCGCAGAGTTGTGCGCCGTGCCCGGTGCCGCCGCGTAGATCGCATCGGCCCGCTCGAACAAAGAGCGCGCATCCTCCGACTGGCCCTGATCCTCCGCCACCCTCGCGAGCAGACAGAGGTCGTCGGCGACCGACGGATGCTCGGAGCCGTAGACCTCCTCCTCGATCGAGAGGGCGGTCCTCGCCAGCTGCTCGCAGCGTTGCGGGTCGTCGACTTCGCACGCCAGCGAGGCCAAGCTCGCGAGCACGCTCGCGGTCGCCGGATGCCGTGCCCCGAGGACCTTCGAGGACAGGGCGAGGGCGCGCTCGTAGTGAGCGCGCGCCACCTCCGGGTCGCCCAGGTCGCTGTAGGCTCCGCCGAGGTCGCGGAGCGCAGTCACCAGGCGGACGTCCTCGGGTCCGAACGCGTCCTCGAGGATCGAGACCGCGGATTCGTAGGCGCGGCTCGCCTGGACCGGGTCCCCACGCAGTGAAGCAACATCGGCGCGGGCGCCCGCCAGCCCGGCCCGAGCACCGGCGTCATCATCGGCGGAGGACGCCGCCTCGGCCAGCGCCATCCAGCGCTCACCGGCATCGTTGTCGCCGTTCCACGCCAGCGCAACCGCAAGCTTGCGTGCGGCCGTCGACGCCATCCGGAGGCGACCCGCTCGCAATGCCCCGGCGTAGGCGAGCAGGAGCTCCGAGCTCTCGAGCTCCGGCTGCATCAGGGCGGAGGCCAGTGCCGCCCGGGCGACCGCGAGGTCTTGGCGTAGCGGGCTGTAGCCGACGGCCTCGACGCGGGGGACCAACTCGGCCAGCGCCTCGGTCGCGTCCTCGAGCGCCCCGACCCTTCGCAGCGCGTCCGCGTTTGCCAGCGCGGCGCTGAGTTGCTCGACCTCCGCGACCTGGGCTTGCGCCGGGAGCTCGACCCCGTCGACCAGACGCTCGACGTCGTTGCACTCGCCAAAGGTCGGAAGCTGCCGCGCTCCGAGCGGGGCACCGACGACGGCAGCGGCATCACCGGTCTCGAGGGCGGCGACGAAAGCGACGAAGTGTCGCTTGCGCACGGCGAGGCAGGCCATCGAGCGGTCCATCAGCTCGTCCGACCGCTGCTCGGCGATGACGGT
>JGI12316J15310_10000043_pt7 | contig 10583 bp, 11 predicted proteins | sample MarCyaLeptolynsp_FD_15310 | JGI IMG/M metagenome (IMG submission 15310)
AGCATCCCCATATTCAAACCATGCATTTCCCGCCGGGCTCACCCCAACTCAATCCACAAGAACATGTTTGGGAACGAACTCGCGATGCGGTCAGCCACAATCACACCCGCAAAGATTTCCCCGCTCTTGTCAACGCTTTCTCACAATATCTGAGTCAGACACTCTTTCAATTTGACTGGATTGAACGCTATGCACCATCTATTTTATTTGAGGTCTAATTGATATGTCCATTATCAGGATACTGATACTTAATTGATGAATCAGGCAACATTACAACCCTTATTAACCCCGCGCCCTGTGCGGTTTTACGCCAGCACCGCCAGCACAATGTCCGATGCCGAACAGTGGTTGATGGCAAACCCCTATGTCGCTCATGGGGCAGTCGTCGTTGCTGATGAGCAGCGGCAAGGGCGGGGTCGGTTACAACGCGGATGGTTAACCCCTCCTAAAACGGCCTTAGCCATGAGCATTATCTTACGACATGGTCAACACCCAACATTATGTGGTGCATTAGCGGTGCTGCAAGCTATTGAATCACTTACGGCCTTAACAGGGCAATTAAAGTTCCCGAATGATGTCTTGATTGATGGTAAAAAAGTAGCCGGAATTTTAGCAACACAAAGTAGCACACACCCTGATGTCACAATTTTGGGGATGGGGGTCAATGTAGCAGTTGATTTTTCTGACTCTGATTTAGCCGATAAAGCAACCAGTATTAATCATCACCTTGAGGCTCCCATTGATCGCCAAGCGCTCTTACATAAAATCTTACAAGGGGTAGACCGATGGTGCCAAGCGGCAGATGTGATGCCACAATGGAAAGCACGATTGAACACGTTAGGGCAATTTGTAACTGTTTATAGCCATGACCGTCAGGTGCAAGGGTGGGCAGATGATGTAAATGCGGATGGTGCGTTAGTCGTTCGCTTGGTTGATGGAACAGTAGAAACATTTTTAGCGGGCGATGTCTCGTTATCAGCGCCACCGAAATCGTAAGGGATCGGGATTTTTACCCGCTAGCGCTGTACCTCGCAGGCTCGGTGTGGGGGCGCGGGCGCGACCAACGGTCGCCACGCGGCAGCCATGCTGCCGCTGAGAATGCGAAGCATTTTGCCCGCGCCCCCTGTGAAGCTTCAGACCCCACCTAAGGCGTTACACTTGAACCGTTTGGCCGCAAATCAGGCGTTTCAACCCAATCAGTAAGGGGCACAATCATCGGTTGAACGCTATTACCCGATTCAACAAATTCAATCGTCCCCATCCGTGTGACTTGTGGTGCCCGAATGGTATCACTATATTGCAAACGGACGACACCATCCAGCGCAGAAATTTCTTGTCCACTAATTAACAAATCATAGATCACGGCACCGCTCAAGTTCTCGAACCCCACCTCATTGACCGCTAAGGTGATAAACGCACGATAAAAATCAACAGTGGCCCACGCCAACAAATAAGCAATATTACGTTGATCAAATGCTTGGCTGGGATCACTAGCCGTGGCTAAACGATTTTCAGCCCAATATTGACTAATCAATTGAATCCCTGGGTGCTCGATTTCATCCCACCAAATATAGGGAAGTTGCCCAATCATGCCCGCGACAGATTCCCCACCTTGCGTCATAACGGATGTATCCAGAACCCAATTTGGCCCAGCTAGAATGAGTTCTTGCTCAAAGTCCATCGCGGCAACAGTAGAGGCCATTTGCGCGGGTCCCGCCCCTAAGCTGGTGGTATACAAAATATTAGCCCCATTATCGACCACATTTTGAATCTGTGTTTCGATGCTCGGTAGTCCGGGGAAATAATACTGTGCCCCTGCATATCCAACGCCCTGCTCCGCACAATAGGCTTGCGTTTCTTCAGTATCAGAGGCTTCGCCCAGCGATCCTATCCAACTAACATGTCCAATAACAGGCGGTTCATCAATGCCAAATTCTGCCCATGTATCCGCAACATAATCACAGAATGCACCAAGTTGATCCGTGTAAAGCGGAACGGCAGAAAATACCCAGCCGGGTGTATTGGCATCCTCACCATATAATCCCAAAACACTACCTGATGCCACAATAATCGGAATCTGAGCTTCAGCAGCTTGTTGGCGGAGCAACTCAGCTTCATCAGGCACATACAAAATCATGACATTGGCATCCCCACGCTCCACAAAATCATCCCATGCGGATTGCGCGATTTCGCTCCGTGCGCCTGTATCTTGATAATCCGTACGGATTTCGGCGCCGCAGATGCCACCATTGGCGTTGAAGTAAGTAATAGCATCCTCAAAACCAGCTAACACAGGTGACGAAATAGACGCATAAGGGCCACTGAGATCGCCAAAATGATAGAAACTAACGGATTCGCCCGTTAAATCTTCGTCGCAATCGATTCCTGTTAACGTGGGGGCGCTATCTTGCGCAAAACTCATGGGCACTACGACACTACTCAGTAAAATAAAAATAAGTCCAAAGTTGCTAATTGCCTTCATGCAATTCTCCTTGATAGATCTGGAATATTATCTGCTAACAATCGTTGCCTATAGATATTATATGCCTTATGTGAAATCAAAAATACTAGGGGTAGCTCGCATGATGCGACAAAGCGTTAGCGCGCACGAGTGACCATATTTTATAGGGCGAGGATTTAAAATTTTGGCTCAAAATACCTTGGTGTAGGGGCAAACACATCGGTTTGCACGCTATTTCGACTAGAGACATCGCTCCGCCCCTACGCAATGGTGGATTTTGTGCCAACATCATGTCGTTTCTATATCGCCCTAACCTTATGTCGCCTAATATATATCGCATCCTTACCTCATTTCGCATCAGACGTATTATAGTTCACGAATCGTTACAGAAAACATATCAAACTAGCTAGGGCAACGTAAACCAAAAGGTACTACCCTCGCCTTCCACACTATCCACCCCAAGTGATCCGTTTAGCTGGGTAACAATCCGTTGGACAATAGAAAGCCCTAAGCCTAAACCTGTGTTATGGCTGGGATGCACCCGCGTAAACATATCAAACAAACGGTCTTTAGCATCTTCGGGTATACCCAACCCATTGTCTTTCACCCAATACTTGAGGCTATTGCCGTCTTGTTTGCCACCTATTTCGAGTATCAAGGGGCGGTCTGCACGGTATTTGATGGCATTGCCAATCAAGTTAGCAAAAACTTCTTCCATCCAAGGCGCATGGCCGGGTGTTGTAGGCATATTGGGCATAATGGTTAAGGTGACATCATCGGCTTCTAATAAATGCGTAAAACGCTCGGATGCAGTTTTGGCTATTACACTCATATCCATTTCAAGACGTGTGATCTTCATATCCCGAATTGTCGCCAGCATCAACAATTGATCGATCATGTGCCCCATTTGTTTGCCTGCATACTCGATCCGATCAATATGTTTTTGGATCTCTGGTTCAAAGGTATGTTTGAAGCTCAGCAATGATGCGCTGGTAACCATCAAATTTAACGGGGCTTTGAGGTCATGGGCAACTGTATGATTATAGGCATCCAGTTCAGCGTTACGGGTGGAAAGCTCATGGGCGGTTTGGCGGAGTTGGGCTTCCGTGCGCTTGCGGTCAGTAATGTCACGCACAATTGCACCAAAAAATAATTCGCCATCGTCTTCCCATGAGGAAAGCGATAACTCAATCGGGAAGATCTCACCATTTTTGCGTAGCCCTTTTAGTTCTACAACCTGACCAATGACATGCGGAACTCCTGTTTCAGCGTAGCGTTCCATCCCCCGATCATGTCGATTGCGGTATTCTTCTGGCATCAGATAGGTGATCGCTTGCAGATGTACTTCTTCAGGTGTGTAGCCAAACATCGTTTGGGCACTGTTGTTCCAAAATAAAATACGCCCCTGACTATTCGCCGTAATCACAGCATCGGGGATACTGTGCGCCACGGCTTCAAAGCGTAAATTGCCATGTTTCGAGTCCATCAAATTCATTCCTATATATCTATAGATTGATCTTTCAGCGCCCCATAAAGATCAGGGTATGAAATCTTAGTATAGCCAAAAAGAAATTTTGTGCAGGATGATTAAATTGATTATCATTGAGCAACCGCAAATCCACTATTAGCATGATCGAATGCGCTGTAAGGAAAAGATCCATGTCAAAACCTAAAATCCAAATTTATACTGATGGTGGCGCGGCGCCGAACCCCGGTCTTGGCGGGTGGGGTGCGATCTTGATTCATCCTCAAAAAACACGTGAACTAAGTGGCAACGCCGCCCATACCACGAATAACCGCATGGAACTCACCGCCGCCATTGAAGCCCTCGCTGCCCTAAACCAACTGTGTGACATTGATTTTTATACGGATTCAGAATACTTACGCCAAGGCATTACCCAATGGATGCACGGTTGGATCGAAAAAGGAAAGCTCACGGCACAATCGGGAGTAGAGGGAGATGTCAAAAACGGCGATCTATGGTGGCAGCTTTACCAAGCCCTACAAACGGATCACACAATTGACTGGCATTGGGTGCGCGGGCATACGGGCAATGAGTATAATGAACGCGCTGACCAATTAGCAACTGAAGCCCGCCTTAAACTAGACAATGACCAAAACAAAATTGATACAACCCTCACCCGTGTCTATTTACAAATTGCAGGGCCTTCTAACCCTAAAGGTGGTGCTTGTGGATGGGCAGCGGAAGTCGTGCGCGGTGTTGCACCAGATGAAACATCCGAAGTGTTTAGCGGTGGGCATCACCAAATGAGTGTTAATCAATTTTCAGTTTATGCTGCGCTTGAGCTTCTAAGCCACATTCCCCCACAAGAGCCATTACAAGTCTTAAACCGCAATAGCTACTTACATGATGGCATTACGCAGTGGGTCAAGGGTTGGCGTAATAAAGGGTGGCAAAAACCAGAAAAATTTAAAGCGCTCTGGCAAGCACTCGACACCGAAAACCAAAACCGCGATATTGATTGGGTTATCCTGCGGGATGACAAGCCCCCTGAATTCAAAGCCCTTGAAAAACCAGCCCGCGATGCCCGCCAGCACTATAGCAATTCTTGAGATCCAGCATTAACCAGGCGAGGTCAGCGGAGGGCGGCGCCAACGGCGACGGTGACGCTGGGCGAGCCCCCGCGAGCGGTTAACTCACTAATTGAGCAATCACAAATGCCCACATGATCCCCACAACCGCCGCCATCCATTTAGGCTTGGTAGCCAGTGCCATAAGCCCCGTTGACCATGAATGAAACAAAACATACGGCGCAATCATGGGAGATGCAGGCATCGCCCAGCGCATATCGCGTTTATAAAGCGACCACCCGGCTAACACAATCCCCAACGGCACTGAATACGGAAAAAGGCTGGCATTCCACCATTGGTCGGTATGGTTTTGCCACTTCAAAAACCAAAAACCGTATAGCACAAAACTCACTAAAAATGCGCTAGTAACGGGGGCAAAAACCCGCACGACTTCCCGCCAACCACCCTTCCGATAGCTTTCGACTAACCAAAATAATGCGATAAAGGTTCCAATCTGGGGCTTGGTAACCACAAAAAATAATCCGATCTGAGGCGCCATACTAAACCCTAATAGGGGAATCCAATCAATATTGCCATTTAGTAAACAATGTAACACAGGCGGCGACCCCAAAAAGATGCCCATCGTAAGCGGCGACGCACCCAACCGATAGATCGCTACACAAAACCCTAACATACTGACAAGCAAAAACATCGCTCCACCAAGCTCCATAGGGAAGACCGCCATAGGCGCGATAATCAACAATACCCAAAATGGATTGTTAAAGTAGGGAAAAATATCATGCGGATTACGCCCAGCAATAAACTCTAATGCGGCCTGACGATAGGCCTCTCGCCAGTCAGGGCCAAATGGAAACACATCGGCCAGCACAATGGCTGTTCCTACAAACGCAACAGCCCCTAGCAACATCGCCCACCAAGGTGGTAGCTTTTGCCACAAATCATCAACTGAAGGTGACGTTTTTGCCTGCGCGTGATCCATCTTAAAGCTCCTTATGATTCATTATCAAGTGCCCACAACCAAATATTGGTATATGTGCAACGGGTTGTGATGGGGTCTGCCAAAATCGTTTGCAAAATAGGAATACCTGAATTAAGCGGCACAGCTAAATTCCCTACCCAAACATCATTGATGAACATATTGACCTGTTCGCCCTCAGCGACGATCAAAACCGCATTAGATGCTCCAATCCCCTGATTAATCCAAGGGAAATCAAGCGCTAACGTTTCATCAAATAATGCACCGTTTACATACGGCAATATATAAGCGCTACCTTCCCCTGAATAAACCACCGCCGTAAAATTCGCACCGTCTACTTGCCGAATACTCATCCCGCAAGCGGCGCTGGCGGCTCCTTGCCGCAAAGTGACTTGAAAAGACAACACAAAGTCCTGAAAATTGGCGGTATCCAATGGATAGGAACTGAACCCAACTTCACTCGTTTCGGTTAACCCATCATCCACCACAAATGCCACACCCCCGATATCTTCTGTAACCAGATACCCCTTAGTTTGTAATTCTTCGACCACCAACTGAGGAACGGTTTGATCAGCGTAAATACGTTGGCTAGGGTCAACTGGCGGTAACGCTTCGGCACGGAGCGCATCTGTTGTATAAAATGGAGCGCCTGCATAGGGTGTGGTAATACGGATGGGTGCGGCGTTATTTTCTAGAGCAACCAACTGTACAAAGCGCGTACCATTACCTAAAAATGAAAAATCATCTTGTGTGAGCAGATCATCAATAGTGATGTCTAAAACGGTTTCAACACTATTTTCAGCCTCATAAATAACTTGCAAACGCTCTGCCTCTGCCCATAACTGATACACACCATCCGCAAGCTCGGTGTCCACATCATACAGCACTTGAATACGGTCGGATAATGTGCGTTGGAGCGTAAATCCATCATATCCCATCACCACCATCCAATCATTGCCAATGGTGCGGAACTCGACCCCCAAAACACTTTGCGGGGCAAAAGTCGCCTCAAATTGCAACTTGAGCGGGGGTTTATTGGGATCAACCGCTTGTGCAATGGTCACGGCTTCAGTGGGGTCTAAGGTAAAGTCAAGCGGGGCATCAAACGGCAAATAGACCAAGCTATCCGCGCTAGGGGTAGCCGTAAATGTCACACGGCCACTGGCCGTATTACCGCCTTCGCGGGAAACCTCGATCTGATAGGCTCCCGCAGCGGGTGCAATCCATCCTTCAATCCGTGCGCCAAGTAACTGGTGCGTTGCATTATCATTGGCCGCGACAACCTCGCCCGCCTCATCATAAATACGCAACACGGGATCAATGCCACCATCAAGTGGCACCGCACTGAAAGACCATGCTTGGCTCGGATCAGCGAAGACCTCAAATTGGTAATTTGCGGTGTCATCACTTAATGGCAACGTGACAATGGTTAAGGCGTCTACCGGGTCATCTTGAGATTGAGCATAGACACTGCCCCCTAGCATAAGTAGGAATAACAAACCCCAGATTATTGTTTTGTACATCATATCGCTTAATGATTTCTAATGACCATCGTTGACTTTGATTATAGGCGATGCTGGCCGCGTCGCGCTTGGACGCTCTACCTACGCTGTACCTAAAATTGGCTGATGAGTCCCTGCGCCAAATCGATCAGCGCCGCATCCCAACCTAATTCTTGAGCTACCCAAGCCGAATCACGGAATTTATCATCCATATTGAGCAAGGCTTCCCATAACGTGACACTCATTGGATCATCAGCATCGATCACAAACCGACAGAGCGCCTCGCCTGCAATGGCATTGCGATAGCCGGCTTTCAGGGTGCGTGCCTGTGCAAAGTCCGCTTGTGCATTGGCAAACTCTTGTAATAGTGCATACGCTTCTCCCCGATTGACATAGACCACTGCCATTTCAGGGTTATGGCCTAGCGCAGTGCTATAATCCTGAATCGCTAACTGATAATCCCCCTGCTGATGATGAAGCAACGCCCGATTAGCATAGGCTTCGGTGAAATCAGGTTTCAGGGTAATCGCTTGATTATAGTCTGTCAGTGCATTCGCCAGATCCCCTAGACCATGTTGCCGCGCAAATGCCCGATTAAAATAAGCAGGATAGAAGGTCGGCCATTGTGCCAAGACTTGATCATAATCTTTTGCTGCTTGGGTCATATTCCCCATCCGCATAAAGTTATTCCCCCGCTCAAACAAGGCATAGAGTTGCTTTTCCTGAGTTGACATATCGTTAAAATCCTTTAATTTGATCCATATCATCCAACTTGATACAATGCGATGATAGTCTATAGATGACATAAGTTTCAATATGACAACTGATAACAACATTGATGACCTCGTTTATGTGGGTGTTTATCCCGCCAATCCAGCAATTATTCTCGCCAAGCTCCACGCCGCTGACCGCAAATCAATTGACCGCTACATCGAGCAACTCACTGCTGTAGTCTTGCAACATGACGCCAACAATCGCCCCATTTATATGTTATGTGATTTTCGGCATGGCAATGTCGCCGCGACCCCCTATTTACGTACTAAAATGGATGAGTATGTTAAAACGGTTCCCAATTTACCGGGACGTTCTGCCATCCTGCTGGGTGGTGGCATTGCCAGCCGTGCCTTTAAGCTCATCGCTGAACAGTTTACCCGATTCCGCGTACAAGATAACCACGAAACCAAATTTTTCACGGATGTAACGAAAGCGGTAGAATGGTTAGACAATCACGACTAGCAATCGCTTTTAGAACATAAGGTAAATAACATGAGTGATGATCCCTTTGCACATGGCTTTCAGAAATGGGAATCCCGTTTTCAACAAAGTTCGGCTGACCAATGGGCATTGCGTCCTGACATTTCACGGGAAGTGGTTATTGCCGTGGATAGCTATCAACAACGATATGGTGAGGCACATCCGCGTGTCATAGATCTGGGCGCGGGCGATGGGCGGCATACGCTCTATTTAGCGGATCGGGGTTTGGATGTGTTAGCTGTTGAAGCAGCCCCCGCTGGTGCAGAACTGATTCGCCAAAAACTGAGCAATGCCCACCTGAGCGCGGAGGTTGTCGTTGCCGATTTACGCGATTACACCATCCCGGACGATCTCGACATCTTGATCTCAAGTTATGTGATTCATCTATTACCCGATCCTTATGAACAGATCAAATTGTGGCAATCGAAGGTTCGCCCCGGTGGGGTATGCAGCCTCGCCACCCGCGCCACGTTCGGCGAACAAGACCCGCCGCACTATTGGTTCCCTGAGGATTTTGAACTCAAACGGTTATTTGTAGATGCCGGATGGGAGATCATCCATGCGCGAGAAGAGGACAATTGGAACCCCTACATGAGCCTGCTGTTCCGTCAACGCGCGGTGGTGGCATTCAAACCAAAATAATCGCTATGAGCTTATGAGAAGTAGGTAATCGTTTCTCATAGTAGAGGGGGTAGAATAACTCTACTTTAGTTTGTGATTAGGGAAAACAAATGGTGAAAAAAGTTGTTTTAGGGATTTTTATTTTACTGGTATGCACAAATGTATATGCACAGGATTTGGTTGAATATGAAGATGAGCGAGTTTCATTTCAATACACAAGTGATTTGTTTGTAACATTTAATAACGGTATATATCACATTACTCTAGCCGAAAATAATCCGGAAATCGGTTATGATCCTATTTATTTTACATTTGGAATTTCTATATTTGTCCTTAATTCTGATGATTCAATATACCCGTCACTAAACATATCGAATGAGTGGGAACAAGGATATATAATAGGCTTGTTATCATTTAGACAACAATTTTTTCATATCTAAATAAAGAGACATATGAATATACGCTGGTAAATAGTGATGATTATGTCGATATTTTAGGATATTTTGCAGATACCAGAGTTTTTGAATTATCTGATGGGGTATATGGTGCTATCACATCATATCCTGGAGAGCTAGAAACTTGGGTGGAAAGATATGAGGTTATATTTTCAAGTTTTGAGCTAAAATCAACAGAATAGATAATATATTTTTTGAAAGGCACTTTGTAGTACCCAACAGGCTTGGTAAAATGCGCTTGTTATATGTATTGGATGAAACCCGAACGCCATTTATAGCGTGTACTATATCACCTATAGTTAGGCATTTGTCATGGTGTATGGGGTATATATCAATCCAAAGGACAAAAATATCTTGGATGAACTAAGATTATTGATATGCCCCCTAACCTGCATATCAGTCGGCATAATGGACATATCAATTAGACCTCAAATAAAATAGATGGTGCATAGCGTTCAATCCAGTCAAATTGAAAGAGTGTCTGACTCAGATATTGTGAGAAAGCGTTGACAAGAGCGGGGAAATCTTTGCGGGTGTGATTGTGGCTGACCGCATCGCGAGTTCGTTCCCAAACATGTTCTTGTGGATTGAGTTGGGGTGAGCCCGGCGGGAAATGCATGGTTTGAATATGGGGATGCTGACTCAAGAACGTTCTGACGGTTTCACCTTTATGCCATTTGGCACGATCCCAGAGGATGAGCAAAGCACGCCCGGGATAGCAAGCTTGCAGATGATTCAGAAAATGACAGGTCAATTCGCCC
>JGI12316J15310_10000041_pt28 | contig 10580 bp, 11 predicted proteins | sample MarCyaLeptolynsp_FD_15310 | JGI IMG/M metagenome (IMG submission 15310)
AAGCGTAGAGCACTCAGCCCAGACAGACGACGCCGGCCTGCACGAGCCCGTGCACGGCGGGCTCGAAGCCGGGAAAGACCCGGGTCACGTCTCGCATCGTGCGGGGTCGGGTGAGCCACGAGCACACGACGTCCTCGGCTCGGCTCGCCTCGCGCCACAGCGACGGCAGGCCAGGGCCGACGATGACCGGGTTGCGGTCGAGCAGCGGAAGCGCCTCACCGAGGGCCACCGAGACGATCACGTCCTCGGCCCGCGCCGGCATCATGATCACGCGCCAGGGATGCAGACGCAGCATGACGTCGGGATCGATCGAAGGCTCGGGCAAGTCGTCGGACCGACGCATGCGTTCCTCCGCCGCGTCGACGATGGCGCGCTCGAACTTGGCGAGGCTCGCGACCAGATGGTCGTCGGTGTGGGCCGTGACCATGTCGAGGAAACGGATCGCTTCGAGCGTCGCGAGGGGAGCCGGGCTGGGGAACGAATCGAGGTACGCCTCGACGAGGTCGCCCTCCCCCGCCCGTCCGGCCGCGGACACCGTCAAGCGAGCGTGCTCGCGCAGGCATTCCTTGCGGCGTCGTCGCTGCAGCAGTCGCGACACCATGAATCCACGGGAGTCGGCGAGCTGGGTCAGCCACGCCCGCTCCGCCTCGGTGAGCTCGCCGGTCAGGTGTGCGGGCGTGCCCGGCGGCGACGTCACCAGCCGAGCGAAGTTCTGCTGCCAGTCGCTCAGTGCCACGCTCGCACCTCCCGCGGGCGGTACCCGTGCACGACGCCGTGCAGCCGAGCGAGGTCCTCGCTCACCGCCTCCGTGCCGACGGCATCGAGCCCCGCTTCGGACAGCTCGTAGACCACCCCGCGTAGGTTGGGCGTGGCGCTGACGAGCAGACTCAGCAGACCCCAGACCGCCTCGACCTCGATCGGCGTCCGCACGATGCTCCCGACATTGGCCCCCGCCGATCGCCCCGCGACGTGAATCTGCTCGACGAGCGAGAGGTCGAGTCGCTCGAGCACCCAACGAGGGTCGAGGTGATGCAGCCAGCAGTAGTCCGCGAAGTCGTCGAGGTCGAGCAGCAGCCCGCATCCGCTCTCGCGGCACACCTCGTTGAGGAAGACGGCGAGATCCCACTGCGGGTCGTGCGGCAGGTCGGCAAACCAGGACATCGCGTTTTCGAGCAGCAGTGGGCAGTCGAGCTGAGCGCGTACCGTGGGCGCTCGCTCCGCGATCATCTGGACAGCCTCCACCGTCAGAGGCAGAGGCAACGGCGCCCCGATGTGACATGCACCAGATGGGCCTTCGACGGAAGAAAATGCGAGATGCTCGCTGTGCCACGCGAACGGATGGACGCTTTCGAGCGTCGCGAGCATGTCGAGGTAGCTGGTATCGAGGCCCTGTGGCGCGCCCAACGACAGCCCCGCGCCATGAAGGACGACGGGCCGCGGCGCGATCCTGTCCAAGACGTCGTCGACCACGTCCGGACGCAGCACGAGGCGGGGCGCATCGTCCGGGCCCATGCCGACTTGGCGGCAGAGCACCTGCGGATCGAGCTCGAAGAAGTCGAACTCGCGCGCGAGTCGTCGCATCTCACGCGGACGAGATGCCAGGTAGGTCAGGCCCACACCGAGTGTGGTGAGTCCGTCGGAAGCAGACATACGCAAAAACGCGAGGAGGGAGGCCCCGCGAAGCGGGGGGAGGCCGGCGCGGCCTCCCTAGGGAAGACGCGAGGAGGGAGGCCCCGCGAAGCGGGGGGAGGCCGGCGCGGCCTCCCTAAGGAAAACGCGAGGAGGGAGGCCCCGCGAAGCGGGGGGGCCTCGATCCATAGGCACGGCCTCCACGATCAATGACGGACGTCGCGGCCTTTTGTCTCACCGCGATTCGACAATCGTCACGGTGCGGCGCAGGACCTGCCAGTGCGGCTCGAGCTGCGCGCCTTCGGCCACCGCCGCCGCTGCCGCCGGCAGATGTCCTTCGGGGCCCACGACGACCGTCAGCGTCCACTCGCCTGCGGACAACGGCAGCACTTCGTCGACCGAACCCGCGATCACCATCGTGCCGTTGGGCGCGCGCTCGGGATCGACGGTGAGCGTTTGCGCCTCGGTCCCTCGTGCTGCGAACACGACCACGCCTGGTTTGCGCCCCTTGGGAACAGCGACTTCGGGCCGAAGCACGATTCGAACTTCGGCGTCGGTCGCGAGCTCGAGCGGCGTGTCGGTCTTCGGCTCATCGCCGCGCACCTTGGCAAACCCACCGGACAGCTCGAGGTCGTACTCGATGCCGAGCGCGACCACGGGCGATGCATCCGGCGTCGTGTTCGCCCCGCGATCGGGCAGCATCACCACGAGCAGGATGGCGGCCGCCACCGCCGCTGCCGCACTGGCCGCAAACACCCAGCCGCGCTTCTTCGCTCGGGCCTCGCCGAGGTCGGCCACCGTTGCGACGGGCGGCGCTGCGCCGAGCACCGAGCTCAAGATCTGGTCGCGTATCGCGTCCGGCGTGGGCTCGAACAGCACCTTGCTGGCCTCGATCACCTCGTCCGCGGCGCTGTCCTGGCCGGCCGCCTCGTCCGCCGAGACCCGCCCCTCGACCACCCCACGCCACGGCTCGCAGCGCGTCTCGCGGGCCTGGGCCCCGAGGGTATGGAGGAGATCGGAGGACATCGGATCGGACTCGTTCATCCCATAGCCACGCGGTGCTCGAAAACTGACGCGCCCTCAGCCGATGTGCTGCAAAAGGACAATGGCGAGGGTTGCGAGGGGGATATCGCCCTCTCGGGTGAGGTCGGTGGCGATTGCGGTGATCTTCTGGCGCAGCCGCTGACAGCGCTTGTGCACCGTGTTGGCGGGAATGCCGAGGTCCTTGGCGACTTCGGTGGCCGGCCGGACTTCCACGAAGATCGCCTCGAACAGCGCCACCTCTTCTTCGCTCAGGTCGTCGGACAGCCGCTCGAGCAGCTTGTCCAGGAGGTCACGCTGCACCACCGTGTCGGCGAGCGCGCTGGGCTCGGCCGGCTCCACGCTCTCGGACTCCGGCAGCTCACTCGCCACCCGTGCCTGGCGGCGCGTCAAAATTCGCCCCGCGTGGCGTCCCGCAATGAGCCCCACCCAGCTGCGCAGCGATCGTCCGCCGGCGCGCTCGGGATCCCAAAGCCGAAGCGGCCGCGCGTCGTTGTCCAGCAGATAACGAAAGACCTCCTGCACGAGGTCGTCGCGATCCTGCGTGAGCCGTGAGCCCGGACGACGGTAGCGAAGCGCGGCCGCGACCGCGTACTGCACGGTCGGGTAGAGCGCCTGGCAGACCTGGCGCATCCCCTCGCGGTCCCCCGCGAGCGCAGCTTCGAGCTCGTCTTTGGACAGGTCGGCGGTGGTCACGTTCGCGTTCGAACGGGGGCGTCGGGCGCAGGATGCTTGGAGCCGAACAGTCGCACCAACTCGTCGCCGAGCTTGCCGCGATAAAAGAGCCCGATCATTTTCCAGTCGCCCATGAACGAGTAGAGCGGCGCCTGAAACGTGGCGGGCTTGTTGTTCTCGAAGAAGAAGTGGCCAACCCAGGCGTGACCGTAGCCGATGACGAGCGCGAGCGGAAAGCTCCACCACGTCATGGTGGCGATGCCCCAGCCGAGCAGGAGCACGCCGATCGAGGAGCCGAAGATGTGCAGCCCCCGACACACCGGGTTGCGGTGCTCACCGAGGTAGAAGGGCCAGAACTCGTCGAAACTCTCGAAGCGCTTGGACATGGGAACGCCGCCGGGCCACCTACAGTAGCGCAACTGTGGGTGACCCGGGCGCGAGAAAGCGCTCGCGAAAGTGCGTTCAGGGGGGTTAGCGAGCCAAGTTCAGGGGGGCGCACACACCGGCGTTACTCGTACCGACCTGGCGCACCGCCCGGCGCGGATCCGCTTCCACGCGCTTGCCGGCCAGCTCGGAGAGCAGCATCCGGGCCATCGCCGAGCGCAGGTGCTCGACCGCGTAGCACGGGATGTGGGGCTCGGCGTGCGAGTTACCGACGCCCGAGTCGTCGGTGATGAACAGGTACTGGCCACCCGTCGAGGCCGCCGCGGCACGCATCACCATCTCGGCCTCCTCGGCCACGCCGCTGGCGGCGATCGGGTACATCGCGACGCCCTTGCTGCGCAGCTGCTCGGACGCGGTCATCGTCGACTGGAAGTCCTGGGTGTGCGGCGGCGCGTCCGCGATCAAAAAGGTCACGCGCGCGGTGTCGGCACCTTCACGCCACGACAGCTGGGTCGCGTCGCGCAGCGCGTCGTCCATCGCCTCGGGATAGTCCCCACCGCCGCCGGCACTCTGCCGACCGAGCTGCCGCTCGAAGGTCTTCAGATCCGCGGTGAAGTCGAACGCCCGCGTCACGTAGTCGTCGCCGTGGTCGCGGTAGACGACGAGGGAGTAGCGCTGGTCGACTTGGGGGAACTCTTGGTCGAGCTCGCGGGCAATGCTGCGCAGCTCCACCTTGAGGTACTCGAGCTCGTCGCTCATGCTGCCGGTCGCATCGATGACCAGCGCAACGTCGAGCGCCCGAATCGGGGTCGCCCGGGCCTGGGTACGTAGCGTCGTCTTGCCGCCCTCGGCCACGCTCATCCACGCGCCCTGATCGACGCGCGCCTCGAGCTGCTGAGCGGACGCGTGGTCGTAGCCCGAGATGGCGATGGCACGACCGTCGGTCCCCGTCGTGAGCGTCCGCCCCTGACGCTGACTCGCGCGAATCTCGACGCGCGCCCCGTTGACCGGACGGCCGTGGTCGTCGACGACGCTGATGGTGGTCATCGGTCCGGCGAAGTGCTCGGCGACCAGGGCGAGGCTCGGGTTTTGGGCCATGCCGCGCATGAACGCCGAGAGCACCTCGGGGTTGAGCGTGTCGTCGAAGGTTCCGGCGGTGAGCGTGCCCGACTGGAGGTTGCGGTCGTAGCCGGCGTCGCGATCCTCGTCGGCCACCCGCAGCGGCGCGGCCTCTTCCTTCGCCGCACCGACGTCGGCCGCCATCGCGGGAGGCTCGGCCATCGCCATGCCGCCGCCGTCTCCAGCGGCCTCGCCTTCCCAGCTTCCGCCCACGGCCTCGGCGGCCGGCGCAGCAGCGTAATCCGCGCCCATCGTGGCACTGGGGGCTCGCTTGGCTGCGCAGGCGGACAGAGCGGTCAAGGCGGTCAAGGCAACGGTCAAGCTCAGGCGGTTCACGCCATGACAACGACCTCAGCCCGCCAGTCGCTTACACCTGGCGAATTCGAGCGCGTGACCCGCTCTCAGGGGCACTGCTCGATGGTGACCTCGTCGAACTCCGCGCTCGCGCCCCAGGCGATGAGGGTCGCAAACCGGTCGTCGTTGCCCCCGATCGGAAAGCTCGCGTAGCTCTCCGTGCCCTCGTAGCTGCCGTCGACCCACAGCGAGACCTCGCCGGCCTCGGTGTCGATCTCGAGGGCGACGTCGGCGAAGTCCTCGCCGAGTCCATCGATCTCGATCAGCGGCACACTCGTCGCGCCGTCGGTCTTGTGCAGCAGCGTGAGCGTCTGGTTGCCGCCGGCGTGCTGCCGAAGCCGGACCCAGATCGGGGAGAACGTGACGTCGTAGTCCATGTTCACCCAGAACACCGCCCCTTGCAGACCCGGGGACGTAGCGCGCATGCGAACGTCGACCAGCAAGCGGGACTGAAAGTCGTCGAGCGGGCGCGTGTCGAGGGCACGTCCGGACATGGAGGTCCACACGCCCCCGCCGAGCTCGCCCGCGGGAAATGCATTGCCGTCGCGCATGGCCCAGTCGTCGACAGCGTCGGCGTTGACGTCGAGGGTCGTCGGATCGACGGAGAAGTCGGCGGACCAGAACAGCCCGCCTTGGCAGACGCTCATGTTGTCGTCGTCATCGTCGTCGTCGCCCGTCGTGGTGGCGTCATCGTCGTCATCGTCGTCACCGCTCGTCGTGACGTCGTCGTCATCGTCGTCATCGTCGTCATCGTCGTCATCGTCGTCACCAGCGGTCGGGCTCGGTGGTGCGTCGTCGCCCGTCGCGTCGGCGGTGTCATCGTCGGCGTCGCCTTCGCCCTCGGCTCCCGACGTCGTCGGCGCATCGATGCCCTGGCCCGTCGATCCCAGCACTCCAGCATCGCCACCGCCATCGCCGTCGCCCGTTGCGCCCGGCTCGGACTGACCGAAGGTGCACGCGACCAGCGCAACGATGGGAACGAGTGCGGACTTCCGCATCGTCCTCAGCTTATCGCAGATCAACCCAGCGGAAGCCGTAGGCCGGGGTGCAGCAACGGCCCGAGCTCGGCGTAGTCGCGTCGCGCGAGGCGGTCGAGGCTCTCGGCGGGGTCGAGATCGACCGACGGTGCCGCCTGCTCCACCGCCGCGGGTACGGCGAAGGCATGTGCGGGGACCTCGGCGTGCTCGTCGATCGACTGCAGCTCGAGCGAAAACGCGTTGCCCCGGTACTCGAGTGGAAGCCCGGTCTGCTCCCACACGCACAGCTCCTGCGCGGCCAGGCGCGTGGCGAGACACGGCACGCCGAGGACCTCGCGGCGCGGACCCGGATGCTCGACGCGTGCGTCCACGATACGTCGTCGAAAAGCGTCGAGACTCTCGACCACCTGCTTGCGCTCGGCATGCGGAAGTCGAAGATAGGCGTCGGCAATCGCCCCCAGCGGTGCACGCTGCACCTCGAGGCCATCCCCGCTGCCGGTCCAGATGTAGTCCTCGGTCTGCGTCGCGGACTCTTCGATCCAACGCGACTCACCGTCGGGCATCGGCAACTCGAGCGACCACACCTCGCGACGGCGCCCGCCGGGTGCCACGAGAATCTCGAGCGAGCCGTTGAGGCCTGCCGGCCCCGACACGACGTAGCTCACCGTCAGGCCGTCGCTCGGCATCGGCGCCAGTACGTGGAGGAACCCTTCGCGACTGCCAGGGACGACGAGCTCGCCGGCCGGCGTCGAGCTCGCGAACAGGCTCAGATCCGACTCTGGTGCCTCCGAATCGGTCTCGCACGCCGTCAGGCCGACGGCCACGGCCAGCGGGAGCAGTCGCCGCAGCATCACCTCGGCCGTTAGCACGTCACACGCGCCGCTCTAAGTTTTCGACGAAAGAGCCTGCACCCAATGCTCTGGTAGATTTCGATCGTGAACCGACGGTTTGCGTCGCTGGTCGCGGGCGCCGCCCTGGTTGGGTGCGGGCTCGACCCCATTTCCACCGAATCCACCGGGGTGCTGCTGCTCGCGCGGGGTGACGCCGACCCCACGACCGAGCGCATGCTCGTGGAGGCCAGCAGCTACATCGAGGCGATGACCGGCGAGGCTCCGCAAGTGGCCCGACTGGGCAGCGGCCGCTTCGGGGACGTCGTCCGGGCCACCGCCGACCGCTCTGCCGGACTTGCGATCGTCATGGACGCCGACACGCTCGCAGCCGACGAGGTGGATGCCGAGCGTATCGACGCACTGGGACAATGGGGCTTCGTGCTGCAGACCGAGGACGCGGGAGAGTGGGACAACCGCCTCGACTCGAGCGGTGCCACCTTCATGCTGCTCGCCGGCGGCACGCCGCTCGCCAGGCAATACGCGACCTACGAGAGTCTCCGTCGCCTCGGCGCGCGCTTTTTTCACCCCGAGCAAGAGTTCGTTCCACGACGATCGGTCACCGACCTTCGGGAGCTCGCCAAGCGCCCCACTGCGATCCATCGCGGCAGCGATGACCACGTGCCCGAGTTCTTCTGGCGCTCGTGGAGCTTTCACAGCTCGCACCCGCTCGAGCACCTCGAGAGCTTTTCAGACGCAGCCTTTCCCATCGACGAGGCGCGCAACGTCAACCTGTGGCAGGTCAAGAACTTCGGCAATCGCTTCCGCGGCGCCGGTCGTGGCGTGTCCGATGAAGCCTCGCGGGCGCAACGGGTCGCCGAGCTCGAAGCGATGCGCCTCGAGCTGGGCTTCCCCCGCGGGACCGGCATCACGCTCCACAACCAGCAGCAGGGCGCGAGCGCGGAGATCGATCGCGAGAGCGATGTCCCGGTACAGACCCAGATCGAAAACCTGGTCGCCGCGCGGCTGGCCGATGTCCCCGATGCCCAATGGTTCGGGATCCACTTCGGCCCCACCGAGTTCACGACGACCCCGGGTCCCGAGACCGTCGATTGGATCAACTGGGCCGGCCGCAAGGCGCTCGAGGTTGCGCCCGACGTCACGGTCGAGATCAACAATCACATCACCGGCTCGCAGCCGATGGAGGGGTTCGACGATCTGGGCTGCGCCAACAACACCAACCCCGGCGACTGGATCGACTACTACGATCTGTCGTTTCACACCGATCCCCGACTAGGGGTCCGTGTACACACGGTGATGTTCTACCCGCTCGAGGGGCAGGCGCGCGTCTACAACCAGAACTCCTTTGCCCACAAGCTGTGCCTGATGGAGAAGGCCTCGGCCGAGGGGCGCCCGATCGGATGGTTTCCCGAGGGATCGTGGTGGCTGAGCTTCGACAACCCGATCCCGATGTACCTGCCGCTGCACGTGTGGACGCGCTGGCGCGACGTCGACCTGGTCAAGCCGCTGCTCGAGTCGCGCGGCGGCACCCTGCGAGACCACCGAATGTTCAACTCGGGGCACGAGTGGGGCTACTGGCAGCAGGACTACGCGGTGGCGCTGCTGGGCTGGAATGCCGACACGACGCACGAGCAGATCTGGGACGAGATTTTGGACCCGCTGTGCGAAGGCGATGAGTGGCGCGAGCCGTGTGCGGTGAAGGCCGAGGTGACGTCCGTGCTCACGGAGCTGGTCGATCACCAGCGGGCGATGTTCCTCGACGCGGCCGACTTTCGTGGCCGTCCCGGCGGGCTGTACTCGTACTTCGCCGGCGAGGACCAGGCAGACATCGTGGCGGCCGACGCCGGGCTCGAGTTCCGTCCGGTGCGGGTGAGCTTCGCCGAAGTGCTCGAGTGGAGTCAGGAAGAGCTCGCGCACTTCCGCGACACCGACCTCGCGCGGATCAACGAGTCTGCGCTGTTCATGGCCGGGCTGCGCGATCGCATGGACGATGCGCGACCGCTGGTGCCCGAGCACGGGCTGCCGTGGTTCGAGGAAATCGCCGACGGAATCGAGATCGACGAGATGCGGGCGCGGCAGACCTCGGCGCTGTACACCTCGGTCTTGGCGATCCGTGAAGCCGAGCTCGCGGAAGAAGCGAATCCCGGATCGGCCGGCGAAGCGCAGTACGGCGCGGCGCAGATGGTCTTGGCCCAGGCCGAGCTCGTGATCCGTCGGCGTGAGGCCGCGTACCGATACCCGGCCGCGCAGACCCACGGCGGCGGGCTCACCGAAGAGACCGCGGTGGCAAATGGGACGACGTACCCGTACCGGGTGCACACCAAGACGCATCTGCTCACGTACTGGCACAACCGGGACGCGGAGGTGCGGGCGCTGATCGACGGCGTCGATGCCGAGGCTTCGATGGTGCAGATGGGCGAGGCGATCGATGCGCCCGGCGCTCCGCTGACGATCTCCTGGCCTGAGGATGCCGGTGATGGCCGCATCTCGATCGGCGAGACCACGGTCGACCGGTCGGTGACGACGCTGGACCTTGGGTCCGAGCCCGGATACTGGGCGGTCGAGGGTGAGACCGAGCAGAGCAACCCGTTCATCGGCGTGCGCGGTGGGATCGTGCGCAGCGACGCGCGGTCGGCCACGCCGGCGCAGGGACTGACGCTGGTCGTACCGAACGACGAGACCGCACAAGCGGTGCTCGCGGGCGTCTTTCCGGCGATCGAGTGGGCCTGGCTCGATGCTCCCGAGGCGCTGGCATTCGGGGTAGACCCCGAGGACGATGGCTCGGTCGACTTTCAGCGGGTCGTCCGCGGGCTGCTCACCTCGAGCGAGGGTGACTCGTTCGTGACGGAGCCGGTGGCATTCTCGATTCCGGTGAGTACATCGGGAGGCGGCACCGTCGAGGTTCGACTGACGGAGGTCGTGCTTTCCGGCGAGCAGGTGGATGGCGTGCTCGACAACCCCGTTGGCCTTGCCGGGCAGATTTCGGTTCCGGACTTGGTCGCCGCCTTGGTCGACCTCGCGGGCTTCGACGAGCAAGGCTCGCTCGAGCTGCTTGCGGGGCTGCTCAGCTTCGACGCCGCCGATCCGCCCGAAACCGTCGCGGTCGAGGCGGAACTAGCGATCGAGTAGCGGGCGAAGTCACGTCGAGGGCTCGGTCTTCGCGTCTCGCACGAGCAGGCGGTACAGGCTCGGGACGACGAACAGCGAGAGCACCGTCGCGATGAGCAACCCGGAGATCATCGACCACGCCATCGGCGGCCACAGGGTGGACTCGGAAAAGCCGAGCGGAAGCAGTCCCGCGATCGTGGTCGCCGTGGTCAGCAGGATCGGACGGGTGCGAAGCCGGACCGCATCGGCGAGCGCATCGGCGACCGGACGTCCCTCGGCTCGGCGGCGGTCCGCGACATCGATCAGCACGATCGCGGCATTGACCACGATCCCGATGAGCGCAATGGCACCGAGCAGGGCCACGAAGCCGAAGTCGAGATCGGCGAGGAGCAAGCCCGGCCAGATTCCCATTGCGGCCAGCGGCGCGGTCGCGACGATGATTCCG